>Ga0164243_10016435_pt1 | contig 10157 bp, 10 predicted proteins | sample OricompcompostOP_FD_108781 | JGI IMG/M metagenome (GOLD analysis project Ga0164243, IMG submission 108781) | Organic Plus compost microbial communities from Emeryville, California, USA - Original compost - Organic plus compost (OP) | ecosystem: Engineered > Solid waste > Mixed feedstock >... | reverse complement strand
CGGCCAAACAATCTGCATTGGAACTACTTCTTAGCGCTCGATGCTGATGCGTCCGAGATTTCTCGGTATATCGAGTTCTCCTCAGCCAACTTCGGAACTTACTCCCTTGAGCTAGCTCGCTTGCTGATGGCCGCCGCTGCCGAAGTCGATGTCGTGGCCAAGATCGCCTGTCTGCGAGTCGATCCAAAGAGCAAGGCAGGGAATATTGTGCAATATCACGCAACGCTTGTGCCGGCGCGTCCTAAGCTGAAGAGATACCCGGTCCAGATCAAGCGGTACGGGTTGAGTCTGAGGCCATGGAGCACATGGACTGGCTCAAAAAGTCCACTTTGGTGGACGGCGTACAACAAGACCAAGCACCAGCGGGATGCTCATTTCGAGCGCGCCAATCTGAAAAATGCACTGAATGCTTTGGCGGGTCTGTACGTCATGTTGCTCTACGCATTCCCCGACGAAGCGATGCAAGGTGTGCTATTGCCTCGGCCACAGCTTCTTTCCGTGCCTGAATCGCATATTGCCGGATACGGTCCAGCGCAGGGTGCAAGCGAGATCGAGTATCTGCTATGAAGAAAGAAATCTAACGTGCGTGGCCGATGCTCTCTACGCCTCGCGCGGCAGGCGCGTGTCGTCCCATGTCGCCGGGGTTACCGGGAACTATCGTGATTACGGTTCTCCGCAACAAGACTCCGGCGCAGGTACATGTCGACGTCGCAGGCTTTGCGCTGAAGTACGTACGCGACTGGGAGCGCTCGCTTCTCGCGCCCCTCCACACCAGACCGCAAGTGTTCGTGAAGATTCTTGGAAAGTGGCAGGCTGCGCGCCCAGCGAGGTTGCGCCGATTGCGCATTCGGGCAGCGGAGCATCCGCCGCCGTACATCGAAGATCTCCTGGCAGCGGCCGCCCCGCACTTCCGCACGCTCGCGCGTTTCCGTGTAGGTCAACCCGCCGCGCCAACTAGAAGCGAACGGAGCGCGGTTGAGAATCTATGGAACGTCTTCTCCTCTCTGCAGCAGACCAGCGCTGCATCATGCGTGGCTATTACCAAAGCGGTGCTCTTGCTCTCCGATGGGCGCATAGGTCCGGCGTTTGATTCCCAGGTTCGAAAGAAACTACGTGTCAGGCACTTGTTGAGTGCCTCGGATTGGATCGCAGCGCTGACCGATATATCTGACGACATCCTTGCATTCGAAGCTGCGCACGGTGTTTCGTTGCCCAACGCTGTGCCACCTCAGTTCTCAACGCTCAGTTATGGTCGCCTCTATGACATGGCGCTTGGGCCGCGATAACCCTGAGCATGCAACCAAGCGCATCGAGCAACTCAACTGACGTTAGCCGTCATGAAATCACAGTCGGTCAATTTCGCCGTGGAGCTACGGTCCGGCCGCCACTATGGCGTGTTCATGGACGACACGGGATCGCCAGGCCTCACAACGCCTGGTCTGCACTCCAGTAGAAAGTCGTGGGTGGCTGTGCTCGTTCCCCCGCATCAAATCGTGGAGGTGATGGATCAATTCCCGCGCGCATTGGCGTTCCTGAAGGAACTCGGTCTCGACGATCCAGAGTTTCACTTCACCGACATATGGGCTGGGAAGGCGGAGTTCGCGAGGTTGGATCTCCCACAGCGCTTAGCAATCTTCAGATTCATGGTCGAGATCTTTGCCACGTACGACTTCAATATCCTCGTCCAAACGTTCGATCCGGACAATTCGCAGGACGTCCGGCGTCGAGCGGAGTGGCCGAAGAACTTTGGTCCTCTGAAATTTGAAGACCATGCAGATCTGGCGCTGATCTTCGCGCTCCTGCGAGTCCGCATGCATCTGAAATCGCTTCCCAACGGGACTGCAACAGCTTGCGTTGTCGTCGACGAAGGTCGCCTCGCTAGTGGTAAAGCGATCGTTATTCCGGGGCTCGCTCCGACATTCCATGCTGGGGCTGTGCTCTTCGCGAGTTCGCGCCTCGTGTTACCAATCCAACTGGCCGACTTTGCCGCATTCGTGATGAATCGCACGCAGTTACTGCGCGTGAAAGGCAAACTCACAGACCTCGACAAGTCATTCCTGGAAATTGTTTCTCCGATCAGCAGGAATTTTATGAACATCGACGCTGCGTCGATTCACGGCTGGCCGAATATTGTGAGCATTCGGCAAGGAATGAATTGAACGACGTCCAAAGTCAGCGCCCGCATGGCTTGAACGACCCGGTGAATGCAGGGCTAATCCGGGACGTGTGATGGACCAGTCGCCGACATGAGTAGATCGATCGCGGAGAGCAACGTATCCCCTTCGACTTGCCCCTGCAGCGTGAGCGTCTTGTCGGTTTGGCGGTCGATCAAGCGCAGTGTCGGTGTGGCGGTGATTCCATCTCGGGCGGCTTCATCCGCTTGCGCTTGAATGACGGAGTCGGGCCGCGATCCGTGCAGGCAAGCCTGGATCTTGGGTGACATGCCGGGAATCTGGACATCCGCTGGTAGTCCCGCACCGTCACCGCGCGTGTGTTGGTAGATCCAATCGATGGTGTTCCAGAACGCGGCGTTGCCGCCGCTCTCGCCGGCACATTCCGCCAAGCGCGCCGCTCGCGTCGCCGCGGGATCGTGCATCGATAGTTGCAAGTGATGCCACTGCCAGTTCACTTCTGGGTTCGCATCGATCCACTGGCGGAGCACAGGGAAGTAGGCGCGGCAGTATGGGCATTCGAGGTCGGCGTACTCGATCAGCGTGAATCGCGCATCGGGGCGACCGTAGATCCAAGGTGGTCCGGCGGGATTCTGGTTCTCAGATGACAACACCAGCGACGGCGTGCGCCTATCCATCGGCGAGTGCATGAGCCAGCCCGCCGCAGCAACCATAGCCAGGACCGCAGCTGCGGCGAAGAGTGCATGTCGCTTTGATTCGATCAGCCGCTGCAAGCGCATGAAGAACTCTGCCGCTACTGCACATCCACTCGAATCGGCTCGATTCCCCGTGCATGGTCGATGGCCTCTGCCATCTTCAGTGCGGCATCGAGCTCGCCAAGGCCGTACTTCATCATGAGCTTGTAGCGCTCGTTCTTCTCCTCGGGATCCGTCATGGCCAACGCGAGATTGATGCTCGGAAGCACCGCGCGAAAGAGTGCCTCCATCGACTTCGACAAGACCACGCCTTCCGAGAACTTGCCGCTTTCCTTGCGGGCGGAGAGCAGCAGCCGCTTCTGCGATGCGTTCAATTCCCGAAAGCGAGCAACCTTTTCGACCTCGTCTGGCGGCATGCTCAAGCAGATCCACCACTCGATCATGTTGAGCATCGGCTGCGCAGCGGCCGGGAAATCGTCCAGGTTCTGTGTGCTCAACCAGAACCACAGCCCCAGCTTGCGCCACATCTTCGTCGCTTTGACGGAGAAGGGAGACAGAAGTGGATTCTTGAGGACGATATGACCTTCATCGACGACGAAGCAGATCGGTCGGCCGAGAAACTGATCGCGCTCGGCAATGTCGTTAACGGTGTTGACGAGAGAGATATATGAGATTGAGAGTTCCGCGTTGTAGCCCTCGCGGGCGAACGTCGCGAGATCGACGATCGTAATGTCTGCTTCGGGCCAGGACGTGCCAGGGCGATTGAACAGCTCCCCGTTGACCCCCTGGCAGAACATATCCATTGCATCGGCCATCTCCAGCAGGCGTGTTCGGCGTATCTCCGGCAACAGAGGATTGTTGCCGCGGGCGCGTACCGCATCGCGGATGTCCTGCGCGAGAACAGTGCGCCGCTCTGAGGCGCAATGACGCGCAGCGTCCAGGATGCACTGTCGAATGAGGCTGCGGTCGGCGCGCGTCATCCGTGATTCTTCGCGTTCCTCGCCACCCGTGATCATCAGGCGCGCTGTGATCTCGAGCTCACCCAGAACGTCGCGCTTTTCGTCTACGGCTTCACTGGACGACTCGGCAGAGTCGTCGAGAGCGTCTGCATCCAGCGTTTGGACCTGCGCCGGTGTCTCGACCAGGCGCCTAGCGTCCGCGAAAGGTGCGAGCGTCACGCCTGATCCGGGCGCGAGCTTCACTCGATGCACGGAGAGCCCGAACCGCTCGGCGAATTCGCCGAAGAGGCCGAATGAATTCCCCGCTTCAAGCACAAACAGTCGCGGTCGGTAGATTGCCAAGACTTGAACGAGCAGGTTATTCAGCGTCGCCGATTTGCCGCTCCCGGTGGGGCCGAACAGGAACAGGTGCGCGTTCATCTGTCGATCTGCTCGATTGAGCGGATCGAAGCACACGAGCCCGCCGCCGCGGTTGAAGAAGGTGACGCCGGGGTGGCCCGTGCCGTGACTCCGTCCCCAGAACGGCGCGAGGTGTGCGGCGTGCTGAGCAAACATGAGTTGCGTATACCACTCGCGCCGATCCTTCGCCGGGTCATACACACACGGCAGCCATCGCAAGTAGCTGTTCAGCGGCGCGACTTCGTCTTCTTCGCGAACGGGTTGCAGTCCAGCAGCAAGCATGACGTTCGCAAGGTGCCGCGAACGTGCGTCGAGATCGTCGAGATGGCGACCGTGCAGGTAGAAGGCAACAGCTCCGCGGTACAGTTTGTGTGCGCTGCCCAGGATCGAACGCGCTTGCTGCAAGTCCTGTCGCGTCTGTTCGGAGTCGAGCGTCTCGCCAACGGACTTGCGGCCGAGATAGTTGAGGTGCGCTTCGAGCTTGTCCTGCGGTGTGGCGACGAGCGTCACGCACGTGATGGTGCCTTCGGGCAGCTGGTCGAACACGGCGCTCACCGCATCACTGCTCGTGGGCGCCTCGCCGGTGAGATGGCCGATGGCGGGTGCCTTGCGCAGCCGATCGAGCACGACGACCCGGTGAGGTAAGCCATCGAAGTACCACACGCCCCTGTCCGCATCTGAGCGAGGCTGGCGAAAGAACAAGCGTTGCGCGAAATCTGTACCGCTCGCGAGTTCCAGTTCTCCTGTCTCGCCCTCTTCTGGGTAGGACGCAAGGCGATAGAAACGTGCTTGATCCTGAAGCGACGTTCCGAGCAGGGTCGGATGCGGATTGAACCAGCGGAGAAGCCAACAGTGAACGTCGCTCGCAGCGAGGCGATGAGCGTTGACGCCAGCATTGGAGAGTCCGCGGACCAGTCGATCGCAGGTCACCGCGAGCGCTTCTTCGGGAGACGGTCCACGTCGCGACGTGGCTCCTCCGGATCGTCCGGCGCGTGCTAGCCGGCGATAGACCACCATGCGCGCGCGTCGCGTCTGGCCGCGCCATGGGAGCCGCGTAACGACGTTGTCCTGAAAGAGACCGCCCGGCTTTGAGACAGCTTGCAGATGATGTTGGAAAAGGCGCAAGTAGAAGCGAGTGAAGGGAGTGTCCTTTGCGCGTGAATGTACGTAGTCGCGCAGCTTGCGCAGGTACGCTTCCCAATCGGTTTCGTCTTGCACGTAGAGCTGCAGGATCCAGGGATTGTCATCAAGCTCGTCGAAGCTGTCCTGCAGCGCGCTCTCCAGTGCATCGCGCACGCGTGCGAGCCAGTGCGCGTCACGTCCTTCCGTGGCAATCGTGGTCAGCTCAAAGAATGCCGCCACCGATTCGCCGTCATCGAGCAGCATGCACTGCGAGACTGGCAGATATTCGACCCACGGCAGCAGATCGACGAAGGAAGGACCCACGTCGTAAAGCGCTTGCTCGTCAGCGACCCTAGCGGGCTTATGGTGTGAGGTCCGCCACGCGCCGGGTGCCGGAATGCCATCGGCGTTGAGTTGACTAATATGCCGCTCCCACGCGTCCGCCGGCTCGCGAGACGCACCATCAGAACCATTAGGCGCCGTATTCCGCGCGTTGCTTTTCATTTCGTTCCGTCGCTCGCCTAGTAGTCCCGCGTGCGCTCGCCCGGCAGGGCGTAGTGCACACGTTCGTGCAATGGAAACACAGTGCTGTAACCAGGAACTGGAACGCGCTCCGTGCCGGCCAGATGCGGAAACACGTACATGATGAGATCGGGATTCGGCAGGCGCTTGAACTGACTGTGGATCTCGTTGGAAGCCGTGCGTGTATAGGCTTTGTGCTGCGCGAGCATCGCCTTTGAGTCGGCGTCCGTAAGCGCGCGTCGCAACTCGTGCCGCGCTTCCAGCAGCTGCCGATGACCGGAGCGACCGGTCTCTCGCTGCCACACATCGAGCATGGTCGTCTCGCCATGAGGCAGGAGCTGCTCCTTGTGCGTGGCGCAGCCAGCGAGCGGCATCGCGACAACGATCGTCGTGAGCGCGGCCCACATGCGTCGCGCATCAATCCAGGTCCGACACCACATGAGATTCTCCAGATGAGTGATGGACTCTACGGCCCTGCGTGTCGTAGTCGATGGTGAGCGGCTGCTCGATGTGCACGGCGACGCGTGCGCCAGGCTGCACGTAAATCGCTGCGAACGCCTGGCCGTAGAGTTTGTTGGCCCAGTCCGATACGTCCTGCACGCCGGCAGCAAGGATGCGTCCCATCGCTTCCTGGCCGGTGAGGCCGACCGTGCCAACGACATTGCCGTCGCTGGTGATGACAGCAGTACTGCCGCGATCGGACTTGATGAGCGAGGCCGCGCCCGCGCCGGCAGCGGTAACGAGCGTTTGCGAGCCCAGGTACTGCCGAGCGTTGCTGTGTCGCTCGCCGCTCACACAAGGAATGCCATACGGATCGCTGACCCAGCCGAGGCCGCCCTCGATGGAGGCATCGCGCCTTGCGGCACCGGACGCGGAGACCGTGCGGATCGTGCCGTCCTGGAACACGAACGTCAGCGACCGGATCTGCCCGCGGACACACGAGAGCGTCCAATCGCCCGAGGCGGTGCCGCTCGCGACAGCCCCGGCGAGATCAGGAAGCTCGATGCCGTTCGCCATGAGATTGTCGGCATTGATCAGCACCTTGAAGGGATAGGGATCGTGCACAGTGCCGTCGATCGGCACGCGCCCGATGAGCGCGGTCATTGCAACCGAGCCTATGAGCGTGGCGTCCGCCGAGACAGTGTAGACAGGTTGGAGAGAAGTCGACTTGGCGACCGCAAGACGTGCCTCGTCGGTCGTGCCCGTGCGTCCAGTGGTCTCGGGGAAATCGGAGGCCGGCGCGAAGCTCGTAGGAAACCGGGCGTCATCGGCCCGCGATCCCGTGGATGGCGCGGTGCGTCGTGCAGGTTTTTCGTCGCGGAGTTGGTCTTCGGGTTCGACCCACTGCACGCGACCGCTCGTCCATTCTCGGGCGTCCTCTTCGCGCAGACCCAGCCCCACGGGCAGATCGGCATGACTCGACTGCGTGGTGAGGCTGTTGAGCCGGCGTTCCAGGTCCTGCAAGAGACTCCGTGTCTCCTCCTGCTGGCGGTTCGCCTGCTCGCGCTGCGCCTGCAATCTGTCTCGCTCGGCCGTAAGCGTGTTCTGAATGCGCTGGTCGATCGCACTTTCGCGCTGACGCAGGCGCTCATTCTCAGTGCGTTGCCGTTGGTTGTCGTCGAGCGCGCTCTTGAGCTCGCCGCGTAGTTGCTTCACCTGCGCGACGAGCGTCGCGAGCGTGTCTTGCGGTGTATCGCCCTCGATGCCGAGCGCCTTCATTTCCTCCTCCGTGAGGGGATTGCCGCTCGCTGCGTCGTCAAAAGAGGATGCAGGAGTCTTGTCGCGTGAGAAGAGCTGCACAGTGACAAACACCGCGAGCAGCAGCACAGGGATCATCAGCCACTTCAATAATCCACTACTCTTCATGTTGGCCTCCGTCGGCAGTGGAGGGCGCTGGCATGCTGATCGACGCGTCGATCCGGCTGATCGCAGGCAGGAGCGCTTCGGCTACTCCGTGACCGCGCGTGACGAGATAGACAACCGTCGTGTCCGTCGATTCTCCAACTGGGCCGAGTGTTGGATGCTGGAACGTCGCTGCGACGAAATTCCCTTGCAGCGAACGCGGGTCCAGCGAGAGCCATCCTTCAGCGGTGTGTGTGAGTCGCACGGCCGTGACCCAGTGATCATCAAGTCGCCATGCGGCCAGAGCTTTCGCTCGGATCGCAAGCCCGGGTAGCAACGTGTCGAGCGTGAGGTTCCCTCGCAGTGGGACCGACATGATCCCGTGCACAGGCCCGACCGTACGGAGCGGTGCATACAGGCTTTGTGCGGCGTATCGAGTGAGTATCACGGCAACAGGTGTTGCCGCAGTCGACTGTGTGGAATCTGCGGCGTGCGAGTCGGCGTCTCTGTCATGACCGCCGCTTGTCGCCGCCCGTGTCGTGTCGACGATGCGCACCGGCTCGAGCGGCGCGCCGGCGGTCGCCGGCACTGCTGTGATATCTACCAGAATCAACTCACCGGTTTCGGCATCCTGCAATTGCAGGCGCGATGGTTCGATCGGTGCGTTAGCGCGGAGGTAGATGGCGCCGCCTGCGCTCTGCACCCGCAGCCGATCGTTCACGGTGTCGGGCACGCCGACGCGGACGTTGCGATCGACAAAGACGACACGCTCCTCGCCGACCACGAGCAATACCGTCAGCGGCAACCGCTCCCAGCGCAGAATCTCGAGGGCTTCACTTGATGAGATGAGACCCAGGCCGAACGCAACGCATCCGAATGCGCGCCACCACAAAGTTTTCGTTTTGAACGTCTTCATGTTCACTCTGTCCGTCGCTCGGGAAGGCCGGCGTGCGCTGCCGGCGTTTCGGATGGCGTTGGCGTGATGCGCTCCGGCGAACTGCTGTAGCAGTCGAGCGCGAGTCCGAAGGGGTTCTTCTGTGGATCCACGTCCCAGCGCACGACCTTGATCGGAAAGCGGACCAAGGCACGCTTGACTTGCTCGGCGCCGTAGTACTCATCGGCGGCGAGATCGAGCGTGATCAACCAGTCGTTAGGAGAGATCACCTTGACGCGTGCGGCGGGTGCATCCCCGTAACCGCGACCGGGAATCTCATACACGCCCCGCACGCGCTGACGCAGCTCCCCGCGGTCGCGTCGTGTAGCGAAGTCCTTATCAAGAAACGCGCGACACGCTGGCGTCAGGTAAGCGGACAGCGCTTGGATGTTACGCGCGTAGTCTTCCTCACCGTTCGTCGGCCAGCGGTTGAGTTGTTGGAACACGTAGAAGGTGAAGGCGTAGACCGATTCGGGCGGAACGTCCCACCACTTGCGTGTGCTGCCCGAGCGAAGGTCGGGCGGCACATGGATCGTGAGATCACGCGGCGCATTCCACCAGCCGAGGGCCAGCAGCATCGCAATGAGTATCAAAGCGAGCGTCGCTAGCCTGAGCGTTTGCACGTGCGCTTTCAGGTGCGCAACTTCGTTCTTGAAGCGGCTCATTGCGCTCGTCCATGCGTCGTTCGACGCGTCATCCAATAGCCGGAGCGCGTGATGAGTTCGCTGCCGCCGACATAGGCCGAGAGCGCTCGGATGCGCCGGCGGATCCGCCACTGCAGTTGCCGATAGAGCCAAGTCTCAGGACGGCCGCGCTTCTGCCGCCGCAGCACGCTGCCGCCGAAGAAGATGCCGGCGGCTACGCTCAGCACGATCGACGTCGGAACGATCGCCCACTGATGCGACAGCGTTGCCACCGCTAGACCAAGCACCACACCGCAGGCAGCCGAGAGGCCGGCTGTGATCCACAGCTCATCTGCCGTGAGTCCACGAACGATGACGGGTTGTCGATTCAAGCGGTGCGGCAGGAACGTCACGGTGTCACGCCCCGCTTCGGCGGAAGACGCCATGTTGTGCGTGCCTCACAGGATCTCGGTCGCCTGAGTCAGCAGCCAGATGCCCACGACGAGCAGCACCGCGCCGACAGAAACAGTGAGACCAAACTCGCCCCACGTCTTTCGTCCATTGTGAATCTCGGAGTAGACGCTGTAGCCGTGGTAGCAGACACCAATGAACATGGTCGCGATCACGAGCAGCGCGACGAGCAGGATCATGTCGTAGCCGTAGTTCTGCAGCGTCTCCATGATGCCGCTGCCTGGGCCGCGTGAGGGCGGCTCGAGTGTGGGGAGTCCTTGCGCTTGGGCGATAACAGGGACTCCCATCGCAATCGGTAGCAGCAGCGGAAAGAGACGAAGGTGTCGACGGATGGAAGAAGCGGAACGTTTCATACAGATCCTCGGCTTGTGGTGTCAGGAGAGCAGGAAGTAGGTCAACACGAGATACAGCGCGACGACTCGAACGAGCACTGCGAAGAATTGGCGACCGGAGAGAGT
>Ga0164243_10016433_pt1 | contig 10157 bp, 9 predicted proteins | sample OricompcompostOP_FD_108781 | JGI IMG/M metagenome (GOLD analysis project Ga0164243, IMG submission 108781) | Organic Plus compost microbial communities from Emeryville, California, USA - Original compost - Organic plus compost (OP) | ecosystem: Engineered > Solid waste > Mixed feedstock >... | reverse complement strand
TGCGAGGTGGCAAAGAACCGCTGCGTGTGATCTGCGTATTCAACCCGCCTGTGACCGGCCTTGAAGTTCATGACGAAGATGGCGTGTACCCGGCCATGACCGAGGAAACCGCCTGAACTGTAACCCGACAAGGAGTACAACATGGTCGTAACCGACATTTATGAATCACGAACCAGCGGCACTGCCGCGATCATCGCGAGACAGGAACCGGTTGTGTACGAAGAAGGCAGCTATGCCAATGCATTGTCTGCCGAGCAGGTTGCCTCGTATGAGCGCGATGGTTTTCTGGTGATGGATAATTTATTCAGCGAGCAGGAAGTCAAGGCGCTGATGGATGAAGTGCATGCCATGTCAAATGACAGCAAGATCGCCGCCAGCGATGAAGCGATTACGGAGCCCGGCAGCAATGCCGTACGTTCCATCTTCAGGGTGCACGCCTTGAACAAGGCGATCGATCGACTGTCACGCGATCCCCGTCTGATCCATGTGGCTCGCCAGATTTTGGGCTCTGAAGTATATTTGCATCAGTCGCGCGCCAATATGAAACCGGGTTTCAAGGGCAAGGAGTTCTACTGGCACTCCGACTTTGAAACCTGGCATACAGAAGATGGTATGCCGCAAATGCGTGCTCTGAGTTGTTCTTTGTTATTGACAGATAATAACGAATGCAATGGTCCGCTCATGGTCGTGCCTGGTTCACATCGCCAGTTTATTTCGTGCCGTGGCATTACGCCAGAAGATAATTACAAAAAATCGCTGAAGATACAGGAGTATGGTGTGCCTGATCCACTGAGCCTGGAGTTGCTGGCCGAGCAGGGCGGCATCAAGGCGGTGACCGGCAAGGCCGGTTCAGTGGTGTTTTTCGATTGCAATACCATGCACGGCTCGAACGGCAATATCTCGCCCTGGCCGCGCGCCAATGTATTCATGGTGTATAACAGCGTTGAAAACACCTTGAACGCACCGAAATACGGCCTGGCGCCGCGTCCTGAGTATATTGCGACACGCGAGAAAATGGCGGTGCTCAAACCGCTGGATGTGCTGCAGGAAGTTGCCTGACGATCAGTGCCGGTAATGTGGTTCCGTATCTGAAACGCATAATAGTTCGGCGTCATATTGGCGCTGCTGCCTTTACGGCAGGGACGCCCGAAAGCCCCGGTTGTGACACACCGGGGCTTTTTCCATTGCGCGCATGCCCATTCGACAATCGCAGAACAGATCACACGAGGTTGATATCAGCCGCTATTTTCTGTAGATTGTCTATAATCGCCCTATGAGGTATAACACTTGTGTCATTTCGATTCGACGCAGATGACAACCGTGCGCGCAGGAGCATGGATTCAATTGAAGCGGGTCCGGTCGCAATAGTGTGTTGAGGTTATGTATGGAAATGAAACTCGAAAATCTGGAAGCCATGACAGACGTGGAAGAACGGGTATTCTGGAGAATGTTTGATGTGCAATTGGCCCGCGATGACGGTGCCGCGGCGCGGGCTCATCTTCAGGCCGGTCGGCCAGTCTATTACCGGGAGGACACCACCCCAAGCGGACTGGTCATTAAGGAATTTCCCAATGGACGTCGGGAGCTTGTGCGCTTTGTCAACGGTGTGGAACAAACGGTGAACAATGCTTCGGTAACATGAGTGCGCCAAAACTCTGGGCCGTGGCCGGTCCGAATGGGGCGGGCAAGACAACCTTGACACGTCGTCACTTGACAGGTCATCTACCTGTAGTCAATCCGGATGATATTGCGGCTGAAATAGATCTGGCTAAACGCGATACTGTCCATGTGCAAATGCGCGCCGGCCGATTGGCTTTGTTGGCTCGAAACCAACTGCTCGATGCGGGTCGCAGTTTCGCAATCGAAACGACGCTTAGCGGCCATTCGGAAATTGATCTCATGCGGTGTGCCCGCGAACGCGGTTTCAAGGTCATACTTGTTTTTGTGGGCGTTGACGACGTCGGGCTGCTGATGGCCCGGGTCAAATCCCGCATCGCAGAGGGTGGGCACGCCGTCTCTCCCGAGGCCATTGAACGTCGCTATCAGCGCAGTATGGGCAATCTCGAGTGCGCATTGCAGATTGCCGATCGCGCCTGGGTATTTGACAATAATCGCAAAAGAGGGCGACGCACGTTGCTAATCCGTGAAGGTCATCGGTTAAAGTATGTCGGCAAGTCGTTGCCAGCTTGGGCGTTGCAGGCCATTCCCGCTAAACTGCGTCGTCGCGAACGTCATATCAAGTACAAATAGCTTTTCTTCGCGTCTCGCCCTTGTGTCTTCCGTTTTGGTCGTCGCCACATTTCCTGCATAGATTCTATAAATAAGGGTAATCACGTACAGCAGATCAGGCGGCAACCGTGTCTAATAATCGGCTTCAAACATGATGACGCGTGGCCTTTTGGGGCATGCGCATCGGACCGGCCTGACCGAATCAACACACCCATAAATGGAGACACTGTATGCCCAGCATGATTATCAATGGCGCGCTATGCGATGCCGCATCCGGCAAGACACTGGATGTGGTTTCCCCCGTGGACGCCCAGGTTTTTGCGACAATCCCGCGTGGCGATACGGTCGATGTTGATGCAGCGGTCAAGGCCGCACGCAATGCGCTGGAGGGTGCATGGCAGAAGGTGACTGCACTGGAGCGTGGCCGCCTGTTGATGAAACTGAGCCAATCTATCCTGGACCATTTCGACGAATTGGTGGAGCTCGAATCGCGTGATACGGGCAAGCCCCTGGCGACGGCGGAAAACGACATCCGGGTGATGGCGCGCTATTTCGAATTCTATGCGGGCGGCGCCGACAAGGTGCACGGGCAGATTATTCCTTACCTGAATGACTATACGGTACAGGTCTTGCGCGAACCGCTGGGGGTCACGGCGCATATCATTCCCTGGAACTACCCGGCGCAGATGTTCGGTCGCAGTGTCGCGCCCGCATTGGCGATGGGGAATGCCTGCGTGGTGAAGCCGGCTGAAGATGCCTGCCTGTCTGTATTGCGTGTTGCGGCGCTAGCCCAGGACATCGGTTTTCCGCCAGGCGCGCTCAACGTGGTGACCGGTCTTGGTGAAGAAGCAGGTGCGGCATTGGCGGCGCATCCGGACATCAATTTTGTGACCTTTACCGGATCCAACGAGGTTGGGGTGCGGGTGCAACAGGCGGCGGCGCGCCACGCCGTCAAATGCGTGCTGGAGCTGGGTGGGAAATCGGCCCATATCGTGTTTGATGATGTGAATATGCAACTGGCTATTCCTGCCGTTGTCAAAAGCATTCTGCAAAACACTGGCCAGACCTGCACCGCAGGCAGCCGCCTGCTGGTCCAGCGCGGCGTCTATGATCGCTTTATGCACGAACTGACTTCGGCGTTCTCGCAAAGCCGCGCAGGATCGCCTTCGGCCAATCCCGACTGTGGTCCGCTTATCAATGCGACTCAATTTGCGCGCGTAAACCGCTATCTGGATCTGGGCCGGCAGGAGGGGTTGCAGGTATTGGCCGAAGGCAGCATCGACAGCGATGTGCCTGAAGGAGGCTATTATGTGCGTCCCACTTTGTTCTCGGCCCGTTCACATGACAGTGTGTTGCTGCAGGAAGAAATTTTCGGGCCGGTGCTGGTTGCCGTACCGTTTGATACCGAAGCCGATGCCATCCGGCTTGCTAACGACACGCGCTATGGCTTGCTCGGCGCGATCTGGACAGAAAACGGCGGCGTACAGCAGCGTGTGGCCAAAGGTATCAAATGCGGACAGGTCTTTATCAATGGATTCGGTGCAGGCGGTGGCGTTGAGCTGCCGTTTGGCGGCATGAAGGGCAGTGGCCACGGACGGGAGAAGGGATTTGTCGCCATGGAAGAAATGAGCACGACCAAGACGGTTGTTCATTTTCACGGGCAAACACCATAAGAAAGCACGCAGCTGCCGCCGCAATACAGATCAACACCACTGGCCACGCGTGTGGCAGACAAAGGCAGCATCATCACATTATTGCAAGGAGACAGCATGTCAGTATTGAAGGATAAAGTGGCCATCATCACCGGGGCGGCTAGCGGTTTCGGCGAAGGCATTGCACGTGAATATGTCAAGCAGGGTGCGAAGGTAATCGTGGCAGATATCAACGAGGACGCTGCACAGCGGGTTGCCTCAGAGCTGGGCGATCAGGCCAGGGCATTTGCTGTTGACGTGTCCAGGGGGGATCAGGTCAACGTACTCGCACAATATTGCCAGGACACATTCGGTGCGATAGATATCGTTATCAATAACGCTGCCACTACCCACAAAAACCAGCCCATGCTGGAAGTGGATGAAGAGACCTTCGATCGCCTGCTGGCCGTGAATGTGAAATCCATTTATCTGATGACGCAGGCGACGCTGCCGGTGATGCGCAGGCAGGGCAAAGGCGTGATTCTGAATATCGGTTCGACTGCGGGTATCCGGCCGCGGCCCGGGTTGTCCTGGTACAACGCCACTAAGGGTGCAGTCAATCTGTTGTCCAAATCCATGGCTGTTGAACTGGGCCCGGAAAATATCCGGGTTAATGTGATCTGCCCGGTTATGGGGGTAACCGGGTTGTTCGAGCTGTTCATGGGGCAGCCCGATACGCCCGAGAATCGCCAGAAGTTCATGTCGACGATTCCCATGGGGCGGTTTTGTACGCCGGCCGATGTGGCTGCGGCTGCGGTGTTTCTGGGCAGCGATGCCGCCGCCTTTTTTACCGGTGTGGAATTGCCGGTGGATGGCGGCCGCACTATTTAATCAGGAATAGGCATGCTCATCAATTTGGCAATCCATTCCGGGTCCTTTGGATCGCCCGCGCTGCGCTGGTTGGTATCCAGCGCATTGATCGCGGCCATTTGCCCATCGCTCAGTTCAAAATCATAAATCTGGAAATTGCTGTGAACGCGGCTTGGCTTGCTGGAGCGTGGAATGGCCAGGGTGCCGCGCTGCAGATGCCAGCGCAGAATGACCTGGCCCACATCTTTCCCGTGAACCGTGGCGATGTCGGTCAGGGCCGGATTCGACAGCAGACTGGCATCGCCGCGCCCCAGCGGTGACCAGGCTTCGAGCAGAATGTCCTGTTCCTTCATATAGGTCAACAGATCACGTTGCTGAAAGAGCGGATGGGTCTCGACCTGGTTCAGTACCGGCTTGTTATTGGAGCTGGCTGCCAGTGCCTGCAGATGATCGATTTCGAAGTTGCAGACGCCAATGTCTTTAGTCAGTCCTTCTTCCTGAAGTTTCTCCAGGGCCTTCCAGCTTTCCCTGAAACCTTCAACAGGCCAGTGCAACAGGTACAGATCCACATAATCCAGCCCGAGTTTACGCAGCGATTTATCAAAGGCGCGCAGGGTTTGTTCGTAGCCGAAATCGGTGACCCATACCTTGGTGGTCAGATGATAATCTTCGCGCTTGAATCCCGATTCAATCAGCGCCTTGCCGACAAACGCCTCGTTCATATAGCGCGCTGCCGTATCGATGACGCGATAGCCGCTTTGCAGCGCCTGGGTGACAGCCGGCACGCAGATCTCTTCCTTGTCCAGCTCCCAGGTTCCGAAACCTAGAGAGGGGATAGTCTGGCCGTTATTCAAAGAGAATGTTTTCAATGACATTTGTGGTTCCTTGTTCGACGATAATGATGGGGAAACTGCTGGTCTGGAAGGCATGCGCAGAATAGGACAGCTATTCATAGGACAGCTATTCTGGAAGTGTTTGAAGAATATGACAGTTACCATACCAAAAACCGCTGCAGTTTGTGCGACGATTGATTCGGCCGGATAGAAATTTCTGTGACAAAAGAAAACAGCACTGCCAGATGCTGTTGTGCAAATCCGGGAGTGCTGTTTATTGTTTCACCGAAGCGATACGCTCTAAGCGGCGCCGCCGCCGGTTTGATCCGGGAGGGCGCAACGCACTTTATGACCAGGTTAGTCTTCCTTCAGCCCAATTTCAAACGCAATCGGATTGCGCATGGTATTGGCAACAGGTGAGTAGTAATTGGCGTGTTGAACGATATCGTCGAGTTCTTCACGTGTTGCATCGCCTTCGATATCCACTTTGACGCGAATGGCCTGAAAGCCCATTTGACCGGGTTCGCGCTCAGCACCGCCGGCACCCCAGGCAGCACTATTGCCGATGTCGCCTTCAAGAAAGACTTCGAGTTTGCTCAGCTTGACATTGCGCCAGGTGGCAACAGCTGTTATGCCCACAGCAAGACACCCACCCAGTGCAGACAGAACGACTTCACCAGGAGCGGGCGCTGTATTTTCGCCCATCAGGTGATAGGGCTCGTCGACAACAACGGCGGGGTGGCTGGGGTCGCGATTGGTCAGGTAGCTGAGCGTGCGATATTGGCCCACGGAAATGGTCTGGACTTTGTTGGTGCCACGACGATCGGGGTTGCTGCGGCCCATTTCGGAAAATTTTTCCAGACCAGCCCGGTCAATCGGGCGCAAATATTTTTTCTCTTCAGTACTCATATGATTTCCTTTTCGATGAGTGTCGCAAAGACGGGGGAACCCATATCATCGACATATGGGATTGCCCCGGAAGTTATTGCAATTTGGCCTGTTGCGCGCGAATGCCCGCCAGGCGTTCGGTAAATTGGGCCAGGCGCGCTTTTTCCTGTTCAATGACATGACCCGGGGCGCGTGCCACGAAGCCTTCATTGGACAGTTTACCCTGCGCCTTGGCAATCTCGCCTTCCAGCCGCGACGACTCTTTGGACAGCCGCGCCAGTTCTGCTTCCTTGTCGATTTCCACGTTCAGCATCAGGCGTGTATTGTCCAGAATTTGAACGGGCGCGCCCAGATCGGGCAGCGCCTCTACGACCTGCACCTCACTGAGTTTGGCCAGGGCCATCAGATAGGGTGCGTTGCGGTTGAGCATGGCTGCATCGCCTTCTGCAAACAAAGGCACTTTCTGGGCAGGTGAAAGATTCATTTCACCACGCAGTGCACGGATCGCTTCGACCTGGGCCTTAAGTGCGGTGACCTGTGCTTCGGCGGTCTCATCGATTAATTCACCGTTGCTCAGCGGGTAAGGCTGAACACTGATGCTGGCTGTCGCATCGGCCGATTTTTTTCCGGCAACAACGGCGACCTTTTGCCACAGGGCTTCGGTAATAAATGGAATGACAGGATGAGCCATGCGCAAGATAGTTTCCAGTACACGAATCAGTGTGCGGCGCGTACCATTCTGTTGCGCCTGATTGCCGCGCTGAATCTGTACCTTGGCCAGTTCCACGTACCAGTCGCAGTATTCGTCCCAGACAAATCGGTAAATTGCATTTGCAATCATGTCGAAGCGATATTCATGAAAACCTTTCTGAATATCGGCCAGCGTCTGTTGCAGGCGGCTGGTGATCCAGTGGTCGGCAAAGGACAGCTCATTGTCTTTCTGGCTGACAGCATCCACATCGGGCACATTCATCAGCACAAAGCGGCTGGCGTTCCACAATTTGTTGCAGAAATTGCGGTAGCCTTCGCAGCGCTTCAGGTCGAAATTCATGTTTCGCCCCAGGGTGGCATAGGCTGCCATGGTAAAGCGCAGGGCGTCGGCGCCGAAGGGGGCGATACCGTCGGGGAAGGACTTGCGGGTGTCTTTTTCGATCTTGCCGGCCTGTTTCGGGTTCATCAGTCCGGATGTACGCTTTTGTACAAGCGTATCCAGGTCTACGCCATCGATCAGATCGACCGGATCCAGCGTATTGCCCTTGGATTTGCTCATTTTCTGGCCGTAGGCATCAAGAATGAGGCCGTGCACGTACACATGGCGAAACGGCACCTGTCCGGTCAAATGCATGCTCAGCATGATCATGCGGGCGACCCAGAAAAAGATGATGTCAAAACCGGTAACCAGGACATTGGATGGCATATAGCGTTTGAAATCAGCTGTTTCAGCGGGCCAGCCCATGGTGGTGAACGGCACCAGTCCGGAGGAAAACCAGGTATCCAGAACGTCGTCGTCGCGGCGCAGCGGACCTGTGACACCGGCCTTTTTGGCCTGGGCCAGAGCGTCCTGTTCGGTACGGGCGACAAAAATCTGGCCGTCTTCGGCGTACCAGGCCGGGATCTGGTGGCCCCACCATAGCTGCCGGGAAATACACCAGTCCTGAATGTTTTCCAGCCACTGGTTATAGGTGTTGCTCCAATTTTCGGGGTAGAAGCGAATTTCGCCGTCGCGCACGACATCCAGCGCGACCTCGGTGATGCTTTTGCCCGGATTGTAGGTGCCTTCCGGAGCGGGTTTGGTCATGGCGACAAACCACTGGTCGGTCAGCATGGGTTCGATGACCGATTTTGTGCGATCACCTCGCGGCACCATCAGTTTGTGCGGCTTGATGCTTTCCACCAGTGACTGCGTCTCCAGATCGGCGACAATCTGCTTGCGCGCTTCGAACCGGTCCTGGCCCTGGTATTGGGCAGGCGCTTCTTCGCTGATTTTCGCATCCAGTGTGAGAATGCTGATCATGTCCAGGCCATGGCGCTGGCCAACGGCATAGTCGTTGAAGTCGTGCGCAGGGGTGACTTTGACGACGCCCGTACCGAATTCGCGGTCCACATAGTCGTCTGCAATGATGGGAATGGCCCGGTCACACAGGGGCAGGTGCACCGACTTGCCGACCAGATGACTGTATCGTTCATCTTCGGGGTGGACCATGACGGCCACGTCGCCCAGCATGGTTTCAGGGCGGGTTGTGGCGACGACCAGATATTCCAGCCCATCTACCGGTTCGGTCAGGGGGTAGCGGATATGCCACAGAAACCCGTCTTCTTCCTGGCTTTCCACTTCCAGATCGGAAACGGCGGTACCCAGTACCGGGTCCCAGTTGACCAGTCGCTTGCCGCGGTAGATCAGGCCCTGCTCGAACAGGCGCACGAAGGTTTCTATCACGCCTTGGGACATCTGGTCGTCCATGGTGAAGTATTCGCGGGGCCAGTCGGCCGAGGCCCCCAGGCGTCGCACCTGGCTGGTGATGGTGTTGCCCGATTGTTCCTTCCATTCCCAGACGCGTTTGACAAAGGCCTCGCGTCCCAGATCGTGGCGGGTGGTTTTCTGGGCGTCAAGCTGGCGCTCGACCACAATTTGGGTGGCAATCCCGGCGTGGTCGGTGCCTGGCACGAAAACCGTGTCACAGCCCAGCATGCGGTGATAGCGGATCAGCCCGTCCATGATCGTATGGTTGAACGCATGGCCCATGTGCAGGGTGCCGGTGACGTTGGGGGGCGGGAACTGGATGGTGTAGGGTTCGCCACTTTCTGGTGCGTTCGTGGAGGTGTGGCGCCCGGCCCGGAAGACGCCCATCCGTTCCCATTCCTGGTACCAGGTGCTTTCCAGCTCTTTGGGTTCAAAACTTTTGGGCAATTCGTCGAAGGCAGGTGTTTGAGTCATAGTGTCAGCAGTGGATTGGCATGCGGCGTCTGACGCCGGACCCGAAAGGTCAGCAAAAAGGTGAGTCTTTATCGAAAACCCTTATTTTAAGGTGTAGCGCGTGGTTTTTGCATGTTAAAATGGCCAGTTAGTTAAAACTACGCTGAAGTAACTGTTTTCATTGAATATTTGGAGTAATTAAATGGCTGTTGAACGTACGCTCTCTATCATCAAACCCGATGCTGTCGCCAAAAATGTGATTGGCGAAATTGTTTCCCGCTTTGAAAAAGCCGGCCTGAAAGTGGTCGAAGCCCGCATGCAACAGCTGTCCCAGGCCGAAGCCGAGGGCTTTTATGCTGTGCATAAAGAGCGTCCTTTTTTCAACGATCTGGTCAAATTCATGATTTCCGGTCCTGTTTTCATCCAGGTTCTGGAAGGTGAAGACGCCATCGCCAAAAACCGCGAACTCATGGGCGCAACCGATCCCAAGAAAGCCGAAGCCGGCACGATTCGCGCCGACTTCGCCGACAGCATCGATGCCAATGCCGTACACGGCTCCGATGCGCCAGAAACAGCTGCCAACGAAATTGCCTACTTCTTCAAGAAGTAACAGCTTCGCTGCAATCTGTTCTCCTATCCGTAAAAGGCTTGTATGACAACGACCAATCAACGCATCAATCTCTTGGGTGTCGAGTCCGATATGCTCGCGAAGCAGGTGGGTGCGTGGGGTAACAAGCCTTTTCGCGCGAAACAGCTGCTGCGCTGGGTACACCAGCGCGGCGTCTCCGATTT
>Ga0164243_10016431_pt1 | contig 10159 bp, 7 predicted proteins | sample OricompcompostOP_FD_108781 | JGI IMG/M metagenome (GOLD analysis project Ga0164243, IMG submission 108781) | Organic Plus compost microbial communities from Emeryville, California, USA - Original compost - Organic plus compost (OP) | ecosystem: Engineered > Solid waste > Mixed feedstock >... | reverse complement strand
GACATTGCCAACGTCACGCTGTTCTGGCATTTCATGGCGATCACGATTGCCGTGACCGTTGCCGTGATCGCCGGATTCCCGCTGGTGGCATGAGGCCGAAGCCATGGAGCTCTCTGAAAAGAAAGGAAGTCTGTTGTTCCTGATTGCCGCCCCGATCATCTGGGCCGCACACTTCTTGCTGAGCTATATCACCGCCGCGATCTGGTGCGAGAAGGCGGCCGGGCTCACCGGTTCCCTGTTGCCTGTCCGGCTGGCGATTGCAGGCTATACCGTGGTGGCGCTGGCCGGAATCGGGTATATCGGATGGAAAGGATACCGCATGCACCGCTTCCGCGATGGTGACCGGCTACACGACCAGGACACACCGGCTAGTCGTTATCGGTTTCTGGGGTTCGCCACATTGCTCCTCTCCGGCCTGAGCGCCGTGGCGACTGTTTACGAGACGCTCGTCGTCCTGTTCATTGAGCGGTGCTATTGATTCAGGAGCAGCGCGATGGAGGCCAGGGATACTAACGGTTTCGAGAAACGCGCATATCAATGCAAGGGCAATCTCTCTTCGAGGGACGACATAGCCGCTCACGCCCTCCTGTCGGCACCTTCTCTGTTTCTTTCCCTGCCACGTCTGGCCCTCCTTGCAGCCGGCCTGCTTACGCTCGCCGTAGTATGGCTGGGCCCTCTGCCGGAACTCGCGCGAGGAGCTTTCTCTGCCCACATGGCGATGCACATGAGCGTGGTGGCCGTAGCAGCCCCCCTCCTCACGCTTGCAGTCGCCGGGGGACGTTTCGACCCGGTGCGCAGGACCCCTGTGTTGTTTGCCCCCATACCGGCATCGCTCATTGAATTCATCATCGTGTGGACCTGGCATGCACCGGCACTGCACCATATGGCGCGGCATAGCGCAGCGGGGCTCATTGTCGAGCAGGGCTCCTTCCTTCTGGCCGGTCTGTTGGTGTGGCTGTCCGCCTTGGGCGGCGATGCTTCGAACCGGAGTGACCGCACTGCTGCCGGTATGATGGGGCTTTTGCTCACCTCCATGCACATGACGCTGCTGGGGGCACTGCTCGCGCTCACGCCGCGCCCGCTCTATATACATACAGGCGCCTTCTCCGGGCTCACGCCTCTGGAAGATCAGCATCTGGGAGGAGCGATCATGCTGCTCGTCGGAGGTGTATCCTACTTGACAGGCGGGTTGTGGCTGACGGCAAAACTCATCCGAGGAGTGGACCTCAAATCGAAAGGGGAAGCATGATGCGGCTGTTCCGGATCGTCATGCTCCTCATGCTATCGGCCATCACGCGAGCATTCGCAGCAACGCGGGTGCTCGCGCCACCCCGAAAGGCACTTTCCACATCCGGCGTTGCTACCGGCTCACGTACCGCAGGCGCCAGACACCATAGAAAACGAGCGTGGCAGAATCATTGCGCATGAAGGCATTCCGAGCGAGGGCATCCCCTCCTGCGCGGACTGCCACGGCCCGGGCACCGGCACCCGCAACCCGTTCTACCCGGTACTCGCCGGACAGTATGCCGATCACATCGAACTACAACTCGATCTCTTCAAGCAGCGCCAGCGAGGAGGCTCAGCATACGCTCATCTCATGTACCCCGTTGCCGACCGGCTGACTCCGGAGCAGATGCGAGCCGTCGCACGGTACTACGCATCACTGGCTGAAAGCCGTGATAGCCCTACTCCGTAGGCGAGTTTCACCCTAAGGAATGCCGCGTCTTTGACAGCCGATCACGTCGGCACGGGCATCGCTTGCGGCTTCTCGTGGAAACAGCGTGCGCCGGCCTCTATTTGATCAGATTTTTGAGGCGCTTTCTGTAGGTGACCGCTACTTCTTTTATAGACTGAGTCACGGTCTCCCACGCGTCCGAATCGCCTCTGAGGATAGCCTTCGCATAGTTCGTCGCCTGGCTGGACGAGATGTGAGGCGGCAGCGGCGGCACGTTTGGATCAGTGATGGCATCGACGACGACGGGCCGGCCGGCAGACAACGCCTCGTCCCAGGCGGATGCGATCCGATCCGGCGTCTCTATCCGAATCCCTTTCAGCCCGATGCTCTCGGCAAACCGAGCGTAGTTGAACGCCGGAAGCTCCTGTGACGCCTCGAACTTCGGGAATCCCGATAGTGCCCGCTGCTCCCAGGTTACCATGTTCAGATCCTGGTTATTCAACACCAGAATGATGAAGCACGGGTTACTCCACGACTGGTAATGCGCAGCCACGGTGATGAGGCAGTTTATGCCGTTCATCTGCATGGCGCCATCTCCTACGAAAGCGATGACGGGCCGATCCGGATAGGCCATCTTCGCTGCGAACGCATACGGCACGCCCGGCCCCATCGTGGCGAGCCCGCCGGAAAGGGAGCCCATCATGCCCCGCCGGACTTTGAGATCGCGCGCGTACCAATCGGCTGCCGAACCCGAATCCGCTGTCAGAATACAGTTGTCAGGCAGACGTGGAGATAGCTCCCAGAAGATGCGCTGCGGATTCACCGGATTGGCCTCGGTCATGGCCCGATCCTCCATGATCTGCCACCAGAGTTCCACACTATTCCGGATCTTCTCCTGCCACGAACGATCCTCTTTCCGGTTTAGCAGTGGAATGAGTGCGCGTAACGTCTCCTTACTATCACCCTGCAAGGGTACTTCCACTGGATAGCGAAGGCTGAGGCGAGCGGCTTCAATGTCGATCTGAACACCACGCGCCTGTCCCTCCTTCGGCAGGAACTCGGAGTAAGGAAAGCTGGTGCCGACCATGAGGAGGGCATCGCACTCCATCATGAGATCCCAGCTCGGCTTAGTCCCGAGCAGGCCAATGGAGCCGGTCACGTACGGCAGGTCGTCTGGTACGGCTGTCTTGCCGAGCAGCGCTTTTGCAATTCCGGCCCCGAGCAGTTCAGCAACCTCGATCACCTCATCCGTGGCGTGCAGCGCGCCTGCCCCTACGAGCATGGCGACTTTCGTGCCCTCGTTCAGGACCTGTGCAGCCCGCCGGAGATCTTCGTCTTTCGGAATGATATGCGGCATTGAATAGCCAACACCCGTGAAGGTGGCGCCGTGCTTGCGCGGAGGCTCCTTATAGACCATCTCCTGCACATCGTTCGGGAAGATGACGCACGTGACGGCGCGCCGGGCCTTTGCGATGCGCATCGCCTCATCGACGAGTTGCCGGGCCTGTTCCGGCGTGCTACACATCTGGACGTAGTCTGAAGCTACGTCCTTGAACAGCGAAAGGAGATCTACCTCCTGCTGGAAGTCGCCGCCCAGGGCAAACGTAGGTTGCTGGCCGACGATGGCGACAACCGGCACATGGTCCTTCTTCGCATCGTAGAGCCCGTTTAGCAGGTGGATGGCTCCCGGACCGGAGGTGGCGATACAAACTCCTACCTCACCGGTGAACTTGGCGTGCGCACAGGCCATGAATGCAGCGAGCTCTTCATGGCGAGCCTGGATGAACTGCATCTTCTCCCGGCTGCGCTCGAGTGCGCCGAAGATGCCATTGATACCGTCCCCGGGGTAGCCATACATGCGCCGTACACCCCATTCATAGAAGCGCTGGACAACGAAGTCGCCAACTGTAATTACCATGCCTGAGCCCTCTATCCCTTTCGTTCCTGTGTTGACTCTTCTTCTCCAACCGGAGGCACCTGCTCCTGCTAGGGCAGGCGACCGTATTCGAACTCGCCTCTTGCCTGGTCCTGGAAAAGCACGTATAGCGAGAATATGCCGATCGCCGTTCCTATCGGGAAGCTAAACAGGTGGAGGATACTGAGCACGATAATGAGGATGCGGCTCCACGGCTTTCGCTTAAGCAGGCCAATACCACCTATAATGGAGGGGAGAGAAAGGATGACCAGCAAGACAGCAACAGCGATGCCCACACTCGTCGTAATCACTATAATGCTCTCATCGCCGGTGATCCACCCGCCGCCGAGAATGGCGACGGCTGCAATGATGGCCACGAGCAAAATCAGCGCGCCCCATCCAATATGCAGGTAGGCCACAAGATCGATCTGTTTGCTCATGCGAGTAGCCCTTGCTGTTGCGCTTCCGGGTATGTACTCAAATGTAGAACTCCTCCGGCGATCCGTGTGCGCTGTGCAGTACCGGAGAAGCGATGTTCACATGATCGGTGCAATCTCCTGCCTGATCGGCAGCCGGATCCGGCCACCTAAACCTTTGCTTAGACCGAACTTAAAGCACTACCTGTCAGTACAAGAGAGGCGCATCTAACGCGCACATGCACTAGACCGACGATCAAATCGACGAACTAATATGCCGAACGCACCCCGCATCTTGTGGGCGGACGATGAGATAGATCTGCTGCGCCCTCACATCCTGTTCCTCGAGAACAAGGGCTACGATGTGACGAGCGTATCCAACGGAGCGGACGCAGTGGAGAAGATAAAGACCGACGGGTTTGACCTCGTGCTGCTGGACGAGCAGATGCCGGGCATGGGTGGGCTGGAGACGCTCGCAGAAATCAAGCAGGTTTCCCCGGAAGTCCCCATCGTCATGGTAACGAAGAGTGAGGAAGAGCATCTGATGGAGGAGGCGTTGGGCGGCCAGATCAGCGACTATCTGACGAAACCTGTCAATCCGAGCCAGATCCTCCTGACGTGCAAGCGCATCCTGGATCGGCCCAGGCTACGGAGCGAGCGCATATCCCAGGACTACCTCCAGAGCTTCAACCAGATCACGATGCAGCTCATGAACCCGCTCTCACACGAGGAGTGGGTGGATCTGTACCTGAAGCTCGTCCGGTATGACATCGAACTGGAAGGAGATGAGGCCGCCCGACAGATTCTGGAAGACCAGTACGCCGAGGCCAACCGCACGTTTGGAAAGTACATCGAGGAAAACTACCCGGATTGGATCAAGCGTGCGGGCATGCCTCCGGACGAAGACCGACCCGTGCTCTCGCATGAGGTCATTCCCACGTTTGCGCTCCCGGAGATGAAACCGGGGCGGTCGGTGTTCTTTTTTCTCATCGACTGCATGCGATACGACCAGTGGCTGGAGTTCGAGCGGCTGCTCTATCCGCTTTTCCACATGGAGAAACGGTTCCACTACTCCATTCTGCCGACAGCCACCCCGTATTCACGCAATGCCATCTTTAGCGGCCTCCTGCCGCGAGATATTCAGAAGCGGTGGCCGCGACTCTGGTCGGACGCCGAGGAGGACGAATACAGCCGAAACCGGAACGAGGAGGATTTCCTGAAAGACCTCCTCGCGCGGCAGCGGAAGAGCGGAAAGATGCGGTACGAGAAGGTGGTCAGTACCCAGGAGGGACGACTCTTCGCACAGAATATTAATGACTACCGCCAGAATGACCTGAATGCGATCGTCGTCAACTTCGTGGATATCCTCGCGCATAGCCGGTCGGACTCGGACGTGCTGAAGGAGATCGCTCCCGATGACCGGGCCTACCGGGCGCTCACGCGGACCTGGTTCGAGCACTCCTGGCTATACCAGGCATTCCAGGAGCTCGCCCGGCATGACTGCAGCATCGTCATTACGAGCGACCATGGCGTCATCCGCAGCCTGCGAGCCACGAAAGTGATCGGGGATCGGGAAACGTCCACAGCTCTGCGGTACAAATACGGCCGCAACCTGCGTTGCGACGAGAAGCACGCGATCTATGTAAAAGATCCGGTGGTCTACGGCCTGCCTTCATCCAGCATCAACTCGAATTACATTATCGCAAAAGAGGACTTCTACTTCGTCTACCCCACGAATTATCACCACTATCTGAACCTGTACAAGGACACCATGCAGCATGGCGGAGCCTCCATGCAGGAAATGATTTTACCTGTGGTAACGCTACGACCAAAAGGATGAATCCATTTTGGACTTAGATTTTGGATTGTTTGCCCTTATACACCTACAACGGGTACATACCTTCGCAGGCCGACGGCCCACTCGTGTACGGAGGCTCCACCCGTTCGTATATAGAACCTTGTGAATCGCAAATCCCACATCCAGAATCTAAACGCGGAGGGTCTGCTTCCCCGCACGACACACTCGCCTGAAGAGACGCAATACCTGGGCGAGAAACTAGGCGAGCATTTGAAGCGAGGCGATGTGCTGGCTCTCTATGGTGACCTCGGAGCGGGTAAGACACATCTCGTGAAAGGTATTGCAAAGGCTGCGGGCATTCCGGAAGACAACGTGAACAGCCCGACCTTCACCATTCTGAACGAGTATCGCAGCCCCGCCCTCGACATCTATCACTTCGACGCCTACCGGACGAAGCACCCGGATGAGTTCTATGAACTCGGTTTCGAGGACTACTTCTACGGAAATGGGTTAACGATCATCGAATGGCCTGAAAAGGTCGAAGCCCTCCTGCCGGAGAACACGATCCGGCTACGTCTGACACATGCCGGCGATCATGCGCGTCGGATCGAGCTCGTGCGCTCCGAACACATGTGATGTGGTATGCACGTATCCAGGATGCGGCGGCACGTCTTTACAGAGGGCTGAAGATGCGCCATACCGCGCATTTTTCATCATACCGCCACTCGTTATCGATTCACCCGGCACGATTTTCCGGTCCACCGGAGTGCGGGCAGGTTGCCCGTGGTCGTCCTCTCTTTCAGTTTGCCAACGATCGTGAGCGCAGCAACCGACTTCCTCTTTGATCTCCCCCGGTTTACCGATCAGGGTGCGGTCGCCTACAGGCCCGGTCTGGAGCGAATGTGGGCGCTCATGGAAGCCATGGGACAGCCGCACGAGCAATTCGAAAGCGTGCACGTAGCGGGGACGAACGGAAAGGGATCGACAGCCTCGCTTCTGGCGGCCATCGCAACGGCATGCGGGAAACGCGTGGGACTACATACGTCGCCGCACCTGTTTTCCCTCACAGAACGTATGCGGATCGATGGCGCGCCTGCACCGGAGGCCTGGCTTGAGCGTGCGGTCGAACGGTATCGCGAGACGTTCGAAGTCGTACGACCCAGCTTTTTCGAAGCGACGACAGCCCTTTCGTTTCTGTACTTCGCCGAGCAAAAGGTGGATCTCGCCGTCATAGAAGTGGGCCTTGGAGGACGGCTGGATGCAACAAACGTCATCCGCCCAGCAGCCGCGCTCATCACGAACATCGGGCTGGAGCATACCGATTTGCTCGGCACGACCCACGCGGACATTGCACGTGAGAAAGCGGGCATCATCAAGCCGGGCGTACCCGTGCTGACGACGGCAGGCCATCCCGATGCGATCGCGGTCATCCGTGCTACGGCCGAGCATCAGCGTGCGCCGTACCATCACATTCAAGAGGAGGTGGAAATCACCAGTGTTGATACAAATTTGCACGGGCTCATCCTCGATGTGCAGACCCCCGAACGCCGCTACAAGGACCTGCACGTCGGCTTGCCCGGGCGGCACCAGCAATGGAATGCGGCCCTTGCACTGCGGGCTGCCGAACTGATCCTGACGGAACTTCGGCACGATTCTGGTTGTCTATACGAAGGATTACAACACGTCCGGCGGTTGTCCGGCCTGCGAGGGCGATTCGATATACTCCGGGAACACCCGGCCATCGTAGCGGACGTTGCGCATAACGCCGAGGGACTCACCGTGACGCTGGAAGCGCTGGAGCCTGTTCTGGAAGGGCGTAGCGGACGTCTGTTCGTTCTCCTGGGTGCGATGCAGGACAAGGATGTGGGCCGCATGGCTGACCTTCTGGCATCTGCTCGCGCAACCGTGTTCTGTGTTACCATCGATTCCGACCGGGCGTACCGTGCCGGTGCATTGTGCGACCTGCTGCGCAAGCACGGCGTGAACGTCATCGGAGCAGGGCTTTTTGGAGAAGGTTGGGAGCAATTCCAGCACGAGATGACACGAGATGACGTACTTCTCGTTACGGGATCGCACCAGGTCGTAGCGCAGGCGCCCGTCCATATCGACGATCATCCCGAATAACTGAAAAACGTAGCCAGTCTGTCAAAATTTCGCAGAGTGCAACCGTTGCTTCTATGGAGCGTTTGAATTAGTGTTAGGCACAGGAAAACTGCGCGCTGTGTCTACGCACTTGACTGCCCGAGTGGCTCCACTTCCGACCTACCCTGTGAGCCCTCGCACATCCGGCGGTTTGCCGAATTCTCCCTCCGCTCCCCCGCATTGTCATTCAACCAACCCAGTGTAAGGAGCATCGCCCATGCCGGCGTGCGGACGTCTGCGCCTCCTGCGCGCTTCGTCCCTTGTGCGGTATGCCGTTCAAGCCAGTGTGGCATCTCTCACCCAGCGGAGCCGGCCGCACCTTAACCGTTCACGTCTCGTTGTATGAAAATTTCAGAACTCCAAGAAAAGACACTTCAAGATCTAAAGGGAATTGCCCGGGACATGGGTCTCACCGGCTATTCCAACATGCGTAAGCAGGAGATCATCTACCTTATTCTCGAAGCCCAGGCCGAGGCAGCCGCCAGCGGTGGCGATGGTGCTGGCCGCCGGGAGCGTGACCGCAACCGGCCCACGCCCGACCGTCAGAATGGCGAAACGCCGCGCCCGGCAGCTTCCCCCGCACCCGAAGTAGCCGTAGCCGAAGCACCTGCGCAACAGGAATCCCGCCCGAACGGCCGAAACGATAGCCGGCGTTCCAGAGACAACCGCAGAAACCGCCAGCGTGAGGAGCAGGAAAACCGACATCCGGAGGCTCCTGCCGAGCCACAAAGCGAGCCGGTACAGCCGGAACTCTTCGCCGTCCCCGAAGCACGCGGCGAGGGCCGCGTGCGCCAGGAGAATCGCCATGGCGATGAGCGGCGCGGCGAGCAGCAGCAGGAAGAAGTCGTAGAGGCTCGCCAGGACCGTAACCAGACCCGCACCGAGAGTCGTCCTGAGAGCCGGGATAACCGCCCCGAACGGCGTGACGAGCGCCGTGGCGACCGCGATCAGCAACGAGGCGATCGTGACCAGCAGCGAGGCGACCGTAACCAGCCACGAGGCGACCGCGACCAGCAACGGGGTGACCGTAACCAGCCACGAGGCGATCGCGATCAGCAGCGAGGCGACCGCAACGAGCGTGGAGATCGCGGCGACCGGAACGAGCGCCGGGGCCGTAACCGCCGCAACCGCGACCGTCGGGGCCGTGACCGCCGCGAAGGACAGCAGCAGGAAGATCGTCGCCGCATTTACGAGGATAAGCCCGAGTACATGGCGAGCTACGACGCCGGCAAGACGGAACTGGAGGGCATGATCACGAAAGTGGGCGTGCTCGAGATCCTGCCGGACGGCTACGGCTTCATGCGCTCTCCCGAGTACAACTACTTGCCGAGCCCCGACGACATTTACGTCTCGCCATCGCAGATCAAGCGGTTCAGCCTGCGGCTCGGTGATACCGTCGTAGGCGAAGTGCGCCCACCGAAGGAAGGCGAACGGTTCTTTGCGCTCATCCAGGTAAACGAGATCAACGGTCGCACACCGACCGAACTCCAGGAGCGCCCGACGTTCGACTACCTCACGCCGCTGTATCCGACCGAGCACCTCAAGCTCGAAACGACACCGAACGAGATCAGCACACGCATCCTGGATCTCTTCTCGCCTATCGGCAAGGGGCAGCGTGCCCTCATCGTGGCGCCTCCCAAGGCGGGTAAGACGATCCTCCTGCAGAAGATCGCCAACGCCATCACGACGAACCACCCCGAAGTCCACCTCATCGTGCTGCTCGTAGACGAGCGCCCGGAAGAGGTGACTGACATGGAGCGGAACGTGAAGGCCGAGGTCATCGCCTCCACGTTCGACCAGGAGCCCGAGCGCCACGTCCAGGTAGCAGACATCGTCCTCGAAAAGGCGAAGCGCCTCGTGGAAGCGGGCCAGGACGTCGTGATCCTGCTCGACTCGATTACCCGTCTCGCTCGCGCGCACAACGCTGTTGCACCCAATACGGGCAAGACGCTCTCGGGTGGTATGGAAGCGACGGCGTTGCGCGGCCCCAAGAAGTTCTTTGGCGCGGCGCGCAACATCGAAGAAGGCGGCTCGCTCACCATCATCGGCACCACGCTCATCGAGACGGGAAGCCGCATGGACGAGGTGATTTTCGAAGAGTTCAAGGGCACCGGTAACTCGGAACTCGTACTGGACCGCCAGCTTGCCGACCGGCGCATCTTCCCGGCGATGAACCTGATCAAATCCGGCACCCGCCGCGAGGAGCTTCTGAT
>Ga0164243_10016430_pt1 | contig 10159 bp, 8 predicted proteins | sample OricompcompostOP_FD_108781 | JGI IMG/M metagenome (GOLD analysis project Ga0164243, IMG submission 108781) | Organic Plus compost microbial communities from Emeryville, California, USA - Original compost - Organic plus compost (OP) | ecosystem: Engineered > Solid waste > Mixed feedstock >... | reverse complement strand
GGCTGCCGCCGTTCCTCGCCGACGACGCCGGTGTCGACTCGGGCCTGATGATCGCCCAGTACACGCAGGCCGCCCTGGTCAGCGAGATGAAGCGGCTGGCCGTACCCGCCTCGGTGGACTCCATCCCGTCGTCCGCCATGCAGGAGGACCACGTCTCGATGGGCTGGTCGGCGGCCCGCAAGCTGCGCACCGCCGTCGGCAACCTCGCGCGCGTCCTCGCCGTCGAGCTGTACGCGGCCACGCGCGCGATAGAGCTGCGCGACGGGCTCACCCCGGCGCCGGCTTCCCGCGAGGTCATCGGCGCCGTCCGGGCGGCGGGAGTCCAGGGCGCCGGGCCCGACCGGTTCCTCGCCCCCGACCTCGAAGCGGCGGACGCCTTCGTGCGCACCGGCCAGTTGGTCGCGGCCGTCGAGAAGGTGACCGGCCCGCTTCTGTGAGCCGTGGGCCGTCCCCGGGGACGGCGAGAGGGGCCCTGCCGTGTGTGGCGGGGCCCCTCTTCCGGTACGTGCGGGGCTACTTGAGCTTGGCCGTCTGCGCCTCGACGACGGCGGCCGGGACGGAGTACGGCTTGTCCGTCATCATCAGGCCGACGTTGATCGTGTAGTAGGCGACGATCGTCGAGCCGTGGCGGACCACCTGGGCGTGCGTGGTGGACTTCTCGCCGCCCTCGTCGCTCACCACCGTGAACGCCACCGACTCGTCGCCGGCGCCGGACGCCTTCTCCGAGGTCACCTTGGTGATCTTCTGGTCGGTGCCCTGCGCGGTCGCGGAGAAGCCGCCGGCGCAGCCGTCCACCGCGTCCGACACGGACTTGAGGGTCTGCTCGGCGCCGTCACCGTCGTACGACGACAGGCTCACGGCCGTCATGTCGAGGCTCAGCGCGGAGGTGAGCGAGTCCTCCAGCCCGTCCTCCGTCAGATCCTCCAGCGCCTTGGAGGCGTCGGCGGAGGGCTTCTTCTCCTGCGTGGCGAGGACGGAGGCGCTGGCCGCCGCGTCGCCGGGCGCCTGGCCGGCCATGACGTAGGCGATCGGCGCGCACTTGGCGTCCGCGGCCTTCACCTCGTCCTTCGACTTCGGCAGTCGCTTGCCGGAGTCGTCCACCTTGTAACCCTCGACATCGCCCTGGGCGATGATCGTGCTCTTGACCTCCGCGGCGCTGAGCGCCTTCGCGGCCTTCGTCTCTTTCTTCGCGGCCTGTCCGTCCGACGCGTTCGACGCGTCGTCAGACCCCCCACCGCAGCCCGTGACAAGGGCGAGCGACAGCGCGCTCACGGCAACCGTGGCGGCTGCACGCACGCCCGATGATCTCTTCATGATCGGACTATGAAGGCCAGGTCAAAGAATCGTCAAGATCTTTTAGAAACCGAGATGTTCCCGGCGCACCGAGTAGGCGACGAACCCCGCGCCGAGCGCGAGGAAGGCGGTCCCGCCCACGATGTACGGGGTGGTGTCGAAGCTTCCGGTATCGGCGAGCCGGGTGTCCTGTGCGCTCTCGGCACTGCCGTCCGTGCTGGTGGAGGCCGCGCGCGCCTGCTGGGTGACCTGGGTGGAGGGGGTCGCCGTGGGTTCCGTTCTCGCCGGTTCCCCGCCCGTGGCGTTGGCGGAGGGCACGAACCACAGGGCGCCCAGCAGGGCCCCCGCGGCGGTGGCGGTCAGCAGCGATCGGCGTGCGGTGGACGACGATCGGTGAGCGGCGGACACGGAATATCGATCCCCTTGCGCTAGCGGCGAATTGGCCGTGTGGGCCGATGGTAGTGAAAGTCGCGGGTCACGGGAAAGTCACGGGAGAAATGAGCCGTACGCTCCGGGTATGAGTACACCGGAAAACACGCGTTTTGTACGTCTTCGTCTGGAGCTCGTCGTGGAGGTGGACGACGAGGGGGCCGTGCGGGACGCCGCGCTGGGGCGCATCGAGGGGGAGGCCGCCGAGGGTGGTCTGCCCGAGGACGAGCGGGCGCACGCCGAGACCGCTGTGACGGAAGACACGGCGGAGGCGCTGGCCTATCTCGTGGATCCGTTCGACCTGGTCAGTGAGGTGCCGGGGATCGAGCTCACCCAGGCCTCCTGGTCGACCGAGTCCATCGACTACGACCCGGATTCGCCCGAGTGGGACCTCGGCGAGGATGATGGCGAGGAGGACTTCGACGACGAAGGGCCCACGCGGGCCGGCTGAGACGTCTTGGGGAAATCGTGACCCCGGACGGCAACCGCCGCCCGGGGTTCCGTCGTCTCATGGGACGCGCGTGCCGCGACCGGCACCACGGGCCACGGCCCAGGTGGTGTGCCCCACACATGACAGGGATGTGGAACGGCACGGACCGGTCGTAGCGTTGAAGATCCTTGACGGGGACTCTCGGGCGTATGGGGATTCGGGAACGATGGAGAAGCGTGTGATGACGAAAAGCAAGCGGCGCAAGGGCCTGGCGGCCGCGTCCGCTCTGCTCGGCGGTGTCCTGGTGCTCTCGGCCTGCTCGGGCGGTGACGACGACGCCTCGGGCGGCGGCGACACCTCGCAGGCCAAGGTCGACGAGGCCGCGGCCAAGAAGACCTCCGAGGCGCAGATCAAGATCACGCCGAAGGACGGCACCGACAACGCCTCCATCAACAACTCCGCGGCCGTCACCGTGAGCAAGGGTTCGCTCACGGAGGTGAAGATGACGACCGCCGACGGTGCCGCCGTCGAGGGTCAGATATCCGCGGACAAGACGAGCTGGAAGCCCAGCGGCCCGCTGAAGCGCTCGACCACCTACAAGATCCAGGTGACCGCCGAGGACGCCAAGGGCCTCGAGGCCCACGAGAACGGCTCCTTCACCACCGTCTCCCCGGCCAACAGCTTCCTCGGCTACTTCACGCCGGAGGACGGCTCCACGGTCGGCGTCGGGATGCCCGTCTCGATCAACTTCGACAAGGCGATCACCAACAAGGCCGCCGTGCAGAAGGCCGTCTCCGTCAACTCCACCAGCGGCCAGGAAGTCGTCTGCCACTGGTTCAACGACAAGCGCATGGACTGCCGCCCCCAGGACTACTGGAAGGAAGGCTCCACGGTCACCCTGAAGATGGCCCTGGACGGCGTCGAGGGCGCCGACGGCGTCTACGGCGTGCAGCAGAAGACGGTCAACTTCAAGATCGGCCGCAACCAGGTCTCCTACGTCGACGCCAAGACCAAGCAGATGCGCGTCACGCAGAACGGCAAGGTCGTCAAGACCATCCCGATCTCGGCCGGCTCCCCGGAGAACAAGACGTACGAAGGCGTCATGGTGATGTCGGAGAAGTTCAAGGAGACGCGCATGAACGGCGCGACCGTGGGCTTCACCGACGACGACGGCAAGGGCGAGTACGACATCAAGGACGTGCCGCACGCCATCCGCCTGTCGACCTCCGGCACCTTCATCCACGGCAACTACTGGGGCGCCAAGTCGATCTTCGGCAGCGTGAACACCAGCCACGGCTGCGTCGGCCTGTCCGACACGAAGGGCGCCAACGACAAGGGCACCGCCGGCTACTGGTTCTTCAACAACTCCATCGTCGGTGACGTCGTCGTCGTCCAGAACACCGGCGACAAGACCATCGCCCCGGACAACGGCCTCAACGGCTGGAACCTCGACTGGGAGCAGTGGAAGGCCGGCTCCGCCGTCTGACCCACCCCGTCCCCCGCACGACCCGATGCCGCCCCCGTCCGGGGCGGCATCGGCGTTTCCGGGGCCGTGCGCGAGGGTGCGCGGGAAGCGCAGGAGGGCGTGCGGGGCTTCTCATCCGCCTCTTATCGCGGGCTTATCGCTTCATCAGGCGCCGCCCATAGCTTGCGGCGCATGTTCTTCACCTACCTGAGGCGCGAGCTGCGCCGCCGCAGAAAGGCGGCCCTCGTCGTCGCCTCCGGGCTCGCGCTCGGCATCGCGCTGGTCATCGTCGTCACCTCGGTGTCCTCCGGCATGGGCAGGGCCCAGGACAAGGTCCTGGAGTCCCTGTACGGCCTGGGCACGGACATGACCGTCACCAAGGCCGCCGAGGCCGCGCCGAGCGCGTCGGAACGCCCCCGCTTCCGGTTCGACGCCCGGGACGCCGACTCCGGCGAGAAGCAGTCCAGCGACCGTGTCATGGTCCAGGGCTTCCAGACGCTGCCCGCCTCCACCGTCGGCAAGGTCGGCGAGCAGGAGGGTGTCGCCGACGCGGTCGGCGGACTCAGCCTGCAAGTCCTGAAGGTGAGCGGCGAGTTCACGCGCGGTCAGTTCCAGCAGGACCCGGACGGCGGCGAGCGGGGCGGACCCCCCGGACAGGGCGGCACCGCGCAGCCGGGGGGCGAAGTGCGCGGCGGTGGCGCCGACTTCGACGTCAACAGCTACACGGTCTACGGCGCCGACGTCACCCGGACCGGCCTCGGCCCGCTGACCACCTCGAAGATCACCAGCGGCCGTGGGTTCAAGGCGACGGAGACGAACGCCAAGGTCGTCATCGCCGACACCTCCTACGCCAAGGAGAAGAAGCTCAAGACCGGCTCCACCGTCACGGTCAAGGGCACGAAGTTCACGGTCGTCGGCATCGCCACCCCCGACAGCGGGGACGCCGCCGCCAACCTGTACATGCCGCTGAAGCGGGCACAGACCCTCGCCGACGCCAAGGACAAGGTCACCACCATCTATGTGCGGGCCACCGACTCCCAGCGCATCGACGCCGTGAAGTCGGCCATCCAGAAGAACGTCTCCGGTACGACGGTGACGACCTCCGCCGACCTCGCCGACACGGTGTCCGGCTCCCTGTCCACGGCGTCCTCGCTCGCCACCCGCGTCGGCACCTGGCTGTCCGTCGCGGTGCTCGTGGCCGCGTTCCTGGTGGCCGGGCTGATGACCTCCGCGGCGGTCTCGCGCCGGGTACGGGAGTTCGGCACGCTCAAGGCGCTCGGCTGGAGGTCGGGCCGGGTGACCCGGCAGGTCGTCGGCGAGGCGGTCGTCAACGGGCTGCTCGGCGGCGTCCTGGGCATCGCGGTGGGCCTCGCCGGCGCCTACGCGGTCACCGCGGTCAGCCCGACCCTTCAGGCGGAGCTCGGCGGTGCCGGCCCCGGCGGCGGCGCGGGCGGACCCGGCGGCGCGGGCGGCTTCGGCGGCCCCGGGCGGGAGAGCGCGGCCCGGACGCTCGACGTCGCCCTGACCGCGCCGGTCAGCCTCACCACGGTCGGCCTGGCGGTCGGCCTGGCGGTGGCGGGCGGCCTGATCGCGGGCGCGTTCGGCGGCTGGCGGGCCTCGCGGCTGCGCCCCGCGGACGCCCTGCGCCGCGTCGAGTAGCGGCCGGGAACGACGCGCGACCGCCGGCTCCGGCAGACGCCGGCGAACGCGCAGCGCGACACGCACCCCGAACCCGACCCAGGAGCCACCATGTACGAACTCAGAAACGTCACCAAGCGCTACACCCGCGGCAAGGACACCGTCCTCGCCCTCGACGGGGTCGACCTCACCGTCCCGGACGGCGACCGGCTCGTCATCCAGGGCCCCACCGGCGGCGGCAAGTCGACGCTGCTTCAGATGCTCGGCGGCCTGGACCGGCCGACGTCCGGCGAGGTCGTCCTCGACGGCACCGACCTGGCGGGGCTGCCCGAGGCCCGGCTCACCCGGGTCCGCAGCGAGAGCATCGGCTTCGTCTTCCAGTCCTTCAACCTCATCCCCACCCTCACCGCCCAGGAGAACGTGGAGACCGCGCTGGTCCCGCTCGGCCTGAAGGCCCGCGAGCGGCGGGAGCGGGCCGCCGAGGCGCTGGACTCCGTGGGCCTCGGCGAGCGGCTGGGGCATCTGCCGTCCGAGATGTCCGGCGGCCAGCAGCAGCGCGTGGCCGTGGCCCGCGCCCTCGTGAAACGCCCCAAGGTCCTCCTCGCCGACGAACCCACCGGCAACCTCGACGAGTCGACGCGCGACGAGATCATGGAGGTGCTCGAACGCCTGTGGCAGGAGCTGGGGCTGACGTTCATCATGGTCACCCATGACTCGGCGATCGCGCGGAAGGCCCCACGGGTCGCGACCATCCGCAAGGGACGCATCACTGTCAAGGAGAACGCCTGAGCCCAACCCGGCGACTGCGTAACGGAGTTCGGGCGGCGACGTAACAGTCGCCCGGCGCTCCCGCCAACTCCCGCCGTTCCCTTGAGGCGTGAGACAACCCCTCGGCATACTGCGGGCTCCGGGGGGCGACGCGCACGCGTACGGGACCACCCCCGGACGGGTGAGCCGGGAACTCACCCGGTTCTTCTGCAAGGGGGAAACTTGCGCAGACACGTCAGACGAGCATGCGCGGCCGCCGTCTCCTCGGCGGCCGCCCTCGCCCTCATCGCGGGAACGACCGGACCCGCGTCCGCCCGGCCCGAGCAGCGCCCCTCGGGTGCCGTCTCCACCCCGTCCCCGCACCGCGTCACCCTGATCACGGGCGACCGGGTCTCCGTCGACTCCCAGGGCCGGGTCGTCGGCCTGGAGCGGGCGAAGGGACGCGGCCACATACCCGTCCAGATACGCAGGACGCACGGACACACCCTCGTGATACCGGCCGACGCGGCCGGGCTGGTCGCCGACGGGACGCTCGACCGGCGCCTGTTCGACGTCACCGAACTGACGAGGTCGCGCACCGGTGCCTCCGGCGCCAAGGGCCCGAAGGTCATCGTCGGCTACCGGGGCGCCGCCGCCGGCGCCAAGGCGGACGTCCGTGACGCGGGCACCCTGCGCCGCACCCTGAAGTCCCTCAACGCGGACGCCGTGCAGACCACCGACCGCGGAGCCCCCGGCCTGTGGAACGCCCTGACCGACGGCGACCGCACCGCCTCCGGCATCGCGCACGTCTGGCTCGACGGCGTCCGCAGGGCCAGCCTCGACAAGTCCGTCGCGCAGATCGGCGCCCCCAAGGCGTGGGCGGCCGGCTACGACGGCAAGGGCGTCAAGATCGCCGTCCTGGACACCGGGGTCGACGCGACCCACCCGGACCTCAAGGGCCAGGTGGTCGCCGCCAAGAACTTCAGCCCGGCCCCCGACACCACCGACAAGGTCGGGCACGGCACCCACGTCGCGTCCATCGCGGCGGGCACCGGCGCCAAGTCCGGCGGCACGTACAAGGGCGTCGCGCCCGGCGCCCGCATCCTCAACGGCAAGGTCCTCGACGACGACGGCTACGGCGACGACTCCGGCATCCTCGCCGGCATGGAGTGGGCCGCCGACCAGGGCGCCCAGATCGTCAACATGAGCCTGGGCGGCACCGACACCCCCGAGGTCGACCCCCTGGAGGCGGCGGTGAACAAGCTGTCCGCCGAGAAGGGCGTGCTGTTCACCATCGCCGCGGGCAACGCGGGCCCCGAATCCGTCGGTTCGCCCGGCAGCGCGGACGCCGCCCTCACCGTCGGCGCCGTCGACGACAAGGACGCCCTCGCCCCCTGGTCCAGCACCGGCCCCCGCACCGGCGACGGGGCCGTCAAGCCGGACGTGACCGCGCCCGGCGTGGACATCACGGCCGCCTCCGCCAAGGGCAGCGTCATCGCGCGGGAGGTCGGGGAGAACCCGCCCGGCTATGTGACCATCGAGGGCACCTCGATGGCGACCCCGCACGTCGCGGGCGCGGCGGCGATCCTCAAGCAGCGGCACCCGGACTGGACGTACACCGAGCTGAAGGGCGCGCTGACCGGTTCCGCGAAGGGCGGCGCGTACACGCCGTTCGAGCAGGGCGCGGGCCGCGTCCAGGTCGACAAGGCCATCGAGCAGAACGTGATCGCCGACCCGGTGTCGGTGAGCTTCGGCACCCAGCAGTGGCCGCACACCGACGACAAGCCGGACACCCGGAAGCTGACGTACCGCAACCTCGGCACGAAGGACGTCACGCTCAAGCTCGCCGTGAAGGCCACCGACCCGAAGGGCCACGCGGCCCCGGCGGGCTTCTTCAAACTCGGCGCGGCCGAGGTGACGGTCCCGGCGGGCGGCAGGGCCACGGTCGGCTTCACCGTCGACACCCGGCTCGGCGGCACCCTCGACGGCGCCTACTCCGCGTACGTGACGGCGACGGGCGGCGGGCAGAGCGTCCGTACGGCCGCCGCGGTCCAGCGGGAGGTGGAGTCGTACGACGTCACCGTCAGGCACATCGGCCGCGACGGCAAACCCGCGCCCGAGTACAACACTGCCCTGATCGGCTACTCGGGCCTGGCGAACGAGCGCTACTACCAGGTGCCCACGGCCGCCTCCGGCACGGTCAGGATGCGCGTGCCCAAGGGCACGTACCTGATGGACGCCTGGATCGCCAAGGACCTGGAGACCATGGAGGGCGGCCTCGACTGGGTGGTCCAGCCCAAGCTGAACGTCACCCGGAACACCACGCTGACCATCGACGCGCGCACCACGAAGCCTGCCGACATCACCGTCCCCGACCCGCGGGCCGAGCCGGTCTTCGCCGCCTCCGGCTACTGGTACGACACGGCGGGCATCGGCATCGCCGCCGGCGCCGGCTCCTTCGCCGACCTGCGCATGGCCCACCTCGGCCCGGAGGTCGCGAGCGGCCTGACGCAGACCTGGAACGCCCAGTACACCAAGGGCGCGGCCACCGAGTACGACGTCGCCACCTCGGCGAAGGTGAAGAGGATCCAGGGGCACAAGGTCCGCCACTTCACGGCGGGCGAGCTCGCCAAGGTGTCCAACGGCCTCGGCGCCGCCGCCCCCGGCAAGACCGGCGGCCTGCTGCCCGTCGGCTTCCTCCCCGACGACGTCGTGTTCGCCACGCCGGTCGAGCAGAAGCTGCCCGGCACCCGGACGCTGTACGTGTCCACGTCCGACAGGATCCAGTGGACGTTCGACATGGAGCAGTACTCGGGCCATGACGCCGACGGTCTCCCGGTCATCGACGCCTCCTGCACGCTGGGCGACCCGCAGACCTTCAAGGCGGGCAAGAGCTACACGAAGACGTTCAACACGGCCGTCTTCGGCCCGCACATCAACAAGGACTACGGCCTGTTCCGCGCCGGCAACGAGATCTTCGGCTTCCTGCCCCTGTTCGCCGACGCCAATAAGCACGCGGGGTCGTCCGACGTCACCTCGGTCACCACGAACCTCTACCGCAACGACACCAGGATCGGCACCAACGCCGATCCGCTGCTCGGGGAGTCGTTCGAGGTGCCTTCGGCGGACGCCGAGTACCGGCTGACGACCTCGGTGAAGCGGAGCGTCAAGGTCGCGGCCGCCTCCACCCGGATCGACGCGAGCTGGACGTTCCGTTCCAAGAAGCCGTCCGGTGACCAGGCGGCCCTCCCGGCCTCCACCGTGCGGTTCGGCGCGAAGACCGGGCTGGACAGCCGGGCCGAGGCCGGCAAGAAGGTCACCTTCCCGGTCACCGTCGTCGGCGCCGCCGCCGGCCGCAACCTGAAGTCGCTGCACGTCTACGTGTCGTACGACTACGGGCAGACCTGGAAGAAGCTCGACGTCAAGAACGGGAAGATCACCGTGAAGAACCCCGGCAAGGGCAAGGGGATCTCCTTCCACGGCAAGGTCGCCGACAAGAAGGGCAACAAGGCGACGATCTCGATCTACAACGCCTACTACGGCAAGTAGTTCCCGGCAGCGGAACGGGGGGCGCCCACGGCTGGGCGCCCCCCGTTCACTGTTCCGTGTCAGCCGCCGCCGTAGGGGACCGTCAGGATCTCCAGGTTGTGGCCGTCGGGGTCCTCGAAGTAGGCGCCCCGGCCGCCGTCGTTGCGGTTGATCTCACCGGGCCGGCGGTGCTGCGGGTCGGCCCAGTAGGTCAGCCCGGCCCGCTGTATCCGGCCGAAGATCGCGTCGAACTCGTCGTCCGACACGAGGAACGCGTAGTGCTGCGGTGTGACGGTGCCGGGGGAGTCCAGGAAGTCGAGGGTCACCCCGTTCGGGATCGCGACCGGGACGAAGGGCCCGTAGCGCGGGCCCACCTCCAGGCCGAGGATGTCGGCGAGAAACCGGGCCGACGCCTGCTGGTCGTGCGCGGCGACGATGGTGTGGTCGAGCCGGACGGTCATCGGGCTGCCTCCTCGTGGGACCGGTTCGGTCGTTCCGCGAGCCACGCTAGGAGTTGTCGTCAAATGTCACGCCCACATCAGCAGCGATGCGAGGGTGACGGCTGCTTGGTAGGACTCGGCGGTCTTGTCGTAGCGGGTGGCGATGCCACGCCATTGCTTGAGGCGGTT
>Ga0164243_10016429_pt1 | contig 10159 bp, 15 predicted proteins | sample OricompcompostOP_FD_108781 | JGI IMG/M metagenome (GOLD analysis project Ga0164243, IMG submission 108781) | Organic Plus compost microbial communities from Emeryville, California, USA - Original compost - Organic plus compost (OP) | ecosystem: Engineered > Solid waste > Mixed feedstock >... | reverse complement strand
CTTCACCCACACCCTGAAGCGTGGATCACTCACGTTCTCGAACTTGGACACAGCAACTCCTCTACAAACGGGCAGCCAACTCGTCAGCCACCTCCCTGATCAAGGCCACACTGTCCGCGTCAGACAGAGCAGCCCTACGCAGCCGCTCATGCAGCCGCGCATACCCGTCAACCTCCGCCGACCCGGTGATCAACAGATCCTCGGTGACGGTGTCAACGCAGACGATCTGCGGATCGCCCGGATCAGAGTACGAGTAGATGGTGTGCGGAGTTCGAGGCGCCGCGCCGCAGCCGTTCGCCACCTGGGCATCAACCCGCAACACCCGAATCGACAGATCCTCCCGCTCAGCCATCGCCAGCAGGTGCCGCAACTGGCCCAGCATGATCGGGCCCGGGACCGGCCAGCGGCGAACCGTCTGCTCCTCCAACACCAGCTCATACACGACACGGCCGCTGTCGAACACGGACGCCTGCCGTTGGAGACGGCCAGCGACGACCGCCTCCACATCCACACCCTGCCCGTCGGTGCCGACCTGCGCCCGGTAGCGGGCGTACCCGTCCGTCTGAAGCAGGCCCGGAACGAGGAACGGGGCGTAGTCGAGGATCCGAACCGCGTCATGTTCGGCAACCGCAAACCACTTCTGCCGGGCGCCCATCCGGGCGTACGAGGAGTGGTCCCACCAGTAGGTGTGCGCCCCCGTCTCCGCCCATCCGTCCAGTTCGCGCCACATGCTGCCGTCCCGGGGCACGCCGAGGGCGTCGAGAAGTTTCCGGATGTGGACGATGCTGGTCTTCCGGCCGATGTTTTCGGTCGGGTTCTCCAGGCGGGAGATCGCCGATCCGCTGACTCCGGATCGGGTGGCGAGGCTCGACATGGTGTCGCCGGCTTGTTCTCGTAGGGCGGTGAGGGCGTGGGCGAGTCGTAGACGTCGCGCGAGTGGGTTCCCCATGACGCACCCCTCGTCGTCTGTTTCCGTCTGGGATTTTGCCGACTGGCAACGCACATCGTACAGACTCATCCAAACTCTCCTATACACCCACGTCGATCGCTATCCTTGACGGCAGGACACAGCAACGTGAGGGGCCCCGGTACGCGTCTCCGGGGCCCCTCAAGCCTTCCCGGCCGCCGCACGCCGTGCTGCTGCTTCCGCGCGCCGCACCCACACCCGCGCGGACACCTCAACCGCATCCCGCTCGCCGGGCCGCCGCACCCGGCACACCATGCCCGCCAACTCGTCCCGCCGGCCCGCACGCAGAAGCCGGTAGGCGACGACTGCGATCCGCTCCCCCGCCACATACTCGGGCCGGGCCAGCGGGTGCGTCCACTGCACGCCGGCGGCGACCACCCAGCCGGCGGCGTTGACGATTTCCCACCGCCACGGCGGACCCCCGTGACTTGCGCTCACCCGCGCCGCCCCCGCTTCGGCTTCGGTCGGGTGACCCGACGCCACCAGGCCCGAACCCGCACATACCCGGCCGCCACCCAGACGGCCACGAACGGCGCGGACGCCGCCGCGGCAGCCGGCCACGGCCGAACATCACCCCACAGCATCCACGACCCACGCAACGCCGCAGCGAAGAACGCCAGCCACAGCAACGCCAACTGGAGCACGGCCAAGCCGAACGCCCACCAGCGACGGCGATCCCGCCAGCGGGCCAGCCGGGACCGGGACACCCGCCGACGCGGCGGCACGCTGGTACGTCTCTGGCGCGGAACCCGACCGCCCTTCGGCGGCGGCACCCAGCCCGGCTCACGGGCCTGCCGTTGCTTGACCGCCCGCCAAACCTCGACCCGGTTCGGGTTTTCTAGATTGAACTCGTAGTTGTATAGCGGCATCTCTGCCCGGATCGCGGCCTCTTCCGCCGCCAGCACCGCCGCCTTCCCGACATAGGTAGCCGGGTCGACCTCCCAGCAGACGATCGTGTCCGCCCACGGCTGGGAATAGATGTGCTCCATCAGCCGCTGGAACGGCATACGGGCGGTCTCACCGATGTACCCGAGCACCCGATCGCCGGTTACCGGATGGCGAACCCAGAACCGGTACAGGGCACATTCCCGACGGTCGGCCTGACTGAGCTGCTCCGAGTACGTCACAGCAGCCGCCCCTGAGCCTCGGCCGGCTCCGCTTCCTTCGCAGCGCCAGGCACCTCGTACAAGCCGTTCTTGACCCGCCGCAGCGCGCCGTCCGCCACCAGATCCGACAACGCCTTGTTCAAGGTGCCCGACGCCATCTGACCCTCCGCAGCTTTCACCAGCGCATCCCGGTCCACAACACCCCGGATGTCGGCGTGCTCTCGCGCCGCAGCCAACACCAGATCCCGCGCCCGAGGACCCTTACCCGCCGGCTCAGGCTCCACCTTCTGCCCAGACATCCGGACAACGGTCTTCGACGCGGCAGCCTCAGCAGCGGCGGCGATCAACTCGACGGCGGCCCCGTTGCGGAGCAGATCCTCATCCGACCTGCCAGCCTCGATCAGACGGCGGGCGCGTTCTTTCCGATCCCCCCACAGCACACCCGACACCTGCTGGGCGGCCGGACCGAAAACGCCGGGGCTGATCGTTGACGCGCCCTCCTCGTCGAGGAGCCATACCGACATGTCGTCGCCGGTGAAGTCGGCACGCCCGTACACGTCCCGTCCGTTGACGCCTTGCAGGAACATCAGCCCAGCGGTTGTCTCCCCCGCCGCGCACGTGTTTTTGCCCCACTTGTCAGGCAGGGCTGTCGGGTCGACCGGGCAGTCACCCTCGACAGCGGACCGGCCGGCGATATCCGTCATCGCACGGAAGATCACCGTCTGGCCGGCCTTCAACTGCTCCTTGATGTACGTCGATCCGCCCAGGTTGTAGGCGGCCGGAATCTGGGTGATCAGCCGCATCTTGATCCCACACTTGCGGCCCTGCCCAACCAGCTTCTCCACCAACTCCAAGATCGCCGGATCGTCAATGTACGACTGCACCTCATCCAAGGTGATGACCAGCAGCGGCATCGCCTTCGTCGGCTGCCACGTTTTGATGTTGTTCTCTGCCAGCTCGTCGTTGCGGCGCAGCATCTCCTTCAGCGCAGCCAGCAACATGAGCGTGATCTCAGACTTGTCTCGGGCGAACCAGTCGACAGCGTCCTTCAACGCCCCGTACGACTGGCCCCCCTGCGGATCCCCCACCCAGTCCAGGACAAGCCCGTTCGAGTGCAGGGATGCGAGCAGCAGTTGGGCGACGAACTCGCTCTTGCCTGACCCGGTACAACCGGAGATCAGGTCGTGGGCGGCGCCAGTCTTCGTCCACCACTGGTAGACGATGTCCTGGCCGTCATCAAACCGGCCCACCCGGCTAGTCCCACGCCGCCAGTTAGACGAGGTGGGGCCAGCCCACATCTTCGTCTCCGCCAGCGGATTGTCCGGCTGCACCCGCAGCCACGCCACCGACAGATCCGACTCGTCGGCAGCGAAGCTCACATCCGCGTACGTGCACCGGTAGGCGGCGGCGATCCGGCCCAACAGTGTTGGCCGGTTCTCCCGCATGTTGATCGAGCCGGGGATTTTCGCAACAACCTTCGCCGACCAGTTCGGCAGCAGGGTCCGTTCCGCCTGCCGGGCCGAACAGCTCGGTAGCCGCTGAAAGTCGACGAGTTCGGTACCGGCGAGCGGACCTGTCGGGCAGCCAATCAGCGTCGCCCACGTCGTCAACGCCCGCAGCCGGATCGGATCCGGCGCCTCCACAGGCTCCTCAGCAGGGGTTTCCACCTTCACCGAGGCGGGCACGTCACGAAGACGGCGGGCCTCCACCCCGTCCCACCACGGCTTAAAACCGACCGCCCACCGCACCATCCCCGCAGCGGCGACAATCCGGCCAGGCCACGTCGACAAGTCGGTGGCGGCAAGCATGGCAGCCCACAAACTGGCCTCACCAGCGAGGGCGGCGACCCGGCGGGCCCGCCGCTGAATCTCCCGCACCCGGCGGCCCGTCTTCTGCCTGCGCTCGATCCGGCCCGCTTTCACCGCCCGCGCCGTCAAAATCCGCTTCGCCGCCACATAGCCGAACCCAGCAAGCGCCGGTGCGGTCAGGATCGCATCCACCGCCGCCACCTGCCCCAACGACATGCCAGCATCGGCGACCAGGCCGGCGACAGGGACCGTCCACGGCAGCGCCGCCCGCCCGTACATGCGCCGCGTCTCCCGCAGCACCGACGTGACACGGGCCTGCCGGCCATCCTGCGGCGGCACCAAAGCCTCCCCATGCAGGGGGCAAAACCGGGTCACCCCAGGCATCAGCCACTCAAAATGCTCGCACCGCTCCCGGCCACCACCGTTGGCGTTCCGCATCTTCGGGCACTGGCACCGCAGATGCGGGGTCCGCTCATCGTCGGCGGTCACCGGCACCTCGTACGGCATCCGCCGCCGCATACCGGCCTCGTCGATGTACCAAGGCTGCATCTTCGCCGCACCCTCGGGCACACCGGAGCGCTTCTGCTGCGGTCCCCCTGCGCCGGGCTGCGTGTGAGGCAGCGGCACGGGGCGGTGAGTCGTTACTGCCACCTCACACCTCCTGTTAGCTGTTGATCCGGTCGAACGCCCGAGCGACCTGGCCCATCAGCGGGCCAACCTCGGCGCTGCACGACTTCGCGGCAGCCTGCGCCGCTGCCGCCGACTCCGCCGCGTTCCCGGTCAGCGCCACCACCTGCGAGTAGGTGGCCATCTGCACGGTGCCGAGCGTCTGCTCCCCGAGCGCGTGAATCCGTGCCCGCACCTTCGCGAGTTGGGCGACGTACTCGGCGGTCGCGGCTTCGATCTGCCGCTGGATGGCGCGGGCCTCGTTGGCGCCGGAGACGACGCCGGTTACTTCCTGCTGGGCGACGACGGTCATGGTTCCTCCTGTGGTGATTGCTGCTGGTTCGGCTGGTGCAGTGGCCCGGGTGGGCCGGTCGAGCGGGTCACCGACGGTTGCGGTGACCCGGATCGGAGGCCGGTCGGGTTCCGGCTCCGGGCTTGGTGGCGGGTTGGGGTTGGGCGGCTCGTCATGGATGACCGACTCGAACCCAAGCGGATCGTCAGATCTCGGTGGCTCAGTTGCTCCCGGGCCACCAGACGGCTTCGGTCCCGGCTCGGATGGGGTAACGCCCGGACCAGAGCCATCCGGACCAGACGAGTTGGGAGCCTCGGGCGGAGGTTGGAAATCCGCGCCCTCCGTCCGAGTGCGCCACCGATCGGCGAGCCGGTCCACCCTGTCGTCGAGCCGGTCACTCATCCGGTTCCACCACGACCGGGACGCCTCATCCGCCTCCGCCGCATCGCGTTCCGCGCGAGCCCGCCGCCGCGCCGCATCCTTGTCCAACCAGAAGTCCCGCCACGCGTTCCCCGCGTACTGGCGGAACGCCCCGCCGGACGCCGGATCAACGCCAGCCGCCTCCAGACGCTCACGGCGAGCCTTCGCGGTCGGGGACTCCTCGTCTCGGAGCGCGTACGCCAGCTCGGCGATGGCTTCGCTGACGATCTGCGGACCAGCCTTCATCAGCCAGTACACGAAGACGCAGCCGATGACGATGTCCCAGCCCATGGCTACTTGTCCGCCCGCGCCGGCTTGTCGTCGATCTTCTCCAGTTGCTCGCCGACCTGCTTCCCACCCTCGGAGATGTTGTTGCCGACGGTCGTCAGGTTCGCCGACCCGAGGACGATGAACAGTGCCAGAACGAACGCCGCCCAGAACGCCGGCTTCTCCGGCTTCTTGTCCCACAGCCAGTCCACGGCAACGATCGAGAGACAGACGATGAGGCCGGCGACAGCGAAGCCACCCAGCCAGTCGGCCTTGGTCATCCACTCGCCGACGAACGTGACCAGGAACGCGAGCCCGGCAATGAACGACATCACCACAGCAGCGTGACGGGCTGCCGGCTTCCGCGACTTGTGCAGTGTGTAGGCGAGGAACAGCAGGGATGCGGCGATGGTCAGGGTGCTGAGACGGGCACCAACTCCGAACATGACGATCAACTCCTTCCGTTGAGGTAGACGACGGCACCCGCCGCCAAGACGATGTAGAACCCCCACCGGCGGGTCGGCCGGGCGGCGATCCACCGCAGCGGCCCCGACCCCCACGTAGGGGCGAGCATGACGAGGCCGAACAGGACCAGCCGATCCGACCAGTTCGAGATCTTCCACAGGGTGCGCAGCGCACCCGACTTCCCGGGGATCCGCCGCTCATCCACCTGCGACAGCCGCCACGCGGCCCGCAGCGACGAAGGCCGGGACGTCCACACCCACCAGCGGCGGGCACCCGTTCGGGCCGAACCCAGCAGCCCAGACACCCGAACACGAGACAATTTGCGGTCACTCTTCGTAACCGGTATCCTCGCGCGCGCGCGCGTTGACACAGCCGGGCTGTCCAAACCCGGCACCCTCCCGTTATGAGGGGATCGAATTTCACTCCGCGTAGCGGTAGCGGTCATGACGTCTGCTCCTCTCTAATCTCATGCACGGTGGTCAACACAACCTCCGTCGCCTCATCGAGCCGACCGCGCCGCCACGCCTCCGCGACCAGCCACCCGCACGCCGCCCACAGCCGAGCCTTCGGCGTGTCCGCCTGATCGATCCGGCCCTGATGCCACGCCAGGCGACGCTGCTGCGACTTTTGCGCCCGGGTCGCCATCACACGTCCTCCGCCGCCGGCAACACCCACCGAAACAGCACCTGACCTGCACCTTTGCCGTACCGGTCGACCTGGCGGGCCTCCAGGTGGTACAGGTGCTGCTCATCCCGCCGGCCGCCGGAACGCAGCACCGCCCCGAGTAGATGGCCGTTGAGGAGCGGTACGGTAACCTCGGCAGCGTCAAGGTCGAGACCGGTCAGGAACGGCTCGGCTCCCCGAACTTCCCTGCCTTCTCGATAGAGTTTGATCTCGAAAATCTGGGCTGCCACGGTCATCTCCATCGTGTTTGCGCAGGTCACGCGGGGCTGAGCAGGATTCCGGCGAAGAAGACGCCGGCCAGCGCGAGCAGGAACAGGGCCAGGAACATGCCGAAGCTCATCCGCGGCTTCGGCATCGGCGCCCGCACAATCGCGGGGGCGCGGTGGGGTACGGCTACGGCGGTTCGGGGCCGCCGCACCAGGTCAGTAGTCACAGATCCTTCTCCTCCTTCTTCGGCCCGCCGGTCGGCATCGGCTCCGGCCACGGCCATCCGTCACACGTCACGTGTCAGTCCTCCTAAAGGTCTTCGGCTCTCCCTGACGGATCTGCCGCAGCAACGTCACCGCGTCAGCACCCGTCAGCAATGCATCGACGTCAGTCACACCCGCAGCCGCGCAGGCCGTCACCGACACCCCGTAGCTGTTGTCACCGTCAGCCGTCACACCACCGGCCTCCACGTCAGCCACGGTCGTCACCGCCAGCCGCACGCTCCGCCGCCACGCGGGCCAGGGCGTCACGTAGCACCTGCTCGGCGTCATCGACCGCCAGCTCCCCGTGCCATTCCTTTGCCTTCGTACGGCCGAGACTGCCGGCGGCGTCGACCGCGCGGGCCATCGCTGAACCGGTCGGCTCCACACCCAAAGCGAGGCAGGTCAGGAAGTACTCCCGCATGCTCGTCGTCTTGTTCCCCGTCTCGGTGAGCGCGGCCCTGGCCCGGCTCGCGGCGTACGCCTCCACCTGCTCGACCGTCCACGACCGGAACTGCTCGTCGATCAGGTCCCGGCTGAGCGGCCGCACCCGAGTTCCGTCACTGGCGGTGGCGCCAGTCTGGGCGTCGGTAACGGCGGACTTCCGCGCCACCTCGCGACGGGGGGCCGGCACGTGACGGACGCCAGTAGCGGGCCGGGCGACAGTCGGCGTCACATCGGTGACGGGTGGCGCCTCAACCGGGGTAACAGTGTTGGTGACGGCCTGCCGTCCACTGGGTGGCGGCGTCACACTGGTGGCGGTGCCGTCGATGACACCCGACGCCCGCCACGGCGTCAGCCCCGCCACCGCGTCAGGAGACGTCGCGTTCTCGATCCCGTACAGGGTGGCGACATCGGCGCGGGCGGCCGTCAGCTCCGCCACACCAAACTGCCGCATGATCGCGATACCGGCGCGGCGGAGACGCCACCGGGCGATCGTCACCCGCCACGCGCGGGCGTTGTCGGCTAGCCGGGTGTGGAGACGGAACGCGGCAACCGTGAACGCGGTACGGCGGCGAGCCCGCTCCACCTCGTCGACACCCCGCCCGGACGGCTCCGCCAGCCGTAGGGCGACAAGGACCCGCTCCAGGGAGATTCGAAGCACGATGCTGCGCTTCTTGACCGCCCGAGTGAAGGTCCGCAGCTCGGCGGCAATCAACCGCTCCCACAACCACGCGGCAAGGATCGGCACCACGAACCCAACCCCAGCAGCGACGGGGGTGGTGGAGTCTCCGACGATCCACAGGCCGGACAGGAACGCGATCACCCAGACGGCGATTCCGTCCACGTCGACCGGCTTCTTCTCGTCCACGAACGTCGCAGACGGGTCGACGGCAAGCACCTTCTCCCGGCGGGCCTGCTCTGCCTTCTCGTCTGCGGCCCACTTGAGCCGGAACGCCCGACTGTTCAGCGCCGACGACACCATCGCGATCTCGAATACGCCGCAGAGGGCGATCCGGAGCAGGTCGTTGGTGATGTGGAGCTGGTGCTCGAACACCCGCCACATCGAGTAGATCGTGAACGTGGACGCGATCGAGGCTGCGACGGCGACCATCGTCTTCCGCCCGGTGTTTCCGTTCATGTTGACGCCAGACGGGAGTCTTCGCCGCCTTACGAGGGCGACGACGATGAACAGGACGAGCGCGGCGATGACGGCGGTGGTGATCGCGGTGGTGTGCTGGCCTGCGAACGTGCCAGCCCAGCCGGTGAACTGGTCCCACTTGCTCGGCTCGACCGGGGCGGGTGTGACCGTCTGACCGACGGCCGGTGCCTCCCCGTCGTCGGGCCTGAACAGTGCGGACACGTAGGTCACCGGCTGGCTCCTCTCGCTGGTCTGTGTGAGGTCTTCTCGGGTCGATCGACCATCACCGTCGTAAGTGTGCCACACTCTTGTAGGTAATGGAGGTACCGGGGGTAGTACAAGCTTTGGAGGTTTCGTGAATCCTGGAGGGTCTACCCCTCCGGCCTATGCCTCACCTGCTGAAAGGTCTGCGAGACTGTGACGACCTTGGAGGCTCTGAAGGTGGGGGTAGCGGTGAGCGAGGGACGTTGGCTAAGAGTCGGCCAGGTAGCCGAGATCCTTGGCGTGTCCGTCGGCACCGCACGGAACTACACCGACGCCGGCAAGTTCCGTCGCGTCCGCCGCTTAGCTGGCGGGGATCGGCGGATCTGGTCGGAAGATGTTGAGAGCTACCTCCGCGAGATGGAAGCGGAGCCCGATGACCCAACCGACTTCGGCCGGCCCCGGGAGGGTTACCAGTAGTCGGTCCAGCGGGCGGCTGCTCGGTGGGGGGAGCATCCGGTGTGGATGCATTCGCCGTTTTCCCGGCAGTACTTGTATTGGGGGCCGTCGGGGATGGGTTGTTGGCAGTCGGCGCAGGTGCCGTTGTTTTCGCAGTCGGGGCAGGTGTTTTGGGTGCGGTGGATGTCTGCGGTGCAGTAGCGGTTTCCGTTGGTCCAGGTGTAGGTCATTGTCTGCCCCTTGGTGTCGCTCACACACCCATGCTAGCGCTAGCACTAGCGATAGCACAAGGGCCTGCTAGGTAAAGTACTAGTGCTAGTATGGAGGGGTGAGTGACCTAACCGACCTCGGCACACGCCACAAACAACTCCTCCACAACCTGGACGAGATCAAGCCACTACTCCACAACGCGATGCGCGCAGCATGGGCCGAACGCGACCAGACCGGCATCACCCAGCGCGAGATCATGGAACAGTCCGGCTACAAGACCATCCAGCAGGTCCGCGTCATCCTCGGCCTCGCCAAGCCGGCGACGAAGGCGGGCCAGACAGGAAATTAGCCATCCCGACTCACGCATCCCCCCGCACACACGTCAGCGGGATCGAGTGCTCGGGAGGAAACGGTGGCTAACTTTGAGGTCTTCACCAGACGGATGGTTCCTCTGGTCAAGCAGCCTGCCGTCACGATCCAGAAGCGTGGCAACATATCCATCAACCGTGCCGCGTTCGTAGCTTTGGGCGAACCCCAAGCAGTAGAGCTGTTGTACGACCCGACG
>Ga0164243_10016428_pt1 | contig 10159 bp, 8 predicted proteins | sample OricompcompostOP_FD_108781 | JGI IMG/M metagenome (GOLD analysis project Ga0164243, IMG submission 108781) | Organic Plus compost microbial communities from Emeryville, California, USA - Original compost - Organic plus compost (OP) | ecosystem: Engineered > Solid waste > Mixed feedstock >... | reverse complement strand
GCCAGGTCGAAGGACGGGCAGTCCAGCTCGACGATCTCGGCGCCCAGCTCCTTCAGCAGCTCGACGGACTCGTCGAAGCGCTGGATGACGCCGGCCTGGTAGCCCTCGCCGCGGAACTGCTTGACCACGCCGACGCGCATGCCCCGCACGCTGCCGTTGCGGGCCGCCTCGACGACCGGCGGGACGGGGGCGTCGATGGAGGTGGAGTCCATCGGGTCGTGCCCGGCGATCACCTCGTGCAGCAGCGCGGCGTCCAGCACCGTGCGGGCGCACGGGCCGCCCTGGTCCAGGGAGGAGGAGAAGGCGACCATGCCGTAGCGGGAGACCGCGCCGTACGTCGGCTTCACGCCGACCGTGCCGGTGACGGCGGCCGGCTGGCGGATGGAGCCGCCGGTGTCGGTGCCGATGGCCAGCGGGGCCATGTGCGCGGCGAGCGCGGCGGAGGAACCGCCGCCGGAGCCGCCGGGGATGCGGGTGAGGTCCCACGGGTTGCCGGTCGGGCCGTAGGCGCTGTTCTCGGTGGAGGACCCCATGGCGAACTCGTCCATGTTGGTCTTGCCGAGGATGACGACGTCGGCGTCCTTGAGGCGCTTGGTGAGCGTCGCGTCGTACGGCGGGATCCAGCCTTCGAGGATCTTGGAGCCGACGGTGGTCGGGATGCCCTCGGTGGTGAAGATGTCCTTCAGCGCGAGGGGCACACCGGCGAGCGGGCCGAGCTTCTCGCCGCGCTCGCGCTTGGCGTCGACGGCGCGGGCCTGCGCGAGAGCGCCCTCACGGTCGACGTGCAGGAAGGCGTGCACCTTCTCGTCGACGGCCTCGATGCGGGCCAGGTGGGCCTCGGTGACCTCGACCGCGGTGAGCTCGCCGGAGGCGATCTTCGCTGCGGTCTCGGCCGCGGTGAGCTTGATGATGTGATCGCTCATGGCGGTTTACTCCTCCCCCAGGATCTGCGGCACCTTGAAACGCTGCTGCTCCTGGGCCGGGGCGCCGGAGAGCGCCTGCTCGGGGGTGAGCGAGGGACGGACCTCGTCGGCCCGCATGACGTTCGTCAGCGGGAGCGGGTGCGAGGTCGGCGGTACGTCTTGGTCGGCGACCTCGCTGACGCGGGCGACCGCGCCGATGATGTCGTCGAGCTGGCCCGCGAAGTGGTCGAGCTCTTCGGGCTTCAGCTCCAGACGCGCCAGCCGGGCGAGGTGGGCGACCTCCTCGCGCGTGATGCCAGGCATGCAGCGATCCTCTGGGGTGAGTGTGTGTGGTTTGGGACCAATCCTATGGGGCGGGCACCCGTGCCCGTGAAACCCTTCGCCCCGTGAGGGGCGCGGGGAACCGCGCGGCCGGCCACGGCGGACCCGCACCCGAGGCACGGCGGGTGTCCCGGACGGAGGTCAGTCCTCCGCCGTACCCGTGGCCGCGGGCAACGCCGCGGCGGGCCGCTGCCACCCCCGCGACCCCCGCGCCAGCAGCCACGCCGTGGTCTCGTCCGGCGGCATCGCGGCGGCGACCAGCCACCCCTGCACCGCGTCGCACCGCAGGTCCCGCAGCCGTTCCCACGTCTCGTCGTCCTCGACGCCCTCGGCGACGACGAGCAGCCCCAGGGAGTGGGCCAGGTCGATCGTGCAGCGCACGATCTCCGCGTCCTCCGTGTCGACGGCGAGCCGGGCCACGAACGAGCGGTCGATCTTCAGCTCGCTGACCGGCAGCCGCCGCAGGTGCACCAGCGAGGAGTAGCCGGTGCCGAAGTCGTCGAGGGACATCTTCACGCCGTGCCCGGTCAGCGCGTTGAGGGTGTCGGCGGCCCGCGTCGGGTCCTCGAGCAGCACGTGCTCGGTGATCTCCAGCTGGAGCGCTCCCGCGGGCACCCCGTGCCGGGCCAGGCGCGCGGCGACGGAGCCGGCGAAGCCGGGACTGTGGACGTCGCGCGGTGAGACGTTGACGGCGACCGGCACGAACAGGCCCTGGGACCGCCACTCGGCGACCTGCCCGAGCGCGGTCTCCAGCACGTACTCGGTGAGCTGGGGCATCAGCCCCGACGACTCGGCTATGGCTATGAACTCGTCCGGGGGGACCCGCCCGCGCTCCGGGTGCACCCACCGCACCAGCGCCTCCAGGCCGGCGACCTGGCCGTCGAAGCGGACCTTCGGCTGGTAGTGCAGCTCCACCTCGTGCGCGTCGAGGGCGCGCCGCAGGTCGCCCAGCAGCCCGAGCCGGTCGGGGGTGTTGGAGTCCCGCTTGGACTCGTACGCCTCGACGCCCGTGCGGTCCCGCTTGGCCTGGTACATCGCCACGTCCGCACGCCGCAGCAGTCCTTCGGCGTCGGAGGCGTGGTCCGGGAAGACGGCGACTCCCGCGCTCGCCTCCAGGACGAGGGTGAGCCCGTCGAGGTCGAGCGGGGAGCTGAGGGCCGCGACGAGTCCGCGGGCGGCGCGGGTCGCGGACGTGGTGGAGTCCGCCGCGGGCAGTAACACGGCGAACTCGTCGCCGCCCAGCCGCGCGGCCTCCGCCCCGCGCGGCAGGGCCGCTCTCAGCCGGTCGGCGATCTGCAGGAGCAGCCGGTCGCCGGCGAGATGGCCGAGGGTGTCGTTGACCGACCGGAAGCGGTCGAGGTCGATGAGCATGAGCGCGGCGCGGGACCCGGCCCGCTCGGCGTCGTCGAGCGCGGTCCAGATGCGCTCCTGGAGCCACTGCCGGTTGGGCAGTCCGGTCAGCGGGTCGCGCAGCTGCTCCTCGGCCCGCGCGCGGGCTATCCACAGGGTGGAGTCGAGGGCGATCAGCGGGATGGCGAACAGCGGCAGCAGCACGGGCTTGGCGTCGGCGACCACGCACACCAGCGGGGCGATGCCGAGCAGGGCGACCGCGACGAGGCCCTGGCGGACCAGGGCGGTGCGGGCGACGGTGGGCAGGCCGGAGCGCGGGGTGTGCAGGTACCACAACAGGGTGCGGGTGACCGCGAGATAGGCGGCGGCGACGAGCACCACGCCGGGACCGGTGTAGAGGGTCCACGTGTCGGGGGTGGACGGCGACTCGACGGACGGCACGGTGCCGAACGCGGCCAGGACGAGCGCTCCGGCGCCGATGCCGAGCAGGTCGACCGCGCCGTGCAGCACGCCCTGCCGCCAGCGGCCCCGGCGGGCTATGCCGACCAGGACGACGACGGTGAGGCTGACCATGCCGGACGGGACCCAGCCGTAGAGCAGCAGCACGGCGAGGGTGAGGGCCGCGCCGGAGCCGGTGCCGCCCCACCAGCGGGAGCGGCCCAGCATCACGAGGTGGCCGACGATGATGCCGGTGAGCACGGCCAGCGACCAGCCGACCGTGCCGGACGGGAAGAGGGCGTGCCCGCCGGTGAAGGCGCGCAGGAAGCCGGCGCCGAGGACGAAGCCGGCCGCCGCGACGACCGCGGTGGGCAACGCGGGCCAGGACGGGTGCCGTTCGGTCTCCGTCGCGGACTCCCCGATGCCGTGCCCGCCGGCCGGGCCTGCCGCGCCGGCGTCGCGCGTGTCCGCGGCGCACGACCCGGTGCGCCCCCGCGCGTCCGGCCGCTCCGCGGGCCGCCCGTCCTCACGGCCGCGCCGCCGGACGACCGCCAGGCGGCGCAGGCGCAGCCGTGAGCCCGGGGCGGCGCTCTCGGTCGGTTCCATTCCCGTCCCTCTCACAGCCGGCGGTGCCCACGCCACGCGGCCCGATGCCCGACATCCCTCAGCGGCTCCGCTGTGGAAAGCCCTTCCCCGGACCCGTCACGGGTACGGGGGTTGCCCCGACCGCAACTGGGCACGGCAGGCGCACATCTCAACAGTAGGCCGCTGAAGGCTTGTACGGGCACCGGTCGCCGACGGTTGCCCGAATGCGCCCCAGCCACCCGTATGCATCTGGTATGCGCCTATCGGGTGGGCTTCAACCGCTACTCCTCGGCCGAAAGGGCGACTTCGGCCGCGGCGTCGGGTCCCTGCTCCAACAGCACCTGGAAACCGTCCTCGTTCAGAACCGGCACCTTCAACTGCACCGCTTTGTCGTATTTCGACCCTGGATTGTCGCCCACGACGACGAACGACGTCTTCTTGGAGACCGATCCGGTCACCTTCGCGCCCCGGTTCTGCAGGGCCTCTTTCGCGCCATCCCGGGTGAAGTTCTCCAGTGTCCCGGTCACCACGACCGTGAGTCCTTCGAGCGGGCGCGGGCCCTCGTCCTCGCCGGAGCGCTCGTCCTCCATGCGGACTCCGGCCGCCTTCCACTTGCGGATGATCTCCCGGTGCCAGTCCACGGCGAACCATTCCTTGAGGGAGGCGGCGATGGTCGGGCCGACGCCCTCGGTGGCGGACAGCTCCTCCTCGGTGGCCTGCTCGATGCGGTCCATGGAGCGGAACTCACGGGCCAGCGCCTCCGCCGCGACCGGCCCGACATGACGGATCGACAGGGCGGTGAGCACCCGGGCCAGCGGGCGGTCCTTGGCGGCCTCGATGTTCCTCAGCATCGCCAGGGCGTTCTTCTTCGGCTCGCCCTGCTGGTTGGCGAAGACGGTGACGACCTTCTCCTCGCCGGTCTTCGGGTCCCGCTTGGGCAGTCCGCTGTCCTGGTCGAGGACGTACGCCTTGATGGGCAGCAGCTGCTCGACGGTGAGGTCGAACAGGTCGCCCTCGTCCTTCAGCGGCGGCTCCTCGGGCTCCAGCGGGCTGGTGAGGGCGGTGGCGGCGACGTACCCGAAGTGCTCGATGTCCAGCGCCTTGCGGCCGGCCAGGTAGAACAGCCGCTCGCGCAACTGGGCCGGGCAGGTGCGGGCGTTGGGGCAGCGCAGGTCGACGTCGCCCTCCTTCATCGGCCGGAGCGGCGTACCGCACTCGGGGCACTCGGACGGCATCACGAACTCGCGCTCGCTGCCGTCCCGCAGGTCCACCACCGGGCCGAGGATCTCCGGGATGACGTCGCCGGCCTTGCGCAGCACCACCGTGTCGCCGATCAGGACGCCCTTGGCCTTCACCACGTCCTGGTTGTGCAGCGTGGCGAACTCGACCTCCGAGCCGGCCACGGTCACCGGCTCGACCTGCGCGTACGGCGTGACACGGCCGGTGCGGCCGACGCCCACGCGGATGTTCAGCAGCTTGGTGTTGACCTCCTCCGGTGCGTACTTGTACGCGATGGCCCAGCGCGGGGCGCGCGAGGTGGTGCCGAGGCGGCCCTGGAGGGGGATCTCGTCGAGCTTGACGACGACCCCGTCGATCTCGTGCTCCACGGAGTGACGGTTCTCGCCGTAGTAGGCGATGAACTCCCGCACGCCCTCCAGATCGTCGACCACCCGGTTGTGCGGGGAGGTCGGCAGGCCCCACTGCTTCAGCAGTTCGTAGGCCTGGGAGAGCCGGGTCAGGCCCTTGTAGCCCTCGAGCACGCCGATGCCGTGCACCACCATGTGCAGCGGGCGGCCGGCGGTGACCCGCGGGTCCTTCTGGCGCAGCGAACCGGCGGCCGCGTTGCGCGGGTTGGCGAACGGCTTCTCGCCGGCCTCCACCAGGCGGGCGTTGAGCTCCTGGAACTTCTCCATCGGGAAGTAGACCTCGCCGCGGACCTCCACGACGTCGGGCACCTTGTCGCCCTTGAGGCGGTCCGGGATCTCGGCGATGGTGCGGACGTTGGGCGTGATGTCCTCACCCGTGCGGCCGTCGCCGCGGGTCGCCGCGCGCACCAGCCGGCCGCGCTCGTAGGTGAGGTTGACCGCCAGGCCGTCGACCTTCAGCTCGCACAGGAAGTGGTAGGGCTGGTCGCCCAGTTCGCGGTGGATGCGGTCGGCCCAGGCGGCGAGGTCCTCGTCGTTGAACGTGTTGTCCAGGGAGAGCATCCGGGAGCGGTGCTCGACGGAGGTGAACTCCGTCTCGTAGGACCCGGCGACCTTCTGGGTCGGCGACTCCGGCGTGCGCAGCTCCGGGTAGCGCTCCTCCAGCTGCTCCAGCTCGCGCAGCAGGCGGTCGAACTCCGCGTCGCTGATGACGGGGGCGTCCTTCACGTAGTACCGGAAGCGGTGCTCCTCGATCTGCTCGGCGAGCGTGGCGTGCCGCTCCCGCGCTTGTGCGGGCACGCTCGTCGTCTCCGCTTGCTTGTCGCCGGCCACCGTGTGTCCTCCCGTTACTCAGGGTTGTCCGCGAGGGATCTCGCCGCCCGGACGCAGTGGGCGTACGCCGATCGCGCGTACCCCGGGGAGGCCCCCGCGAGGCCGCACGCCGGGGTGATCGTGACCGCCTCCGGGAGAAGTCCCGGCCGCAGCCCCAGCCTGCGCCAGAGCGTCCTGACACCCATGACGCTACCGGCAGGGTCCGACAATGGGGCGTCCGTGCCCGGCACGACACCGGCGAACAGGCGGGTGCCGTCCTCGACCGCCTCACCGATCGCCTCGTCGTCACGCTCGGTGAGGAGGGAGAAATCGAACGAGATGCCCGTCACGCCCGCCCGCCGCAGCAGGGCGAACGGGACGTCCGGGGCGCACGAGTGGACCACGACCGGCCCGCCGTCGTGCACGGCGACGACGTCGCGCAGGGCGCCCTCGACGATCTGGCGGTCGACGGCGCGGTGGGTGCGGTAGCCGCTGGCGGTCTTCACCTGACCGCGCAGAACGGCGGTGAGGGACGGTTCGTCGAGCTGGAGCACGAGCTGCGCGCCGGGGACCCGGCGGCGGACCTCGTCGAGGTGCAGGCGCAGGCCCTCGGCGAGGGAGGCGGCGAGGTCGCGGCAGGCGCCGGGGTCGGAGAGGGCGGCCTCTCCGTTCTTCAGCTCCAGGGACGCGGCGAGGGTCCAGGGGCCCACCGCCTGGACCTTGAGGAGTCCTTCGTAGCCCTGCGTGAACTCCTCCAGCGCGTCCAGGTCCTCGCGCAGCCAGGAGCGGGCGCGGCGGGTGTCCCGGCCCGGACGGTCGCCGATCCGCCAGCCGCTGGGCTCCACGCGCGCGTAGAGCTCGACGAGGAGGCCGGCGGTGCGGCCGATCATGTCGGCGCCGGGGCCTCGGGCGGGGAGTTCGGGGAGGTGGGGGAAGTCCTCGAAGCTGCCTGTGGCCGCCTTGGCGGCTTCTCTGGCGTCCGTGCCGGGGAGAGAGCCGATGCCGGTGGCGGGGGCGAAGCGAAGGGTGTCGTTCACACGGGAAGCGTACGCAGTGGGGCGCCGGGGGTTTTCGCCCCCGCCGCCCCTTCCCTTTCCGTCCCCGGGGGCTGCGCCCCCGGACCCCCTTCGGCCCTGGCGGGCCTCGTCCTCAAGCGCCGGACAGGCTCTACTTGCCTGGCCGCACCGTCAGATCGTTCACTTCCGCGTCCCTCGGGAGGTCCAGGGACATGAGGATCGCCGTCGCCACCGACTCGGGGTCGATCCACTTCTGCGGGTCGTAGTCCTTGCCCTCCTGCTGGTGGACCTTCACCTGCATGGGGCTCGCGGTGCGGCCCGGGTAGACCGACGTGACGCGGACGCCGTTGGCGTGCTCCTCGTGGCGGAGGGAGTCGGCGAGGGCCTTCAGGCCGTGCTTGGAGGCCGCGTACGCGGACCAGTCGGCGTGGGCGGCGAGGCCGGCACCGGAGTTGACGAAGATCACGTGGCCTCGGCTCGCGCGGAGCTGGGGCAGGAAGTGGCGGGTCAGTTCGGCGGGGGCGACGAGGTTGACGTTGAGCTGGTGGCGCCAGCTCTTCGGGGTGAGATCGCCGACGGGGCCGAGGTCCACGACGCCCGCGATGTGCAGCAGCGAGTCGACCTGGTCGGGCAGCGACTGGTGGGAGAACGCCCAGCTGAGCCGGTCGGGGTCGGCCAGGTCGCCGACCAGGGTGCGGGCACCGGGGAACTCGCCGGCCAGCTCCTTCGCGCGGCCCGCGTCGCGCGCGTGGAGCACGAGGTCGTCCCCTCGCGCGTGGAGGCGGCGCGCGACGGCCGCGCCGATGCCGGAGCCGGCTCCGGTGATCACATGTGTAGCCATGTCCGCCATGCTCGCATCACCGCGCGGTCAGGCGACGCCCAGGCTCTCCTCCAGGTAGGCCAGCGCGCCCACCGGCTCCTCGGCGAAGAAGACCAGCTCGGCCAGCGGGCGGGGCAGGAAACCCTCGTCCTCCATGCGGCGGAACTGCTCCTTGAGGCCGTCGTAGAAGCCCGCGGTGTTGAGCAGCACCACCGGCTTGTCGGTGTGGCCGTGCTTCTTCAGCTCCAGGATCTCGGTCGCCTCGTCGAGGGTGCCGGTGCCGCCCACCATGATCACGACCGCGTCGGCCTTCTCCAGCAGGAGTCGCTTGCGCTCGGCGAGGTCCTTGGCGACCACCATCTCGTCGACGCCGGGGCGTGCCTTCGCCGCGAGGAACTCCACCGAGACGCCGAGGAGGCGTCCGCCGGACTCCTCCACCCCGTCGGCGACGACCTTCATCAGGCCGACGTCCGAGCCGCCCCAGACCAGGGTGTGGCCGCCCTTGCCGAGCAGGCGCGCGAACTCCCGCGCGGGGCGTGTGTAGCGGTCGTCGAGGTCGGCGGCGGAGAGGAAGACACAGATGTTCACGGGCGCCAGCCTACGCCCGGGAAGAAGGCCGCCCCGGGGGACGCTGTAGGAGTGGACCGAACGACGAGGAGGACGCCGTGACCACAGGCCATCGGATCACCGTCGAGCCCGGCGGCCGGCGCGTGCGCGTGGTGCGCGACGGACGCGTGCTGGCGGAGAGCGACCGGGCGCTGGTGCTGCACGAGACGGGCTGTCCCGCGCGCTGGTACATCCCGCCGGAGGACGTGCGGCTCGATCTGCTGACGCCGTCGGCGACGCACACGTACTGCCCGTTCAAGGGGACCGCGTCGTACTGGTCGCTGCCGGACGCCCCCGACCTGGTGTGGTCCTACCCGGACCCGAAGCCGGCGGTGGCGCCGATCAAGGACCACCTGTGCTTCTACGACACGGAAGTGGGCTGACCGGCGCGCACGGGGTGTGATCGGCGGACGCGCCGTCCGCCTCACCGACGATTTCCGCGCCGTGCGGCAGTCTGGTGAGACATGGACCAGAACATCTCCTCGCGCGACGGCACCACCCTCGCCTACGAGAGCGCCGGCCGCGGCGCCACGATCGTCCTCGTCAGCGGCGCGATGTCGACGGGCGCCACGGTGGCGCCGCTGGCCGCCCCGCTCTCCGAACGGTTCCGGGTGGTGGTCTACGACCGCCGGGGCCGGGGCGCGAGCGGTGACACACCGCCGTACTCGGTGGAGCGGGAGGTGGAGGACCTGGCGGCGCTGATCGAGGCGACGGGCGGGGAGGCGGGGCTGTACGGCGTCTCCTCGGGCGGCGCGCTGGCGCTGCGGGCGGCGGCGAGCGGGCTGCCGGTGCGCCAGGTCGCGGTGTACGAGACGCCGTACGCCATGTCGGAGGAGCATCTGGCGGAGCGCGCCCGCTACACGGAACGCCTGACGGCGGCCCTGGAGGAGGGGCGGCGGGGCGACGCGGTGGAACTCTTCCTCCAGCTCACCGGGCTCGATGACGCGGTGATCCGGAGCGCGCGGCAGTCGCCGATGTGGGCGGGCATGGAGGCGCTGGCGCCGAGCCTGGCGTACGACGACGCCGTGATGGGCGACGGGAGCGTGCCGCGGAAGATGCTGGCGAAGATCGAGGCGCCGGTGCTGTCCATCGCGGGCGACGCGAGCCCGGTGTGGATGCGTCAGGCGGCCAGGGCGATCGCGGAGTCGGTCCCCCGGGGCACGTACCGCACCCTCGAGGGACAGACCCACATGGCCGAACCGGACGTCCTGGCGCCGGTGCTGGCGGAGTTCTTCTCGCGCTGATCCCGGTGGTCCCGGGGACCGGCCGGGGCCGGGCCGGTCAGGCCACGTCCGCCGTGGCCCGCTCCGTGGCGGCGATGGTCGCCGAGCCCACCACGCGCGTGCCGTCGTAGAGGACGACCGCCTGGCCGGGGGCGACGCCGCGGACCGGCTCGGCGAAGCGCACGCGCAGCTCCTCGCCGACGAGTTCGGCGGTCACCGGGGTCTCGTCGCCGTGGGCGCGCAGCTGGGCCGTGTACGTGCCGGGGCCCGTCGGGGCGGAGCCGCACCAGCGGGGGCGGATCGCGGTGAGGGCGCCGACGTCGAGGGAGGCGGCGGGGCCGACGGTGACGGTGTTGTCCACCGGGGAGATGTCCAGGACGTAGCGCGGCTTGCCGTCGGGGGCGGGGGTGCCGATGCGCAG
>Ga0164243_10016427_pt1 | contig 10161 bp, 7 predicted proteins | sample OricompcompostOP_FD_108781 | JGI IMG/M metagenome (GOLD analysis project Ga0164243, IMG submission 108781) | Organic Plus compost microbial communities from Emeryville, California, USA - Original compost - Organic plus compost (OP) | ecosystem: Engineered > Solid waste > Mixed feedstock >... | reverse complement strand
TGCGCGGTCCGCAGGGCACACTGCAGGGCGCGACCTCGCCGGCCGGTGCGATCCAGATCCACACGCGCATGCCGTACCTGAATGCGTTCAGGGGCAGCGTCGAGCAGACCCTGACGAATGTCGGCGGCAGCAGCACCGACTTCGGCATCGACATTCCGATCATCGAGGACGAGCTGGCGGTGCGCATTGCGGGTTTCTACGACGACAATCCGCTCAACACGCGCAGAAACATCACCACCGGCCGCGACCAGAAAGCGAAGATCCGCGGCGGCCGCTTCTCCGTGCTGTACGAGCCGGGCGATGTGTTCAGCGCCAAGCTGGCCTACGAATACCTCGAGAAATTTTCCGACGCCGGCGAAATCGTCAAGGGGCCGGCGCAGGGCACCAATCCCGCCCTGCGCGCCTCCGATCGCTACGCGGTCGCGAAGTACGACGGCTACTACAACGTGCGCGATCAGCTGGCGTCGCTCAATCTCGGATGGGATCTCGGCCGCAACCAGATCGCGTGGGATACCGGCTACTACAACAGCTCGATGCCGTCGCTGTACGACAACGATGCGGGCAACTCGCTGCCCGCGGGCAACCCGGCGACCTTCACGCCATCCTCGCTGAACCCGATCGTCGTGACCGGCGAGCGTTTCACGCAGGAAGCGCGGCTGACCACGCAGGTCACCGACAGGTGGGAATCGCTGGTGGGCGTCTACTACCAGAACAACAAGAGCCGCGCCGTGGTGATGACGCAGAGCAACAATCCGTCGCTCGGCCTGCTGGGCTCGACCACCGATGTGCCTTCGCACGGTGAAACCTACGCGATCTTCACCCACCAGAAATTCCAGATCACCGACTCCAGCCAGATCGAGGCGGGATTGCGCTGGCAGCAGGTCAATCAGTACAACGCGCAGAACACCAACACCTTTCTGCTGAACGGAACCGCGATTGCGAAAAACGTCCTGCATTACGACAACGGCCGCCTGATCGCGACCAGCGTCGCGGTGCCGGCTTCGCAGACCCACGATGCCGATGCCGAGGTGCTGACCAGCTCGCTGAAATATTCGTATACGTTCTCGCCCGACCTGATGGCGTATGCGTCGTACGATTCGAGCTTTCGCCCCGGCGGCGTGACGCCGAGTACGACAACGGGTGTGCAGCCGCAATTCCTGATGTACGACTCCGAGAAGAGCCAGGGTCTCGAGTTCGGCGTGAAATCGGCATGGTTCGACAACCGGCTGCGTGTCAATGCGGATGTGTTTTATCAGGAGGTGGACAACGGCCTGTATCGCTCGCCGAACGTCAGGGTCAACACGTCGGCGACACAGTCGACCACGATCCGCGTCGTCTACAACGCCGATACCATCATTCGTGGCGCCGAGCTGGAGCTCGACGGGCTGATCACCGACAACTGGAGGGTCGGCGCGAATATCAGCTATGTCGACGCGAAATACGACGGCGGCGAGATTCCGTGCACCAACGCGGCGTCGGCAACCAATGACGTCGGCGTGATCTCGCTGTGCAAGAGCAGCGGCCGCGCCGGCACCGAGCCGAACTGGTCGATGACGGCGAACTCGTCCTATACCTTGCCGCTCGGCGCTGTCGACGCTTACGCCAACCTGCTGATGAAGTATCAGAGCTTCCGCATCGACGACACCTTGGCCTACAGCCGCGTCGGCGGCTATGCGACGACCAACCTTTATCTCGGCGTGCGCGACACGAACAAGGTCTGGGACGCGAGCATCTGGGTCAAGAACATCTTCGACCAGGAGGGGCAGACGTTGCCACCGGAGTTCATCGCGGCATCCACGACCTACCAGCTGGCGCGCCCGAACGAGCCGCGCACGGTGGGCGTGACGGTGAAATACAACTTCGGCGCCACGCGCTGACAGAACCTGAAACGGGGTGCTTGTTGCGCTTTGCGCGGACACCGTGAACCGGGTGTCCGCGCCTTTCTCTTTCAGGCTGTATCGCGCATGTCGACTTACAACGGTGCAATCGTGGCGCGCTCGTGCGAGTGGCGTGGCCCCGGCCGGCGTGACATGATGCGCGGTGCGGCGAAATCGCCGGCATGACATAACGATAACGCGTTCGACATTGATGAGAGGTAGTGCGATGTCATTGGAGATCACCAAAGCGGATGCGCCGAGGCGCGGGCCGTTTCGCGGCTGGTATATTCTGGCGGTCACGGTGCTGACCCAGGCTTTGACCATCGGTTGCACCAATTACATCTACAGCCTCTTCATGCTGCCCATCGGCGAGGAATTCGGCGCCTCGCGGCTCAGCATGGGCAGCGGCATGGCGTTGTTCCTGCTGGCGATGGGCGTGTATTCGCCGCTGCTGGGACGCTGGGTGGACAAGGGCAACAAACGCGACATCATGGTGATCGGCGGCCTGCTGATGGCGATCGGCTTCGCGCTGTTGTCGCGCGCCGGCGCGCTGTGGCAGATGGCGGTGGTGCTGGTGCTGTTCATCGCCTCGGGTTCGAGCATGATGGGCGCGCTGGCCTCCTCGACCATCATCGCCAACTGGTTCGAGCGTTATCGCGGGCGCGCGCTCGGCATTTCCTTGATGGGAACGTCGCTGGGCGGCGTCATCATGCCGGTGGTGACGGCGCGGCTGATCGAATCGATCGGCTGGCGTCACAGCCTGCTGGCGATCGCGGTCGGCATCGCGCTGATCGCGCTGCTGGTGGTGCGCTCGGTGATCGTCAATTCGCCCCGGGATATCGGCCAGTACCCGGACGGCATCATGCCGGAGGAAAACGCTCCCGTTGCCGCACAGGCGGCGCAGCGTGCCGCCGCGCCGGATACCTTCAAGCTCGGCGCGCTGCTGGCCGATCCGAATTTCTGGCGCATCACCGCCTGCACCTCGCTGGTGATGTTCGCCGGCGTGCTGCTGTCGGTGCATTTCATTCCCTACGCGGCGGAGATCGGCATCGATTCGGCCTCGGCCTCGTTCGTGCTGGCGCTGTTCGCCATCACCGGCGTCGCCGGCAAGGTGTTCTTCGGTTATCTCACCGATCTGTTCCACGCCGGCCGCGTGTTCTGCGTGGTCGCCTTCCTGGACGCGGCGGCCTGGGGCCTGTTGTTGTCGGATACAACTTATGCGGTGTTCCTGGTCGGCGTCGGCCTGATGGGCTTCGGCGCCGGCGGCGCCGCGCCGGTGATGAACGCGGCCATCGCCAAATGTTTCGGGCCGCAGGTGTTCGGCCGGGTGATGGGTTTCATCGGCGTGCTGCTGTTGGCGCTGATCGCGATTCCGGGGCCGCTGGGCGGTTTCATCCACGATCGCACCGGCAGCTACCACCTGATTTTCCAGCTGACCTTCTGGGTATTTCCGCTGGCGGGGCTGATCGCCTGGTTCATCCGTCTGCCCCAGGGCGGCGAAACCGCGGCCAGGCCGTTGGTCAATCATTGATCCGCGCGGCGGATCACACGGCAGTTTCGATGTTGAGGTGAGGTATGAACGCGTTAGAAGCTCTGCACAGTCGCGGTTCGATCGGCAAGCTGGCGGAACCGGCGCCGCGCGGCGAGGCGCTCGACAACATGTTGAAGGCGGCGCTGCGCGCCAGCGATCACCAGCGGTTGCGGCCGTGGCGTTTTCTGATCGTCGACGGCGCCGCGCGCGAACGGCTCGGCGAAATTTTCGCGGAGGCGGCGCTGGCCAAGGATGCGCAATTGCCGGAGGAAAAACGCGCTGAAATCGCCGCCAAGGCATTGCGCGCGCCGCTGATCGTGGTGGTGGTGGCGCGGCTGCGCGAGCATCCCAAGGTGCCGGCGATCGAGCAGCTGCTGTCCGCCGGCGCGGCCGCGCAGCTGCTGCTGGTGGCGGCGCACGCGCAGGGTTTCGCCGGCATCTGGCGCACCGGCGGCGTGGCCTATGATCCGCTGGTGCGGCAACGGCTCGGCCTGGAACCGGGCGATGAGATCGTCGGTTTTCTCTATCTGGGCACCGCCCAGGCGCAGAAAAAAATCGCCGAGGTCGATCCGGGCGAATTTGTGGTGCACTGGCATGGCTGAGCCGGCGTTGCAGGGCCGCCACGCGCTGGTGACCGGCGGCGGCACCGGCATCGGCGCGGCCATCGCCCAGGCGCTGGCCGAACAGGGCGCGCGGGTGACGCTGCTGGGCCGACGCCTGGAAGTGTTGCAGGAACAGGCGCGGCGCCTGCCGCGGGCGCAGTGCGCGGCCTGTGATCTGACCGTCGCGGGCGCGCTGCCGGCGGCGTTCGAAATGGCGGCGCGTGATTTCGGCCCGATCGATATTCTGGTGAACAACGCCGGTCTGGTCGAAACCCGGCCGTTCCACAAAACCGATGCCGCGCACTGGTCGAAAACCTTCGCACTCAATGTCGATGCGGTATTCGCCGGCATGGCGCAGGTGTATCCCGGCATGCGCGAACGCGGCTGGGGCCGCATCGTCAATATCGCCAGCACCGCCGCCCTCAAGGGCTACGCCTACGTCAGCGCCTATTGCGCGGCGAAACACGCGGTGCTCGGCCTGACGCGGGCGGTGGCACTGGAAGCGGCGGGCTGCGGCGTGACGGTGAACGCGGTCTGCCCCGGCTACACCGACACCGACATCATCGGCGACGCGGTGAAATTATTGGGCGATAAAACCGGACGCAGCGCCGCGCAGGCGCTGGATGAATTCACCCGCGTCAATCCGCAGGGCCGCTTGATCCAACCGCGCGAAGTCGCCAACGCGGTGTCGTGGTTGTGCGCGCCCGGCAGCGAGGCGATCACCGGCCAGGCCATCGCCGTCGCCGGCGGCGAGGTGATGTGATTTTTCCGGGCCGCCGGTTCCGGCGGCCATCTCCCCGTCGTCGCTCACGCGATGATTCTTCGCAGTGTTTTCGCGCGCGTCGACAGCACCATCATTGATGATATGAAGAGCGTGCCATTGCCCAAGTAAATTGGTTTTTTGCGCGTTTTCGCCTCTACCATCTGCGCTTGCGGATTGTTTGGAAGCAGCAATGACCTCCCTGATTCTGTCGCGTCGCGATCTCGATTTCCTGTTGTACGAATGGCTCGGCGTGGAGGCGTTGTGCGCGCGCTCGCGCTTCGCCGGCCACAGCCGCGATACCTTCGACGCGGTGCTCGATCTGTGCGAACGCATCGCCACCGACGAGTTCGCCACGCACAACAAAAAGGGCGACCAGAACGAACCGGTGTTCGACGGCGAGCGCGTGCACATGATCGAGGAAACCGGCCGCGCGTTGCGGATCTTCTGCGACGCCGGCCTGATGGCCGCGGGTCTGCCGGAGACGGTGGGCGGCATGGGTTTGCCGATGGTGGTGCAGCAGGCGGGCCTGGCCTGGTTCAACGCCGCCAATGTCGCCACCAGTTCGTTCGCGTTCCTCACCATGGCCAATGCCAATCTGCTGCTGGCGCACGGCTCGCCGGCGCAGGTCGAGCGGTTCGTGAAACCGATGCTCGACGGCCGCAGTTTCGGCACGATGTGTCTGTCGGAGCCGCAGGCCGGTTCGTCGCTGTCCGATATCCGCACCCGCGCCGAACCGCAGACCGACGGCAGTTATCGCCTGTTCGGCAACAAGATGTGGATTTCCGGCGGCGAACACGAACTGACCGACAACATCACTCATCTGGTGCTGGCGAGAACGCCGGACGCGCCGCCCGGCGTGAAGGGCATCTCGCTGTTCATCGTGCCGAAATACCGGGTGAACGACGACGGTTCGCTCGGCGAGCGCAACGACGTGGTGCTGGCCGGGCTCAATCATAAAATGGGTTTTCGCGGCATCACCAACTGTCTGTTGAATTTCGGCGAGGGCAAATTCACGCCGGACGGACGCGCCGGCGCGATCGGTTATCTGGTCGGCGAGCGCCACCGCGGGCTGAGCTACATGTTCCACATGATGAACGAGGCGCGCATCGGCATGGGGCTGGGCGCGGCGGCGCTGGGTTACACCGCGTACCTGCATTCGCTGGATTACGCGCGCACGCGTGTGCAGGGCCGGCTGCCGGACGGCAAGGACGCGAACGCGCCGCAGGTGGCGTTGATCGAACACGCCGATATCAAACGCATGCTGCTGGCGCAGAAAGCCTGCGTCGAAGGCGCGCTGGCGTTGAATCTGTATTGCGCGCAGCTGGTGGATCTGGAAAAAAGCGCACAGGCCGAACACGAGCGCGAGCGGGCGCATCTGCTGCTGGAATTGCTGACGCCGATCGCCAAGAGCTGGCCGGCGCAGTGGTGTCAGGAATCGATCAGCCATGCCATCCAGATTCACGGCGGCTACGGTTATACCCGCGATTACAACGTCGAACAGTTCTACCGCGACAACCGCCTCAATCCCATTCACGAGGGCACCCACGGCATCCAGGCCATCGATCTGCTGGGCCGCAAGGTGACGATGGCGGACGGCGCCGCGCTGCGCATCCTGCTCGATACGGTGGCCGCCTGCGCCGCGCGCGCCGAGGCCGACGCGGCGCTGCGTGAACACGCGAGGGCGCTGCGCGCCGTGTTCGCGCGCATCGAACAGGTCACCGCCATTTTGCACGACGCCGGCAGCAAGTCGAACACGCTGGCCAATGCCTCGTTGTATCTGGAGGCGATGGGCCACGCGGTGCTGGCCTGGATCTGGCTGGAGCAGATGCTGGCCGCGGATAGAACCGGCGATTTCTACGCCGGCAAACGCCGCGCCGGTCATTATTTTTTCCGCTGGGAACTGCCGCGCGTGACGGCGCAGCTCGATCTGCTGGCGAGTCTGGACGAAACCACGCAGCACATGCGGCCCGAATGGTTTTGAGCGTTCGCGCGCGCGGCGCGGATGCGTTTTTTGCAGAAATCGTTTGCGGAAGTGGTTGGAAATATTTTGCAAAAACCTAGCCGAGGTCAGGGGTAACGATGAATAACGAGCTTTTCGATGTGTCGGGTCAGCTGATTGCCATCACCGGCGGCGGCACCGGCCTGGGGCGGCGTTTCGCCGTGCAGCTGGCGGCGCGCGGCGCGCGCGTGGTGTTGTGCGCGCGCCGGCTGGAAAAACTGGAGGAAACCGCGCGTGAAATCCGCGACAGCGGCGGCGAGGCGCATTGCGTCGCCATGGACGTGGCCGACGCGGCCAGCATCGAGCAGGGCTTCGAACGCATCGCCGCGCTCGGGCCGCTGTCGGTGCTGATCAACAATGCCGGTTCGCCCTCCGGGCCGCTGTTGCTGGAGCTGGAGGAATCGCTGTGGGATCAGGTGATGGATGTGAATCTCAAGGGCGCGTGGCTGGTGGCGCGCGCGGCGGCGCGGCAGATGATCGGCCACGGCGCCGGCGGCGCCATCGTCAACATCGCCTCGGTGCTGGGCAGCTGCGTGCAGAAGGGCACGGGTTCCTACGCCGCGGCCAAGGCCGGCCTGCTGCACCTGACCCGCGCCATGGCGCTGGAGTGGGCGCGCTACGGCATCCGCGTCAACGCCGTCGCGCCCGGTTATTACCGCACCGATATCGCCGCCGATTATCTCGATTCGGAGGCGGGCCGCGCGCTGCTCAAACGCATTCCGCAGCGCCGGGTCGGGCAATTGCGCGATCTCGACGGCGTGATCGTGCTGCTGGCCTCGTCCGCCTCGGCCTACATGACCGGTTCCGTGCTCACCGTCGACGGCGGTTTGTCGATGTCGGTGATCTGAGCGGCGCGCTGTTACGCGCGCACGAATTGCATGAACTCGATCACCACGCCGTCCGGGTCTTCGCAGCAGAACACGTATTCGCGCGAGCCCACCAGCTCGATCAACGTCGGCGGGCTGTAGACGCGGTGGCCGGCTTCGACCAGGCGCCGGTACAGGGCGTTGCAGTCGCGCACCTTCAGGCACAGGCGCGCGACGCCGGTCTGCGCCATGCCGCGCGGCCCCGGCGCGCTGGTGCGCGGCTGCTGCCACTCGATCAGATCGAGGCGGGTGGCGCGCGGATCGTCGCCGAGCGCCAGCAGGCAGGCACGGCCATCGCAATCGTGCGGCAGGTTCAGCACCGGGCCCAGGCCCTTGTCGCCGAAGGTGCGGCGGCCGGCGGCGCCGGTTTCTTCGAAGTCGACCAGCTGGCGGAAGCCGAGCATTTGATAAAACGCCAGCGAACGCTCGAAGTTGCTGCAGTTGATGTTGATGTGAAAGATTTGCAGGACGTTTTGCGCCACATCCTGCGCGCTGCTGGCTGAGTCGGACATGCGAGGTGGCTCCCGTTTTCGTTATTGTCGATGTCGCTGCGCCCGGAAAGCGGAAATCGCTGCCGGCAAAATGGTTGCGACTTACAACCGATACGCGCAAGATAGGCGATTACGACGATAAAAACCATAACAAGCGGTTCATTCGATGATAAGCACTCTGTCGAGTTGGATTTCCCATTGGGCGCGGCAGCGCCCCGAAGCGCCGGCCATTGTTTGCAACGAACGCAACATCAGCTGGGCGCAGTTGCGCTGCAACGTCAATGCGCGCGCCGCGCAGCTGGCGGCCGCCGGTGCCGGCCGCGGCGAACGTGTCGCCTGCCTGCTGCTCAACCGCGTGGAATATTACGAGGTGTTCTGGGCCTGTCAGTTGCTGGGCGCGATTTTCGTGCCGCTGAATACGCGGCTGGCGGCGGCCGAACTGAATGAAATCCTGGGCGATGCCGATCCCCGGGTTTTTTTCAGCGAACGCGCCGACGGCCTGCCGCAAGTGCCGGCGGTGCTCGCAGCCCTCGGCCCGGCGGTGGCGCGTTTCATCATCGATGCCGCGGCGGATGTCGCGCCGCCGGCGGCGGAGGTTGAACCCGTTGCCGCCAGCGTCGATGATCCGGCGCTGATTCTCTACACCTCCGGCACCACCGGCCTGCCCAAGGGCGCGATCATCACCCACGGCAATGTGATCGCTTCGGCGCACATGTGGATGACGGATTTCCAACTCACCGGCGCCGACCGCCATCTGATCACACTGCCGCTGTGTTTCACCGGCGGCCTGATGGCGGCGAGCATGCATGTGTTTTGCGCGGGCGCGCAGCTGGTGTTGATGGAGGCCTTCGACGAGGGCGCGGCGCTGGCGCTGCTGGAAAAACATCGCATCACCTGGTTGATCGCGGTGCCGCAGATGTTGCAGCGCATGCGCGACGACGCGGCCTGGAGCCGCACCGATCTCGGCGCGCTGCGCGGCATTCAGTCCGGCGGCAGCGCCGTGCCGGTGCCGCTGATCGAAGCCTACGCCGAGCGCGGCGTCGATCTGATGCAGGGTTTCGGCCTCACCGAAGGCACCGGCGGCTCCAATCTGTATCTGGCGCCGGAATTCGCCGTGACCAAGGCCGGCTCCATCGGCCGCGCCGGTTTCAGCAACGCGGTGCGCGTGGCCGATGAAACCGGGCGCCTCTGTGCCGCCGATGAAGTCGGCGAATTGCAATTGCGCGGCCCGCTGGTGTTTCGCGAATACTGGCGCCGGGTTGACGCCACGGCGGACAGTTTCACCGCCGACGGCTGGCTCAGGACCGGCGATCTGGCGTCGTGCGACGCCGATGGTTTCCATTACATCGTCGGGCGCAAGAAGGACATGATCATCACCGGCGGCCTCAACGTGTATCCCGCCGAAGTGGAGCGCGTGCTGGAAAAAATGCCGGGCATCGTCGAGGCGGCGGTGATCGGCGTGAGCGATGCCACCTGGGGCGAAACGGTGGTGGCGGTGCTGCGGCGCGCGGCCGGCATGGAGGTCGACGCGGCCGCCGTCGAGAACTGGTGCCGGGCCGCGCTGGCCGGTTACAAGGTGCCGCGGCGCTGCGAATTCGTCGAGGATTTTCCGCGCACGGTTTCCGGCAAGGTGCTCAAGCGCGTGTTGCGCGAGTTGTACGCCTGAGCGCGGCATGGCGGCACTGTCAGATGAAAGCGCGGAGATTTCGATGAGCGACAACAACACCGGCGCGGCGCGCAGCCACCGCCTGGAACCGGAATTCATCGCGCAGGCGCTGGAGCGGTGGCTGCCCGCGCAGCTGGGCGGCGGCAGCGTGATCGTCAGCGATCTCACCCTGCCCAAGGGCACCGGTTTTTCCAACCAGACCGTGTTGTTTCGCGCCCGCTGGCGCCACACCGAACTCGATCTGGTGTTGCAGGCGGCGCCGGCCGGCGAGGGGTTGTTCGCGCGTTACGACTTCGCCGCGATGGCGCGCGCGCAGCAGCAGGTGCGCGCCACCTCGAGCGTACCGGTGGCGCCGGTGCGCTGGCA
>Ga0164243_10016426_pt1 | contig 10161 bp, 11 predicted proteins | sample OricompcompostOP_FD_108781 | JGI IMG/M metagenome (GOLD analysis project Ga0164243, IMG submission 108781) | Organic Plus compost microbial communities from Emeryville, California, USA - Original compost - Organic plus compost (OP) | ecosystem: Engineered > Solid waste > Mixed feedstock >... | reverse complement strand
CCCGGAGCGGGCGAAGTCCCAGCTCACCTCGGCGAACCGGACCACCTCCACGCCGGTGACCTCGACGAGGCCGATCAGGTGGTCGTCGTCGTCCACGAGGACCAGCCGCTCGCCGACCCGCTCCAGATCCTCGCCCTCCTCGGCGTACTCGCTGAGCAGGCCGGCGGTCGCCGTCTTCGCCCCGGCGAGCACCAGGCCGTTGAGGGTGCGCCGCAGCTCACCGGGGGTGCCGAGGGCGAGGGTGCGCAGTCCGCCGATCCGTGGCCACATCCTGCCGAGGCTAGGCGAGAGCCCGGAACCCCGCCGCCGCTTTTCGTCCGCCCCCACGGTTGCGCCCGCCGGCGTTACGGTGGCCGCAGCGGTAGTCGGACGGGACCTCGGGAGGCGACCATGGCGGACCGGCGTGCGGTGCTCATTCCTGGTCGGGGGTACGACACCCGGGCGCCGCTCTTCGCGTACGCCGGCGAGTCGCTGACCCGGGCGGGTTTCGAGCTGCACGAGATCGTCTGGCAGGTGCCAGCCGGGCTCGGCCACGACCGGAGCGGCGCGTGGGTGGTCGAGCAGGTGCTCCCCGCCCTGGCCGCGCCGACCGACCTGCTGGTCGGCAAGTCGCTGGGCAGCTTCGCGGCACCGCTCGCCGCCGACCGGCGGCTGCCGGCGATCTGGCTCACGCCGTTGCTGCACCTGCCCGAGGTGGTGACCGCGCTGGAACGGGCCACCGCGCCGTACCTGCTGGTGGGCGGCACCGCCGACCCCTCCTGGGACAGCGGGGTGGCCCGCCGGCTCACCCCGCACGTCGTGGAGATCCCGGAGGCCGACCACTCCCTCATGCTGCCGGGGCCGCTGGTCCGCTCGGCCGAGGCCCTGGGCCGCGTCTCCACCGCCGTCGAGGAGTTCGTTCAGATCATCTGAGCGGCGTAGCCGGCGGCGTCGAGCACCCGCCGGTCACCGGTGGCGTCGTGGGCGTCCAGGACGGCGTCGGCCAGCTTCACCACGTGCGCGTCGCCGTGCCGCGCCGCCCGGGCGAAGACCTCCGCCGGAGTCATGGCCGCGACGGCCGGCGCGGCGGCGGGCCTCGGCGGGGCGTACACCGAGGTCACGGCGGCCGTCGCGGACCAGGCCGCCGCGAGGCTCGGCGCCCACAGCGCCGGGTCGAGCACCGGGAGCGTACGCAGGACCGCGGTCGGGGCGGTGACGGCGTGCACCAGCATGACCGGCTCGGCGTGCCCGAACCGCAGGTAGCCCAGCGCTGCCTGGTGCGCGAGCACGGTGAGTCCCGCCTCCGCCTGGGCGGGCGTACGTGCCGGGCGCAGCGCCGCGAGCGCCTCCGGCCACCCGTCGAGGGCGGGCAGGCGGCCCAGCCGTTCCCGGATGCCGCCCTCGCGGTCCGGGATCCGGGGCAGCCCGGCCAGCGCTGCCTCGACGTCGGGTCCGTCGTCCGCCTCGGGGTCGGTCGGGTTCCCGGCGACGGTCACCGCACCGCCGGTGGGGAGGACTCGGTCGGCGCCCGGCACCGGCTGCCAGCGGGCCGCCCAGTAGCCGAGGGCCTGGCCGAGTTCGACGCGCCGGGGGACGCTCCGGTCGTTCTCCAGCAGCGCCCGGACGGCGTGGCCGACCCGGATGACGCCGTGGGTGGCCCCGGCGGCGATGCCCGGCAGCAGCCGCGGCCACCAGGTGCCGAGCACCTCCCGCCAGGGCCGCTCGCGCAGTTCCCGGTCGAAGTACGCGAGCCAGTCACCGGCCCGCTTCGGGTCGCCGAGCGCGCCGCGCCAGTCGTCGATCGGGCGCAGGCCGCGCGGCAGCTCGTCGAGCCGGGTGACGTACGCGTCCAGCCACCGGTGGAGCCCCTGGTCGTGGCCGCGCCGGGCGAGCGCCTCCGCCGCCATCGGGCCGTGGTTGGACAGCCAGCCCCGGTACTCCGGGCCGGTGCGGTGCAGTCGCTCGTACGCCTCGTCGAGGATCCCGTCACTCATGCGTCGATCCTCGAATCTGAAGCATGGTTGAAGTCAACCGTGCAGGTCGGTTCCCGACACGAGCCCGCGGATCCGCAGTTCGGCGGCGGTCTCGGGCGAGCAGTCCACGGCGACGGCCGCGGTGCCGACCGGTTCGGCGCCGCGGGCGGCGCAGATGTCGTAGAGCGCGCGGACCTGGGCGCCGGTCGCCACCCAGTCGTCTACCACGAGCACCCGGTCGCCGGGGCCGAGGTGCCGTTCCCGCACGGCCAGGTCGACCCGGCGACCGCGGAAGTCCGGCGGGCTCTGCGCCCAGGTCAGCGGGCCCGCCGGCAGCCGCCCGTCGCCCGGCTTGTGCGCCGGTACGAAGCCGACCCCGAGCGCGGTCGCGGCGAGCGGGCCGACCAGCAGACCAGTGACCGCGGGGGCGAGCACCACGGTGGGCCGGGCGGCGCGGTACGGGCCCACGAGGGCCGGACCGAGGGCCGCCAGCACGTCCGGGTCCCGCCACCAGCCGGACACGTCGCTCACGAGGTGGGTGGAACCGGGGCCGGGATCGATCCACCGGAACAGCGCGACGAGACGGTCCCTCAGCTCAGCGGGCATCCACCCATCCTGCGGCAGGCGCGCCGGTGAGCGGCGAGCAGGCCGGCGGGCGGCGGGCGGCGGGCGTACGCGGCGGGTGGCGAGCCTGCCCGGCGGGTGGCGCGGCACGCCGCGGGCCGGGGCCGCCCGGCCGATCATGGGTCGGATGATCGGCTACACGTATCACTGCAAATGCGGGCATACCACCGTGATCACGTTGACTTCGGAAGTACCTCTCTCGTTACGGTCCGACCCGGCTTGATTCGGCACAGGAAAGGACCGGGCTGGTGGTTGGTAGGCACTCCCGTACCCGCAGGATCTCCTCGCCGGCCGCCATCGCGGCCACCGCGGCGGTCGGCGTGGCCGTCGCCGTCGGTGGCACCGTCGGCGCCGTGCGCCTGACCTCGGGCACGGACGACTCCCGGCCCGTCGCCATCGAGATCTCGCCGACGACGGTGGCCAGCAGCACCCCGCCCGCGTCGCCCACCCTGTCCCCGAGCGCCAGCGCCAGCCCCACGCCGAGCGCGACCGCCAGCCCCACGCCCAGCCGCTCCCCGCAGGCGGCCTCGCGGGCGAAGGCGCGTACGGCCAGCCCGAAGCCGTCGCCGAAGAAGACCACGAAGGCCCCCAGCGTCGTGGACAGCGGTTCGTGCGGTGCGTCCTTCTACTCCGAGGGGCAGATGACCGCCAACGGGGAGAACTTCAACCCCGACGCGCTGACCGCGGCGCACAAGACCCTGCCGTTCGACACGAAGGTCCGGGTCACCAACCCCGCGAACGGCAAGTCGGTCACCGTACGGATCAACGACCGCGGCCCGTTCATCGACGGGCGCTGCCTCGACCTGTCCCGGGCCGCCTTCGCGAGCATCGCGTCCCTCGACGTGGGCGCCATGACCGTGCGCTACGAGGTGCTCGGCTGAGCGGATGCTCCACGGCGATACGGCCGACAGCGCGACCCAGCCGGACAGAACCTCCTCGGACGACGGGCCAGGTTCATTCACCCGTTCACGTCCATCAGGCATGCTGTCCTTCGTACGCACGCATCCCTTCCAGTCGGGCCGCAGCCCGCTGAGCCCCGGATCCCGCGCCGGCCTCGGCGCGGCCGTCGTCCTGCTCGCGATCGTCTCGGCGGTCGAGCTGGCAGACGGCCGCGGCGCGCACTACATCGCGTTGATGGTGGCCGCGCCGTTCCTGGCCGCCGCGCTGGCGTCCTGGCGGATGGTGCTCGGCGTGGGCGTCGCGGCCACCGCCATCGGTGCCACCTTCGCCATCTGCGACTGGTCGATCTCGCTGGTCAACGGTGTGAACGTGGCCGGGATCGCGCTGGCGACCGGCATCGCGGCCGTGGTGGCCTCGGTGCGGCAGCGCCAGGCCGAGGAGATCGCCGAGCTGTCCAAGCTGGCAGCCGTGGCCCAGCAGGCGGTGCTGCGGCAGCTCGGCCCGCAGGTGGGCAGCCTGTCGGTCGCCGGCCGCTACATCTCCTCCACGGCGACCGCGGAGATCGGCGGCGACCTGTACGAGGCGATCGACACCCCGTACGGCGTCCGCATGATCATCGGCGACGTGCGGGGGAAGGGCCTGGAGGCGGTCCGCCTGGCGAGCATCGTGCTGGGGTCGTACCGGCACGTGGCGTACGAGCGGGCCGACCTGCGCGCCATCGTGACCGACCTGGACCGGGCCGTGGCCCGCAGCGTCGGTGACGAGGACTTCGTGACCGCCGCACTGGTCGAGGAGCGGGGCGGGACGCTCACCATCGTCAACTGTGGACACCCGCCGCCCCTGCTGCTGCGGCGGGGCGCGGTGATCCCGTTGGAGCCGCCCGCGCCCGCGCCCCCGCTCGGGTTCATGCCGGTCGTACGGCCGCGGGTCGAGCGGCTGGAGCCCGGCGACCGGCTGCTGCTGTTCACCGACGGGCTCGGCGAGGCGCGGCGCGACGGGGAGTTCTTCCCGACCGCCGACCGGGCGTGGCGGCTGCTCGGCCACGGCACCGTCGCCGACGGGCTGGCCTCGCTGGAGACCGCGCTGGTCGAGTGGGTGCACGGCCGGCTCGACGACGACATCGCCCTGGTGCTCATGGAGTACCCCGGTCCGCGTACCGGGGACACCACCGCCGTCCCGAGCTGGGAGGTCGGCGCCGCCGAGAGCTGACGGAGGCGCCGTCTCGGCAGGTGAACCGCAGGTGTGTAATCGCCGTCACTTCGGTGATCGGCTTGTCGCTGGCTACCCGTCGGTAATAGAGTCTGGAGTTACTGATCGGTAACACCTGTCCGGAAGCGGGGCCAGTGAGCATGACCCACTACAAGAGCAACCTGCGGGACCTCGAGTTCAACCTCTTCGAGGTCTTCGGGGCGGACCGGGCGTTCGGCCAGGAGCCGTACTCCGACCTCGACGTCGACACCGCGCGCAGCATCCTCGCCGAGGTCGACCGTCTCGCCCGCGAGGATCTGGCCGCCAGCTACACGGACAGCGACCGCAACCCGCCGGTCTTCGACCCGGCCACCCACACCGCTCCGCTTCCGGAGTCGTTCAAGAAGTCGTACCGGGCCTTCATGGAGTCGGAGTTCTGGCGGCTGGACCTCCCGTCGGAGCTGGACGGCACCAACGCGCCCCGGGCTCTCTGGTGGGCCCTCGCCGAGCTGGTGCTCGGCGCGAACGCCCCGGTCTGGATGTACGCCTCCGGCCCGTCCTTCGCCCACGTCCTGCACGTCGAGGGCACCGAGCGGCAGAAGAAGTGGGCCAAGCTCTTCATCGAGAAGCAGTGGGGCTCCACGATGGTCCTCACCGAGCCGGACGCCGGCTCGGACGTCGGCGCCGGCCGCACCCGGGCCATCCCGCAGCCCGACGGGTCCTGGCACATCGAGGGCGTGAAGCGCTTCATCACGTCCGGTGAGCACGACCTGACCGACAACATCGTCCACTACGTGCTGGCCCGTCCGGTCGGCGTCGAGGGCGTGGGCGGCCCGGGCACCAAGGGCCTCTCCCTCTTCATCGTGCCGAAGTACCACTTCGACGAGGAGACCGGCGAGCTGGGCGAGCGCAACGGCGTCTTCGCCACGAACGTCGAGCACAAGATGGGCCTCAAGGTCTCCAACACCTGCGAGATGACCTTCGGCGAGCACGGCGTGCCGGCCAAGGGTTGGCTGCTGGGCGACAATGACGACTGCATCCGGCAGATGTTCATGATCATCGAGTACGCCCGGATGATGGTCGGCACGAAGGCCATCGCCACCCTCTCCAGCGGCTACCTGAACGCGCTCGAGTACGCCAAGAACCGGGTCCAGGGCGCCGACCTCGTCCAGCAGGCCGACAAGACCGCCCCGCGGGTGACCATCACCCACCACCCGGACGTGCGCCGTTCGCTGCTGCTCCAGAAGTCGTACGCCGAGGGCCTGCGCGCGCTCGTCTGCTACACCGCGTCCTGGCAGGACAAGGTCGCCATGGCCGAGGCGGCCGGCGACGAGAAGGCCACCAAGCTCGCGAAGCGGGTCAACGACCTGCTCCTGCCGCTGGTGAAGGGTGTCGGCTCGGAGCGGGCGTACGAGCTGCTCGGCCACGAGTCGCTGCAGACGTTCGGCGGCTCCGGCTTCCTCCAGGACTACCCGCTCGAGCAGTACGTGCGGGACGCGAAGATCGACACCCTGTACGAGGGCACCACCGCCATCCAGAGCCTCGACCTGATCTTCCGGAAGATCGTCCGGGACAACGGCAAGGCGCTCATGGCGGTCGCCGGCGAGATCCAGGAGTTCATCACCTCCGAGGCCGGCAACGGCCAGCTCAAGGAGGAGCGGCAGGCGCTCGGCAAGGCGCTCGCCGAGATCCAGACGATCGTCGGCGTGATGACCGGCTGGCTGGGTGCGGCGCAGGGCGGTGACACCCGGGCCCTCTACAAGGTCGGGCTGAGCAGCCGGCGGTTCCTGCTGGCGGTCGGCGACCTGGTGGTGGGCTGGCTGCTCCAGAAGCAGGCCGACGTGGCGCTGCGGGCGCTGGGCGGCGAGGTCTCGGCGGCCGACAAGGCGTTCTACACCGGCAAGGTGGCCGCCGCTCGCTTCTTCGCCCGCGAGGTGCTGCCCCGCATCGGCGCCGACCGGCGGATCATCGAGGGCACCGACCTGGACGTCATGGACCTCCCGGAAGAGGCCTTCTGATTTCCACCGTTCCCTCGCGGACGGGACGACCGGAGCTTCTCCGGCGATGACCGGCACGACGGCCGGCGGGCGACGACCCCGCCGGCCGTCCCCTTTCCCCCGATCCCGGTCACTCGGGAGGCACGCCGCGAAGGCGGGGCCGACCGGCGCGGGATCGCCGCCCGGCGGGACCGCATTCGATGCGGGGCGTCGGGTAGGCCGCCGTCGGGGCGGGTAACCCCCGCGGGACCACGTCGGAACACGCCCGGACCCATCGCACGGGGGAGTGCAGCGGACATGGGCATTGGTAGTGGAATCTTCCTGATCGCGGTCGGCGCGATCCTCACCTTCGCCATCAGGGCCAACGTCTGGTGGGTCGACCTGCGCGCGGTCGGCTGGGTGTTCATCCTGGCCGGGCTCGCCGTCCTGCTCACCACGCTCTGGTACTGGCAGGACCGGCGCAAGCGGGCGCGGACCCTCATCGTGGAGGAGAACCGGCTGTCCCATCCCACCGCGATGATGCCGCCGCCACCCGACCCGCCGCCGCCGACGGCACCACCCTCCTGAGACGCGTACGCCGAGCCACCCGCCCGAGACCGGGCGGGTGGCTCAGCTACGTGCGGTGTACGCCGCGCTGAGCGGTGCGCCGCCCCGGTCCAGCTCCGCCCACGGACGAGGGCTCCGGTGCACCGCGATGCCGGTCGTCCGCAGCCCCTCGGGATCCGCCCGGCCCGGGTCCAGCACCGCCGACAACAGCGAGATCGCCGGATTGTGCGCGATCAGCAACACCGTGCGGGCGGCCGGATCCACCCGCCGGACGAGCGTCAGCAGGTCCTCCGGATGCGCCTCGTACGCGTCGGGCTCGTACCGGACGTCCGGGCCCGGACCGGCGGGGCCGCCCTCCGGCGGTGAACCCGTCATGCCCATCGCCACCCCGTGCCAGGTCTCCCGGGTCCGCCGGGCGGTCGAGCAGAGCACCACGTCCGGCAGCAGGCCGTGCTTGGCGAGCCACGCGCCGGCGCTCTCCGCGTCCGCCCGCCCGCGGTCGGTCAACGGCCGGTCCGCGTCCGGCCCCTGCTCGGACTGCTCGGCCTTCGAGTGGCGCAGCAGCACCAGTGTCCGTCCGTCGGCGTACGCGTCCGTCATGCCCCCAGCTTGCCCGATTGGCGATCACCGTGCCGGGGTAAGTCGATGGATGCCGCAACCTCACCGATGGCCGCGGCGGGACGTAACGCCAGCTGAGAGCCGAGGAGGCGACCATGGGCATTGGTGGCAGCATCTTCCTGATCGCACTGGGCGCGATCTTCGCGTTCGCCGTGGAGGCCGACCTGGGCTGGCTCGACCTCTCCGTCGTCGGCTGGGTGCTGATGCTCGCCGGCGTCGCGGCGCTGCTCGTCACCCTCTACTTCTGGAACAGCCGCCGGCGCACGGTGGTGACCACGGCCCCGGCCCGGACCGACCGCGTGGTGACCGACCGGGTGGTGCCGGTGCAGGACGACCGGGTGGTGGAGGAGTACCGCGAGGTGCGCCGGCCGGGCCGCACCGTCTGACCCCCACCCCGGCGGGGGCCCGTCCCATCGTGCGCGTGGGGACGGGCCCTCGTCGTGGTCAGGCGAAGAGCGCGAAGTAGATGGCGATGTGGTGGCAGATGGCGGCCACCAGGGTGCAGGCGTGGAAGAACTCGTGGTGGCCGAAGACCGTGGGCCACGGGTTCGGCCGGCGGAGCGCGTAGAAGACGGCGCCCACGCTGTAGACGGCGCCGCCGGCGAGCAGCAGGACCAGGGCGGTCACGCCGCCGCCGTCGAGGATCTGCGGCAGCATCGCCACCGCGACCCACCCGAGCGCCAGGTAGAGCGGGGCGGACACCCAGCGTGGGGCGTGCGGCCAGACCACCTTCAGCGCCACGCCCGCGAGCGCCCCGCCCCACACCACCGAGAGCATCACGGTGGCCGGGCGCTGCTCCAACAGTAGGGCGCTGAACGGCGTGTACGTGCCCGCGATGAACACGAAGATCATCGAGTGGTCCATGCGGCGCATGATCTGGTAGCCGCGCTCCGACCACACGCGACGGTGGTAGAGCGCGCTGGTGCCGAAGAGCCCGCAGACGGTCAGGCTGTAGATGACGCAGCTGACGAGCGGCGCCCAGCCCGGTCTGGTGGCGGCGACCGCGCAGAGCACGATCCCGCACACCACGGCCACGAAGAAGGCGTACGTGTGCAGCCAGCCGCGCATCCGGGGCTTGCCAATGTCGGCCGGCTTGAGCCGGAACGGTGCGGAGGTCGTCACGTCCATAGGTTACGGCACCGTAGGTTACCTGTAGGTAGTGCGACTCGTCACGCCCGTCCACCCGCGACGGTACGGCGGCGCCCGGCGCCGGTCCGCCAAGATGGCGGCATGCGGATCCGACCCGTCGGGATGCACGCCCTGCTGCTCGACTGCGCCGACCCGGGCGACCCGTCCGCCGACGTCGCCGGCCGCGTCGAGGCGTGGCGGGCCGAGCTCACCGCCCGCCGCGAGCGGGGTGAGCTGACCGCCACGGAGATCGTCCCGGCGGCCGCCACCGTCCTGCTCGACGGCGTACCCGATCCCGCGGCGGCCGCCCGGCTCATCGCCACCTGGACACCGCGGGCGGCCAGCGCCGGCGGTGCGGCGGGGCTCGTCGAGGTCCCCGTGACGTACGACGGAGCGGACCTGCCGGTCGTCGCGCAGCGCTGGGGCACCACCGTGCCGGCGGTGGTCGACCGGCTGGCCCGCACCGAGTTCCGGGTGGCCTTCTGCGGTTTCGCCCCCGGCTTCCCGTACCTCACCGGGCTCCCGGCCGACCTCGCGCTGCCCCGGCTGCCGACACCCCGGCCCCGCGTCCCGGCCGGCTCGGTCGCGCTGGCCGGCCCGTACGCGGGGATCTACCCGAGCGCGTCCCCGGGCGGCTGGCTGCTGGTCGGCCGGACCGGGATGGTGCTCTTCGACGCGGCCGGCGATCCACCGGCCCGGCTCACCCCCGGCACCCGCGTCCGCCTGGTGGCGACGTGACCGCCGGACACCAGCCGGCGGGCGAAATCGAGGTGCTCCGGGCGGGGGCGCTCACCACCGTGCAGGACCTCGGCCGTCCCGGCTACGCGCACCTCGGCGTGCCCCGCTCCGGCGCCCTCGACCCGGCCGCGCTGCGGCTGGCCAACCGCCTCGTCGGCAACCCGGAGGCCGCCGCCGGGCTGGAGATCACCGCGACCGGCTGCACGCTGCGCCTCACCCGGGCGGCCACCGTGGCCGTCACCGGCGCCGACGCGGAGATCCGGGTCGGCCCACGTCCGGGCGACGTGGGCCGGCCGCTCTCCGTACCGGCCGGGGCGGTGCTGCGGATCGGCCCGGCCCGCCGCGGTGTCCGCAACTGGCTGGCCGTCGGCGGCGGTGTCGACGTACCGCCCGTGCTCGGCAGCCGGGCCACCGACACCCTCTCGGGGCTCGGCCCGCCCCCGCTGCGCGACGGCGACCGGCTGCCCCTG
>Ga0164243_10016425_pt1 | contig 10161 bp, 9 predicted proteins | sample OricompcompostOP_FD_108781 | JGI IMG/M metagenome (GOLD analysis project Ga0164243, IMG submission 108781) | Organic Plus compost microbial communities from Emeryville, California, USA - Original compost - Organic plus compost (OP) | ecosystem: Engineered > Solid waste > Mixed feedstock >... | reverse complement strand
CGACGAGGACATCGCCGCCATCAACGGCCTGGAGGCGGGCAACCGCATCGGGCCGAACCCGGACACGATGGACTTCGCCGGGCCGCTGAACTGACCAGCCGCTGAACTGGCCAGCCGCTGAACTGACCAGCCGCTGAACTGGCGGGCTGCTGAGCGCAACGCCCGCCGCCCGTCACGAGGGGCTTTCGACGGATCCCGCGGGGCCGGGGGAGCGCTGCGCTCCCCCGGCCCTTCCGCGTTCGCGCGGGTGGTCGCGGGCTTCCCTCCGCGCTGAGCCCGGCGGTATACAGACCTCCGCGCACCGAAGGGGAGGTCGTCATGTCGCAGGCCGTCGACGTTGCCGTGATCGGCGGCGGAGTGCTCGGACTGTCCACCGCGCGAGCCCTGCTGCGCGCCCGCCCGGACCTGTCCGTGGCCGTGCTGGACAAGGAGCCGCGCTGGGGCGCGCACCAGTCGGGCAACAACAGCAACGTCGTCCACAGCGGGCTGTACTACCCGCCCGGCGGGCTCAAGGCCCGCTTCGCCCGCTCCGGCGGCGAGGCGCTGATCCGCTACTGCGAGCAGCACGACGTGCCCGTGCGCCGCACCGGCAAGATCGTGGTCGCCACCGCCGAGCGCCAGCTGCCGACGCTGGACCTGCTCGCCGAGCGCGGCCGGGCCAACGGGGTCACCGTCCGGCGCCTGGACCGCGCCGAGATCGCCGAGCGGGAGCCGCACGTGCGCGGCGTGGCCGCGCTGGCGGTCGACGAGACCGCGATGACCGACTTCGGCGCGGTGTGCCGGGCGATGGCCGGCGAGCTCGCCGAGCTGGGCGCCGACCTGCGCACCCGCTGCCCCGCGCTGTCGTTCGGCAGCTCCGGCGACCGCACCGTCGTGCGCACCACCGGCGGCGAGCTGCGGGCGCGCGTGGTGGTCAACTGCGCCGGGCTGCACAGCGACCGGGTGGCCGCGGCGCTGGGGCAGCGGCCGGCGGTGCGGATCATGCCGTTCCGCGGCGAGTACGCGCAGCTGCGCCCGGACCGGCGCGGGCTGGTCACCAACCCCGTCTATCCCGTGCCGGAGCCGGAACTGCCGTTCCTCGGGGTGCACGCCACCCCCATGCTCGACGGGCAGGTGCACGTCGGTCCGAACGCGGTTCCCGCGCTGGCGCGCCAGGGCTACCGCTGGCGCGACGTCGACCCGCGCATGATCGCCGACCTGCTCGCCGATCCGGCGCTGCGCGGCCTGGCCCGCCGCTACTGGCGCCACGGGGCCACCGAGGTCGCGCGCTCGCTGCTGCGGCCGCTGTTCGTCCGCGACGTGCGGCGGCTGCTGCCCGAGGTGACCGCCCGCGACCTGCGCCCGTGCGGCAGCGGCGTGCGGGCGCAGGCGGTGACCTCCGACGGCCGGCTCGTCGACGACTTCGTCATCCAGCGCACCAGCGGCGCGGTGCACGTGCTCAACGCGCCGTCGCCGGCGGCCACCTCGAGCCTGCCGATCGGGCGCAGCATCGCCGCCGACGTCTGCGAGCAGCTGGAGCTCGACGACCTGGCGCGCACGCTGCGCGAGGACCTGGCCAGCACCTGAACCCGCACCTCGTCCCCCGTTCGTGAGGCGATCTCACGAAGTGTGTTGTGACCCGTACGATCCGAGATCACCCCTGGTCACAGGGCTTTTCGCGGCTATGGTGAGGTGGTGCGCCGCCGCGAGCGGACGCGCGACCACGACCGCGATCGAGACCGGGGAGAACGATGACTGAGCAGGTTGCCGGCCCCGCCGGCCGCACCGCCGAGGCCAGCGGCGAGCTGCTGCTGACCCGGAGCCCGCGGCCCGGCGGCGCGGTGCTCGTCGAGGCCGGCGGCGTGTTGGACGATGCGAGCAGCGCGCAGTTCGCCGAGCTGGTCCGCGCGGAGCTGGCGGGCACCTCGCGCGGGCTCGTCCTCGACCTGTCCCGGCTGACCTTCCTGGACACCCACGGAGTCGTCGTGCTGACCGAGGCCGCCCACCGCGCGCGCGTGCGAGGCGTGGAACTCGTGCTGGTCAGCGGAAACCGGGTGGTCGACCGGCTGCTGTCGCTGCTGGAGCTGGACGGCTGGTTCCGCCGCGCCCGCGCGGGGACCGCGCTGGACCGCCCGGAGGGCGGTGTGCCGGTGCCGCGACAACCAGCCCGACCGGAGGTGCACCGCGAATCGTGACGGTGTCATGATTCGGGCTGTGACCCGCGTCATGGCGCTTCCGCGGCGAGGTCGCGTCACGGCCCCGCGCCGCGACCGTCCCGCCCGCGGAGTGCGAGCGCGCCTTCGAGGGGCAGGCGCGATCGCAACGAGGTCCCCGGCCTGCAGGCCGGGGACCTCGTCGCACAACTGAGCAGCCGGGGCACGAGCCCTCCGGCTGCTCACTTCGGTCTTCCCTTTTTTTTCGGGGGAGGCGCCTCAGGCGCCGGCATCACTGCGGTCGATCGGGCGGTGGTCGGTCGGGGAGTGGTCGGTCGGGGTCACGGACAGCGCGTCGAGGTGCGGCGGGTCAGCTGCGTTGGCGCTCGCGGGCCGCGGGGTTGAAGCGCTCGATGTCCTCCAGCCGCTGCCGCGCGTTCCGCACGTCGCTGCCGGAGCCGATCACCTGCCCGTAGTTGAGCAGGCTGACGATGAACACCCCGCCCAGGGTGTTGCCGGTGGCCGCGCCGGCGAGCCACTTGCCGTACTCGACCGGGCTGACCGCGCCCGTCAGCACCCCGCTCAGCACCTCGGCGCTGCCGGCGATGCAGTGCGCCAGACCGGCCGCGCTGACGGTGAACGTCATCAGGTACACGAGCACGAGCTGGCCGATGGTGAACCGGCTGGCGGTCACCAGCCACGCCATGAGCGCGATGATCCAGCCGCCGGCGATGCCGCTGAAGAAGATCTGCCAGAAGTCCCGCAGCGCCGTGTGCGCCCCCAGCTCCGCCAGCGCGCTGACGATCTGCGGCGGCAGCGCCGGAGTTTCCACCGCGAACGCGGCGAACATCAACGTCCCCAGCACGTTGGCCGCGAACACCACCGCCCACAGCCGCAGCATGTTGAACACGTGCTTGCCGCGGTCGAGCACCAGGATCACCGGGAACACCGTGTTCTCGGTGAACAGCTGGGCCCGGCCCAGGATCACCACGATGAAGCCCAGCGGATACAGCAGCGCTGAAACCAGCTGCGCCGCCGGCCCGGGCGGGCCCGGATACGCCTGCAGCACCACGGCCGAGCCCAGGCCGGTCAGCCCCATGCCCAGGCCGGCGCTGATGCCCGAGACGGCCAGCCCGGTCGACGAGCGCTTGAGCTCGTCCTCGCCGGTGTGCGCGGCCGCGGTGAAGATCTCCAGCGCGGTCGGCCGCGCCGTGATCGCGCCCCGTTCCGGGGTCTGCTCGGTGACCGAGTGCGTCTCCGCTGTCCTTCGCAACCTCATCAGACCTGAATACCGAATCGTCCCCACTGCGAGAAATCGCGTGTGACGTAGCCGGTCGGCGTGATCGCGAAACCGCCGCGGCGCTGCTCTGCGCGTCGCCGGCCGACTACGCCGTGCAGCGGTCCGCTACCGGCCGGTCCCGTGGAGCTCCGCGAGCAGCGCGACCGCGTCGCGCGCGTGCGGGTGCGGATCGCCGCGCCACCAGGCCAGCCGCACCGGGATGGGGGAAGCGTCGCGCAGCGGGCGGAACACCACTCCGGGCCGCGGGTATTGCGCGGCGGTGCTGCTGGCGGTGACTCCGACGCAGCGGCCGGCCGCGATGATCGACAGCCAGTCGTCCACGTCCCGGGTCGGTTCGACGTCCGGGCGGTTGTCCGGCGGCCACAGGTCGGTCGTCGTGGTGCCGGTGCGCCGGTCCACGGCGACCCGCCGCCGACCGATCTCGGCCAGCCGCACCGAGCGGCGCCGCGCCCACGGATCGTCGGAGGCCACGGCGCAGTAGCGCTTCTCGGCGCCGACGACCGCGCTGTCGAAGCGGCGCGGGTCGGGGTCGGTGCGCAGCACGGCCACGTCGCAGGCGCCCTCGGCCAGGCCCGCGGTGGCCGAGTTGGTGCGCACCAGCTGCAGCTCCACGTCCGGGTGCAGCGCCGCCCAGCGACGTTGGAACTCGACGGTGTGCCGGCCCATCGCGGCCCAGGCGTAGCCGACGCGCAGGCGCGCGCACCCCGAGGTGCTCGCGTGCACGAGGTCGTCGACCTCGGTGAGCACGCGGCGGGCGCGGGCCAGCGCCCGGGTGCCGGCCGCGGTCGGCACGACCTCGCGGCTGCTGCGGTGCAGCAGCCGCACGCCGAGCTCGGTCTCCAGGCCGGCGAGCCCGCGGGAGACCGCGGCCTGGGACACGCCCAGCTCGATCGCGGCGTCGGTGAAGGTTCCGGCGTCGGCGATGGCGACCAGGCAGCGCAGCTGCCGCAGTTCCACGCTCATGCGTCCAGCGTATTGCCGGCGCGCCGCATGCATTTTGCGGATCCGCTTCGCCGGAGCAGTCTCGCGGGCATGCGGACGTGGGCGCGGCAAGTTTCCCCCGGTTCCGGCTCGGCTCGGCCGGAAGCGCTGGAGGGACCGGAATCGTCGAACGGGCTGGAATCGTCGAACGGGCCGGAATCGCAGCCAGGAGCGCCGAAGGGCGGGCGTGGCGCGGGGATCGCGCTGATGCTCGGCAGCAGCTCGGCGAACATGGTCGGCGCGGCGATCGGCACGACGGCGTTCCCGGTGATCGGGCCGTGCGGGGTGGTCGCGGTGCGGCAGTGGATCGCCGCGGTGGCGCTGCTGGCGATCGGGCGGCCGAAGGTGCGGGCGTTCACCTGGCCGCAGTGGCGGGCGGTGCTGCTGTTCTCGGCGGCGTTCGCGCTGATGAACCTCGCCCTCTACGGCGCGATCGACCGGATCGGGCTGGGGCTGGCCGCCACGCTGGAGTTCCTCGGGCCGTTGGCGGTCGCGCTGGTGTCCGCGCGGCGGCTGCTGGACCTCGGGTGCGCGGTGCTGGCCGCCGCGGGGGTGGTGGTGCTGACGCATCCGCAGCCGAGCTCGGACTACGCGGGGCTCGGGCTGGGTCTGCTGGCCGCGGTCTTCTGGGCCTGCCACATCCTGCTGAGCAGGTCGGTGGGGCGGCAGCTGCCCGGCGCGGAGGGTTCGGCGGCCGCGGCCGCGGTGTCCGGCGTCGTCTTCCTGCCGATCGGGGTGCTGCTGCTGGTCCACGACCCGCCGACCGCGGGGGCCCTCGGATGCGCCGCCGCGGCGGGGATCCTCTCCTCGGTGGTGCCGTTCCTGGCCGACGTGCTGGCGCTGCGCCGGGTTCCGGCCCGCTTCTTCGGCATCTTCATGAGCGTCAACCCGGTTCTGGCCGCCACCGCCGGGGTCGTGTTCCTGGGCGAGCGGCCCGGGCTGCTGGAGTGGTCGAGCATCGGCGCGATCGTGCTCGCCAACGTCCTCAGCGTGGCCACCAGCGAGCGGTGAGGGCGGAGCGAGCACGTCCGGAGATATGTCCATTGTGGATTTCGGTCCGTTGTGGAGCGCAGGAGCGCGAGAAGTTGTCCGCTCCCGGCGCGCAATCCGTCCGTTGCGGACTCCGGCGTCACCGCTTCGAGGGGCGATCATCACCCGCGCAGCAGATTCGACGCCGGCCCGCGGCTGCCCAGAATGGGAGCAGCAGGGGGAAGGAAGTCCGCGAAGAAGGGTTGCGGCGAATGGCGTGCAACAATTCCCTCGAAGTTCTCCACGACGCCGTCGACACCGACCGCCCGGTGGTCATCGTGAACCGGCTCAGCGGCGGATTCCTCTGGAACTCCGGCGACCTGCAGCTCGGCTGGGCCGAGTACGACCTCAAGGACAAGAACGGAAACGTAAACTCCGCGCACAGCTACCTCTGGCGCATCTACTCCGAGCGGGTCGACGGGGAAACCGTCTACCGCATCCGCACGCACGCCGGCGCGGACCCGGAAAGCCGGACGCAGTACTTCTGGACCGTCAACACCACCGTCGACCCCGGCAGCAGCGGCATCCTGTGGAAGGAGTGGGCCGACAGCGGTGACTGGGCCGACGCCCAGCGCTGGAGCGTCATCACCACCTGCGAGGGAGGAGTCGCGTTCGTCCCGCACTACGCGCGGATCTACGTGCTCGGGCTCATGAACCGCGACCTCGCGGCGGGCGGATGCGTGCGGCCGGTGCACGTGTTCTACAACGGCTACATCGCCCTCGGCTGCACCTGGGAGATCGTCCGCGAAGCCGAGGTCGACCTCGTCGAAGCGTCCCGGGCCGACAACCGCGTCGTCGGCTGAGCCGGCCGAGCGACCGGCCGGACGGACTGCCGGACGGGCGGTGAACGGCGCGCTTCAGGAAGTCCCGGCGGGATCGCCCGACCGCGGTCCTGCTGCCGCAGCGGTCCTGCTGCCGCGGCGATCCCGCTGGCCGGCCCCGGCATTCCGGGGCCGCCGCTGGCGGGGACCAGCTGGCGGCGGACCGCTGTCAGGGCCAGCTGGCAGGGGTTGCTGGCAGGGATCGCTGGCAGGGATTCCTGCCAGGATTGCTGTCAGGATCAGCTGTCAGGGCTTGCTGTCAGGTCCCGCGGGTGGGGAGCACTGGCGGGGATCGTGGGCAGGGCCCGCGAGCGGATCGCTGGCGGGGACCGCGGCCGCCACCGCTGGCCACGATCGCTGGCAGGGCCCGCGGGCGGGCCGACCCCATCGATCAGTCCACTGAGGACGCCTCGTCGTCGAGGCGGTGGCCGTCCACCATGCCCGCCGCCTCCTCCAGGAGATCCGGGCGCGCGCTCGCCGCCACGGCGGGAAACCGCTGCTCGTAGGCCGCGACGACCGCCTTCTCCACCCGGTCGGTCGAAAGCTCCGGGGCTTCGCCGCGCACCGACCCGACCGACGCCGGGTCGAACGGCAGCTCCAGCTCCCGGTACACCTCGGTCAGCACCGCGCGCACCTGCTCGGCGCCGTCCACGACCACCACGGCGCTGAACAACCACGCCCGCCGCAGAATCCGCTGCGCCGTGCCCACGAGCTTCACCGCGCCCCGCGCGTTCACGCTGTGCGGACCTGCGCAGAACTCGCCCGGAACCTGTCCGACCCGCGCGTCCACGCCGAGCTCGCCGAGCACGTCGGTCCACAGCTGCGCGTACTCGGTGAACCGCGCGTCCAGCCCGGGAACCGCGCTGCCGTCGGCGCCGATGTGGTCGACCACCACCGAATCCGGGGTGTAGGCGATCGCCCGGCCGCCCGGGGAGCGCAGCACGGGCGCGAAGCCCGCGCGCCGCACCGCCCGCAGCGCCGCGGGAAAACCGGGGAGCATGGTGTCGCGGCGGCCGAAGGCCACCACCGGTGCGCCCGGGCGGTAGATGCGCGTCGCGGGCCCGGCGTCCCCGCGGTTGGCTCGGCGCAGCAGCGCCTGCGCCACCGCGTGGTCGAAGGCGGGTCCTCCGGTTCTGCCCGCCTCGACCGGGCCGCGCAACACGTCCACGAGCTCATCGTACGCAAGCCGGCTCACCAGGCGGAACGTCGCTCGCGTCACCCGCGCGGCGGTGCGGGTCGCGTTCCCGTGGTCGCCGATGTCCCGCTGTCCGCCAGCGGCCGGCAGGGGAGTGCGCGGCGGGGTTCGCCGCGACGCCTCGGAGGCCGACGCGGCCTCGCCGGAATCCGCCATCGGCATCACGATGCCGTGGTCCCGAACGCCCGGAGAAACGAGCGCGGTTGCACGTCACCGGGCGAGGCACCAACATCGCGCGGCGCTGCCCGCTCGCGCGCCGCGGACCGCGCGAACGCGACGTGCTCTGATCGGGTGTTCCCGCGCGTTTTCCCCGCTGGGCACGGGTTTTTTCCGCGTCAAGGGGTGTTATGCGCCCGACAACGCGGGTAGGCAGGAACCAGACCGGAGGTACCGAGCAGCGGAGGGGTTGTCTTGCCGGAACGGCACGTCGTGCGGAATCCGGGCAGCGATGGCGGCTGGAAGGTTGTCCGCCCCCAGGACGAAGCACCCGAATCCTGGAACGCCACCCAGGCGGAAGCGATCAACGAGGCCGAGCGGCTCGTGGGCCGCCACGGCGGCGGCGCGGTCTACATCCACGGACTCGACGGCGGACTCCGCGACCGCAGGACCATCCCGGCGCGGTCCGTGCCCACCGGCTGACCACCGGAACCACCACCCCGCGCGCCGCCCGGCGGACGGGCGGCGGGCCGGGTCGCACCAGTCCGCGCCGGAGCTTCCTCCGCCGTGCCGCCGAGTTGGAGTCCTGCCGAGTCGGGACCTGCCGAGCCGGGGTGCTGGTGGGGCAGCGTGCTTGCCGAGCGGAGTGCTTGCCGAGTCTTGGTGTGGTCGGCTCGGAGGTGCTGCCGAGTCGGACGCATGAGAAATCGCAATCCCGTTGTGCCGCGGCGAAGTTCCGCTGTGCAGCGGGATTCTTCCTCGGGCGCGGTTCGCCGGGTCCGGGGCGCTCGGGGTCCGCAGTGGACTACGGGTAGCCGGTTCCGTAGGTGACGAGCAGGTCGAGCAGCGCCTCGTCCTCGGCGTTGAGCTCCTCCGGAGGGTCCGCGTGCCCGCTGCGGTCGCCGGTGGCGACCACCCGCAACCACGCGGCCACGGTATCCGGGCTCGGCACCACGCCGGCCGCGTCGGCCTCGCTGGTCACCCGGTACACGCGGGTGCCGTCGTCCGCCGCCCACCACCAGCCGCTCTCCGGTGTCCACGAGATCGCCAGCGCCGGCTGCTCGGGCAGCCGGATCGCGATCCTGCCGCTGTCCCGGTCCACGGCGACCTCGGACAGCGAGAGGTCGAGCACGCGGGCGGCGTCGCCGACCGCCCGGGAATACGTGCGCGCGACCCGCTCCAACCCGATCCGCCCGCCGGTTCGCGCCAGCAGCGCCTCGTCGAGCACCGAAGGATCCATACGCACCTCGTCGCGACGGCCACCACGTCTTCGTCCTGCCACGTCGCCCGGTCGCGGCCGCGGAGTCCGCACCCGAGTCGCAGTCCCCCCGCTCGGAAGGTCCCGCATCGGAAGGCGCCCGCACCGGAAGGCCCACCTGCTCGAAGGTCGGGCCGCGACGGGAAGGTTGCGGACGCGCCGCGAAGGGTGTACCCGTCAGTCCGTCGGCGAAACCTGCCGCGGGCACGCGGTCAGGCGCGCCCGCGTCGGCGGTCCGGTGCGGCCGGGGCCGAGGTCAGGCCCGCGTTCGGGCGGGCGATTCGAGAACAGCGTGGTGATCAGGCGTCATGGTCTCGGCAGTGGGGGTGGCGGTCGCCGCCTCCGGCGAGCACGTCGACCGGGGCGGAACGCGCGCACCGCGCGGTGATCTGCACGGTTGGCAGCGCCGCCGCAGCGAGACGTTGTGCGGGCTCCCGGTTCGGCGCGCGCGGCTGCGCGCCTTCCCGGACCTGCCGTGGGCCGAGGCGGTCTGGACGGCCGAATCCACCGGCAGCCGGGCCACGCGGTTGTGCCCGCGCTGCCTGGCCGCGTTGCGCAGCGACCGACCGCGGCAGTCCCGCAGGCGCCGGAGCGGGCGCTGACCGCCCACCGCGGCGGAACTACGTCGCGACCCGCGCCAGCTTCTCCCGACCGGCGGAGTCCGACTGCAGCGGCGGTGTCGACCGCCCCTCGCCGGCGCGCAACCCGCGGACGAAGTCGAGGATCGCCTCCCGCGAAGCGTGCCTCGGCGCCCAGCCCAGCTCCGCCCGCGCCCGGGTCGCGTCCATGAGCGGCAACCGCAGGACCGCGTCGAACAGTCCCGGTGAGGCGGGAAGCAGGTGCGCGTGCCAGGCGGCCGAGACCGCCGCCCGCACCGGAGCGCTCGGGATCCGCACCGGCCGGGCCTGGAACATCCGCGCCAGCTCGTCGCCGTCGAGCACCGGCTCGGCCGCGAGGTTGAACGCTCCGCGCACGTCCTGGACCACCGCCAGCCGGAACGCCTCGGCCGCGTCCGCGGTGTGCAGCGCCTGGAACCGCAGCCCCGGATCGGGCAGCACCGGGAGCAGCTCCGGCTGGGCCAGCCGGTTCGGCAGCAGCGGCCCGGCGAACAGTCGCCGCTGCTCGGCAGCCGACTCCCGCTTGAACAGGAACCCGGGCCGCAGCCGCACGACGCGGGTGTTCGGATGCTCGTGCACGTACGCGTCCAGGCACCGCTCCAGATACGCCTTCTCGCGGGTGTAGGCGGCTCCCGGCCAGCCGTGCGTCGTCCAGCTCTCGTCGACGCGCTG
>Ga0164243_10016424_pt1 | contig 10162 bp, 12 predicted proteins | sample OricompcompostOP_FD_108781 | JGI IMG/M metagenome (GOLD analysis project Ga0164243, IMG submission 108781) | Organic Plus compost microbial communities from Emeryville, California, USA - Original compost - Organic plus compost (OP) | ecosystem: Engineered > Solid waste > Mixed feedstock >... | reverse complement strand
TCGTCGAGCGCCGAGACGTCCATCAGCCGGCGGCGCGGGAAGGTCTTGATCTGCCTGGCCCCGCCTTCGCTGGCGAACCAGTCGGCGTTGATCTCGGTCTCGATGTAGCCGGGGCACAGCGCGTTGACGGCGACGCCGTGGCGCGCCCACTCGCGGGCCATCGCCTTGGTGGTCATCGCCACGCCGGCCTTCGAGGCGCAGTAGGCCGCCAGGCCCGGCAGAACGGTGAAGGCGGCGACCGAGGCGATGTTGATGATCCGCGCCGTCTCGCGGGCGGCGACGCCGGAGGCGATCATCCGCCTGGCCGCCTCGCGCGCGCCGACGAACACCGCCTTGAGGTTCACGTCGAAGGTCTGCTCGATGTCCTCGATCGACAGCTCCAGCGCCAGGCCCTCGCCGCTGACGCCGGCGTTGTTGACCATGATGCTCAGGGGCCCGAGCTCGGCCTCGACCCGGTCCAGCGCCGGACCGATCGCGCGCACGTCGGCGACGTCGAGCGAGAGGGGCAGCGCCCGGCCGCCCGCCGCGGTGATCTCGTCGGCCAGCGCCTGCACCCGGTCGCTCCGCCGCGCGGCCAGCCCCACCGCCGCGCCCTGGCCGGCCAGCAGCCGGGCGAAGTGCGCGCCGAGCCCGCTCGAAGCGCCGGTCACCATCGCCACTTGGCCGGCGAGAACCTCTGTCATGTCGCATCCCTTCCTGCGCCGGAGCCCCGGGATTAAGCTCAGAACTTCCGATCGGGTCCAGGCGCTGCGCCCTCTGAGCACGGCGCTTTTCCGCTGGGGTCACATCGGCGGAGGGCGAAGCGGAACCATGGCGCATGATGGGGCCTTAGGCGGGAGAGCAGCTGGGAGGTGTGATGTGAGAAAAGACGCGTCCGTACTGGCCCTGATCCTTGCCTTCGCCGTCGCATGCCCCGCGGGCGCGGCGCAGCCGTCCGGCGGCCAGTCGACGAGATCTGCGCCGGCCAAGTCGCCGCCGCCGCCCCCAGCGCCGCCGAAGGAGCGCAACTCGACGACGGATCGAGCCGCCGACATCGTCACCCAGCCGGCCCGCGACGTGGGCGTGTCCCGCACGGAGATCCCGCCCGTGCTGGAGAAGGCGTCGGACGATCCTTACAGACTGACCGGGCTGAAGACCTGCAAGCAGCTGAGCACGGAGATCGCCGACCTGAACGGGGCGCTCGGGCCCGACTTCTCGGCCGAGACCGCCTACAAGGAGAACAAGGCCACCAAGCTGGCGGAGGCCGGCGGCAAGACGGTGATCAACTCCTTCATCCCGTTCCGCGGCCTGGTGCGCGAGGTCTCCGGCGCGGCGGCCGCCGACCGCCGGCTGCGCGCCGCCGAACAGGCCGGCTTCGCCCGGCGCGGCTTCCTGCGCGGGGTCTACACCCAGCGCAACTGCCGCCCGCGCCTGTGACGGCGCAGCCCGTCGGCGTTTGCCGGGGCAAGCAGCTCCGCTACCTTCCGCGCCTCGGTTGAACAGGACGAGCGCATGGCGCAGCGGCCTCGACGATACTTCGGCCTCGTGCTGGCCGCCGCGAGCCTCGCCTTGCCGGCGTGGGCCGCGAGCCTGACCGAGGGCCAAGTCCGCGCCTTCGTCGCCGAGCAGGAGCGCAGGTGGAACGCCGGCGACCTGGCCGGCTACTTCGCAGGCTTTCGACCCGACGCGGTGTTCACCGATCAGTACCGCACGCCTTCGGGACAGATCGTGCCCTACGGCTCGAGCGATCTGGCGAAGGCGCGGGCGCAGAGCCAGAAGTTCCGCGCCGGCGCCAAGGTCGCCGAGACCGGCGAGATCACGCGCATCACGCTCGGCCCGGACGGCCGCTCGGCCCAGGTCGCTTCCCGCGTCGTCTCGCGCATCCAGAATGCGAAGGGCCAGCGCGTGACCTGCGCCGAACGCCGGCAGGAGCTGGTGCTCGGCGGCGGCCGCCTAAGATCCAAGGGCCAGACCGACACCTTCACCCGCTGTCCGCGGTAGCGGTTGACAGCAAGTCTCCGCTCGCCGGGGCGAGCGGTTGAGAAGCTGAGTTAGGCCGGGCTCACTTTCCGAGCGCCGACTCCCGCTCGACGACGGTGGCGATCTTGAACGAAGAGCGGTCGAACAGCTGCTTTTCGTCCTCGACGATCTCGTCGGGCATGATCGAGGTGGTGATGTAGGCGAGCGTGCCCTTGAACACGGCCTCGTCCTCGAACCAGAGCTCGGTGATGACGTCGTAGGGCAGCTCCCCGCCCGGTCCGGTCTCCGGATGCGGCTGCGGGTCGAGGTAACGGCGGACATAGCGGGTGATGCCCTGGCTGTACTTCTCGGCCAGCGGCGCGTGGTGGTTCTCGTAATAGTCGCGGAACGCCTCGACGCTGATGTCCGGCCGCCGCTTCATCAGCAGCAGGATCTTGTAGACTGGGCGTTCCATGTCGCTTCCCTTCATCGTGATGCTTTCGCTTTGAGATTGGCCGTTGGCGGTCAGGCCTGAGCGGGGGCCGCGGGCGCCCAGTTCAGGACGCGCCGGGCCGAGCGGCCGAGGATCCATTCCTTCTCCGCCGGCGACAGCTCGGGATCGTCGCGCAGGTAGTGCAGCAGGTCCGACCAGCGGTGGCCGAACATCACCGTCTTGTCGCTGGCCCACATCAGACGCTCAGGGCCGAAGGCCTCGATCGCCCGCCGCAGCAACGGGCGCAGCGGCTCGTAAGGATAGTCGCTGGCGCCGAAGCGGGTCTGGGCGTGGCTCCACTTCAGCGTCACGTTTGGATGCTCGGCGAGCTTCAGCACGTCGTCGAGGTAGCCGACGGACTGCGCCCGGGCGGCCGCCGCGGCGTCCCGGCCGGGCGGGATGCCGGGAAAGCCCATGCCGCAGTGGTCGATCACAAACGTCAGCTTCGGATACTTGGCGGCGTAGGGCGCGAGCAGCTCCACATAGCCCGGAATGAAGCAGCACACCGGTAGGCCGAGGTCCTGGGCGATGTCCAAGAGCGGCTCATAAGCGCCCGCCGCGAAGGCCTCGGCCTCCTCCAGGGTCCAGACCGGCTGCAGGCGAAACGCCCGGGCGTTCGGCGTCGAGGCGACCGTGCGCATGACGCCTTCGAGCTCGGGATCGCGGCGGTCGATGCGCACGAGGTAGGCGAACCGGTCGGGTTGCAGCAGGCTGGCCTCCTCCGCGGTCGGCAAAGCGGCCCGCCAGGCGCCGTTCGCCAGCCGGTAGCCGGGGGCGATGTGCGTCGGCTCCGAGCCGAGCCGGCCGCCCCAGAACTCGTCGATCAGCACCGAGGCGATCCCCAGCGCGTCCATGGCCTCGAGGGTCGCCGCGATCATCCCACGGCCAAGGTGCAACTGCGCGTCGACGATGTCCAAGGCGCCCTCCCATTCGGCGCGGCCGTTCCGCCGGCGCCGGCGGTCTCGACCGCTTTTCGCGAACTCTACCTGTCTTCTGCAGGATTGGCTCGCGGCCGGTTCGCGCCTGGAGCTCGAAAACCTAGCCGATCGCTTCGCGGCCGGTGCGCACGGTCTCCTCGGCGACGCCGACGTGGCGGCGATAGACCAGCTCCCAGCCCATCCAGCCGTTGAACAGCAGCAGCACCACCGCCACGAACGACAGCGCCGCCAAGGCGCCGGTGACGGTCGGCCCGCCGACCTGGCCGGTCCGGAGCACGAAGTTCGCCACTTCCAGCACCACCAGGGCGAGGTTGCCGATCATGTGCAGCCAGGCCTGGCGCAGCGCGCGCACCCGGCGGTCGCCGAGGAAGTCGGTGAAGCCGAGGACGGCGGCCAGCAGGGCGCCGGCGATGCCGGCTCCCAGCAGCCACATCGAAGCGGCGGCGAACCCGGCTCGGCCGGTGTTCAGGTAAAGCAGGTCCGTCACCAAGGTGGAGAAGAAGAAGGCGATCGGAAACGGCACGATCATCGGGTGAAGCGGATGGCCGGCGATCCTCGCCGTGCTGCTCGGATTGCGGCTCTCTAGGTCCGTCATGAGCCTGTCCTCCTACGAGCTTTTCAGCGTAGGGCGGCTCGCTTGGTTCCGCAGGGGTCACAATGTCGGCTCCACGCGTCATCCCGGTTTCGCGAAGCGAAGAGCGGGACCCAAGCACACGGCGTGGGGGGTGGCCGCGGAGGCGCCCTGCAGAACCTTGAAGCGTCGTGGGCTTGGATCCCGGACAGCCGCTGCGCGGCTTCCGGGATGACACCGCAGGGATTCCTAGGCCGGGGCTTTCACCGGGATCTGGAAGCGCTCGATGTAGTCCTTGAAGTGCTTGCGCACGCCCTCTTCGGTCAGGCCGAACTCCGCCAGGCTGTAGGTGTGCTTGCCGTGCTTGCCCTGCGGATTTTCGCTCAAGAGCTTGGTCATCGCCGCCTCGGCCTCGGGCGTGAACGCCTCGCCGAAGCGGGCGTAGAGCTTGCGCATCTGGCCGATCGGATCACGCAGCTGCTCCGCATACTGAATGTCGAAGATCGCGTCCTCGCCATGCTTGTCGCGGAAGGCGTTCTGGCGGGAGATCATCAGATCGAACGTCTGAATCATCCAGTCGGCGATCTCGCGCAGGTCGACCTCGTCGCTGAACATCGGCCGCACGTGGCGGATGAGGCTGCAGGCCGAGCCCACCACCTCGGCCGGGTCGCGGTGGGTCATCACCAGCTGGGCGTCGGGATAGACGGTGGTCAGCTCGTTGAGGAACAGCGGATGCCAGGGGTTCTTCAGCGTCCAGCGGCCGCCGTTGTTCTCCTGCAACAGCTGCAGCAGCTGCTTGTGGAAGCGGAAGGCCGGCATGTAGTCGGCCTCGAAGAACCACTTGGTGTAGCTCGGCGCGCGAATGTTGGAGTCGAAGATCTGGGCGCAGAACGAGAGCGCCATCGGATACTGGCACTCGGTCGGGCTGTCGGCGTCCTCGTAGTGGATCGCGGCGATGTGCGGGGCGAACTTGATGCTCATCTCGAGCTTCTGCTGCTCGGCGACATAGCGGGGATCGGAGTGCAGCTCGCCGGCCTTCGCCGGCGGCGCGGAGTTCAGCGCCTCCCAGCGCAGCAGGCAGCGCCGCGCCGGGTCCGCGCTCAGAAGGTTGATGGTCAGGGTCGTGCCGGTGCGCGGCAGGCCGAAGACGAAGGTCGGCCGCTCGACCGCCCGCTCCAGCAGCTCCGGATGCTTCTTCAGGTAGTCGACGATGCGCAGGCGGTTGGCCAAGGTGTTCACCAGCTGGGCCTCCCAGCGCGGCGCGCCGGCGGCGGACAGACGGGCTTCCTCGTTGGAGGCCTTCACCAGCACCTCAAGGCCTTCGAGCGCGGCGGGATCGCCGATATCGGTCAATCCGGTGGCCTCGCGCGCCTTGGCGATGATGTCGTCGACCTGCATTCCTTATACTCCAGTGCGCCGCCGGACCTTCGGCGGCGATAGCTCCAGTTGTTCGGATCGCCGCCCGGACGCTCCGGGCGGCGGAGTTTGTCTGGCGCCGCCGCGTCAGCCGCGGGTCGGCGGGCCGCCCATCTGCGCCCAGACCTCGTCCCGCATCCAGGTGTACTCGAGGTAGTGGCCGAGGAACGGCCGGGCGTCGAGGTAGAGGAACCGCAGGTGGTCGCTGCCGCCTTCGAGGACGACCGGGAACGGCTGCTGGTCGACCCGGGCGCGGAACTCGTCCCACTCCGGCACCCGCATGCAGATGTGGTGGAACTGCAGGCCGTCGCCGGCCGGCAGGGCGTCGCGGTAGAGATCGACGTCGCCGCCCACCGGCTGGATCAGCTCGTACTGCAGGTCGCCGATCCAGATGAAGGCGAGCTTGCTGGTCTGCTCGCCCTTGCCCTTCGGCGTGGTGACCTGGGTCGTGCCCTCGTAGGTCATCACCCGGTCGACCTTGCCGCGGTTCTTGAACTCCTCGATCCACTTGTCGATGTCGCGGGTCACGTAGGCGTTCTGGTAGTGGAAGCCTTCCAGCATGACGTCTCCTCCCTTGTCTTGATGCTTTCGGCTCAGAGCCCCAGCGCCGCCAGCACCCCGCCGTCGACCCGCAGGTCGCAGCCGGTGATGAAGGAGGCGGCGGGCGAGCAGAGGAACACCGCGGCGGTCGCGATCTCCTCGGCGTGGCCGAAGCGGGCGAGCGGCGTCTTCGCCAGCATCTGGTCCATCTGCGGGCTGGCCGCCTGTTCGGCCTTGCCCATGCCCGTGTCGATCAGGCCCGGCGAGATGGAGGCGATGCGCGCCTGGCGCTCGCCGAACGGCGCGGCCTGGCGCGCGACCAACTGAATCAGCGCGCGCTTGGAGATGGGGTAAGCCGCTTGCGGCGTGGTCGCCATGTGCGCGATGGCGGCCGAGCCCTCGCCCGGCTTCAGCTCCTTCAGCGCCGCGTCGATCTCCGGCGAGACGACCATGTGCGCCGAGCAGGAGGAGATCAGCACCGCGCAGGAGCCGGCGGCCATCCGCGGCCGCACCGCTTCGACCAGCCGTTCGCTGGCGTCGTAGTTGACCGCCAGGATGCGCGGGCCGTCGGCCATGGTCGGCGACAGGCCGGCGGTGTGGACCAGGGCGGCGATCTCGCGCTCGCCGATGGCGGCGGTGAGGCGGGCCGGGACGTCTGCGGCGGCGATGTCCTGCGCCAGGACCTCGACGCCCTGGGCCCGGTCCTTCAGCGTCGCGGCCGTCTGCTCGAGCCGCTCCTGGTTGATGTCGCACAGCAGCAGTTGCGCGCCCTGATCGGCGAACAGGCCGGCCACGGCCGATCCCATCCCGCCGGTGGCGCCGGTGACCACGGCGAGCCGGCCCTTGAGCGTGGACCCAGTCATCTTGTCCCTCCCGGTAATCGCTTGAAGAAACAGGCGGGCGCCCGCGCAGCGTCAAGCCGACAGCCGTCGACCGCGCCCGCGAGCGCGAGCTTTATGGCCGCATGTAAACGAACGGGCCGGTTCAGAACATCCGCGGCCGGGCTGACCGTGCGGTCGAAGCCGGCCCTCGCCGCAACCACAAGCGTTGCCGGCTGCGCCGCCGCGGGACATGAAAGGCCTCGCCGCGGAGGACAGTGCAGGTGTTCGCAGGTCAATCGTCCCGTTCCTCGCCCACGCCTGGGCTCGACCGGCGCCGCCTCGTGCTGCTGGGCGTGTCCGCCGCCGTCGCGGGTGCGGCGCGCCCGGCGCCGGCGCAGCCGGCGAAGGACGGCGCGCAGCTGACCGCCCTGCTCGACGCGGTCATGCAGCAGGCGCTCCAGAACTCGCCGCAGCTCTTGACGATCACCGGGCTCGACAGCGGGGCCAACGCTGCAGCCAAGAGCCAGCTGGACGACCGTTCCGAAGCCGGGCTGGCGCGAGACCGCCGGCTGTTCGAGCGGTTCGCCGGCGAGCTGAAGGCCTTCCCCGTGAAGGACTTGCACGGCCTGGACCTGGTCAACTACCGCTGCGCCGACCAGCTGGCGGCCACGACCCTGGAGAGCTATCGCTTCGACTACGGCGACCCCGGCGTCGGCGGAGCGGTCCCCTACGTCGTCTCCCAGCTGTCGGGCAATTACCGCAACATCCCGTCCTTCCTGGCGAGCCAGCACAACATCGCCGCGCGCGAGGACGCCGAGGCCTATCTGTCCCGCCTGAGGGCGTTCGCCCGCTCGCTCGACCAGGAGACCGAGCGCACCCGCCAGCACTACGCGCGCGGCGCGACGCCGCCGGACTTCGTCCTGCGCGTCGCCGAGACCCAGTTCGCGGCGATGCTCGTCGCCGATCCGCGGCGTTCGGAGCTGGTCGCGACCCTGGCGCAGCGGACCACCGCCAAGGGCCTTTCGGGCGACTGGGAGGCGCGGGCCGCGCGGATCGTCCAGGACGAGGTCTTTCCGGCCCTGTCCCGCCAGCTGGCGGTCCTGCGCGCCGCCCTGCCCGCCGCCTCGCACGAGGCGGGCTGCTGGCGGCTGCCGGACGGGGAGGCCTACTACCGCTTCGCCGTGCGCTCGAACACGACCACGGACATGGCGGGCGACGAGATCCATCGCCTGGGCCTGGAGCTGGTCGCCGACCTCACCGCACAGGCCGACGCCATCCTGCGCGCCCAGGGCATGAGCCAGGGCACGGTCGCCCAGCGGCTCGCCGCGGTGCGCCGCCGGCCGGAGCAGCATTTCCCGAACACCGACGCCGGGCGCGAGCAGCTGCTGGCGCACCTCAACGCCGTCGCAGCCGACATGCGCACGCGGCTGCCCGCCTGGTTCGGCGCCCTGCCGAAGGCGCCGGTCGAGATCCAGCGCGCGCCGGTGTCGATCGAGGCCGGCGCGCCCGGCGGCTACTACCAGCCGCCGTCCGTCGACGGCTCGCGCCCGGGCATCTTCTTCATCAACCTGCGGAACCTGGACGAGCACGCCCGGCTGGACCTGCCGACGCTGGTGTTCCACGAGGTGCTGCCGGGGCACCATCTGCAGAATACGCTCAGCCTGGAGGCGCCGGCCCTGCCCCTGCTGCGGCGGATGCCTCTGTTCTCCGCCTATTCGGAGGGCTGGGCGCTCTACGCCGAGCAGCTGGCCGACGAGATGGGCGTCTACCACGCCGACCCGCTCGGCCGGCTCGGCTACCTGGCGTCGCTGCTGTTCCGCGCCTGCCGGCTCGTGGTGGACTCCGGGCTGCACCACAAGCGCTGGAGCCGCGAGGCGTCCATCCGCTACATGGTCGAGACGCTCGGCGATGCGGAAAGCTCGGTGACCCGCGAGGTCGAGCGCTACTGCGTCCAGCCCGGCCAGGCCTCAGCCTACATGCTCGGCCAGCAGGTGTTCCTCCGCTCCCGCGCCGACGCGCAGGCGAAGCTGGGCGCGCGCTTCGACATCCGCCGGTTCCACGACGCCGCGCTCCTCGCCGGCGCCATGCCGCTCGACGTCCTCGAGCAGCACCTCGCCGGCTGGGCGGCCGGGCAAGCCGAGTCCGTCTAGGGCGCCGCCGCCCGGCTGCTCCGGATCTCCGCCCCCTCCTGATCAGGCCGGCGCGGTTTTCGCGCTTGCACGATCCATAGCCCGTCAGTTATGGATGTGATCAATAACTTGGAGGTTATGAGTTCGCGGTGTCCGACGCCCACGACGTGCTCTTCAGAACCTTGGCCGACCCGACGCGTCGGGCGCTGTTCGAGCGGCTGTGCCGTGAGGGCGAGCAGACGGTCGGGGCTCTGACCGCCCGGGCCGGGGTCTCGCAGCCGGCGGTCTCCAAGCACCTCGCGGTCCTGCGGCAGGCGGGGCTCGTGCGCGACCGCCACGAAGGTCGCCAGACTCACTACAGCGCCCATCCCGGCGCGCTCGCCCCCCTCGTCGACTGGACGAGCCAGATGGCCGGCTTCTGGGAAAGCCGGTTCGACGATCTCGAAGACCTGCTCAAGAGGATGGATCAATGAACGATACCTCGACCGAGACGCGCTCCGTCGTCGTCGAGCGCGAAGTGCCCTTCCCGCCGGAGAAGATCTGGCGCGCCCTCACCCAGCCGCATCTGATCGAGGAGTGGCTGATGAAGAACGACTTCCAGCCGGTCGCCGGTCACGGGTTCAGCTTCCGCAACGACTGGGGCGCGATCGACTGCCGGGTCCTGACGGTCGAGGCGAACAAGACCTTGGCCTACACCTGGGACGCCCTCGGGCTGGAGAGCGTCGTCACCTGGACGCTCACGCCCACGCCCGCCGGCACGCACCTGCGGATGGAGCAGAAGGGCTTCAGGCCGGATCAGCGGCAGGCCTACGGCGGCGCCATGGGCGGCTGGCAGAGGTTCTTCGACAACCTCGAGCAGGTCCTGGCCCGGGTTGACTGACCCGGCCCGCGGAACCCGAACACCAAGTCGTCTGGAGGGGAGATCTCATTGAACTGGAACCTGCGGATCCGCCAGGTCCACCGCTGGCTGTCGATCGCCTTCACCGCGGCGGTCGTCCTCAACATCGTCTTCATGGTGCGAAAGGAGCCCGCCGTCTGGGTGGGATTCCTGGCGCTGGTCCCGCTCATTCCGCTGCTGCTCACCGGGCTCTACATGTTCGTGCAGCCCTACGCCGCGCGGGGACGCAGCCGCGCGGCGGAGTCCTAAGGCTCGCGGCCGCCGAAACTATCCACAGGCCTGGCCGCTCGATCCACACATCTGCCGCCGGGCGAGCTAGCGCCCCGCTCGCCGGCGCCCGCTAATCGCCGCCGGGGGGATGACGGATGGCGCAGCACAAGATTTCGCCGCTCGTCGGTCAGGACGACGCGACGGCTCG
>Ga0164243_10016423_pt1 | contig 10162 bp, 4 predicted proteins | sample OricompcompostOP_FD_108781 | JGI IMG/M metagenome (GOLD analysis project Ga0164243, IMG submission 108781) | Organic Plus compost microbial communities from Emeryville, California, USA - Original compost - Organic plus compost (OP) | ecosystem: Engineered > Solid waste > Mixed feedstock >... | reverse complement strand
TTCGAAAGCTTCAGAGGCAGAGAGGTTTTGAAACGGCTCAGCACGGCTGGATGCATAGCGCCCACGAGTTCGAAGGGCGCAGCTACGCCGACTACTTTAAGGATATCGCAGCTGGCGCCCGTCAGATGGTTCAGGCGACTGGAAAAATGCCGTGTACCTTCATCCCGCCGAACAACGTGATGGATGAAGGCGCGCTTGACGCGCAAGCAGCTATCGGTATTCCCATTTTCAGTGCCCAGAAGGGCGATTACCGCTGGTATAGCGGCATGGATCATCGCGGTATCCTGCATATGTCGAATATCGTCGGCCCTGAAAAGTCCTGGGAGGGCGACTTCCCCTACTTCACGGCGGACGAGCTGATCCAGCAGATGGGCCCGGATAATGATGCTGTACTGATGCTCCATCCGAACACGATGGAACAGCCGGCACAGCTCAGGATCGCACTTAGTGCTATCGACAGGCTCGCACAGCAATCGGGAACGGCACTGACAACATTCGAAGGGTACCGAAAGGCAGTCCTGCCCACGATTCCCGCGCTTGAGCTAATCCAGGCAGCACGAGCGGCGGTGACGGTGCTCGACGGTCCCCAACTGAGCAGCGGGAATGACGAGGTACAGTTAAAGCGCGATGCAGAGCTCGCCTGGAGCTATTTCGATTGGGGAGCAGGGCATTTCAATGGAATGGCGCCCGCGACGGGCTGGCAGGAGGACGGCGGCTTCGAGGGCTATCCCTATATTACGATGTGGGACATCGGATCGCTCATCTTGGGCTCCATATCCGCTCATCGCATCGGCATTATTGAGCAGAATCGCTTTGAAGCCGGTATGCAGCGTGTAGTCGAGTTCCTGGGCGAATCCTTTTTCGACTACAAGGGCAATAAGCTGCCCGAAAACGAGCGGAATATCAGAGGTGGTGCCCCCTCACGCCGTGGTTTCGATTCAGCCGACACGGGGCGCCTCCTTATCGCCCTCTCTACTCTCGAGACTTATACCAATGCCGCCTTCCCGCTGAAGCAACTGGTCGAAAGGTGGGGTCTTGGCGTGACGCTGCCTCGTGGCGAGATGCATGACATCAAGGGACGCACCCCAACCTCTCTGCATCTCAACTCCTATTCGTCCTATGCACGACAGGGCTATACGGCCTGGGGGTTCGAGGTGAATGATGTTTTCGATGAAAACGACCTCGGCAGGGACATGGATAGCACCATGCGCTTTGTCGAAGAGGTGCAACGACGGGGTCGGATCGCAACAGAACCCCATACGACCGAGGAGATCGAACTGGGTGCTTCGTTGCGCACGCAGATCATCCTCGACCTCCTGCAATCCGCCCATATCGAACGCTTCGAAACCACAGGTATCCTGACCTGTGCTTCTGAAGGGCCGATCGTTGGCGAGCCCTTTTTCACTTATCAGGGTTTTCAGCTCGACGAGAGCGGTGGTCATTGGGTGGTAGATGCAGCCCACTCGCAAAAGATTGCTGTCACGGCACGTCGGGGGAATGCCGCCCGTCTTGTCAGCACTAAGGGCTGTTTCCTCTGGGCAGCGACACGTCCCGGCGCTTATAGCGCTCGCCTTCTTGCTGCCGCTCGTCAAGCTGCGCGAATTGATGGGCTCGGCTTCGCGTCAGGCCTCTACGAAGCATCCGGTAAGGCTACGCCGCTGTCGGACATCAACACCAACGGCATCATTCTTGAAGCAATTGCCTTCATTCTAAACGGGCGTAAGCCTCTCATCAGCATGACGGCAGATGAGGCAGGACTGTCGTCGAAGAATGATTCGAGCGCTGAATCCGAAGCCGGAGAGGGCGCTTCTTAGAGCGTCTCCCTGCGACCAACTCATCCAAACTCTCTTCCTCTTCCGCATGGAACCATCAGCTATGACTTTACCCACTCTCAAGTTCGCTGGAACATATCTTCCGCGATACGCGCGGTTTCTCGCCAGCATAACCGTTCTCTCTCTTGGAGCACTTGTCGCCTTCGTTCCCTCGACGTGGGCGGCCGCCGATGGGGCATGTGCTCCTAGCATAGACTGCCAGACATCGGAGGAAATCGCCGCACAAGAGATGCTATTCGCGGGGCGCCAGCTGACCCCGGAAGAAGTGTTGTCTATCGCTTTCGCGGCCGGGTTCCAGAACGAAGAACAATTGATTTCGGTTCTTCATATCGCAATCAAGGCATCGGATTTGTGGACCCAGGCTCGCAACTGGCAGCCGGAGCTCGGTTTGCGAGAGGAGAATACAAAAATCGGCATTGAGGGGCCGACAGGGGTCTGGAGAGATCATCGCCAGATGCATTCCAACAGAGGCCTCTGGCAGATATCCTCTTTCTGGTGGTCGGACCTTCTCGATTCAACGGTCGATGATCCAGAAGCCGCAGCAGCGGCTATCTTCACCATTTCATCTTCAGGTACGGATTTCAGCTTCTGGCAAAACTATCTTGATGAGACGGACGAAACCTATTTCGATGAAGCCCATGGCAACTGGCCTGCGATCCGTCCGCTTGTGAGAGACTTCCTCTCTCGCACGGAAGCGAATGAACTGGCGGCTTCAGATGCTTCATCCAGCTCGGCTATCGGGGAGACCTCAGAGGCATCTGAGACCGAGGAGACATTGACCGAAGCGCTCGAGGAACCTTCGCAGAGCGAGCGGCCGATCGCAGCCCTGGAGCGGGCCGCTAAAGCTGGGAACGCCTGGGCAATGATCGGGCTGGCCGATCTACTCGCAGCTGGCGAGGAAGTCGACGCCGATCCGGACCGAGCTCTTTCCCTTCTCGAAAACGCAGCAGCATCCGGTCTGGAAGGTCCGGCACGAGGAGCGCTCGGAGCCTACTATCGGGCGATTGGAGACTATGAGAAGGCACTGAAGTTGCTCGATCAGGCCGCGGAGGCGGGAGATGGCTGGGCGGCGTTCCGGTTGGCCGAAATGATCGCAGAGGGACAGGGGACGCAGCCAGATGAAGCAAAAGCGGCTGAGCCCTTTGGGGAGGCTGCAGCGTCCGGTTTAACAGGCGGCAAGCAGGAGAAGGTCGATCTTGCACTCCAGTTGATGAAGGGAAAAAAAGCCGATCGGGATAGAGCTAGCACGCTGCTTGAGGGAGTTCGTCTGGAAGAGACTCCTGGCGCATACGCTCAGCTGATTGCAGTTAGCGCGGCTGATTTTCGCAGGAACCTTCCGCTGGACCATGCGATTACGCTACTTCGGCAAGCTCGGGAAGCCGATGCCTCGGTTGCATTCCAAGCTTTCAGAAGCCTGCCGGAAAACGAAAAGGTGGCTCTCGCGCAGGCAATCCTAAAAAGCGTTGGCATTTATAGCGGTAAGACGAATGGCAAGCTTACGAAGAGTACGCTTCAAGCAATAGGACGGTTCTGTCGTAGGAATGGCATCGATGAATGCAAGTCTGAGGCAATGCCGGATTCGTTCATCAGCGCGTTGATAGAAAGAATTTCGACAGGAGGCTGAAGCCTGCATCGGCGAAGAGAGTTCAATCGGATGGTTCTTTGCCACTCTATTTTCATAGGGGAGGGCGGCAGTAGGTCTCGCAAAGATGCTGCTTCTTCAGTAGCACATGCCCATTCTGCTCCAGTGCTGTCCTCCACACTACCACGAGTAGTTCCACGCTCTGTGTGGTGCTAATTCCAACAGAAGATGAAAGTACCCTTTGCTTGCGTGTACGTTCGAGAATCCAAATCCAGACATGCTAGGAAAATCAATATCGTAAAGCACTAAATCTGGTAAAATATTGCTTCAGAGCCATGGGGCAGCCTCTCGGGGACCGGCCCTGTTGATCGTTGGTGCGATGAGAGGAGGAGGATTCGATCAGGAGGATAGCAACCAAGGGTTGTCTTTATTGTCCGGCGGAATATATGAAGGAATGAACTGTGGAGCATAATCAGTAGCTTGACCACGGAGCGTCTGAGTGGACCGGTCTACACGTGAATTACTGACTGAGCGATGGAAGCAAACTCTGGATGCGGTAGAACGCTTCGGAGGGGAGACGGAACCCCTTATCATCGAGCCGCCTGCTTCTCTGGAAGAGGTTATTAAATTGGAGGACCACATTGGGGTCTCTCTGCCGGAAGGGATTCGGGACATGTTGCTGACCTTTTCAAGGAAGGTCAGCTTTTATTGGTCTCTACCGGAAGGGATTGGCAGGTTCGACGAATTTCCCAACATTTTCTGCGGGGATTTCCAATGGTCCATCGAGTTTCTGGAGACATTCAACAACTACAAGGGCAAGTGGATCAACGAGGTGTTCTCGGATCCTACCAATACCTATGACGCAGTCTGGCATAAGAAGTTCGCATTTCTTTCTGTCGGAAATGGAGATTATCTAACGGTGGATACTGCTCCAGACAGGATTCCGACGGTCGTCTATCTTAGTCATGACGGCGGGCAGGGACATGGCCGCCATTTAGGAGCGGACTTCACGGACTTTATTCTTCGCTGGAGTCGGCTGGGATGTGTCGGGGCAGAAGACTGGCAATGGATGTCGTTTGCTCCATCCGGAGGCTATCTGGACCCTGACTGCACGGCTGCAAAGCTCTTCCGCTGCCGACTTGATCTGAATATGTGAAACCGCTCAACGGCGGACAAAGCTTGCCCAATGCATATGAGCTATTCAGCTCCGCCTCCTTGAGACCTCTGTGAGTACTTCGGACGAAGCTGCATAGGGCCAGAGTCGTTTGGCCGATTTTGTACAAAATCCGTCTGGATCGTCCAATGGAGACAGCCGTCGCCTAGGTTATGTCTAACGCCATCTATGGTGTAGCAGGTGCTGGCGAATGGAACTGTCAAAAAAGCTCACCCTGCTCCGGAAGGCTATTGCTCCGGGGCTCTCTCCAATCGCCTCTCCCTATCCCGCTTTCACGTTGTTCTTCTCCGTCTCTGATGGGAAGGAGCGAGCGAGCGTCGTTCACGCCACCGGCAATTCCTTCGAGGCCACATGGCAGAGCGGTCTTGCCGTCTTGCGCGCTGTGATGAGGAAAAAGGGACTGAAGGGTAAATGGCTGCGCGTCGACCGGGTGGATAGTGTTGAAGCCGTATCGTGGGATCGCCTGACAGAACTCCTACGAAGCGTGAAGCGCAATTACTTCCGTTTCGGACTGGCTCTCGACCAGAATCTGGAAATCGCCTTCCTGGAGCAGGAGCTGAACGCCAATGCCATGCTCTATGGCGGAAACAAGGTGCCCCACGCCGTCCTCAACGAGAACAATTTCACGCTGTATGCGCGGCGCAGATTCGGCGGCGGTGTCCACATTGATTTTTCCGCAGAGAAAGCGATTCACATCCTGTCCACGTCTGGCGTGTTCTGCGATGCTGATGGCAGCCTGTTCCACCTAAACGGGAGGGGCCTCGACGCCGGGCGGCGACAGGTCAGTCATCTGTCGGAGGGGGAGGTGAGAACGCTTATCGAGAGCGCCTCTGGCTTCCTTGCGAGACAGGTTGGGCCCGATGGAGCTTTTGTATATGGCTACCATCCCTGCTTTGATCGGAAGATCGATGCCTACAATACTCTGCGTCATGCAAGCACTACCTATGCGATGATCGAAGCATGGGAGATCACGCGGGATCCCAGCCTCAAGGTGAGCATCGACCGATCCCTCGACTATCTCAGCACGCAATGCATCCACAGCGCGCAGACGGCAGACGGTGTCACGGCTTCGTTTCTGGTGGAGGTGGGGGACGAAATCAAGCTGGGCGGCAACGCCGTGGCCATCCTCGCCTTTTCAAAATATGCCGCCGTAACCGGGACACGCCAATGGCACGATCTTCTGGAAAGGCTGGCCCTCGGCATTGGCCAGATGTTCAATCCGAAGGACGGCACCTTCAGTCATGTGCTCAACTGTCCCGACCTGTCCGTAAAGCAGGCCTTCCGTACCATCTACTACGAAGGCGAGGCGGCTTTCGCACTCATGAGACTATACAGCCTGACAGGAGATGAACGCTGGCTGCGGATGGTCGAGGAAGCCTTCGAGAACTTTATAAGAAACGACTACTGGAAGCATCACGACCATTGGCTGAGCTATGCCGTCAACGAACTAACCCGCTATCGGCCGGATGAACGATATTTCCAGTTCGGCCTCCGGAATATCAGCGACCATCTCGATTTCGTTCTCCAGCGCATCACGACCTTTCCGACCCTTCTCGAACTGATGATGGCCAGCCATGAGATGCTGGAGCGCATTGGGGACGATCCCAAACTGCGGCATCTTCTTTTTTCACAGATCGATCTCCCGAAATTCTATCGGGCGCTCGAATACCGCGCTCACTATCTCCTCAATGGCTATTTCTGGCCCGAACTCGCTATGTATTTCGGCAATCCAAACCAGATCGTGGGCTCATTCTTTATTCGGCATCATGCTTTCCGGGTCCGAATCGATGACGTGGAGCACTATCTCTCAGGCTTCATAGCCTATCTAAAGTATCGGCAGGGCGGTCCACGGGCGCATTTGATCCCGTTTAGTCCTGCCGACGACGGCGCGGGCGAAGTTGAAGCGGGAGCGACGGTGAAGACCGTTGTTCACTGGACAAAGGAACAGCTCTGCGAGGCGACGGGAGGGCGCTGGACGGTGCCGCCCGGGCCGGGCTGGCTCGCGACAGGCGTCTGCATCCATGCGCCGGCGATGCAGCCAGGAAATCTTGTTGTCGTCCGCTCGGGCGAGGAAGGCAGCAGGGGAATTGCCGCCCATCTCATTAGGACGATGGGGGAGCGGCCTCGTGCGATTATCACAAGCGCGCCGCAAGATGTGGAAGATATGGGCCTTCCTATTCTGCAGGTGGAGGACACAGGAAAGGCTATCCTCAACTTAGGACGTTTCGCGCGTCGACAGATGACGGGGAAGGTCCTTGCCGTGACCGGCAGTGCCGGGAAGACCTCCACGGTCGCGATGCTGGCGCAGGCTCTGACGACTTGGGGGCCGGTAGGTCAGACGTCTTTCAACGCCAACCTCCCGCATGGAGTGGCGTGGAACCTTGCATCAATGCCTTGGGAGGTTCCGCACATCGTCATTGAACTGGCAATCGGGCGGATGCGCCAGAGTGCCGTTTTGGCAAGGCCGGATGTAGCAATCTTCACGAATGTCCTGCCGGCGCATCTCGGCGAAAAAGCCTCGTTGGCGGACATAGCGCGGACGAAGAGTCAGATCTTTCTTGGCATGCCAGCGGGCGGGGTCGCGATCCTCAACCGGGACATGCTGGAATGGGAGACGGTCTTCAATGCAGCAGAGGCGCATGGTCTGAGAGTCGTCCACTACGGGAGGAACGAGGAGTCCGAATTCCGGCTGATCGGGTACGATCCCGCAGGCAAGTCGGTCTGTGCTGAAATCCGAGGAAAGCCAATCGAATTTCGCATCGGCGCCGGCGGCGAGCATATGGCGATGAACAGCTTAGCGACCCTGGCGGCCATAGAGGCCCTGGGTCATCCGTTTCGGGATGCCCTGCCAGAACTGGCGTTATTCCGGCCCCTGCCAGGCCGCGGTGCCGAGTTCGGAATCACCTATCGAGGACGGCGTCTGCATGTCATAGACCAAGCCTACAACGCCAATCCCGGCTCAATGTCGGCCGCCCTGCTTCAGCTGAGCCAGAAGGAGTCAGCGCCACGAAGGATCGCGGTCCTTGGTGAGATGGCGGAGCTCGGGCCGCAAGCGGCTGGCTATCATGAGAGCCTTGCCGGGCAGGCCTGCGTGGAGCGTATCGATCGCTTCTATGTGATGGGCGATCTCTACGCGGGATTCTGGGAGAAAATCCCGTCCTCACGGCGCGGCCGTTTTGTCCGCTCCCTCGATGAGTTAAAGGGGGCGCTCGGCGAGGAACTGGCGGACGGAGATGTTGTCCTGTTCAAGGGATCTCACAGCACGCGCATTCATCAGCTGGTTTCTGCGATACGGGAAGACGCCGCCGGCGGGGACGGCGGTGGCGATGCTGGGTTAGCCGGGCGCGGAGGTGCCGAATGGTCCCTGCCTCCGCATCTCGGCGTTGTCCTTTATGATGGAGGACAGCAGCGGCCGGTTTTCTCGCAGAACGAAAGGAAGAAGTTTCGCCCGGCTTCGATCACGAAGCTCCTCAGCCTGGCTCTCGTCGAGGAAAGGCGAAAAACCCTCGGAATTCTGCCGGACACGTTAATCAATATCTCGGAGAAAGCCGCAAAAGTGAACAGCCGGTGGGGCTTCAACGCCGGTGATCGGGTACCGATGGCAACCCTTATGCGTGCCGCGGCGATCGTCAGTTCTAACGAGGCAGCGCACGCGCTATCCGAATGGCATAGCGGTACAACAGAGCGTTTCACGGACATTCTCAACGCTCGCGCGACCACGATCGGCTTGCGCGATACACGTTTCGCTTCGCCGAGTGGTCTGGGGGCCGGCCAGAGTACAACGGTTGAAGACGTATTATTGCTGGCGCGATACATCCACGCCTGCCATCCGGAGATCGCTGCAATCTGCAAGGAGCGCTTCTTCGTCCGGAATGGAAAGCGCCACGCCAACACCAACCGCCTGCTGGCGGAGATCGAGGGTGCCGAAGGGCTCAAGACCGGAAGTCTCGTCGGACACGGTTTTCATCTGGTTTTTTCCGCCATGCGAAACGATCGTCGTTTGATCGCAGTGGTCTTGGGCGCCGCCACAAAAGATGAGCGCGACAATGCGGTCAGGGTGCTCTTCGAGCGTTGTGACAAGTTGTAGAGTCGGGATTGTTTGATTCTTTGCCGGAGGGTTTGTTGATGTTTCCCTGTAGAGTTCCAGTTGGCCCATTATCAAGATAAATCGATATCCGACTAATACGATCGCCTACAGACAAGACAGATTAGCAGATTATAGGTGATGCTTCATCTTAGGCAGGCCTTGGGAAGCCGGCCGATAACATGACATAGGGTTGGGCTCGGGGGAATGGCGGAGTTTTCCGCAGAAGAGACGCACGGGTTCGTCAAGCTCGAAAGCTATTCGGTTAAGGCGACCAGCACCGGGCTTGGCTGGTCAAATGCCTATATGTCTGTTCAGCATGCTGTTCCCTATTCCAGTGAGTTTGAATCCAATCCGCATCTCTTCCTGGAGATCATCAATTCCGGAGAGGTGAACTCCAGTATCATAACGGGCACCAAGGTCTACGTTGGAAAAGGGGTTCCAGGAAGTGTAACTCTGATTCCAAACGGGGTTTCATTCGGATTTGACCTGCATTCCGAGATTTCATCCACTCATCTTTACTTGAGGAGAGAGGTGATAAATGAAGTCGCAGAGAGAATATACAATAAAGATATCTCGCAGGTTGATCTGGGTCTGCAGGCTACAATCTTCGACCCTATTGTTGAGCAACTATGCCGGGCGATTCGCGAGGCGCTGTATGACGGCCCCGCGGCGACAGTCCTTTATGTCGATCATCTCATTTATGGGCTCGCTGCCTATCTTGTTCGAAAATATTCGAATTTGAGCAGTTCAAGTCGGGCGCGTCGGTCGACCGACAAGTTGAGCCCCCGGCTGTTGGCGCGAACTAGGGACCTCGTTGAAGCAAGGCTTTCTGAGCGCCTGACGCTTGCCGACCTGGCGGCCAATACGGGAATGGGCCCCGATCATTACGGGCGGCTCTTCAAGATGCAGACCGGAATGACTCTTTATCAGTTTGTCATCCGTTGCCGAGTCGAGCGCGCACGGCATCTGCTGGAAGACACGAGGCTTCCTATTACTGAAATTGCCCAGGAATGTGGATTTGCTGACCAAGTTCATCTGACGCGGGTGTTTCGCCGTATTGTCGGGCAGACACCAGCTGCTTACCGTCGGGAAACCGTGAGAAAAGCTGGTTTTTTTTAGCTTCCTCGAAAAAAATATTACGGCACGACGGGATCGTGCCAATCGATCGGTATCGAGCAAGACGACCTTCTATTTCGCTGCTTATATCCCAAACGATAATTTGAATTGGGGGGAGCTTAAGTCAGCCCGCGTTACCTAATGCAGCTTCGTCTGCAAGCTTTGGCTTTATTATTTTACTGCAATTTTATTGGTTCTGCTGGGCGTCTTGGCTACCTCCGTTCAATTTCAATCAACTCTTAAATCAAGATTTGGTTCTGAGAGTTCTATTCGGCGGAGGTAAAAGTGGCGGCTTCTATCATCGACAAGGCGAGTGGGACACAGAGTTCTGTTTCCTTGGGGAATATTGTTCTGGATGGTCCCAGCGTGGT
>Ga0164243_10016422_pt1 | contig 10162 bp, 10 predicted proteins | sample OricompcompostOP_FD_108781 | JGI IMG/M metagenome (GOLD analysis project Ga0164243, IMG submission 108781) | Organic Plus compost microbial communities from Emeryville, California, USA - Original compost - Organic plus compost (OP) | ecosystem: Engineered > Solid waste > Mixed feedstock >... | reverse complement strand
TCGGCCGCCACGTCGGTCATGTGGCCGAGCGGATCGTGGCCGGTGTCGGCGAGGAACGCCGCGGAGATCCGCGGCGTGCGGATGGCGTAGGTATTTCCCGCGTTGCGCACGTCGGGATAGACGAGCGCCTTCGCGGTCGCCTGCTCGCCGAGGAACGGCAGCACCTGCACCTCGACGTCGCCGAAGCGCACCGTCTCCCACCAGCGCGGCCGGAGCACGCGGGTAAAGCCGAGCTGCCCGAGCCGGAACGCGAGGTCGGTCGAGAGCACGTTCTCGCGGGGCAGGTACGGCACCACGATCGGCGTGCTGCGCGGCAGGTGCAGCAACGAGCCCAGGTGGAAGTGGTCGCCGTGCGAATGCGTGAGCAGGACCGCGTCCACCGGCAGGAGCTGGTGCGGCAGGAACATGCGGTAATCCGCGGGATCCTGCTCGTGCCACGGGCGGAGCCACGGGTCGAGCAGCACGCGGCTCGTCTCCGACGCGACGAGCGCGGTGTTGTGCCCCACGAACGTGATGCCCCCCTCGCGCGGCGGCGGCGGGAGCGGCTCTCCCTCCCACAGCAGGCCGGCGCCCTCGAGCTCCGCGAAGAGCTCCTGCAGCTCGGGCAGGCGCACGCCGCGCCGGATCTTCTGCGCGCTCTCGCCCGCGGTGATCGCGGCGATCGTGTCGGCGAGCGGCGCCCACGCGTGCAGCGGCAGATCGATCTCGAGCGCGTCGAGGCCGCGGCGCACGTGCAGCGTGGCGGGGACCTGCGCGGCGGGGTCGGGGTAGAGCACGCGCTCCTTCAGCACGCGCCGGCCCTCGATCTTCCGATCCTCGCAGAGCGCGCGGTAGGCGGGACGATCGTCGAGCCAGGCCACCAGCTCGCGCGCCTGCGCGATCGCCGCGTCGCGGCCCAGGCGCGCGATGCGGGCCCGCAGATCGGCGAGCGCGCGGCGCACCGGACGGGAGCCGGGGCCCTGCAGGCCGCAGCCGAGCTCCTCGTGGCGCTCCCGCTCGGAGGCGGTGGTGGCGAGAATGGAGAAACCGACGTGGGGATCGAGAACCAGCTGGGCCACGGCGCGGCACCGTACACCTTTCGCTGCCGTGCGCCAGCGGCGCCTTCGGCGCAGCCCGCCTCGCGCGTCGGGGTCGACAGGTCGGGGGGGCAGGCCCTACCTTGCCTCGATCGGGACCCGAAAGGTCCCCGAGAGGAGGCAAGGATGCGGAGCTGGTTCCGTGCGGCGCTCGTGGTCGCCGCTCTGGTTTTCTCCCCGGCGGTGGCCGCCGCGCAGCTGCAGCTGGGGGCCGAGCTCGAGGCCATCTTCCCGGGCGGCGACAACGTCTCCGGCGACACCGGCATCGGCTACGCCGGCAGGCTCGGCTACGCGATCGAAGGGCCGATGTTCGAGCTCGTCCCCGAGCTGCGTATCGCCTTCGTCAACTTCGCCGAGCCGAGCGACGCCAACCGCGCCGATCTCGGCCTGTGGCGCTACACCGCCGGCCTGCGCCTCGGGTTCGGCGAGATCCTCCGGCCCACGGCGTTCGCGCACATCGGCTATGGCGACGTGACGTTCGGCGAGCCCGAGGACACGGTCTTCGAGAAGAGCTTCGGCGACCAGGCGTTCACCTGGGACGCGGGCGTCGCGTTCGATCTCGTGTTGCTGCCGCTGGTCGACCTCGGCGTCCACGGCGCCTACAACCGCCTCGAGACCGACCGGGCGGTCCACTGGTGGAGCGCGGGCGTGCACGCGGTGCTGAACTTCTGAACCCGGCAGCCGCGGCGGTGACCGCGGCCGAGCGGGCGGGCACATTGCGCCGGCACCTCGCCGTGCGCATGGCCCGAACCCGCCGGCCGCGGGTACACTCGCGCGCATGCCCATCTCCCGGCGCAACGTTCTTCGCTACGGCCTCGGCGGCGCGCTGATCCTCGCCGCGGGCGGCACCGGGCTCGCGCTGCAGGCGACGGCCCCCCGCGAAGCCCGCGGCCCGCTGCAGGTCCTGGACGCGCGCACCTACGCGATCCTCGCCGCGGTGGCCGATCGCATCGCGCCTGCACGCGACGGCTTTCCGCCCGCGTCGGAGCTGCAGGTCGCGGAGAAGATCGACGCGCTCCTCGCCAGCTCCGATCCGGCCCTCGGCGCCGAGATGAAGCAGGTGCTGCACCTGCTCGAGAACGCGCTCGCGGGCTTCGTGTTCGACGGCCGCGTGCGGCCGTTCACGCAGCTGCCGGCAAGCGAGCAGGACGAGGTGCTGCGCGCGTGGCAGCACAGCCGGCTGCACGTGCGCCGCACCGCATATGCGGCGCTGCACGGCCTCTGCGCCGCGGCGTATTACGCGTCGCCGGCGATCTACGCGCGCGTCGGCTACCCCGGGCCTCCCGATTTCGGCAACGTGGCGGTGCGGCCGTGACCGGCGCGATCCTCGGTGCGGGCGACCTCACCGCCGACGTGGAGGAGCGCTGCGACGTCTGCGTCATCGGCTCGGGCGCTGGCGGCGCGGTGCTCGCCGCGGGGCTGGTCGAGCGCGGCCTGTCGGTGGTGATGCTGGAGGAGGGCGGCCACCACACGAAGCGCGAGTTCGATCTGCAGGAGGGCACGGCCTACCCGATGCTCTACCAGGACCGCGGCACCCGGGCCACGGCCGACCTGGCGATCACCATCCTGCAGGGCCGCGCGGTGGGCGGGACCACGGTGGTGAACTGGACCACGTGCTTCCGCACGCCGGCCCGGATCCTCGAGCACTGGCGCAGCCGCCACGGCGTCGAGGGGCTCGACGAGCCGACGCTCGCGCCGCACTTCGCCGCGGTGGAGGAGCGGCTGAGCATCCGCGAGTGGCCCGAAGCGCTCGCGAACGCGAACAATCGCGTGCTGCTCGACGGCTGCCGCAAGCTCGGCTGGGACGTGGGCGCGCTGCGCCGCAACGTGAAGGGCTGCGCCAACTCGGGCTACTGCGGCATGGGCTGCCCCATCGACGCCAAGCAGTCGATGCTGGTCACGTACGTGCCCGACGCGGTCGAGCGCGGCCTGCGCCTCTACGCCGACACGCGGGCCGAGCGCATCGAGACGAAGGGCGATCGCGCGGTGGCCGTGCACGGCGTGGTGCTCGATCCCGCGACCGGAAGGCCGAACGGCAGGCGCGTGCGCGTGCTGCCGAAGGTGGTCGTGTCGAGCGGCGGCGCGATCAACGGTCCCGCGCTGCTCCTGCGCTCGGGCCTCGATCGCAACGGCCGCGTGGGCAAGCGCACGTTTTTGCATCCCGTCGTGGCCATGGCCGCGATCTTCGACGAGCCGGTGCGCGCGTTCTACGGCGCGCCGCAATCCATCGGCTCGCACCAGTTCATCGATCGCGGGCCGGAAAAGGTCGGCTTCTTCCTCGAGACGCCGCCGCTGCATCCGATGCTCGCCGCCACCGCGTTCAAGCTGTTCGGCGCCGGGCACCAGGCGTTCATGGCGCAGCTGCCGCACATCGGCGTGCTCATCGCGCTGAGCGTCGACGGCCTGCTCGATCGCGACGAAGGCGGCACGGTCTCGTTGCGCGGCGACGGCCGCGTGCGCGTCGACTATCCGGTCGGCCCGCACCTCGCGGAGTCGTTCCGTGCGTCGTCGCTGGCGATGGCCCGCGTGCAGCTCGCCGCCGGCGCGCGGCGCATTCTCTCGCTGCACCAGACGCCGGTGGAGGTGACGAGCGAGGCGGATCTGCAGCGGCTCGAGCGGGCGCCGTTCGGCGCGCTCGAACACGCGATCTTCACCGCCCACCAGATGGGCGGCTGCGCCATGGGCGCAGACCCCGCCACCAGCGTGGTGAACGCGCGCCTGCAGCACCACCACGTGCCGAACCTCTTCGTCGTCGACGGCTCGGTATTTCCCACGGCGCTCGGCGTCAACCCCAGCGAGACCATCTACGCGCTCGCGCATTGGGCGCGCGATCACGTGGCCGCCGCGGTGTGACGGCCGCCCCGCGTGTGGCGTGCCCCTTGGGCCGCCGGGCGCGCGGTGTCATCCTGCGGCGGCATGCATCCTTCGGCCGATCCCCGCACGCGCCTGTCCCGCGCGCTCCTCTCCCTCGAAGGCCTCTCCGTCGGAGACGGCTTCGGCGAGCGCTTCTTCGCCCCGGAAGCGGCGGCGTGGCTGCGCACGCACACGCCGCCTCCCGGTCCGTGGCAGACCACCGACGACACCGAGATGGCGCTCGGCATCGTCGAGGTGCTCGCGCGCCACGGGCGCATCGAGCGCGAGGAGCTCGCGCGCGGCTTCGGCCAGCGCTACGTGCGCGAGCCGTGGCGCGGGTACGGCGGCACGGCGCGGCGCATCCTCCAGGCGCTGGCCGACGGCGCGCCGTGGCGGCCCACCGCCGCTGCGGCGTTCGGCGGGCTCGGCTCCATGGGCAACGGCGCCGCCATGCGCGTGGCGCCGCTGGGCGCGTATTTCGCCGATCATCCCGCGCGCGCCATCGACGAGGCGCGGGCCTCGGCGGAGGTCACGCACGCGCACGCCGAGGGCAAGGCCGGCGCGGTGGCGGTCGCCGTGGCGGCGGCCTGGGTGGCTTCCGGCGGCGCCGGGGGCGGTGCGCTCCTGGCGCACGTGGTCGAGCACACGCCGCCCGGCGAGACGCGGCAGGGCATCCGCCGCGCGCTCGAGCTGCCGCCGGACACCGCCGTGGCCGACGTCGTGGCGGTGCTGGGCAACGGCAGCGGCGTGATCGCCGCCGACACGGTGCCGTTCGCGCTGTGGTGCGCGGCGCACCGGCTCGACGACTTCGCCTCCGCGTTGTGGACCACGGTGGAGGGCGGCGGCGATCGCGACACCAACTGCGCCATCGTGGGCGGCATCGTCGCCCTTCGGGTCGGGCGCGAGGGCATTCCCGCCTCGTGGCGCCACGCCCGCGAGCCGCTCGCCATCGGCTGATGCCGCCTTGCGGGCCGCACGCTCCACCGGCGTGCCGCCGCGGGCCACGGGGCGTGCGCATCGTGCTCGAAAAGGAGGTGTGCCGTGATCGAGGCACAGATCGAGCGCTACCTGCGCGACGCCGAGATCCCCTTCCGCTGGCTCCCGCACCCGCGCGTCCGCACCTCGCTCGAGGCGTCGGAGGTCGAGCACGTCTCCGGCTGGCAGGTGGCCAAGTCGGTCGCCGTGGAGCTGGGCTCGGGCGAGGAGATCCTCTGCGTGGTGCCGGCGCCCGTGCTCGTGGATCTCGACGCCGTCTGCGACGCGACGGGCAGCCGCGACGCGCGGCTGGTCGACGAGGACCGCCTGCTCGAGCTCTTCCCCGGCTGCGAGCCGGGCACCGCGCCGCCGTTCGGCAAGCTGTGGGATCTGCCGGTGCTCCTGGAGCGGGCGTTCTGCGCGCTCGACCGCATCCTCGTGCAGTCGGGCACGCACGACGCGCTGCTCGAGATCCCCACCCGCGATTTCGTCACGCTCGAGCAGCCGCAGCTCGTGTCGATCTCCGCCCTGCCGGGGGAGCCCTGGCGGCACGCCATGCGCGCGCAGGGGGCGGAGCCGCACGCCTGGCACCAGCGCTGATCACATCGCGACGACGATCTTGCCGAACGTCTCGTTGCGCTCCATGCGCTCCTGCGCCTCGGCCACGCGCTCGACCGGCACAACCTCGTCCACCACCGGGCGCAGCCGCCCTGCAGCGAACAGCGGCACCACCTCGTGCGCGAACGCCTGTGCCAGCGCCGCCTTCTCCTCGAGCGGCCGCGCGCGCAGCACCGTCCCCACGAGCGTGACGCGCTTGCCCAGCAGCACGCCCAGCGGGAAGTCGCCCGCGGCGCCGCCCAGCAGGCCGATCACCACCCAGCGGCCCCGCGGCGCGATCGCCTTCGCGTTCTCCGCTGCGTAGGCGGCGCCCACCGTGTCGAGGATCACGTCGGCGCCCTTCGCCCGATCGGCGAAGCGGCCGCCTTCCGCGAGGATGCCCTCGCGCAGCCCCAGCGCGGCGCAGCGATCGAGCTTCTCGCGCGAGCGCGACGTGCCCACGGGCTGCGCGCCGGCGGCCAGCGCGAGCTGCAGCGCCGCGGTGCCCACGCCGCTCCCCACCGCGTGGATCAGCACGCGGTCGCCCATGCGCATGCGCGCCTGCGCGAGCGCGTCCCACGCGGTGAGGAACACCTCCGGAACCGCAGCCGCGTCGTGGAGCGACAGGCCCTCCGGCACGGGGATCGCCTCGCGCTCGTGCACGATCACGTGGCTCGACATGGCGCCGCCGCCCACGATCCCCATCACCCGATCGCCGGCCTTCCAGCGGCGCACCTCCGGCCCCACCGCCTCCACCTCGCCGGCGTACTCCAGCCCCGGCACGTCGGCGATCGCGCCCGGCGGCGCGGGATAGTGGCCGCGGCGCTGCACCACGTCGGCGCGGTTGAGGCCTGCGGCGGCGACGCGGACGAGGATCTCGCCGGGGCCGGGATCGCGGAGCTCGCGCTCCACCAACTCGATCACTTCGGGGCCACCGGCGGCACGGTAACGGACGGCACGTACGCGGATCATGCGCGCAGTCTACCGGCCGCGAACGCGATTCAGTGCAGCGTCTCCGCGAGGGGCGGCCCCGGCAGCGCGGAGGGCATGTGCGTGGCCATCCGCCGGCGCGCCAGCTCCTCGCGCACCTGCGGCTCGAGCGCCGGCTCCTCGCCCTCGGCGAGATCCGGCTGGCCGTGCGGCAGCGCGTCGCGGTGGTGCGAGACGAAGAAATACAGCCGGTCGAGCAGCTGGTGCAGGCCGGGCACCGCGTACAGCGTGCGGAAGAGCGGCAGGCCGAACGGCAGCAGCGCGTCGAGCCCCGCGGCCACCGACCCGAAGGCGTGCCACAGGCGGCCCGATGGCGAGAAGGCGAGCGCCGTCCTGCGCGCGCTCTGCACCGTGGTGCCCACGGCTTCGGGGAGATGCCGCGACTGGTAGGGCAGGCACACGAGCCGATCGCGCCAATCGAGGCGGCGCAGCCAGTGGGCCACGCCCGAGAAGAACGGGCATTCGCCGTCGTAGATCACGAGCACCTGGTCGGGACGCAGCATCGCCACCCTCCGAAAGCGCGCAGCCTCCAATCTGCGAACGAAGCGGGCGGAGATCAGCGGGCCTTCGCCGGCGCGCCGGACGGCCGGATGCGCCGTCCCTCGACGTGCACGCCCTCGGCGGCGAGATGGCGGGCCTGCACCTCGGCCACCTCGGGGGCGAGCGTGCGGTCGGCCCGCACCACGCGCCACCACGGCACGCCGTGCAGGTGGCGGAGCGCGCGCGCCACCGCCCGGGCCCCCCGCGGCCTGCCCGCGCGCACGGCGATCTCGCCGTACGAGAGCACCATGCCCCGCGGAATGGCGCGCACCGCCGCCGCCACGCGCTCGTCGAAGTCCAACTCCCCGGGTGTCCTGCTCACGGCTCCCACCTTCCGCATGTGGCTCGCCCGTGACATCGTAGCCGCCGAGCCCGCGATGCGCGTCCTTCCGCACCCCAGATCCTTCCGATTCGGCCTCTCGCCGTCGCTCGGGCTGCACCGCACGCAGCAGCTCGCGCGCCGCATCGCGGCCGATCTGGCGCCTGCGGTCGATCGCACGGTCGAGGTCGCGGTGGCCGGCTCGTACGAGCACCTCGAGGCGATGCTGCTGTCCGGCGCCCTGGACGCGGCCTGGGTCAACCCGCTGCTCCTCGCGCGGCTGCACGCCTTCGGCGCGAGCGCCAGCCTCCAGGGCGTGCGGCACGGCCTGACCACGTTCCGCTCGGCGCTGCTCGCGCGCCGCGGGCACGCAGGTGCGCTGGAAGCGGGCGCGCGGGCCGCGTGGACCGACCCCGACTCGCTCGCCGGGTACCGGCTGCCGATCCGCCACCTGCGCACGATCGGCCTCGCGCCCGAGCAGATCTTCGCGTCGGAGCGCTTCACCTTCAGCTACCCGGCGGCGCTCGCCCGGCTGCTGGACGGCACAGCCGACGTGGCGCCGTGCTTCGTGCACGACGACGATCCCGGGGCGCTCGACGGCGTGCTGCGGTTGCTCGTCGGCAGCGACGCCGATCGCATCGAGCGGCTGTTCGTCACCGAGCCGGTGCCGAACGACGGGCTCGTCTTCGCGCCGCATCTGCCGGCGGCGGAGGCCGCGCGGCTGTGCGGGCGCGTGGAGCAGATCCTCGGCACGGGCGCGGGCCGCGCCGTCCTCGAGCTGCTCGACGTGGAGCGCGTGGAGCGCACGGGCCGCCGCCTCGCCGAGCCGCTCGCCCGGCTCGCGCGGGCGTGATCAGCGCGGCCCGTAGCGCAGCAGGCGCGCCTCGAGCGGACCGTTGAACAGCGTGTGCTCCCAACGCGGGCGCAGCCCGAAGGCGCGATCGAAGAGCGGCGTGCCCGAAAGCACCACGAGCGGATGCTCCGCCGCGAACGGCGCGTAGGCCTCGCCGAAGCCGCGGTACAGCCCCTCGAGCTGCAGGCGCTTGCCGCCGATGCGCTCGCCGTACGGCGGGTTCACGAAGAGCTGGCAGGCCTCGGGCAGCGGGGCGAGGTCGCGGGCGTCGCGCAGATCGAGCTCGAGCGAGCCGCGCACGCCGGCGCGCTCCGCGTTGCGGTGCGTGAACTCGAGCGGCTCCTCGAAACGGTCGCGGGCGAGGATCGGCGCGGGCGCCTTCGGCAACGCCAGCGCCTTGGCCTCCTCCTGCAGCGCGCGGAACGTCGCCGCCTCGGCGTCGCCGAAGCCGGGCCAGCGCATGAAGCCGAAGTGGCGGCCGCGGCCGGGCGCGATGCGCCGCGCGACGAGCGCCGCCTCGATGGCGAACGTGCCGGAGCCGCACATCGGATCGAGGAACGGCTTCTGCGGGTCGTAGCCGCCGAGCGCCAGCACTGCCGCGGCGAGCGTCTCGCGCAGCGGCGCCTCGCCCGCCTCGACGCGCCAGCCCCGGCGGTGGAGGGGCTCGCTGGAGAGGTCGAGCGCAATCTCGGCTTTGTCGCGCGCCAGATGCACCACCACGTGCACGTCCGGGCGCTGCGTGTCGACGCTCGGGCGCGCGCCCGTGCGGTCGCGCAGGCGGTCGACGATCGCGTCCTTGGCGCGGAGCGCGACGTAGTGCGAGTGGGTGAGCTCCGACGAGCGCACGGTGGCGTGCACCGCGAACGTGTGCCGCGGCGTGAGGTGATCCTCCCACGGCACGGCGAACACGGCGTCGTACAGGCCCGCTTCGCCGCGGGCCTCGAACGAGCCCAGGTTGAGCAGCACCCGCATCGCGATGCGCGACCAGAGGCAGGCCTTCATTCCGTCGGCGAGCGTGCCCCCGAAGTGGACGCCGCCGCGATCGGCGCGGACGGACGGGAGCCGCAGGGCCTTCAGCTCGTCGCGGAGGGCGCCCTCGGTTCCCTTGGCGGCAGTGGCAAAGAACGCGTACACGCGGCGCATCTTGCCCGATCCCCGGGCGCCGCGGGTGACGGAGATTCGCGAGCAGGTGGGGCGGGATTCCCCACTTCGCCGGCAGAACCGTAGCTACGGCACGTGCCGCGGCCGCCCCGGGGCTGCCCGGCGCCGTTGGCAGCGGTCTTGCGGAAGGGCCCGGGATTCGACAGCCGAGCGGTGGGGGCCTGGGGGGCTTCGTGTCTCCCCGGTGACCGCCGTTTCTCCGAGGGGATCGACGCGATGCGCGACGAGAGCAAGGTGCTGTGGGCAGCGCTGCTGGGGCTGGCGCTCGCCGCCTGCGGCGGCAGTGGTGGCGCGGGCGGTGGTGGCGAGGGGGGCGTCGGCGGGACGGGCGGCAGCGCCGGGGCGGGCGGGACCGGCGGCACCGTCGCCGAAATCTGCGGCAACGGCGCGGACGACGACGGCAACGGCAAGGCCGACTGCGACGACGCCGCCTGCGCCGGCGAAGCAGCCTGCCGCCCGGGCGAAATCTGCGACAACGACGACGACGACGACGGCGACGGCGCGGTCGACTGCGAGGACGGCGATTGCGCCGCGGATCCCGCGTGCGCCGAGATCTGCGGCAACGGCGTGGACGACGACGGCGACGGCAAGGCCGATTGCGCCGACCCCGACTGCGCCGAGGCGTGCGTCGAGACGGAATGCGACGACGGCGTGGACAACGACGGCGACGGCGTGGCCGACTGCGCCGACTACGACTGCGGCGGCGGCTGCGGCCTCGTCGAATGCGCCGACGCCGATCTGGGCGAGCTCTTCCCCGTGCACCTCGACGGCAGCACCGCCGGCGCCGGCGACGATGCG
>Ga0164243_10016421_pt1 | contig 10163 bp, 8 predicted proteins | sample OricompcompostOP_FD_108781 | JGI IMG/M metagenome (GOLD analysis project Ga0164243, IMG submission 108781) | Organic Plus compost microbial communities from Emeryville, California, USA - Original compost - Organic plus compost (OP) | ecosystem: Engineered > Solid waste > Mixed feedstock >... | reverse complement strand
AGAGATCTCGCGCTACGACGACCGTGGTCCCGGCTGGTACTGGAACAACATCACGATGGGCGAGCACACCGGCACGCATTTCGATGCGCCGGTGCATTGGGTCACGGGCCAGCATTACGCCGATGGCTTTACCGATACGCTGCCGGTGCAGCGCTTCGTGGCGCCGGCGGTCGTCATCGACTGCAGCAAGGAAGCGGCCGCCGACGAGAAGTTCGTTATGGAGCCCGCGCATATCGAGGCATGGGAAGCCAAGCACGGCCGCATTCCCGACGGCGCCTGGGTCCTGATGCGCACCGATTGGTCGAAGCGCACCGATCCGGCCAAGTTCCTCAACATGAAAGAGGACGGCCCGCACACGCCGGGTCCGTCGACCGCGGCGATCACGTTCCTGGTCAAGGAACGCGACGTCAATGGCTGGGGTGTGGAAGCGGTCGGCACCGACCACGGCCAGGCCTTCGCGTTCGAGCCCGCTTTCCCGGCGCATAACCTGATGCACGGCGCCAAGAAGCTCGGCCTTGCCAGCCTCACCAATCTCGATCAACTGCCGCCGACCGGCGCACTGTTGATCACGCCGCCGCTCAAGATCGAGAAGGGCTCGGGTTCGCCGCTGCGCGTCCTGGCGCTGGTCGCGGGCTGAGGCATCGGTCGCCGATGCGTGCGCTCATGCGCACCGTTATGAGAAGGATTGCGCAACGTCGCGGTAATGGCGTTCGACGCCGTCGATGAAGGCGTTTGCGGTCTTGATGGCCAAGTCTTCATCGCCGTGGGTGAAGGCGCAGGTGAAGTCCGCCAGCAGCGCGATCACGTCGGCGCGCGCGTCGGCGCGGACCAGGGTGGTACGGCAGACAAAGCCGGCCTGGTCATCGAACCGCAGGATGGTTTCGCGCAGCCGCTTGTTGGCGACGCGCGCGACCCATTGCGCGCGGAAACTGTAACTGGCGTCGGTAAAGGTAGCGCAATCGCCGGCGTCATGGGCGGTGCGCGTGCGCTCGAACGTCGCCGTCAATTCCGCGGCCAAAGCGGGCGACTTGTCACGCGCGATCGTGCGCGCCGCGGCCGGTTCGAGCAGCCGGCGCAAGGCGAAGATCTCGGCCATGTCCTGCGGCGTCGGCATGGCGATGGAGAAACCGCCGCCGCGCGCTTCGAGCAGGCCGTCCGCCGCCAGCCGGCTCAACGCTTCGCGCACCGGCGAGCGCGAGACGGCGAGCTGTGTCGCCAGGCTCGACTCCACGAGCCGCTCGCCCGGCGCGAAAGCCCCGGCGCGCATCTGGAATCGCAAGCGTTGATAAATCTGCTCGGCCAAGGACGGCGCGCGCTGCAGGTCAGGGGCGGCAACCGACATCGAGGGGCGCTCCGGGGGTGTAAACCGGTCGGCCGGACGTTGCTCTGTCGACGGTCGACAGTATACTGGTACGATCATATCTACCGGCCCTGCACCGTCAAGCGGCGGGACCGGATCGACGGGAGAGTTCATGAGCGAAGACGCGCCTAAGCCCGGCACGGGGCCCAAGACCATTGACGCCAAGGCGTTCTGGCGAGCGCTGGGCGTGCGTGCCTCGGCGGTCGCCGTGGTGACGGCGCAGGGCGCGGACGGGCCCTCCGGCTTTCTTGCTTTGTCGGCGACGCATTTGTGCGCCGATCCGCCGATGCTGATGGTGAGCATCGACAAGCGCACGTCCACTTTGGCCGCGCTCGAACAGGCCAAGCATTTCGCGATCAACTACCTGCCGCGCGGCGCCGAAGCGGTGTCCGACATGTTTGGCGGCAAGACGGACAAGCGCGGGGCCGACCGCTTTACGCCGGGCGAATGGGGCACGCTGACGACCGGCGCGCCGGTCTTCAACGACGCCATCGGCGCGCTGGACTGCGCGCTCGAAGAGACGATCGAGCGCCACAATACGATCATTGCCATCGGACGCCTCGTCGATTACGTCGGCCGTCCCGATGGCGAGCCATTGCTGTTCTTCCGGGGAGGCTACCGGTGATCCCGGACGGCGATCTTTTCAAACGCGGCATGCGCCGGCTCGCCTCCGGCGTGTCGATCATCACCACCGCCGAGAACGGCGAACGCCATGGCATGGCGGCGACCTCGGTGTGTTCGGTGTCCGCCGATCCGCCGACGTTGCTCGTCTGCGTCAACCGCACCGCGACGACGCACGCCATTATCGGCCGCGCGGGCTTCTTTTGCGTCAACTTCCTGGCCGAAAGCGATGACGATCTGGCGCGCCGGTTTTCATCGCCGGTAGACCGTGAGACCCGTTTCGAGGGAAGGGAGTGGACGACGCTCGCCACCGACGCGCCGGCCCTGGTCGATGCGCTCGCGAGCTTCGATTGCGAGGTGATGCAGAAGGTCGAGGTCGACTCGCACACCGTGTTCATCGGCCGCGTGAAGGCGATCGAGCTGTGGCACGAGCGCATCGTGCCGCTGGTCTATCTCGACGGCCGCTTCGACACCTTGCGCGGGCCGCTCGGCGCCAAGGACGCATGAGATGACCGCCGGCCGGCGGCCCGCCGAGGCCACGACGGCGGGCGCATCTGACTGCCGGTCGCCCAGCAAGGCGCAGCTATTCAAGCCGTGCGAGCGCTGTGTCCGCAGCGCGACCTGGGATCGCGAGAAAGCGGGCCTGGTATCGGAGAGATAACGGGCATTCCGGGCCGCGCGCTTGCGCGCGAAGGCGGAATCCGATCACGGTTCCCGACAATGCCGCTGGATTCCGGGCGCGATGCTTCGCGTCGGCCCGGAAGGGCGGCTGAAGGCTGGGGACCTCGGACCGGACATGACAACCTATGACGCTATCGTGGTCGGCGCGGGCCATAATGGGCTCGCCGCCGCGGTGCATCTGGCTGCCAAGGGCTGGAAGGTCGCCGTTGTCGAGCAGGCGAAGGAGGCGGGCGGCGCGGTGAAGACGCGCGAGGTCACGCTGCCGGGCTTCAAGCACGATTTGTTCGCCACCAACCTGAGCATGTTCGCCGGCTCGCCTTTCTTCGCCGCCTACAAGGACACGCTGATCGAGAACGGGCTCGACCTCATCGGCGCCAGCGATACGTTCTCCAGCGCCTTTTCGGACGGCACCTGGCTCGGCGTCAGCACCGACCTCGAGACCACGGCCAAGCGCATCGCCGCTCTGTCGGCGCGCGACGCCGAAGCCTGGCGCAAGATGTTCGCGGACTTCGCGCAGGACGCACCGCACATCTTCGCGCTGCTCGGCGCCCCAATGCCGTCGTGGGCCTCGGCCAAGGCGCTGTGGCGCGCCTACCGCGCCAAGGGCATGGCCGGCGTCGGTGAACTGGTGCGGCTCGTTCTGTCCTCGCCGCGCGACTTCCTCGACGCGCATTTCGAAAGCGAAAAGCTCAAGGTGATGATGGCCTCGTGGGGCATGCATCTCGACTTCGGGCCCGATGTCGCCGGCGGCGCGCTGTTTCCCTATCTGGAGTCGATGGCCAACCAGAGCTTCGGCATGGTTCTGGGGAAGGGCGGCGCATCGACCGTGATCGACGCGCTGGTGAACACGTTGACCTCGCTGGGCGGGGAGGTGCATCTCGGCCGCGCTGTGGAGCGCATCGAGACGTCCGGCGGCCGTGCGACCTCGGTACGCCTGTCCGGCGGCGAGGTGTTGTCCGCCAAGCGCGCCATCGTCGCCAACGTGCATCCCAAGCTCGTATTCGGCCGCCTGCTGGCGGCGGATAGCGCACGCGCCGCCTTCGACGCCAAGATCGCCGGCTTCCGGGCCGGGCCGGGCACGATGATGATCCATCTCGCGCTCTCCAGCCTGCCGGATTGGAAGGCGGGCCGGCGGCTCAAGAAGTTTGCCTATGTGCATCTCGCGCCGAGCCTGGAAGCGATGGCTTCGGCATACACCCAGGCTTGCTCCGGCCTGCTGCCGCGTGAGCCCGTGCTCGTGGTCGGCCAGCCGACCGCGATCGATCCCTCGCGCGCGCCGGAAGGCCGGCATGTGCTGTGGGTGCAGGTGCGGGTGCTGCCGGCCGAGATCCGTGGCGATGCCGCCGGGCAGATCACGGCGACGCGCTGGGACGAAGCGAAGGAGCTTTACGCCGCGCGCGTCCTGGCGCTGCTCGAAGGCTATGCGCCGGGCCTGTCCGGCAAGATCCTCGGCGGCGCGGTGTTCTCGCCGCTCGACATCGAACGCGAGAACCCGAACCTGATCGGCGGCGACAGTCTCTCCGGCAGTCACCACCTCGATCAGAACTTCGTCTTCCGGCCGGTGTTCGGCTGGTCGCGCTACAAGACGCCGGTCGACGGTCTTTACCTCTGCGGCGCGTCGACCTGGCCGGGCGCGGGCGTCGGCGCCGGTTCGGGTTTCATGGTCGCGAAGATGCTGGCGGGGTGATGCTTCGATGACGCCGGAAACATAATTCTCGGCGGGATTCTTATGGGCGGGATTGACCTTGCAATACTTGGCAGTCCACATTCGCTCCAATAACGCGTGGCTTGCCGCGCCTAAAAATTCCAAAACAGAAGGGGAAACTATGCGCAACCTCGCCGCGCTCACCACACTTGCTTTGTTCAGCCTTTCGGGCGCCGCGCTAGCGCAGGAAGTCACCCTGCGCGCCGTCACCTCGTTCGCCGAGAAGACAACCTATTCGCGTGGCTTCGAGCGCTTCATCGAGCGCGTGAACGAGACCGGCAAGGGCATCATCCGCATCAATTACATCGGCGGTCCGAAGGCGATGCCGCCCTTCGAAGTCGGCAACGCGCTCAAGAACGGCGTGATCGACATCGCCAACGTCACGGGCGCCTTCTACACCAACGTGATGCCTGAAGCCGACGCCTGGAAGCTGCGGCAGGTGCCGATGGCGGAACTGCGCAAGAACGGCGGCTACGACTACATGGCGACGATCTATGCGCAGAAGATGAACGCGATCTTCCTGGCGAATTTCGTCGGCGACAATCCGTTCCACCTCTATCTGAACAAGAAGATCACCGGCCCCGAAATGGCGGGCCTCAAGCTGCGCATCACGCCGGTGTACCGCGACTTCTTCCAGGCGCAGGGCGCGACCGTCGTGCAGACCGCGCCGGGCGAAGTCTACACCGCGCTCGAGCGCGGCGTCGTCGACGGCTACGGCTGGCCGATCACCGGCATCTTCGATCTCGGCTGGCACGAGAAGACCAAGTACCGCGTCGATCCCGGCTTCTACACCGCCGAAGTCTCGGCGCTGATCAACAAGACCACCTGGGACAAGCTCACGCCGCAGCAGAAGGCGATCCTGCAGAAGGCGGGCGAAGAGGGCGAGAAGGACGGCGTCGGCGACTTTGCCAAGCTCAACGCCGAGGACACCGAGAAGCAGACCAAGGCCGGCATCGAGGCGATCAAGTTCGACGCCGCCAACACCAAGCTGTTCCTCGACAAGGCCTATGACGCGGGCTGGGCCGGCATCATCCGCCAAAGCCCGGAGCATGGCGCCAAGCTGCGCGGCTTCTTCTCCAAGGCGAATTGAGTTCGTCTATTCACTGTCATGCCCCGCGAAAGTGGGGCATTCCAGTAAGCGACCACGGATGCAGTGATTGCTGGACCGTCCGCTTTCGAAGGACGATGACCGCGGGGCGGGGCGCGTTAAGTGAGTTCGGGGAGAGAATGATGCAGCGGCTTTCGGATGGCTATGGCCGCCTGCTGGACGGCATGCTGGCGGTCGCCTGCGTGCTGCTCTTGGGCATGACCTTCCTGACCGGGTTCGATGTCCTGCTGCGCAATGTCGGGCTCGGCGGCATTCCGCCCAGCAACGAGCTGTCGGAGTACGGGCTCTATCTCACGACGATCCTCGCCGCGCCCGGCCTGTTGCGCCGCGGCCAGCACATCCGCGTCGACATCTTCCTGCGCGTGATCCCGCCGCGGCTCGCCTGGTGCTTCGAGTGGATCGGCGACGTCATCGGCATCATCTGCTGCGCCTATTTCGTCTGGTACGGCGTCATCGTCACCTATGCCAGCTACGCCGCGGGCTCGGTGTCGATCAAAACTTTGGTGCTGCCGGAATGGTGGATCTTCGCGCCGATGCCGGTGTGCTTCCTGATGGTGGCGATCGAATTCATCTTCCGCATGCGCTTCCTGGCGCTGGCGGAAAAAGGACCGCGCGCCGACGCCACGTCGGCTTCGTGAAGGCTCAAAGCATATGATGATGTCGTGGCAGGCTGCGGCCCTGTTGTTGCTCGGAGGCTCGACCGTCCTCCTGTTCATGGGCATTCCGGTCGCCTTCACCTTCCTCGCGGTCAATCTCATCGGCGCCTCGCTCTATCTCGGCGGCGCGGTCGGCATCGAGCAGATCGTGCGCAACAGCGTGGTCGCGGTGTCGAACTTCTCGCTCACGCCCATTCCGCTGTTCGTGCTGATGGGCGAGATCCTGTTTCACACCGGCCTTGCCCTGAAGGTGATCGAAGGCATCGAGCGGCTGATCAGCCAGGTGCCGGGACGGCTCGCGGTCGTCGCCGTTGTCGCCGGCACCGTGTTCTCGGCGATCTCGGGTTCGACCATCGCGACCACGGCGATGCTCGGCTCGCTGATGCTGCCGGTGATGCTGTCGCGCGGCTATAATCCGGTGATGGCGACGGGTCCGATCATGGCGATCGGCGCCGTCGACATGCTGATCCCGCCGTCGGCGCTGACGGTGCTGCTCGGCTCGCTCTCGGGCATCTCGATCTCCAAGCTGCTGATCGGCGGCGTGGTGCCGGGCCTCATCCTCAGCGTCGCCTTCGTCGGCTACATCGTCGTGCGCGTGAAGCTCAATCCCAAGCTCGCGCCCGCGGTCAAGGTCGAGGAGCGGCACGGCTGGGCGAAGTACGAACTCCTCGTCCTTTACGTCATCCCCTTGATCTCGATCTTCGTCGTCGTGGTCGGCGCCATGTCCGGGGGCCTGGCGACGCCGACGGAGTCGGCCGCGCTCGGCGCCATCGCCACCATGGCGCTCGCCGCCGGCTATCGCGTGCTGACGATCAGGGCGCTGATGACCGCGCTCAAGGGCACGATGATCATCTCGGCGATGATCCTCTTCATCATTCTCGGCGCGACGACCTTCTCGCAGATCCTGAGCTTCTCCGGCGCAACCGAAGGCATCGTCTCGGCGATCCTCGGCCACGGCCTGTCGCCGGGCATGATCCTCGCCGGCATGCTGCTGCTGCTGATCTTCCTCGGCGTCTTCGTCGATCAGGTCAGCATGATGCTGATCACCTTGCCGGTGTTCATGCCGATCGTGCAGCGGCTCGACCTCGACCTGATCTGGTTCGGCGTGCTGTATCTCATCTGCATGCAACTCGGCCTGTTGCTGCCGCCGCATGGCCTGCTGCTGATGACGATGCGCGGCGTCGCGCCGCCGCAGGTCACGATGGCCGACATCTTCCGCGCCGTGGTGCCCTACATCCTGATGAGCTTGCTGCTGCTCGGACTGATCGTGATGGTGCCGGCCGTGGCGACCTGGCTACCGGCTCTGCTTGGTTGACGCGGACTTGCGGCGCAGCAGGAGCCGCAACGCGTCGGACAGTTCGCGCACGCCGAGGAGGCGGGCGGCGAGGGCATAGACGGCAAGCCCGAGCAAAGAGAGCAGGGCCGTGCGCGCGAGCAGCGGCACCAGCGCCGTGCCGGCGAAGTGCTCGAGCGCATAGGGGCGTGCCGCCCATCCGATGCCGATGGCGATGGCCGTGGCGAGCGCCATCCGCAGCGCCGCATTGAGAATGCCCGGCGTTCCGGCGAGGGTGCCGCCATGCTTGGCCGCCTCGCGCACGAAGCGCCGGTATTGCAGCCCGCCCAAGAGCAGCACGTAGATCAGGATCGCGATGGCGCTAGCGACGGCGAGGCCCGCCGCGCCGAAATGCTGACGCAGTACGACATAGATCGGCACGGCGCAGAAAGAGACCGCGGTGCCGACCAGGGTCGGCAGCCAGGTATTGCCCAGGGCATAGAAGCCGCGGCTGACGAGCGTCTGCGCCGACCAGCCGGCAAGTCCGAGACACAGGAGGCCGAGCACGGCCGCGACGTTGTGCGCGTCGGCTTCGACGAAGCGATGCGAGAGATAGCCCCAGATGAGATAAGCGAGCTCGAAGCCGCACAGCGTGACCACGACCTGCGCCGCGAAGGTCAGCAGCAGCGTGATGCGCACGGCGCGCGCCAGCACCGCATAGGCTTCCGCGATATGGCCGGCCGTCACCATGCGCGTGATGGTCGGATAGGACGCGACGCCCGCCGCCATGCCGAATATGCCCATCGGCACCTTCATCAGCGTGCGCGCATATTGCAGGTAGGAGAGGGTCCCTTCCGCCAGATACGACGCCTGGTTCTTGGTGATCCACTCGTCGACGGCGACGATCGAGAAGCCGAGCATGATGGGCAGCGACAGCTTCAGATAGCGCACCAGATCGGGGTTGGTCGGCGAGAAGACCGGACGCCAGTTCATCGTCAGCCGCAGGCAGCCGATCAGCGGCAACAGGAACGGCCCGCAGGCCGCGCCCGCGAGCACGCCCCAGGCAAAGCCTTCCGCGCCCCAGCCGAGCGGCGCGCCGACAAGGCCGCCGACGATGATGCCGAGCGAATAGACGAGCGGCGCCATGGCCGGGAGCAGGTGGCGGTCGTGCGCCTGCAGCACGGCCGACATGAGCCCGCCGACGATCAGGAAGAACTGGGCCGGCAGCACGATCCGGATCAGGCGGACGAGCGCGTCCATTTCGGCCGGCGTGAAGCCCGGCGCGACGATCTCGGCCAAGGGCCTCGCAAAGAGCGACAGCGCCGCGATGCCCAGGAGGCTTGCGACGCCGACGAAGTTTGCCGTGGCGCTGAAAGCCTGCCAGGCCCGGTCGCTGCCGCTGGTGCGCAGATGCTCGATGAAGATCGGGATGAAGACGATCGACAAGGCGCCGGCGGCCAGCAGGTAGTTCAGGAAGTCCGGCAGCGTGAAGCTGGCGAAGTAGAGATCCGCTTCGCGGGTCGCCCCGAGCGTGCGGCCGACGATCTGCTCGCGCACGAGCCCGAGCAAACGGCTGAAGAAGATCGACGTCGCCCAGATGACCGACGCGATGCCGACGATGCGGCCGGTGCTTCTCGGCGTCTTGGGATCGAGACTCACGCGGGCCTCAAGGCTGTGATGCGGCGATCATGTCGAGCATGATCGCCGCCGCCGGCGCTGTCACCAAGCCGCCCAGGCCGCCTGATGGCGGGCGCTGAGGCGTAGTGCGGCCTGGACGGTGGCACATTGGCGGCGGAACGGATGGGGCCTGGGTGGGCCGTCGCCACGATCTAATTCGCATAAGACATATTATGGAACATAAGTTGATGCCCGGATCGGTCCAGGTCAGCGCCGAAGCCCGGCCGATTGCGCGGCTTTCATGCCGATTTCGCTAAAATCGTCGCCAATGCCACGGGCTTGGTGATCGCCGCTCAGCCTTCGAACCGCATGCCGTCAAAGGCCGGCTCGATATGCGCCGGCAACGTCGCGCGCAGCTCGGCGTAGTCCATGTCCGTATGCAGGTCGGTCAGGATCGCGCGCTTGGGCTTCACGCGGTCGATCCAGTACAGCGCTTCCTGGAGGTTCAGATGGCTCGGATGCGGCGCCTTGCGCAGCGCGTCGATGACCCAGATGTCCAGGTTCTGCATCAGCGCCAGGCTTTCCTCGGGCAGGTTCTTCATGTCCGGCGAGTAGGCGACGTTGCCGACGCGGAAGCCGAGCGACGGGATGTCGCCGTGCTCCTGTAAAACGGGCAGGACCTCGATATCGCCGCCCTGCCCTGAAATCGTGATTTTGCGGCCCGGCGTCAGGCGCCGCTCGTGCGCGATCGGCGGATATTCGCTGCCGGGCGGCGTCATGAAGCAATAGCCGAAGCGAGCGTGCATGGCGCGCGAAGTCGGCTCGTCGAGATAGACGTCGACGCGCCGGCGCTTATGGACGAACAGCGGCCGCAGGTCGTCGATGCCGTGGGTGTGGTCGGCATGCTCGTGGGTTAGCAGCACGCCGTCGAGCCAGTCGACCTCGGCGTCGAGGAGCTGCATCCGCAGGTCCGGCGTGCAGTCGATCAGCACCTGGGTCTTTTGGCCCTGGGCATTGGCCCGCGTCACCAGCATCGAGCAACGGCGGCGGCGGTTCTTCGGGTTGTTCGGGTCGCAAGAACCCCAGCCGAGCGCCACGCGCGGCACGCCCATGGACGAGCCGCAGCCGAGGATCGTGAAGGT
>Ga0164243_10016420_pt1 | contig 10163 bp, 10 predicted proteins | sample OricompcompostOP_FD_108781 | JGI IMG/M metagenome (GOLD analysis project Ga0164243, IMG submission 108781) | Organic Plus compost microbial communities from Emeryville, California, USA - Original compost - Organic plus compost (OP) | ecosystem: Engineered > Solid waste > Mixed feedstock >... | reverse complement strand
CGTCTCCGAAATTCGTTTATAGCGAATGTATTGCATAAAAACGAACTGCAATTTAATATTGCCTCCATCGTCGCGGCCCGTCGGCCGGAATAAGACAAGGAGACAACGTGAGCAAACAATTCGCTTCGCACGCTGACATGGCCGACAAGGTCGTGTCGTTCGACAAGCTGTCCGACAACGCCTATGCCTACACTGCAGAGGGCGACCCGAATACCGGCGTCATCATCGGCGACGAGGCCGTCATGGTGATCGACACCCAGGCAACTCCCGTGATGGCACAGGACGTCATCCGCCGCATCCGCGAGGTCACCGACAAGCCGATCAAATACATCCTGCTCTCGCACTACCATGCGGTGCGGGTGTTCGGCGCCTCGGCCTATAACGCACAGGAAATTCTGGCCAGCCGCGACACGTACGACCTGATTGCCGAGCGCGGCGAGCAGGACAAGGCCAGCGAAATCGGGCGGTTCCCCCGTCTGTTCCGTAATGCCGAGTCCATCCCTCCCGGCCTCGTCTGGCCCACGATGACTTTTCAAGGCGCCATGACGGTGAATCTGGGCAACCTGGAAGTCCAGCTGTTGCAAGTGGGACGCGGCCACACCAAGGGTGACACCATCGCCTGGCTGCCCGAGCAAAAAATCCTGTTTGCAGGCGATCTGGTCGAATACCAATCCACGCCCTATTGCGGCGATGCCTATTTCCGCGACTGGCCCGGCACGTTGGACACGCTGGCGGGATTCAATGCCGAGAAAATGGTCCCCGGCCGCGGCCCCGCATTGAAAAACGCCACCGAAGTCCGGCAGGGGCTGGCGGGTACCCGCGCATTTCTGACCGATCTGTACAGTGCAGTGAACCGCGGGGTCGCCGATGGCAAAGACCTGAAGACGATCTATCGCGAGGTTTATGACTTCATGCAGCCTCGCTATAGCGACTGGGTCATCTTTGATCACTGCATGCCGTTCGACGTATCGCGCGCCTACGATGAGGCCACCGGCTACGACGATCCGCGCATCTGGACGGACAAGCGTGATATCGAGATGTGGAAACAGTTGGAAGGCTGATACTGCTGCATCGCTAGGCTCGCGCACGTCTCCCGTCAGAGGAGATGGCGACGGGCCGTGATGAGCGAAAACGCTCGTCATCAGGAGACTATGCGTGACCGATATCGACTATCAGGCGTTGGAATTCGCCTATCTAAAACATTCAGATCAGACAGCTTCCGCGCCCGCATCGCATCGCGTGATCGTGGTGGGTGCCGGCCCTGTGGGCCTGACGACGGCGCTGGATCTGGCGCAGCGCGGCGTATCGGTCGTGGTGCTCGACGATGATTGCAAATTGTCTACCGGATCGCGCGCCATCTGTTTTGCCAAACGCACCTTGGAAATCTGGGATCGACTGGGCATAGGCGAGCGGATGACCAGCAAGGGCGTGTCGTGGAACGTCGGCAAGATATTCTTTCGCGATCAGGAGGTATGGCGTTTCGATCTGCTGCCAGAGCAAGGCCACCGACGTCCGGCGTTCGTCAATTTGCAGCAATACTATGTCGAAGGCTTTTTGTACGAAGCCGCTGCGGCACATCCATTGATCGATCTGCGCTGGAAAAACAAGGTGGTGGGCGTCACGCAGCTAGAGAACGGCGTCGATCTGAATATCGAAACGCCTGACGGCTCGTATGAACTGCATGGAGAATGGGTGGTCGCATGCGATGGCGCACGCTCGCCCATCCGCAAGCTGCTGGGCCAGGAAAGCCATGGCCGCGTTTTCAAAGACCGGTTCCTGATCGCCGACGTGAAAATGCACGCTGATTTCCCGGCCGAGCGGTGGTTCTGGTTCGATCCGCCTTTTCATCCGAATCAATCGGTGCTGCTGCATATGCAGCCTGATAATGTGTGGCGAATCGATTTTCAACTAGGATGGAATGCCGATCCCGTAGAGGCGATCAAACCCGCCAATGTCCTGCCGCGCATCCGCGCTCTGTTGGGCGCCGAGGCACAATTTGAATTGGAATGGGCGAGTGTTTATACCTTTGCCTGCGAACGCATGGACGCGTTTCGTCACGGGCGCATTGTGTTTGCAGGCGATGCCGCGCATCGTGTCTCGCCCTTTGGCGCACGCGGCGCAAACAGTGGTGTGCAGGACGCTGAAAACCTGGCGTGGAAATTGCAAGCGGTCGTGGCCGGCATTGCACCCGAAACCTTGATCGATACCTATGCCACAGAGCGCGAACACGCTGCTGACGAAAACCTGTTGAACTCGACGCGGTCGACCGATTTCATTACGCCCAAGAGCGCGACCAGCCGGCATTTCCGCAATGCGGTCTTGAACCTGGCGCGCGAGCATGCTTTCGCGCGCGGCCTGGTCAATAGCGGAAGGCTGTCATTGCCCAGCACTTATGTAGACTCGCCGCTGAATACGCGTGACGCAGATGTTGTTGAAGCGACAGGTCGCGTAGCCCCTCAGAATAATGCCAGCGCATTTACGGGTCGCATGGTGCCGGGCGCTGTGGCGCTCGATGCGCCCGTTCGTGATGCGCAAGGCAATGAATCCTGGTGGCTATCGTATCTGGATGGCCGCTTTGTGCTGGCGCTGTTTTGCGGCGCCGTCACGCCGGACACCGCCACGCTGGAAGCATTGCGGCGTCTGGCGCACGGCACTGTACCGGTACGCATCGTACTGATCAGCGATGGCAACGCTGCGTTGACCGTTCCCGACGATTTCACTGTTGTGCAGGATGAGCGTGCCTGCCTGAGGCAACGCTATGACGCACGCCCTGGCACTTGCTATCTGGTGCGACCCGATCAACACATTGCCGCACGCCGCCGCGAGTTCGACGAGACTGTCATGACCGGCGCACTGCACCGCGCCCTGGGCCGGGTTTGAAGGAGTTCTGCCATGCCCCTCATTGTTGAACCCAACTTAGCCGTTCCGGATGCTTTTTACGAGACGCTGATCGATGCGCATAGCGGCCTGACGGACGAACAAAGTGCGGAAATGAATGCTGCGCTGATTCTGCTGTTGGCCAATCATATTGGCGATATGGAGATCATCCGCGAGGCACTGCAGCGAGCACGTCAGTCGGTGCAACCTTGATCCCCGCGGCTGGATCCGCCGGCACGGGGGTCCGGCCAGTCTGGCTCTAGGCGTCGTCGAAACATGCCAGCAAGGCTTTGACCCGCGCACTGCGGCCTTTGCGGCCCGGCACCAGCAATATGACCGGGGCGGATTCTAATTGCCACGTCGGTAATACGCGCACCAGCGTGCCACGCGCTACGGCGGCCTCGGCATCCCATTGCGAGCGCACCACCATACCCAGTCCCTGCTCGGCCCAGGCTCGCGCCACATTGCCGTCGTTAGAAACGTAGGCGGCTGTCACCCGCACCGTCTCAAAAGCCTTTTGCCCCGCCGTGCGCCGCCCCGGCCGGCGAAACCGCCACAAGGTGACATCCTCGTCATTTTCACGGATACAGATACAGCGATGATGCAGCAGATCGCGTGGCTCGCGCGGCATGCCGAACTCTTGCAAGTATTGCGGGCTGGCGCACAGCCAGCGCTCGTTGGCAGCCAGGCGCCGTGCTACCCACGACGAGTCTCGCACCGCGCCGATATGCACGACGGCGTCGGCGTCGTGATGGTCCGGCCAAGGAGTCTCGCGCAGATCCAGTTGCACCCGCAAGCCCGGATAGCGCTGTGCCAGGCGCGCCAGCACCGGCGCAATGTGGCGCCGTCCATAACCGAATGGCGCGGCAATCCGCAGTGTGCCGGTCAGGCTGTTGTCGTCGCGCTGTAGCGACTCTGGCAACGCCTGCAATTGAGCCAGCAGGACTGAGGCTTCCGCAGCAAAGCGCTCGCCAGCGGGCGTCAGGCTCAGACGGCGCGCGGTGCGCACTGCCAGCGCCAGGCCCAGCGTAGTCTCCAGTTTCCGCAGCCGCATCGACAGTGCGGGTGGCGTCACGTTCAACGCGCGAGCCGCCCCGCTCAGCGACGGCGCCTGGGCCAACGCTGCGATGAGCTCCAAATCCTCGACCCTGACCATTCAGCTCAGCTTAACGATTGATGAAGAATCATTAAATCACAACGAGGCCTGTCTCGCCTATAGTCCTCGCATTGCTCATCGACCTCGGAGTTTTTCATGTCTGCTGCACCTGTTTCGTATCCGCGTGCTGTGCTGTTCGACCTGCTCACGGCGCTGCTCGATTCCTGGACCGTCTGGAATGCCGCTGCGGGCTCTGAGTCAGTCGGGCGAGCCTGGCGCGCCGAGTACCTGCGCCTGACCTATGGCTGTGGGCGCTACGTGCCGTACGAGCAATTGGTGCGCGATGCCGCGCGCGCTGTGGGTTTGGCTGAGACCGCACCCGCCGCACTGGAGGAGGGTTGGGACAACCTGCCCCCATGGGACGGTGCGCGTACGCTGCTGCAGGCATTGCGCCCGCACTGTCGCCTGGCCGTGGTGACGAATTGCTCGCAACGGCTCGGTGAGCGCGCTGCGGCGCTGTTGGGTATCGAGTGGGATGCGGTCGTGACTTCCGAGCAAGCCGGCTACTACAAACCAGACCCCCGGCCCTATCAGATGGCGCTGGACATCCTGAACGTGAAGTCCGCCGACGCAGCATTCGTGGCGGGCTCCGGATACGATCTGTTCGGCACTTCGCGGGTAGGCTTGCGTACTTATTGGCACAACCGCGTCGGTCTGGCCTTGCCTGACGGGGCGCCGCAACCCGACATGCAGTCGCCCACGCTGCAAACCGCCTTGCCGTGGCTGCAGACTTTCCAGGCCACCGCGACAGAACACGCCGGAGATCGCTCATGAACCGGCTCCAACGCGTCGCGCTGCGACTGACTGCATTGTCTGGTTTGGCCTTGCTCGCGCTGCCCGCAAGCGCGCAGCAAGCCGATTATCCGCAGCGTCCCATCACGCTGGTCGTGCCGTTCCCGGCGGGCGGACCCAGCGACGCGCTAGCGCGCGGCTTTGCCCAACAGATGGGTGCACGATTGGGGCAATCTGTCGTGGTGGAAAATGTCGGCGGCGCGGGCGGTACCATCGGTCTGCAGCGCGTAGCCCGCTCCGCCGCCGATGGCTATACGCTCGCCTTCGGCACGCTGGGCACTCACGTGGCCAATGCAGCCGTCTATCCCAAACTACCCTACGACCCGGTGGCCGACTTTCAGCCAATAGGGTTGGCTGGGTCGGCGCCCATGCTGCTGTTGGCTCGCGCCGATTTCCCCGCCAACGACTTGAAGCAGTTTGCTGCCTGGCTGACCGCCCGGGGCAGGCAAGCCACCTATGGCAGCGCCGGCATAGGATCGATTTCGCACTACGGCTGCGTGTTGCTGCTGGCCGCGCTCAAGCAGTCGGCCACACATGTCCCATACCGCGGCGTGGCACCAGCCATTAGCGATCTGATGGGTGGGCAGACTGACTTCATGTGCGACCAGACCACCACATCGCTGCCGCAAATCGCAGGCGGCAAGCTCAAAGCCATTGCGGTACTCTCGAACGCGCGGCTGGCACAGTTGCCCGGCGTCGGCACTGCAGCCGAAGCCGGCTACGCGCTGGACGTACGCTCATGGAATGCGATCTTCGCGCCGCGCGGCACGCCCGAGTCCGCCATGGCGCCACTGCGCCAAGCTTTGCAGGCAGCCGCAGCCGATGCGAAATTCGGCAGCCAGATGCACGCGGTAGGCGTGGACCTGCCGCAAAATGACGCGGCTCAGCCACAAGCGGTGACGACACTGATCGAGCACGGCCTGCGCGAAGATGTACCCGCTTTGCAAGCCAAGCAAGAATTTCTAGACTGAAGCGCTCCGCGCCACGATACGTATAACTTATGCCCCATTCCGTTCATCCCCTCTCCTCCCTGGACACGCCTACCGCCATCGTCGACGTAGCGCGCATGCAGGCCAACATCAGCCGTATGCAGCAACGCATGGACACGCTGGGCGTAGCCCTGCGACCGCACGTCAAGACCAGCAAATGCATACCGGTCGCTCAGGCACAACTGGCTGCTGGTGCGCGCGGCGTGACCGTGTCCACGCTGAAAGAAGCCGAGCAGTTTTTCGAGGCCGGCGTCACCGACATTCTGTACGCCGTGGGCATGGCCGAACACCGCCTGCCGGCTGCGCTGGCGCTGCGTCAGCGCGGCTGCGATCTGAAGATCATCACCGACAATGCCTTGTCCGCACGGGCTATCGCGGCCTTCGGGCGCACGCACGGTGAACGTTTCGAAGTCTGGATCGAAATCGACACGGATGGCCATCGCTCCGGCATCAAGCCGGAAGACGCCGCGCTGCTGGAGGTGGGCACGGCGTTGCACGAAGGCGGCATGCAGTTAGGCGGGGTCTTGACCCACGCAGGTTCCAGCTATGAGCTGGACACGCCATCCGCACTGGAGGCCATGGCCGAGCAGGAGCGCGCGGGCTGCGTGCGCGCCGCCGAACGCCTGCGCGCCGCCGGTCTGCCCTGCCCCGTGGTCAGCGTGGGCTCGACACCGACCGCACTGTCGGCCACGCAGCTGCAAGGCGTGACCGAAGTGCGCGCCGGTGTCTATGTCTTTTTCGACCTGGTGATGCACAACATCGGCGTATGCCGCACCGACGAACTGGCGCTCAGCGTGTTGACCACAGTGATCGGCCATCAGACTGAAAAAGGCTGGGTCATCGTCGATGCCGGCTGGATGGCGATGAGCCGCGACCAAGGCACGCGCAAGCAGAAGCACGATTTCGGCTACGGCCAGGTATGCACGCTCGATGGCGAACCGCTGCCCGGCTATACGGTCATCGGCGCCAATCAAGAGCACGGCATTGTGGCAGCCGCTACATCGGCAGGCACGGACGTCGCGGCGCAGTTCCCGATCGGCACGCGCCTGCGCATCCTGCCCAACCACGCCTGCGCTACCGGCGCGCAATTCCCGCAATACCATGCCTTGTCGCCTGACGGCGGTCTGCAGGCCTGGGATCGCGCACACGGTTGGTGAACGCCATGTCCGCGACCATCGATGCGGCCGGCGGGCTGCCGCGCATTATCCCTCTACCCGACACCTCTACCATGCCGCTACCCGACACCGCTATTCAGTATGTCTCGCCCTCCACGCTGGCCACACCCGGTGGCCACTACAGCCATGCCTGCGTCGCCAACGGCATGGTCTATGTGTCGGGCCAATTGCCGATCCGGCACGATGGCGTGAAACTGACTGAGTCCTCGTTCGAGGACCAGGCGCGCCAGGTCCTGGCCAATGTCGCTGCCGCATTGGAGGCGGCCGGCAGCGGCATCGACCGCCTGGTACAGGTACGGGTATATATCGACAGTGTCGAGCACTGGCCGGCCTTCAATGCGGTGTATGCCGAGTGGGCAGGAACGGCGCGGCCAGCGCGCGCCATCGTGCCCACCGGCCCGCTGCATCATGGCTTCAAGGTCGAAGTGGAAGCTGTCGCCAAAGCCTGAATGCGCCTGCAGAGTCAGGACGCATCGGCGAAAGTATTGATCGTCATCGCGCGCAGCCATTGGTTGCCGCCATCACGATGAAAGCGCCGATGCCAATAGAGATTGGTCTGCAATGCCGGTACACGCAGTGGTGGCTTCAGGAGTCCCAGTTGAAAATGTGTGGCCACCGTGTCGGCCAGCTTTTTAGGCACTGTTGCGAGCAAGTCGGTCGTGCTCACGATATAGGGCACGGCCGAAAAATGCGGCACGCTGAAATGGGCATCCAGCGCCACCCCAGCCTTTTCCAACGATTGATTCACCTGACCATACGGCGCCGCATGCGACACGACCAGATGCCGCTCGGCGCGAAACGCCTTCAGACCCATCCCCTCGTGCGCCGTGGGATGGCCATGCCGAAAGAGCGTCGCGTAACCCTGACGAAACAACATGCGCTGCATAAACCCGCTGCCCAGGTCTTCGAATGCGCCTATCGCCAGATCCACGCGGCCTGCGTCCATTTCTCTACGCAAATCCGCGCCCGACAGCCGCAGCGAATCAATACGCACGCTCGGCGCATGATGCGCACATTGCTCCATCAGCCTGGGCATGAAGTGAATCTCGCCCACGTCTGACATGGCAATACGGAAACGCCGCTGACTGTCTGCCGCCCGGAAATCGTGTGTCGCATCCAGCGTGTGCGACAACAGCGCCAGCGCCTCGCCCACAGGCCCGCCCAATCGTTCTGCCTGAGGAGTGGGCTGCATGCCGTGCGCAGTGCGCACGAACAACTCATCGCCCAGCACCGTACGCAAACGCCGCAATGCATTGCTGACCGCGGGCTGAGACAGATCGAGCCGTCGGGCGACAGCCGAAATATTGCGTTCCTCCAGCAGATGCTGAAACACTACCAGCAGGTTTAGATCGATATTGCGCAATTCCGCCATCGTTTTCCTTGAGGTGGCCGCAGCCAAGCCGTCATTCGACGATAGTACCAATATTCACGAAATTTATAGTCGATATTTTTCTATTCCCGTAGCCACGCCCCAACTTTTTGCCGACAATGAGATCTGTATCACGGCGCCACCCGGCCACTCACACACGGCCAACCCATACGTGCGCCAGGAGACTCACATCATGTCCTTGCAATACCAATCAGGCTTTGGCAACGACTGGGCCACGGAAGCCTTGCCCGGCGCATTGCCGGTCGGCCGCAACTCCCCGCAGCGTTGCCCTTATGGCCTATATGCCGAGCAATTGTCAGGCACGGCCTTTACCGCCCCGCGCGCCGAAAACCGCCGTTCATGGCTGTATCGCATCCGTCCCGGGGCACAGCACCTGCCATTTGAGCCGTTCGGCTCAGCCTCACGCTGGCTCAGCGATTTTGGCACAGGCCCTGTCACGCCTAATCAGTTGCGCTGGAGCCCTCTGGCCATTCCTGACAGCCCCACCGACTTTATCGAAGGCGTACAAACCTGGGGCGGCAACGGATCTCCTGGCGAGCAAAGCGGTGTCGGTATTCATCTGTATACGGCCAACCGCTCCATGCAAGGGCGTTTTTTCTATAACGCCGACGGCGAGCTCCTGATCGTGCCGCAACAAGGGCGGCTGCGGCTGGTCACAGAACTGGGCATCATCGAACTCGAACCCCAGGAGATCGCCGTCATCCCGCGAGGCGTGCGCCTGCGTGTGGAGCTGCCCGATGGCCAGGCTCGCGGCTATATGCTGGAGAACTTTGGCGCGGCGCTGCGCCTGCCGGAACTCGGACCGTTGGGATCGAATTGCCTTGCCAACGCTCGTGATTTCCAGACGCCTGTGGCCTGGTACGAGGATGTGGAGGGCGACTTCGAACTGATCGCCAAGTTCACCGGCGGATTCTGGCGCGCCAGGATTGACCATTCCCCGCTGGACGTCGTCGCCTGGCATGGCACCCATGCCCCGTATAAATACGATCTGCGTCGCTTCAACACCGTGGGCTCGATCAGTTTCGATCATCCGGACCCTTCGATTTTTACCGTCCTGACCGCACCGTCCGATACCCCGGGCACCGCCAACATGGACTTTGCCATTTTCCCGCCCCGTGTGCTGGCCATGGAAGACACGTTCCGTCCGCCCTGGTTTCACCGCAACGTCGCCAGCGAATTCATGGGATTGATCCACGGCGTCTACGACGCCAAGGCCGAAGGCTTCGCGCCCGGCGGCGCGAGCCTGCACAACTGCATGAGCGGTCACGGCCCGGATGCGGAAACCTTTGAAAAAGCCAGCGTCGCCGACACCAAACAAGCGCATTACATCCGCGATACGATGGCCTTCATGTTCGAAACGCGACGCGTCATACGGCCTACCGGTCAAGCGCTGGCCTGCGCCGAACTGCAAAGCGACTACTACCAATGCTGGCAAGGCCTGAAGAAACACTTCACGCCTTCCACCCCTAACTGATGGATACGACGCCCATGACCACTCTGAACGAAACCCACGACGCCGCCCTCACCAGTTGGGTCTCCAGCGCGAACGACGACACGAACGGCTTTCCGGTACAAAATCTGCCCTTTGCCGTGTTCCGCAAACGCGGCTCCTCGGAAGCCTTCCGCCCCGGCGTCGCCATTGGCGACCAAATCGTCGATCTGGCCGCGTTGGCCAAACTAAATCCATTCGACGGCCAGGCCGCCGCAGCACTGAACGCCTGCACCGCAGACAGCCTGAACGCCCTGATGGCGCTGGGCAGTACCCATTGGAGCGCGTTGCGCCT
>Ga0164243_10016419_pt1 | contig 10163 bp, 11 predicted proteins | sample OricompcompostOP_FD_108781 | JGI IMG/M metagenome (GOLD analysis project Ga0164243, IMG submission 108781) | Organic Plus compost microbial communities from Emeryville, California, USA - Original compost - Organic plus compost (OP) | ecosystem: Engineered > Solid waste > Mixed feedstock >... | reverse complement strand
TCAGCGAGACCTGCAGGTTCTGCACCTCGCCGAAATCGCGCGCGAGCGACCGCCCCGCCTTCATGGCGGCCTGAACCATGACGTTGATGATTGCCGAACGCGCCATTGAAGGATCCTAGGAAACAGAATGGATGTTTTAGTCCGCACGCCGCAGATAGGTGATCTCGTCGGTGTCGACAATGATCCTCTCGCCGGCGGAGATGAACGGCGGCACGAGGATGCGGATACCGTTCTCGAGCACGGCGGGCTTATAAGAAGAAGCAGCGGTTTGCCCCTTCACCACCGGATCGGCCTCGGCCACCTGAAGGGTTACCTGAGGCGGCAGCGAAACGCCGATGGGCTTGTCCTCGTAAAGCTCCACCGTCACCGTCATACCATCCTGCAGAAACGCGGAACGCTCGCCGACGAAATCCTTCTGCAGCTCGAGCTGCTCGTAGGTTTCCGAATCCATGAACACGAGCGCATCGCCCTGCTCATAAAGGAAAGTGAAATCCTTCTGCTCCAATCGCACCTTCTCCACCGTTTCGGCGGAGCGGAAACGCTCGTTGAGCTTGGTACCGTCTATCAGGTTCTTGAGTTCGACCTGATTGTAAGCGCCGCCCTTGCCGGGCTTCACCGCATTTGTCTTCACCGCAACCCAGAGGCTGCCATTATGCTCGATGACATTGCCGGGGCGGATTTCGTTGCCGTTGATCTTCATTACAATACCGTCCTGATATCGAGCCCCCGCCACAGAGCTGAAGGGCTTTAAAGCCGCGCTTCCAAGACCACAAAACGATTGCTTAGGCAAGTCAGGAGCCGGGATTAGACATGCCGTCGATACCGGCGGCCCGCCTAGCGCAGCTCGTTCACACGATCCGCCGCCTGCTTCAGCTGGTCATCCGTCAACCCCGCCAGGAAGTCTTCCATTTCGGGGTCGTTGAGCCCCGAGCGTCGCGCCAGCATGTACCAGGAAGCGGCAAAGACAGAATCACCCTCGGTCCCCAGTCCGGCCATGTATAGCTTTGCCAGCCGATTCTGAGCCGCAACATTACCCAGTTCCGCCGCTCTCTTCATCCAGGCAAAGCCTTCTTCGTAATTTCTTTCTCCGCCCCGTCCCTGAACCAGCCATGTGGCAAGATCGAGCTGAGCAGTGTCGAAGTTCCGGCGCGCCGCACGCTCCAGCCAGCGCCGGGCCTCCGCATCGTCCTTCTTCTTGCCGCCCAAGCCGTTTGCGTAGACCTGCGCCAGGGCATATTGCGCATCGGGAAGGCCCGCTTTCGCTGCCCGCTCGTACCACACCACCGCGTCTTTCTCATCGCCGCTGTCGACGATCATCTGGGCGAAGTTGAACTGCGCCAGGGGCTTCCCCGCCTCGGCTGCGCTTCGCATCAGCGTGTATGCCTTATCGAAGTCATATCGGACGAACTCTCCGTCCAGAAGCATCAGCGCATATTGTAATTGAGCTTCGGGATCGCCCTTTTCGGCCGCCTTGCCGTACCATTTGGCAGCCTCCTTGCCGTCGCGGCGCACGCCCAGCCCGCGGGCGTAAATCTCTGCGATCAGCGTTTGCGCAGCCGCATCACCCGCTTCCGCGCGTGGCCGCGCCAGCTTGAGGGCCGTCAGATAATGACCCCGCTGATAAGCGCCAAAGGCCTCATCACGCTTATCGCCGAAACGCTTTGGATCGATTGCCGGCGTTCCACCATCCTGCGCCGCATCGTCTCCGGGCACCACTGCCGATGGACGGCCGCCCTTCTGGCCTGCCGCGGCGGGTGCGGATTCCTGCTGGCCTTGCTCTGTCGGTGGGCCCTGCTCTGCCTGTGCCCAAGCGGCATGCGGGATGATGGGCCAGAGCAACAGGGCGGTCGAAACGAGAAGACGCTTCATTCGGCCGTTTCCTCGAACAATGGCGCGTGCTCATCCAGCAAAGTGTTTGCTTCCGCCACTTTCGCAGCAGGGTCTTGCCCCGCAAAAACGGCGTTGGTGAGAGCCACGAAGTCCGCACCCGTCTTTGCCACTTCGACCACCGAGGCGATTTCCGATCCGGCGAGTACGATACAGGGAATCTGGATCATTTCCGACCACCACGCGCCAAGCAGGAGATTGCGCGGATGCGGCTCCGGCTTCGTATCGTAACCAAATCGGCCGAAGAAGACGTAATCAGGCTGTGTCTCGCCCAATTCGAGGGCGTCATCCCGGTTCTTCGCACCTCCGCAGCCTATCATCATGCGACCCTGGTGCTTTCGAATGATCTCTGCCAAGTCGTCCTTGGTGCCCTCGACATGGATACCATCCGCCTGGATGCGAGCCGCAATGCGCGCCTCGCCCGCGATCATCGCTGCCACGCCCCGCTCCTGCGCCAGCCGGCAAAGCCGCTCCGCACGCGCCTGGAAGGCGCTTTCCTCAAGCCCGTAATCGGGAATGATCAGTGAAGCCACGTCTCCGCCCGAAAGGGCGGCTTCAATGCGTTCAGCCTCGCCGTTGGCCGCCGGAGGGGCGATCAGCACGACGCGGCAGCGGTTGGGCGTTGTTGCTTCACTCATGGTCTTCCTGCCGTGCAATCCGACGCGCCGAAAACTGGCGGCTGTTTTTGGTGTGAATGCGGCATAGACGAAGCGCAGGCGGGCGGACAAGCGGATTCGAATTCCTCGCACACCTCTCGTCAAAAGAGGGCAAAGGGTTTATCGCTCTCGGCAAATCGATTCCCGCAATGGCTCCCATCCTATCTGATCCGGTCTTTTATCTCGCCGCTGTGCCAGCGGTCATCCTCGTCGGGCTCTCGAAGGGAGGGCTGGGCGGCGCAATGGCGTTGATCGGCGTCCCACTGATGGCACTGGTTGTCTCGCCGGTACAGGCCGCGGCCATCTTGCTGCCGATCCTCATCGTGATGGACATCGTCTCTCTCTGGGCCTGGCGCGGCTTCTATGACCGGCGGCTGCTCGCCATCATGCTTCCCGGCGCGCTATTTGGGATCGGCATAGGCTGGCTCACGGCCGCGGTGGTGACTGCGGATCACGTCCGCCTCATCGTCGGTGTCGTTACCTTCCTCTTCTTCCTGCGCTGGGCGGCAGAGAAGATCATGAGCAACGAGCGCATCACCACGCACAACCCGGCAAAGGGGCTGTTCTGGGGAAGCGTCTCCGGCTTCACCAGCTTCGTGGCCCATGCAGGCGGCCCTCCCTTCCAGGTTTATGCGCTGCCTCTGAAGCATGATCCGAAGCTCTATACCGGCACGAGCGTGATCTTCTTTGCCATCGTCAACGCGGTAAAGCTGGTGCCGTATTTCGCACTCGGCCAGTTCGATGCGACGAACCTTACCGCTTCAGCCATGCTCGTTCCGATCGCACCGCTCGCCACTCTGGCGGGGGCCTGGATCGTTCGCCGCATGAAACCGGAAATCTTCTATCCGCTCATGTATGGAATGATCCTTATCGTCTCGATCAAGCTTATCTACGATGGAATAACCGGTCTTTGGGGCTGGTGAGCGGAATCCACTATCGCTAAAATTTTCGAGGGAGCGAGCTCTGGAGGAGCGGACGTGAGCGAAAATCCATACGAGCAGAATCTCGACAAGAACCCGGCCAATTACCAACCCCTGACGCCGCTGACGCTCCTCGAGCGCGCGGCAAAGGTCTTCCCCGACCATACCGCGATTATCCATGGCCGCCTGCGCCGCAGTTATCGCGAGTTCTGGGAGCGCTCAGCGCGGCTTGCCTCGGCCCTGGTGCGGCATGGCATCGGCAAGGGCGACACCGTCACGGTGATGCTGTCCAACACGCCGCCCATGCTCGAGGCACATCACGGCGTGCCCATGACCAAGGCCGTTCTTCACTCGCTCAACACGCGCCTCGACGCGGCGGTGATCGCCTTCCAGCTCGATCACGCCGAGAGCAAGGTGGTGATCGTCGATCGTGAATTTTCCGCTGTCATGAAAGAGGCATTGTCGCAAGCAGCGGTGAAGCCGCTGGTGATCGATTTTGATGACCCGGAATACCCGCAAGACGCACCGTACCCGAAGGGCGAGCGCATCGGCAGCGCCGATTACGAGGAGTTCGTCGCTTCCGGTGACCCGAACTTCGCATGGTCCATGCCGGATGACGAATGGGATGCGATCTCGCTCAACTACACGTCAGGTACGACCGGCAATCCAAAGGGCGTGGTGTGCCACCACCGCGGCGCCGCGCTGATGGCCTATGCCAATACGGTCCACGCGGGCATGGGACGGCATCCCGTCTATCTCTGGACCCTGCCGATGTTCCACTGCAATGGCTGGTGCTTTCCCTGGACGCTGGCCCTGCAGGCAGGCACGCATGTATGCCTGCGCTGGGTGCGGGCAAAGGTCATGTATGACGCGATTGCCGACCACGGCGTGACACATCTCTGCGGGGCACCGATTGTCATGTCCACATTGCTTTCTGCAAGTCCCGACGACAAGCGTACCTTCCCGCAGACCGTCAATTTCAGCACCGCCGCCGCCCCGCCGCCGGAATCGGTGCTCTCCGCCATGACGGAGGCGGGTTTCGCCGTCACCCACCTCTACGGCCTCACCGAGACCTATGGCCCCGCCGTTGTAAATGAGTGGAAGATGGAGTGGGACGCGCTCGACAGCTCCGCGAAGGCTGCGCGCAAGGCGCGCCAAGGCGTCCGCTACGCAGCGCTCGAAGGCCTGACGGTGATGAATCCCAAGACCATGACGCCGGTTCCCGCCGACGGCCAGACATTGGGCGAGGTGATGTTTCGCGGCAATATCGTCATGAAGGGCTACCTCAAGAACAAGAAGGCGACCGACGAAGCCTTCGCCGGCGGATGGTTCCACTCCGGCGATCTCGGCGTACTCCATCCCGACGGGTACATTCAGCTCAAGGATCGCTCCAAGGACATCATCATCTCCGGCGGCGAAAACATCTCTTCCATCGAGGTGGAGGAAGCACTGTACCGGCATCCGGCCGTGGCATTCTGCGGCGTCGTCGCCAAGGCGGACGAAAAGTGGGGCGAAACGCCCGTGGCTTTTGTCGAGTTGAAGCCGGGTGCGGCAGCGACGCCTGAAGAAATGATCGCCCATTGCCGGAAGCTTCTCGCAGCCTTCAAATGTCCGCGCCATGTGGTGTTCGCGGAAATCCCGAAGACCTCGACCGGCAAGATCCAGAAGTTTCGCCTGAGGGAGATTGCGCGGACTCTGAGCGCCGAATGATTTTTTCAAATTTTAGGCGTAGGCCGCAGGGTCTGTTAACACCCGATTAAGCTTTACATGCGTTTACTGTCCTTATCCAGTGATCTGGATTCTGACCGAGTGGCTGGAGCCATTCTGTTTGACGCCTCCCTGTTAACTCCTGAGAGCCGCTATCCCGCGGCTCTTTTTTTGGCTCCACTTTCCTGTTAACCTTCTATTAAGCAGGGGCTTGCGCTAAGGGCCCGCCCAGCGCATTTTCCGGGGAAAATGAGAGTTGGAAGTGGACGCCGAGTTTATCGGCGGCCATAAGTTTTTTGGTGGGGCGTAGAAAATGGCAATCGGCACCATGGATGGCGCCAATATGATCAAGCTGGCCGAAAGGCGCATTTTTTCCCAATCGTTCAAGCCGCTCTATGATGACGGCATGGGCCTCGTCGAAGAAGCTGCGGAGTATCTTGACGGCGAAGGGCGAGCCGCAGCCAAGAACCTTTCGCGGACGGCCGCCAGCCTCTACGCGGCCGAATCGATGCGTCTAACGACACGCCTCATGCAGCTTGCATCCTGGCTCCTTCTGCAACGCGCCGCCAATTCCGGCGAGATGACGCGTGAGCAGGTGGCTTCCGAAAAGGCTAAGGTGCGTCTGGATACTGCCTCCCTGCAGGAGGAGGCGCCAGGCTGGAGCGAACTGCCGGAGGCTTTCCGCAGCCTTGTGCGTCGCTCGTTGAGGCTTGAAGCCCTCGTGCGGCGGATGGATGAGGAGATTTACGGCACGGCCGATTCTCGCGCCTTCGATACCGCCCTTACATCCAATCCGGTTTCCGATCAGATCACCCTGCTTCAGACCGCATTCGCGCGCGGCTGATCTATCCGGCCGCTCCAGCTACGAGGCTGTTCAGCGCATCACTCGTCATCGGCGTGGCCACGAGCGCCGAGCCGACGATCAGCAGAAAGGTCACGCGGCGATAGATCGCTTCGCTCGACAAGCCATAAAGTGCCCAGCCCGTCAGCAGGCCGCCAAAATAAACGGGCGCGGCCACGATCCCGAGTATGACGCGTGGCTGCTCGAAGAGTCCTGCGGCCCAGAGATTGGCGATCGAGTTGAACTCGCTCAGGAAGAACAGCGCCAGAAGGTTGGCGCGCACGATTGCAGCCGGCAAGGCTGATGCCAGCCAGTAGACCAGGATCGGCGGACCCGGGATCGAAGCGATGCCGGAAAGGACTCCGGCCAGTCCGCCGACCGAAAGGGAAATGGGAAGAGAACGCGGCCCGCGATAACGCCAGCCACGCCAAAGGGCGAGCGCACCGGCAAGGATCGCGGTGCATATCAGCCAGCGCAAGACGTCCGGATCGCCATGCTTCAGGACATAGACGCCGAGCGGCACGAAGAGGATGAGACCGGCGAGCACAGGCAGCACCTCGCGCCAATGCGCGACCTTCAACGCCGGGAGCGACACGGGGACGATCGGCAGAGTATCGATGATGACAAGAATGACGACGGCGGTCACCGGGTCGTAGAGCGCTGCGGCGATGGGTGCGACGATCATTCCGGAGCCGAAACCCGACAGGCCGCGTGCTATTCCCGCGACCGCGATTGTCGCAAGGAGCAGCAGGAGGGCGTTGTCGAAAGCGGGCAGGACCATGCCACGGCATCCCTTGGCTTTGCAGCGTTTGTGCCCGCTGTCCGGCTCGCCTTCATTTCCGTCTGACATGCCGGATGGCAATAGGCCTGGCCCGGGCTATGGTAAGTCCATGACAGGCGCGATTCGCATCATCGGCATAGATCCGGGCTTAAGGCGCACCGGTTGGGCCGTCATCGACACGTTGGGCAACTCGCTCCGTTTCGTCGGCGCAGGCACCGTGCGTTCCGACGAAAAGACCGATCTCGCCTCCCGCCTCTGTCAGCTTCATGACGGGCTGGCCGAGATACTGCATGCCCACATGCCGCACGAAGCCGCGGTGGAGGCAACCTTCGTTAACAAGGATGCGGTGGCGACGCTCAAGCTCGGCCAGGCGCGGGGCATCGCCATGCTGGTGCCGGCGCGTGCCGGCCTCCCGGTGGCGGAATATGCGCCCAACGCGGTCAAGAAAGCCGTGATCGGCGTCGGTCATGGGGAAAAACGGCAGATTCATATGATGGTGAAGGTGCTCATGCCCAAGGCGCGCTTTGATAGCGACGATGCCGCGGACGCCATCGCGGTGGCGATCTGCCATGCGCATAACCGGCAATCGGCTGCCGCGCGCCGGGCGCTGGAGGCGCAGTCGTGATCGGCAAGCTGAGGGGTATTCTCGACGAGATCGGTGAAGATCACTGCGTGATCGATGTTGGGGGCGTGGGCTATGTTGCCCATTGTTCGGCCCGGACGCTGTCATCGCTCGGCACGGTGGGAACGGAAGTCACGCTTTTCATTGAAACTTACGTGCGCGAGGACATGATCCGCCTTTACGGCTTCCAGACAGCACTTGAGCGCGAATGGTTCCGCCTGCTCCAGAGCAATGTGCAGGGCGTGGGCGCCAAGGTGGCACTGGCCGTGCTTTCGACGCTCACGCCCGCCGAGCTCGCAAATGCCATTGCGTTAAGGGACATCGCCATGGTCGCCCGCGCGCCGGGCGTTGGAAAGAAGGTGGCGGAGCGTATCGTGACGGAGCTGAAAAACAAGGCCCCTGCTTTCGCAGGCGAGGCCGCGGGCACGATCGGCCTCAAACAGGATATCGGCGAAGGTGTTGCGCCGGCACCGGTGTCGGATGCGGTTTCAGCCCTCGCCAATCTCGGCTATTCGCGCGACGTTGCCGCGAATGCGGTCGCTGCAGCGCTCAGATCGGCCGGAGAGACCGCGGACACCGGCACGCTGATCCGGCTCGGCCTGAAGGAGCTGGCGCGCTAGGTTTCTTGCCCGCTGGAAAGCGGGCAACTATAGAACGTGGAACCGCAAATGATCGTTGGTGCCGGGGGCAGTTGCTTGAGAACTTCTCCCGGCCGGCAAAGCGGATCGATATCATGGAACTGCTTGTATGAGCGAGGCCTCCCGCCTGATCTCTCCCGCCCAACGCGGGGAGGATACCGATAACACGATGCGGCCGCAGTCGCTGGACGAGTTCGTGGGCCAGAAAGCGGCGCGCGCGAATCTGAAAGTGTTCGTGGAAGCCGCCCGCGGGCGCGGCGAGGCGCTGGACCATGTGCTTTTCGTCGGTCCGCCCGGGCTTGGCAAGACCACGCTGGCCCAGATCATGGCGCGGGAACTGGGCGTCAATTTCCGCTCCACCTCCGGCCCGGTCATCGCCAAGGCAGGAGACCTGGCGGCGCTCCTCACCAATCTGGAGGAGCGCGACGTCCTCTTCATCGACGAAATCCATCGGCTCAATCCTGCCGTCGAGGAAATCCTCTATCCCGCTATGGAGGACTACCAGCTCGACCTCATCATCGGTGAGGGACCGGCGGCGCGCTCAGTGAAGATCGACCTTGCCAAGTTCACGCTGGTCGCCGCTACGACACGCCTCGGCCTCTTGACCACGCCGCTGCGGGATCGTTTCGGTATTCCAATCAGGCTCGAATTCTACACCGTCGAGGAACTGCAGGCGATCGTAACGCGCGGTGCGCGCATATTGGGGCTGCCGCTTACCGACGACGGTGCGGAAGAGATCGCCCGCCGCGCCCGTGGCACCCCGCGCATCGCCGGGCGTCTTTTGCGCCGCGTGCGCGATTTTGCTTCGGTCGCAGGCGCGGAGAAAGTGACGCGGCAAATCGCGGACGCCGCTCTTTCGAGGCTTGAGGTCGATGCGCTCGGCCTCGATCAGCTCGACCGGCGGTATCTCACCATGATCGTCGAGAATTTCGGCGGCGGCCCGGTGGGCATCGAGACGATTGCCGCGGCCCTTTCCGAGCCGCGCGACGCAATCGAGGATATCATAGAGCCCTATCTCATCCAGCAGGGTTTCATCCAGCGCACGCCACGCGGACGGGTGCTTGCGGCGAAAGCATGGAAGCATCTGGGCCTCAACCCGCCCAAAGAACTGTCACAGGCGCAGATCAATTTGTTCGAAGAGGAGTGAATGAGCGAACAGGGAGTAGCGAATAGCGAGTGGGAACTGGCAAGAAACTAAGCAGATCCCTTTTCCACTATTGTGCGCTGTTCGCTACTCCCTGTTCGCTATTCGCGTTTAAGCAATGACCGAAAATGACGGCACCCTCACCTCCGGCATCAGCGGCGAATTGACCGAGACGGGCCATCGGCTGATGGCCCGGGTCTATTTCGCCGATACGGATTTTACGGGCGTCGTCTATCACGCGCGGTACCTGGAGTTCCTGGAGCGTGGGCGTTCGGACTTCCTGCGTCTTTCCGGCGTGCATCACACCGAGCTCGCCGACGGCAAACACGGGGAGCGGCTCTCGTGGGTCGTTCGGCGCATGGAGATCGACTTCCGCCAGCCCGCGCGCATCGACGACATCATCACTGTCGAAACATATATCAAAGATATATCAGGCGCGCGCATCTACATGCACCAGCAACTCAAGCGCGGTCAGGATCTGCTGGTCGAGGCGCACGTGGAAGCCGCGATCGTCGGCGCCTCCGGCAAGCCGCGGCGCTTTCCGAAGGAGTGGATTCCCGCCTTCCTGCGGCGCCCGGCCTAGAGCAATTCCAGGAAAAATGGGAACCGGTTTCCGCCCGGAATTGCGTCGAAACAAAGACTTGGATCATTTCGGTGTTTCCATGAAACACCGAAATGATCTAGGCGGCGTCCGGCCAGCCTGAAAGCTTGAAATCTTGGGAGGCCGGTAACACGTCGTTAACCATGCTGTCTCATATGATGAAAGGCGCAACCGGTGGCCTTCGCGCCTTCCTTTGACCAAAATTTACCGGAAAAAGGCGCGATTGAGCCTGCGGGGGCGCCGCGGCTTCGTTCGGGTGAGAGGCACACGGGCGGGGACGACCGGCATTGATGCTGCCCGGAATTTACGAGGACGATGGAACATGGAAAGTGTAGAACTCGCCGCGCCGGGTGGGGATCTCTCCAT
>Ga0164243_10016417_pt1 | contig 10163 bp, 6 predicted proteins | sample OricompcompostOP_FD_108781 | JGI IMG/M metagenome (GOLD analysis project Ga0164243, IMG submission 108781) | Organic Plus compost microbial communities from Emeryville, California, USA - Original compost - Organic plus compost (OP) | ecosystem: Engineered > Solid waste > Mixed feedstock >... | reverse complement strand
CCCAGACATGATGCTTCGGATCGGGCCGATCGAAAAAGCGCGTCTCGCCGGATGCCAGCGCGACCAGGCCGATTTTCGTGAGGGTGGTTTCATCACCGGGAAAAGCCCGGATGACGCGGTTGTTCTGAAGCCCTCCATCCGCGTAGAAATAGATGTCGCGTTCCGGCATGGCGCGATCGTCGGCCTGCTGGAAGGCGATCGCCTTGCTGTCGTGCGACCATTCGAAGTCCTGAACATAAACTTTGGGATCGTCGCTGCCGACAATACGCCGCGCCGCATTGTCGGCGTTCTCTGTCGTGCTGCGCACCCAGAGCACGCCGCCGAGAGTCACGCGATTACGCGTGTCCACGGGGTTGCCCGAGACGAAAGCCAACCACTTTCCGTCGGGCGATACCGCAAGCTTGCGAACCGCCTGCTTGTCGGTCTCTACCCGGGAAACCGACCCATCGGTGTCGCGGATGTGCAGTTGCCCGCCAAGCGTAAAGGCCACTCGCCCGCCGCCGAACATGACCGCCTGCGCGATGCCACTCTCTTCCGCCTCGGGATCGCTGTCGCGCCCAAGAAATGTCAGCCGGGTCCTTTCGCCCGTCTGGACCGAGTAGGACCAGATATCCCGAAAGCTGTAACCCTCGTCATTCCACAGGAACAGCGCGGTTTTGCCATCGCGCGACCAGCTATATCCTTCCGGCGTGGTCCCGATCAGGCTCTTGTAGCGATAGAGTTCCCCGATCGACAATGTCGTTCCGGCAACTTGCGCATCGGCCGGCGACGGCGTGCCGTCCGGCGATGCCGCTGCCGCGGCGGCCAGGAACAGCGTTGCCGCGATCCCGACGGATCGGAAGAAACCAAACTTGCCCATTGGGAACTCCAGCCTTGCATCCAGTCCAGGCGACTGCCCGGCCGCGACGACACCTTGCCGCCGCGGCCGGGCCGTAGCACTCAGAAGTTCGCCGTGAAGCCGATCGTGAACCGGCGCCCGATGGCGTCGTAGGTTTCGCGTTCGTACAGATAGAATGGCGGATCCTCGTCGAGCAGGTTGTCGACCCCCGCGAACAAGGTGAAGTTCTCGACCACATCGTAATAGGCGCTGAGATCGAAGTAATGGACCGCGCCGGTCTCGGGCACTGCCAGTGCCGGAATATCAGCGCCCGAGGCTTTCGCGCCGGCAATCCGCCCATCCTTGGCCGATCCGATGAAACGATGGCGCAGCGAAAGCTGCAGCTTGTCTACTTCCCACGACAGGCGCTGCGTTAAGCGCCACTTCGGACTGGCCGTTCCGCAGCTACCGCCACCGATGTAACCGGCGCAATTGACCGGATTCACGATCGGACTGCCCTGCGAGATGTTATCGATCAGGTATGTGCCTGCAATGTAATAGCTCAACGAAGATGCACCCAGATCGTGGCGATAGTCCAGGCGATAGTCGATGCCGCGCGCTTCCATCTTGGCGATGTTCGCATTGAGCAGCGGCACGTCGTAGAGCTGGCCATCGGGCGTGCGGTGCTGCAGCGGGACGCAGAATACATTATCCAGCGACATATCGGCGTTGCAGGCGGTGATTACTGCCTGCAGGCCGCCACCGAACGATCCGATCGCGTCCTGGATCTTGATGTTGTAGTAATCGACCGTGAGCTGAAGGCCCGGCACGAAGTCTGGACGGATCACCGCACCGACCGACCAGGTATCGGACGTCTCTTCCTGCAGATTTGGGTTGCCGCCCGTAATCGCGCGGATCTGCTGGTTTTCCTGCTGGAATACGTCGATGACGCTGGCCGGTACACCGAGCGAACTGACGCAGAAGTCACGCTCTGCGGCCGTACGTTCCGGCGTGGCGTTGCAGAAATCCATCGCCTGCGGCGCGGTGTTGGTCGCGCCCGAATAGAGCTCGACTACGTTTGGCGCACGCACCGCCCGCTGATAGAGCCCGCGGAACTTCAAGCCGTGGAACGGCGAGTATTCGCCGCCGAACTTGTACGACCAGACCGACCCGGCGGTGGAATAATCGGAGAAGCGCACACCGCCTTCGAGCGCCAGCAGTTGCACGCCCGGCATGTCCGCGAGGAGTGGCACGTAGAGCTCGCCATAACCTTCGACCACATCGAAGGCACCGGCTGTCGGGCTCAGGCCCGCGGAGCGCGAGAGCGCCTTGCCCATGACATAGAGCTGGTCGGGATCGAACGACGAGCTTTCCTTGCGATACTCGGTACCCAGCGAGATGCCGACGTCGCCGGCGGGAAGCGTGAACAGCGAACCGGTTAGGCTGGCGCCGACCTGCTTCTGGCGGATTGTCGTGATGTTTGTCAGATCGGTATAGATGTAATCGATCATCTCCGGCGTCAGCGAGTTGAGACCAAAGGGATCGAGTACGACGCAGTTCGGGTCCGCCGATGCGCAGCTATACGGGTCTCCGGGGGCGGTCAGGAAGCCGTTGGCAAAATTGTCGATCAGAACGCCGCCGCCCTGCACATCGGTTACGCGGGTCTGCCCCTGATTGTAGAACACCTCCCAGGACAGGCGATCGGTAAGATCACCCTTGAGGCCGACCACGAAGCGCCAGAAATCACGCGTCTGGTCGCTCGTACGCGAACCGCCATCCAGCAGACGTCGATTGATATTCACCGGCACCAGGCTGTCGCCGTCACCGTCCATGTTGTCGCTGAGAAAATCGCGCAGCGTCGGGTCGAGGTAGGGGTTGCGCAGATCGAGCTGGAAACCGGGGATGAAGCCCGAACTGCTCATCGGCACAGCGCCGAGCGTCGAATTGATCTTGCTATGGACGTACGAGCCTTCCCAGAACGCCGTTACGCCATCGGTCACGTCGTAGTGCCCGAGCACCGAGCCCTGCCAGCGCTGCATCGGCATCTGGAGATTGGTATAGGGCCGGTCGTTGAATCCGTCGCTCGGCCGATAGGCGCGCCAGCCTTCGGGCGCGAAGAAGATGCCGGCCGTACCGATCGTATTGCCATAAGGATCGGTCAGCCCCACCAGTTGGGGCGAAAAGATCGTGCCCTGCGGGGTCACGCCATTGCCGGACTCGATCAGCACCGGCTTCCCATCGACGATGGCGTCGACAAGATACTCTGTCGCGTGGTCGCGCGCCGCGCCTTTGACCTGGGCACGATCGTAGTAGCTGCCGTGGAAGACGATGTTGCCGCGACCATCGGCGAAATTTCCACCTACGGTCATATCGAGGTTGTAGCGCGCCGCATCGCCTTCGTCGCTAATGCCGTAGGAACCGCCGACCTCGAAGCCTTCGAAGTCATCCTTCATCACGAAGTTGACGACGCCGGCCATCGCGTCGGACCCATAAACGGCGGACGCGCCGCCGGTCACGACTTCGACCCGCGCCACGAGAGACGGGGGAATCATATTGAGGTCGACCACGCCGTCCTGCGATGCCCCGACAATGCGGCGACCGTTCTGCAGCACGAGAGTACGGACGGTGCCCAAGCCGCGCAGATTGACCGTCGCCGAACCGTCCCCTGAGTTCGACTGCGCGCCCTCACCGGCGACCGCCTGGGGCAGTGCGTTGAGCAGTTGCTCGGTCTCGGCGGTAACGGAAAGCTTGATCTCCTCACTGCCGATCACATTGACCGGACTGTTCGATTCGACGTCCGGACGAGGGATTCGCGACCCGGTAACGACAATGGCCTCGCCCTCGCCCGGCGCTTCCTGCGCCACTGCCGTGCTCACCATCGCCATCGACAGGAAGAGCGCGGAACTGCCCTTCAACGCCGCACCAAAGCTCGCAACCTGCCTAGTACCCATTTGTCATACCTCCCTGAGTTCGATCATCCGCCAGCGGGGTCCGGAGTCGATGCCCTGCCGGCATTCCCGTGAACATTTGTGTGATTTTCAGCATATCTTGGTGCGACCGTCAATTCCCGTCGCGAGAATTTTGATCGTCGCGCTGCTTGCGCGAACGGGTTGCAGTCATCGAGAGGGCGCCAGCAGGGTCGCGTGGTGAGACGTTTCTCCCCTAAAATCCTATTTAATATAGGGATTCCCTGCAAACCCTATCGTGAATCCAGAGGGTCCGGTTTCGGTTTCGCAAATCGATCTTGAACGAAAAAGCATACGCCGAGATCCATTTTTCCACGTCAAATGTTCGCTTGACCGAAACGAATCAATTGCACATCATATCCAAAATCATACGTTTTTAGTCCCAATAAAGGACGGAATCGGTTTCTCCTCCGAAGCCACGAGAGGGTATCTTCATGAGAAAGATTTCCATCGCAGCGACAGCAGTTCTGCTCGCCACCACCGCCATCCATCCTGCGCCCGCCATCGCATCATCCGAATCCGGACGCCCTGCAGCGCAAGCAGCCGGAATCCCCAATGGCGAAGGAACGTACGACGAACTGACCGCCCTCTTCACCGCATTCGACGAGTGGCGCGCTCCGGAACCGGTCGACGGTGTGATCGACTACAGCCCGGCGACCGTGGAGCAGCGCAGAGAAGAGCTACGCGCATTCCAGGCAAAGCTGCCGGACTTCGCGGTCGCTCAATGGGATCGCCATCAGCAAGTCGATTATCTGGCGATTCGCGCACAGATGGACTTGATGGACTTCACGCTCAACGTGACAAAGCCATGGGCGCGCGACCCGGGCATGTATGTCGACGAGATACAGCGGCTGGCCTATACCGAACTTCCGTTGCAAGGCCCTGAACTTACTGCGTTTCGAACCAGAATTCAGGCAATTCCCGACTATCTCGCACAAGCACGGATCAACTTGGACGCGGTGGCAGCGGACTATGCGGATCTTGCGATACACAGCCTGTCGCATGGTGATGGCGTCGGTCACGGCATGCCCTATCGGGCAGTAGAGCCCGAAGGTGCGATCGGCTGGTTTGCCGACCTGCATGCGCGAGCCGCGACGCAGCAGCCGGACCTTCTTCCGGATATCGAAGCAGCACAACAGGCGATTTCGGGCTTTCGCGACTGGCTGATCGCAGCCCGTCCGCAAATGACCGCGCAAGCGGGTGTGGGCAAGAAGGCATACGACTGGTTCCTTACGAACGTCCGGTTGATGCCGTACGATTCCGATCAGATCGTCACGCTCGCCGAACGCGAGCTACGGCGTCACTGGGCGAACTACACGACCGAGCGGCACCGCAATCGCAACCTGCCCGAACTCGAGCTTCCGTCGTCGGCCGAGGAGTACGAAGCCCAACTCGCCGGCACCGACGCCAAGATTCGCCAGTGGCTGGCAAGCGAGGAGATCATCACGATCCCGGACTATATCCCGGACAGCTACGAGGAAATGGGTTTCAACGCACCGTGGATCGTGCGCCCCGACGGGCCGATGTTCTGGGAGCAGGTCCAGTTCCGGGACGCCTCTCCCGATCATCTCCACGCTACGTTCCCGGGTCATCGCTTCGACGGAATGATCTCGCGGCACGTAACTCATCCGATCCGCGGGCACATCAGCGACAGCGGGCGCACCGAAGGCTGGGGCTTCTATCTGGAAGAAACCGCACTCCAGCTAGGCTTGTTCGACGCTCGACCGCGCACGCGCGAACTCATCTACATCTTCGGCCTCTTCCGGGCAGCGCGCACGATCGGGGACGTCAAGATGCAGCGCAACGAGATGACGGTCGGGGAAACCATGGCGTACTGGAAAGACTGGACGCCCTATCTCGACGACGACGTCGCCCGTGTCGACGCGGGCATCTATATCCGGCGCCCTCCCGGTTACGGCATGACCTACACCATCGGCGCAATGCAGTTGCAGCAATTGCTGGTCGACCGCAAACGCCAGTTGGGCGAGGCATTTTCAATCAAGGACTTTCACGATTATCTCATGACCACGGGACGGTTACCGGTATCGCTATTGCGCTACGACCTGACCGGTCACGATGATGAGATCGGGCAATTCTGGCACCATGTCCCGCTCTCGACACTGATGACACAGGGCTGAAGCGTCGTCCTTGCGGTCGCTAGAGAACTATCGACTTGGTCTGCATCGCTACCCGTTCTCTTTGGCGGAGATGTGCTCAAGGATCAGTTGGCGCGTGATGCGTTGATTTTCCCGGGTCCATATCGAATTGCGGCATACCGGTCGGGATATGGCCGGACAGAGTCCGAACACTCTGCCTGGCAAGCCATTGCGTAAAGCTTGCCTCATCGGAAAAAGTAAGAATGTCTGCTCCGTATAATCCCGATGCGCCCGGACGATCGCTCCCAGATCGCCGAACCATCGGTTTGCCTTCGGGAAGCGGGCGGCGACACTCGCCAGCCTGTCGCCGAAGGGGGCGGTGTCGGGCTGGTCGGAGCCGGAGGTATTCATTCCGGCGGAGCGCCGCGCAACAACCGCGCTTTCAGATGTTCGACCTTGCCGTTGTCGCCATATATGAAAAGGTCGCCCCCCTTAATTCGGAACAAGCCGCAGTCCTTGCGCTGGCCGGGTTCGAGGCTCTCGGTTATGCATAACCTCTCGCTCTCGTCGACAGACCATCTGATGGGCGTGAGCTTGGCGTCGCGCAGCATCTCGGTGAAGACTGCCGTCCCGTCTTCCTTCAGGTGCAGAATTCCGAACGCATCCCCGGCGTCATTCAACGGACGCACCACCAGCGTATTGCCGGTCAAGAGAGCGGTCAGGGCGCGCCCGGAGGCATCCTCGATTGGAATCTCCTCCGCGTCCTGTGCCGATGAGGCGACGGGAGCGAGCAGGATCGCGCAGGCAAAGGCGGTACTGGCCGCGAGGCCTCGCCGGCATGGCAGGCGATAGCGTCTCACGGTCGATCTGCGGGCGATGGCCTGCCTGAGTCCTCGCACCTTATCGGGCGCTCGCCACGAGACTGAAATGAGTGGTCATGCCATTCGCAGTCAGGGAAAACCCTCCATCCGCCTCCGCTTTCTCATCGAAGCACAGCTCCGAGCCGGTCGCGCCGGATGTCATGCAAAGCTGCCCGTCGCGACGCTGCCATGTCCCTTCTTCAACGGGCTTCGGCACATTGTCCGCCATGTCCGCATAAGTGCTGTCCTGGAAAACCATGCGATGCCTGGAGCCGTCGGGAGCTTCATACGCATAAATGCCCGGTTTCACTGGCCCTTCGCTCTGCTCATTCCCGCATCCGGCGAGCGTGGTGCACAGCAATAACGAACCGATCAGAATCTTCCGCAAAATAACCTCCTCGACGCGTGACCGACGGCGGATGAACCCGCCGAGTTCCAGTGGCCAGGCACATGCCACATGTCTGCCTTGTTCTCGACTTCGTCATGACAACCCGCAACCCGGATATCAGCCGATTATAAACAGCCGCGCAGGATGAACGACGGCAATCTCGCTTCGCGCTTCGAAAGCTGTCAGGCAGGCGGTGGCCTATCAAGCGACATTGTCCCAACCGATCCCGAAGCGCGCGGTATTCCCGCTCCCGCGGCCAGAACTTTTGACTTGGCCCAAGGTAACCAACCACTGTACCGTTGCCCCAAGAAGCGGAGAAAGGGGTCCGGTGCGCATATCACGACGGGAGTTCTCATTAGCGCTGGCGACCAGCCTGGTTGCGGTGCCGACGACACGGGCGGTGGGTCAAAGCGGCACGAACGACGCGGCGCTCACAGCCTTTCTGAATGCGGCGTTCGAGGCCGAACTCGCGCTCGATCCCGAACAGCTTACCAGCCTTGGGCGTAAGGAGCAGCAGGACCGGTTCACCGATCCCAGCGACGCGGCCGCTGTGGCGCGGCTCGAATGGCGGCGCGCCAATGTCGCCGAGATGGAGAAGCGCTTCGACCGCGCCGCGCTCGGCGAGGACGCGCGGGTGTCCTACGACATGTGGCTGCTTGAACTCGAACGCGCCGAAGCGTCGACCAAGTGGCGCGGGCATAGGTATATCTTCGACCGCAACGGCCCACACACCGGCCTGCCGAACTTCCTTATCAACCAGCATCGCGTCGATACTCCCGCCGATATGGAGGCATATGTTGCGCGCGTCACCGCGCTCGGCCCGACGCTCGATGTCTATCTCGATCGCGCCCGGGCATCGGCAGCGAAAGGCATTCGCATGCCGGGTTTCGCCTATGGCCAGTCGATCGAACTGATCGGCAGGCTCACGAGCGGGGCGCCGTTCGGCGAAGGCGCGGACAGTGCGCTCTACGCCGATGCCAAGAAGAAGGCTGCGGGCCTCGTCGCCACAGGGAAGATCGACAGCGCCGCCGCCGACGCCTTCTCCGCGCGCGTTGCCAAGGCCATGACGGGATCCCTCAAACCCGCCTATGACCGGATCAAGGCCTGGCTCGAATCCGATCGCGCCGCGGCCGGCCCGGAAGCGCGCGGCGCAGGGGCGCTACCCGATGGCGCGGCTTATTATGACGCGATGCTGCGAATCCAGACGACGACCGGCATGACCGCCAACGAGATTCACGGCCTCGGCCTGTCGGAAGTCGCGCGCATCCGGGCAGAAATGGAGGACTTGAAGGCGAAGTTGGGGTTCGAGGGCAAGCTCGAGGATTTCTTCTTATTCTTGCGCAGCGACGACCGCTTCTATGTTACCAACGACGATGCCGGCCGCGCCGCCTATCTGAAGATGGCGGAGGACTATCTCGCCGGCATGTATGCGCGGCTGCCCGAGCAATTCGGACGGCTGCCCAAAGCCGACCTGATCGTGAAGCGCGTCGAAGCGTTCCGCGAAGAGCCGGGCGGCGCCGCGCACTATTCCTCCCCGGCGCTCGACGGGTCGCGGCCAGGCATCTTCTATGTCCATCTCGCCGATACGCGCGCGACGCCCATCTACGAGATCGAGGGTACCGTCTATCACGAGGGCCATCCCGGCCATCATATGCAGATCGCGCTCGCGCAGGAGATGACCGGCACTCCCGAGTTCCGGAAGAACTATTTCTACGGCGCCTATGGCGAGGGTTGGGCGCTCTATGTCGAGCGGCTAGCGAAGGAGATGGGCTTCTACACCGATCCGTATAGCGATTTCGGCCGGCTGGGCCGCGAGATCTGGCGCGCGATCCGCCTGGTGGTGGACACCGGTATCCATGCCAAGGGGTGGAGCGAGGAACAGGCGCTGGCCTATTACACTGCCAACTCGCCGCAACCGATCGGCAAGATCCGCTCCGAAATCCAGCGCTATTTCGTCACCCCGGGGCAGGCGACCTCGTACAAGGTCGGCATGCAACGCATCCTGGGATTGCGCGAAAAGGCAAGGGACGCGCTCGGCGACGGGTACGACCAGAAGATGTTCCACGAGATCGTGCTCGGACGCGGATCGGTGCCGCTGCCCGTGCTCGAGGCGCAAGTCGATCGCTGGATTACCGCATCCGTCTGATCGCAACGCCAGATTCGGTAGTAACTCAGTCGACTGGATCACCCCTCTGATCGAGGGCAATTTCGGTAAATGCGGCACCATGCGTATGGTTTCGGACCGATGCGAAATTGGATCGAGGGTGTGAAGTGAACAGCTCAAACCAGCACATTCACAGCGGCCTGCCAACGCTAGCCGGCTCACCGACCAGATGATTGCCTCTTGGTTTCTTGCGGCAGCGGTCGGCAGCGGCACGATAGCCGAGAACTACTCTGGCGCGACTGGTCGCTGCATTGCCGTCACACAGCCCACGCGTCTCGATCGAGTGCTGCAAGTGGATGAATTCCGCATCCGCTACACGCTATCCGGCCCTGATGCGTTATCCAATCAATCCGACGTTAACGACAACAGTGTTCCCGACACAATCGACGACCTCGCGACGCAGATCACGACAGCGCGCACGCTATATAGCGAAACGCTCGGGCTACGACATCCGCTGCACCAGCCACGCTACCGCCTTGCGCGCGCCATCGAAGTGCGCGTGCGCAAGATGAGCACGAATGGCCTGGCGTATGACGAGGTCAATCGGCTCCCTTCCGGCCAGTCCGATTGCGTGCTCACCATAGCCCTATCAAGCGATCTGCGTTTCGATCGCAATCTCTCGCCCGCGCATGAACTGTTCCACCTGTATCAGTACGGTTATTCCATGTTCAAACGCGGCTGGTATCTCGAAGGAATGGCGCGCTGGATGGAAAATGCCTTTGTCGGATCGACGCCACATCCCGCCTCCAAGGCACCGCGCCCCGCCTGCGAAGAATTGACGAGCCGAAGCTATGATGCGGCCGAATATTGGCGTGCGTTGACCAGACAAAGCGCAACGGTGCGTTATCCCGCGTCTTTGCGGTCGCCTGCCT
>Ga0164243_10016415_pt1 | contig 10164 bp, 10 predicted proteins | sample OricompcompostOP_FD_108781 | JGI IMG/M metagenome (GOLD analysis project Ga0164243, IMG submission 108781) | Organic Plus compost microbial communities from Emeryville, California, USA - Original compost - Organic plus compost (OP) | ecosystem: Engineered > Solid waste > Mixed feedstock >... | reverse complement strand
TTGTATGTGTATGGGGGTTGTGGGTTAGACCTGACAGGTTTTCAAAAACCTGTCAGGTCTGGTACCGTGTCCGTACGGGGCCGCAGTGCTGTGAAGAAAATGGCGCAGAGACCTGGTTTAATCTGATTTCGGCCTTTACGGAAGTGAGCACGCCAGCCAAACGGCATGCCTGTAGGGCATCTCGCCTGGATTTACTTCGTCGGTCGCCTGCGGCTCGCGTCCATTTTCATGGGAATGAAGTTGAGGGGGAGGCGTGAGGTGAAGATGAGCCGGATTGCCCTGTTTGAGGGTGTACCGAGGTTGCCTTCTTTCTAACCGTGGTGGGGGGAATCGCGCTCTCATACGGGGGTTTCCTATATTGCGGGGCGGGTTTGTATGATTGCGCCCGGCTCGGTCCCGTTCCACCTCTCCTTACGGTATCGCGGTCATGAAACACAGGTCTCTCTTATCCATCGTGCTCGTGGTGGTGCTTTTCGGAGCCGGTTGTGCCGGAGAATCGAAGGACGACTACGCAGCGAAGATGGCCGAGCAGCATGCACACGATACGACGGTGGCTACGCCTATCACTGCTGAGCCGACTGCTGCTGTCGATACGTCCAGCATACCGTACGGGACTATCGACGGGCAGGTGGTGACAGGGTACATGGCGGCGCCGGCCAACGTGGATTCCGCGCGCCAGGTGCTGGGCCTGGAGGCGGGAAGCGCGCTTCCAGGAGTCATCGTGATTCAGGAGTGGTGGGGGCTGAACGATAACATCAAGGCAATGGCACGTCGCCTGGCCGGGGAGGGTTATCGGGCGCTTGCGGTCGACCTGTATGGAGGCCAGGTTGCCACGCAGTCCGAGCAGGCGCAGCAACTCGTGCAGAGAGCCCTCCAGAACCAGCCTGCCCTCATCGAGAATCTGAGGGCGGCGTACCGGTATCTCGCAGAAGAGCAGAACGCGCCGCGTGTGGGCGTCGTCGGCTGGTGTTTCGGAGGGGCGATGTCGCTTCAGGCTGCCCTTGCGCTTCCGAAGGAACTGGATGCGACCGTCATCTACTACGGACGGCTCGTGGAGGACCGGGCAGCGCTGACGAAGCTGGAGATGCCGATTCTTGGTTTCTTCGGGGGCCAAGACGACGGCATCCCTCTCGAACAGGTTCGTGCGTTCGAACAGACCCTGAAGGACCTCGGGAAGGAAGTGGAGATCCACGTGTATGAGAACGCAGGCCACGCTTTCGCCAACCCCACCGGCAACAACTATGATGCCGGGGCGGCGGAAGATTCCTGGGCACGGACGCTGGCCTTCTTCAAAGAGAATCTCACTGGCGAGGTGTTCATGTAGCCGGTACGCGACTGCATTCAGCGACTCTTCACGGCAAAAGGGCGTCTTCTGGAAACGGGGGTACGCCCTTCGTCGTGCTAACGAAGTGAGGCTTGCGGCTGTTTGAGCACGCGGCGAGCAATGCCTCTCTAATCATATAACCCTATCTATCCATAACTCAGGATTAGAACCGATCCGCCCGGGGCCTGTAACCGGCCGTCCGTAGCGGCAAGCGACTCATGTCCGATTTTCCTCCTCTACAGAACGATCTTCTTCTTCGCGCCGCGCGGCGGCAACCCGTCGAACGTACTCCTGTCTGGATGATGCGTCAGGCAGGTCGTTACCTGCCCGAGTACCGTGCGCTCCGGTCCGAGGACGAATTCTTTACCGTGTGCCGCACGCCAGATCTGGCAGCGGAGGCGACGCTCCAGCCAATCCGGCGCTTCGACCTGGATGCTGCCATCATTTTCTCGGATATCCTGGTCGTCCCACAGGCCATGGGGCTGGACGTGCGGATGGAGCGAGGGAGAGGTCCGGTGTTCCCACAGCCCTTACAAGGGCCTGACGATCTGCGCCGGCTCATCCGTCCCGATGTGAACGAGAGTCTGGGGTACGTCTTCGATGCGATCACGCTCGTCCGCCGGGAACTGAATGGGAGGGTGCCGCTCATCGGGTTCTGCGGTGCGCCCTGGACGCTCATGGCGTACATGATCGAGGGCGGGGGCAGTAAGACGTTTGCTCGTGCGAAAACCTGGCTCTACACGCTTCCGGCGGAGAGCCACCGGCTTCTGGAGGCGATCACAGACGTGCTGTTGACGTATCTGGACGGCCAGATCCGGGCGGGTGCCCAGGCTATCCAGGTTTTCGATTCGTGGGCGGGGTACCTGGGCCCTGTCGAGTTCAACATGTTTGCTCTTCCGTACCTGCGGCGGATCGCTGCGCATCTTCGCGAGAACCACCCCGAGGTGCCGACGATCGTGTTTGCAAAGGGAGCGCATTACGCGATGGAGGAGCTTGCCGAATCGGGATTCAACGTGATAGGGCTCGACTGGACGATGGACCCTCGCGTTGTGCGCGACATCGTGGGGGATCGGGTGGCCTTGCAGGGAAATCTCGATCCATGTGTTCTCTACGCCGATCCGGACACGATCCGGACAGAGGTTTTGCGCATGCTCAGCAATTTCGGTCCGCTAGGCCATATTGCCAACCTCGGCCATGGCATGCACCCAGATCACGACCCCGAGCACGCCCGTGCCTTTATCGATGCGGTCCACGAATTATCCGTCGAAGTTGCGCAGTAGTACTGAAAAGGTGGTTGAATGTCCGGGGATCCAGGTGTGCGGATCCCCGGACATTCTGGTTGGCGGCGGACAAGCCGCTTTCATTCCTCTCATGGCTCACGTAGCGCCGCGGTAGTAAAAAAGAGGCTGCCGCATGCATCTCACTGCGAAACGCCCTATTTCGAGACCGTAACAGCGGCAAGCGCCGGTTGTAACAGAGGGCGTCCATCTTCGGTGGAGAAATCCCCGCTCCAATTCCGTTTGAAGGGTAAGGTCGCCAAGAACTCCCCGTAAGGAGTTTGCAGGCGGTCCGTTCTGCACACGTGGCATCTTCGGCATGAGTCGATACGCCGCACGAGTGCATTACTGTACGGAGTTGTAGAGGGATGGAGGTGTATCGTGAAAACCATGAAAAAGGCCATGGTTACGGTGCTGACCGCTCTGATTGCGGCGGTAGCACCCGACCATGTTAGCCATATAGAATCTGTGGCGCATGCCACGGCCGACAGCACGCAGACTGTCCTGACAGCTGAGCGCGAGAAGATTTTGAATGCGACCCCGAGCCCGGCGCTGGCACCGGCAGACGTGGTCCAGATCGTGGTAGAAGCGCTGGGGATGAATGATTACCCGCATGCGAATGCGGGCGCCGAAGTGGCCTTCCGCTTTTCTTCTCCGGATAACCGGAGGACGACCGGTCCGCTAGAGAAGTTCATCGAACTTGTGCATAACCCGGTATACCGGCCGGTATTGAACCACATCCACGCCCGGTACGGAAAGATCAAGATTTCCGAGAACCAGGCTACGGTTCCGGTCATCATCGTATCCGAGAGCGCGGAGCGGCACGGATACCTGTTCACGCTGAAGCGTCAGGTTGGAGGCGAGTTCGACAGATGCTGGATGACCGATAGCGTTCTCCCGTTCGACGTCGAAACCGAGGAGGAGCCCTCACTGGTCATGAAGACGAGCCTGGCGATGTGAGTGCGTTTTCGAACGAGTAGGGAGCATCGAAGGTCATGGTGCGTAGGGTGGCATTCTTTAGTGCCCGTGCGTTTATTGCCGGGTCAGAAGTTATCACTACGCGCCATGACCATCGATACGATCCGGGATTACTGCCTCTCCAAGCAGGGCGTCTCCGAGGGTTTTCCGTTTGGAGAGGAAACGCTTGTGTTCAAGGTCGGCAGCAAGATGTTTGCACTGCTCGACCTTGCCGCCTTGCCTTCGAGTGTGAATCTGAAATGCGATCCAGAGTGGAGTGCCGAACTGCGTGAACGGTACCCCGCCGTTATGCCGGGCTACCACATGAACAAGCGGCACTGGAATACGGTCGTCATGGACGGGAGCATTCCGTCGGCGGAAGTGTGTCAGATGATCGACCACTCGTACGAACTGGTAGCGAAGGGACTGACTCGGGCGGAGCGGCAGGCACTCGGTTTATGATCGACGTGCTTTTCGTGGACAACCAGATCCTCGTGGTGAACAAGCCTGCGGGAATGCTGGTTCAGGAGGACGAGACGGGAGATCCGGATCTGTTCACGCTTGCAAAGGCGTACGTCAAGGAGCGGTTCGAGAAGCCGGGTAACGTGTATCTCGGTCTCGTACACCGGCTGGACCGGCCCGTTTCCGGCGTGATGGTGTTTGCCCGTACATCGAAGGCGGCAGCTCGCCTTTCCGATCAGTTCCGCAGGCGGACGGTAGACAAACGGTATCTCGCCGTGGTGGAGGGTGTCCGGCAGGGATCCGGTAGCTGTGTCGATTACCTCGTCAAGGAGAACCGGCGGGTGCGGGTCGTGCCGAAAACCTACCCCCGTGCACAGCGTGCGGAACTATCCTGGAAGGCCGTGGCGGTCCGGGGTGGGTTATCCCTGGTCGAAGTCAGGCTAGAAACCGGCAGGCCGCACCAGATCCGTGTTCAACTGGCACATGGCGGGACACCCATACTGGGCGACTTTCGTTACGGGGCTACGAAGGAACTGGACGGCCGCAACATCGCCCTGCATTGCTACCATCTGGGGTTTGAGCATCCTACGAGGCGGGAGCACATGGCGTGGGAGACACTGCCACCTGAGACGTGGGGTGGTCTGTTTGACCGGGAGGTTAGCGGGTTGCTGGGTAGGTCCTGACATCAGAGCGGAGCGCATGGTGGTGGTTGTGCTGCCTGGATGCTCGGTCGGGGGTGTCAAGGAAATGGCGCGGTGTCCGGGTTTAATCTGATTTCGGCCTTTCGGAGGTGCTCACGCCAGCGGGTAGGTAGCCTTGAGGTCGTGCTGCCTGGATTTACTTCGTCGGTCGCGCCGCTCGCGTCCGCCTTCGCGGGCATGACGGTGAGGGGGAGGTTTTAGGTGAACGTGAGCCGGATTGCCTAGATCGAGGTTGTGAACATGGCGCCTTGACGCGTATGTGGTCGGGGTCGGGCGTGATGTTGGGGTGGGGAGATTCTGGAATGAGGTTGGATTGCTCTATTTGAGGGCATTGAGCGAATCTCTTCGGGGCGTGTGGGGGCCGGGGGAGGGACGAGTTGAGAAGCATTCGGTCGAAAATGGGGATGGCTCTCCTTTAACTCGGAGGTTCAGGCATGTATTATCCGTTACCGGATATCCTGGAAGTCTTGAAGACTTCGAGCAGGCGGATACCGGTTCGGTTTCATGCGTATGCCTTCCTGTGAGTTTCTACAGTCAGATTGCAGTCTGTCCGAGACATCATGCTCGATAACGAAGAACGTGTTGCCCGGCTCCGTGAGGAGCCCCGCACCGATATCTCGATGGGTCACCGGATGCAGCGCTTCGTGGAAGCGTTGCAGCACAGTATCTGCGCGGCGCTGGAGGATTTCGAGGAGGATGTGCGCTTCCGGACGGATGCCTGGGAGCGTCGGGAGGGGGGAGGTGGCCTCAGCCGTGTTCTGGAAGGCGGACAGGTATTTGAGAAAGCAGGGGTCAATACTTCTGCGGTGCATGGCGTGCTGCCCGAGCGGACGGCGGCGATGCTGAACGTCCAGCCCGTTCCGTTTTTCGCGACCGGGCTTTCGCTCGTCATCCATCCACGTTCTCCGTACGTTCCGGCGGTTCACGCGAACTTTCGCTATTTCGCGCTCGGGGAGGACCTGTTCCGGCCTGTCGACCAGTGGTTTGGCGGCGGGGCGGATCTGACACCGTGCTACCCTTTTCTGGAGGATGCCCGGCATTTTCACCGTGTCTGGAAGGAAGTGTGCGACCGCCATCCTGTTGCGGATTACGAGGTGTTCAAGCAGCGCTGCGACGAATATTTCTATCTCCCACACCGGGGCGAGACGAGGGGCGTGAGCGGCATTTTCTACGATTACCTCCGGGATGATCCGGAAGGTACGTTTCTGTTTTCCCGCGATGCGGGCAGGGCTTTTTTGCGGTCGTATCTGCCAATCGTCGAACGCCGGAAGGATATTCCCTATGGAGAGCGCGAGCGGACCTTTCAGGAGATTCGCCGGGGCCGTTACGTCGAATTCAACCTGCTTTTCGATAGGGGTACCCGGTTCGGGATCGAGACGGAAGGTCGTACGGAAAGCATACTGATGAGCCTTCCGCCGCACGTCCAGTGGCATTATGACTGGCATCCGGCACCCGGTTCGCAGGAAGCTGATGCACTCTGGTTTTTCCAGCCACGAGACTGGCTGACACTCAAGCCAGCCGACGTGCCCGGAGACTCTGCATCCCGGTATCCCGGTTCATTATGACGCCGGGTTCCGCTTTCATTCGAGCGCGGAACGGTAGGCAGGCCCTTGAAATTGCGGGGCTAATTATGTGATGTTCAAACGCGAAGGTGCGCTTTGCTTTGAGCAATATTCAAGTAGGAAGTGGAACTGAACGGACTTAAAAAGGCTAGACTTAGCTAAGTTTTAGAGCCTTTCCCCGTTCTCATCTACGCAGCGGTCCATGACGCCACGTGAGTTTCTCAAGAAGTACCGGTACGACAAGCGGCTGATTACCGGACGTTATTTTCCGTCGGCGCCGCTTACGGTGGAGCCGGGTGACCGGGTGGGTGTCGTCCTGCTGAATCTCGGCGGGCCGGACAAGACGGAGGAAGTGCGGCCGTTTCTCTACAACCTGTTCATGGACCCGGCCATCATCGACATGCCATTTGGCGGAATCCTCCGTCACTGGCTGTCGAGCTTTATTGCCAAGACCCGGTCGAAGTCCGTCGCAAAGGATTACGAGGTGATCGGCGGGGGGTCGCCGATCAATCGCCTGACGCGGGAACAGGCCGGGCGCCTCATGCGCGTGTTGAACGATAAGTACGGGAAAGAGATCGGGGTCGAGTTCAAGACGTACATCGCGATGCGGTACTGGCATCCGTTCAGCGAAGAGGCCGCGGCGAGGATGGTAGAGGACGGCATCACGAAGGTCGTGTTGCTGCCGCTCTATCCCCAGTACTCGAAGACCACGACCGGCTCTTCCCTGTTGTACTGGTGGATGCTCTCCGAAGAGAAAGAGATTCCATCGTGGCCGACCACGTACGTTTTCGAATATGCAGCCAATCCGAAGTACATCCGGGCGATCAGCGAGCGGATGGACGAAGGGCTTCAGCGTTTCCCAAAGAACGTCCGGTCCAAGGTTCAGATCATCTTCAGTGCGCATGGTACCCCGCTCAAGGAGATGAAGGAGCGCCGCGATCCATATTGCTGCCTCATTCATTCGACCGTCGAGCAGGTGATGAACCTGCGAGGGCATGACCGGCCCTTCCACGTATCGTTCCAGAGCAAGGTCGGTCCTGCAGAATGGCTCACGCCGAGCACGCCTGACAAGCTCAAAGAGCTGGCGGATCAAGGGCACAAGAGCGTGCTCGTCGTACCGGTAGCGTTCGTCACGGATCACGTCGAGACCGCGTATGAGCTGGATGTGGAGGTCCGTGCAGAGGCCGAGCACTTTGGCATCGAGCATTACGAAGTAACTTCCGGCCTCAATTGCCATCCGCTGTTCATCGAGGCGCTGGCCGAAGCGGTGGCGGCTCAGCTTGCGCCGGTGGGTCGGCCTGCCAGCTGGCTCGGGTCCAGCGGTGACGGGGCACCGGTCTCACAGGAGTATACGCTTCGTCCTCTCGATCAGATGCCGCGTTTCCCGACGGCAGAGCGTTGCACGCGATGCCACCAGTGTGAGAAGATCACGGAGGCCCGGCAGTGGACTACCACTACGTCATCTGCCATCGCTTCCCGTGCGAATCGTTAAGGTTCACGCGCATGCTATCCTTGACCGGGCGCGCGGTTTCAGCATGAACACCCGGTGGCCCGTTCCTGCACCTGCGAGGTGAGCCTGCGCGCATCTTGAATCCAAGATCCGACGTCAGCTTGACTCAACTATCCGATCACCTGCTTCGCACCCTTGCTGCCGTTCCGGCCAGCAGCACCATCCTGGAACTGGGCTGCTCCAACGGACGGCACACGCTGCCGCTTTTTCAACTCGGATTCGACGCATACGCCTGTGACGTGGAAGAAGAGGCGGTATTGCGTGCGCGGGCGTGGGTGGCCGAGCAGGCGGGGCCGGCAGAGGCGGAGCGGCGGATTACCCCGATTCTACGGATCGATGCGCTGGGGTATCCGGACGATTTTTTCGATTGGGTCATCGCCTACGATACTTTTGACAGCATTACCTCCTACGATGAACTCAGCGGCGCGCTCGTCGAGGCGCGCCGCGTCCTCAAGCCAGGCGGGTGGATCTATGTAGCCGTCCCGGCGCTCGACCCCGCGTTCAACCCGCGCACCCAAGAGGCAGAATACGCCAGCGACAGCGGTCCACAGTTCAGTTATACAGAAGACACACTCACGCAGATGATGGAGGAGAACGGCCTGGCTCTCGCCGAAGTCCCACGGCGAACGTCCACGGACCATCTGCGCCTCGAAGGGATTTACCGCCGCGTGGAGCCAGATACGCCCGTTTGAACCGGTACTTTGGGCCGGACGCATGCATCCGAAGGGAATCGATTCTTCAAGGATACGACCTGTCCTGTCCCTGAGTGTATGCGTACATTTCTTTGGAATACGTTGCATTCTTTCTGCCTTCAGGCTGACGACACATACGCCATGAGCACACTTCCCCCACCACGCAGTCAGGACATCATTCACGCGCCGGAAACCAGCAGGCACTTGTTCGAGCGTGCCCAGAAGGTGATTCCGGGCGGTGTCAACTCGCCGGTCCGGGCGTTCAAGAGTGTGGGAGGGACGCCCCTCTTCATCGATCGCGCAGAGGGGGCCTACCTGGAGGATGCCGACGGAAACCGGTACGTGGACTACGTGGGATCCTGGGGCCCCATGCTGTTAGGGCATGCGCATCCGGACGTAGTCCGGGCCGTGCAGGAGGCAGCGACCGGTTCCACTTCGTTCGGTGCGCCGACGAAGGTGGAAATCGAAGTGGCCGAACTGATCTGCGAACTGGTGCCCTCCATCGAGAAGGTCCGCATGGTGAATTCCGGCACAGAGGCTACCATGAGTGCGGCACGCCTGGCGCGGGGATTCACGGGGCGCGACAAGGTGATCAAGTTTCAGGGTAATTACCACGGTCACGCCGATTTCTTCCTGATCGCGGCGGGAAGCGGCGCCCTTACGATGGGAGTTCCCAACTCGCCCGGCGTGACTCCCGGTACGGCGCAGGATACACTGATCGCACGCTACAACGACATCGAGCATGTCCGTGACCTCGTGAATGCGAACCCAGGCCAGGTGGCGTGCATCATCGTCGAGCCCGTGGCCGGGAATATGGGATGCATTCCTCCCGAGCCCGGTTTCCTGGAGGGGTTGCGCGCCCTCTGCGATGCAGAAGGGATCGTGCTGATCTTCGACGAGGTCATGACGGGTTTTCGCGTCGCTCGCGGCGGTGCGCAGGAGCGTTTCGGCGTACAACCCGACCTGACGACGCTCGGAAAGATCATCGGCGCCGGTCTGCCTGTCGGGGCATACGGGGGGCGGCGGGAGATCATGGACTACATTTCGCCTGCGGGGCCGGTCTACCAGGCCGGTACGCTGTCCGGCAACCCGCTGGCCATGAACGCCGGGCTTGCGATGCTTCGCATCATCGCGGATTCGCCGGATCTGTACGAGCGGCTCGAGACGTACGGGGCCGCGCTGGAGGAGGGGACTCGTGAGAACCTTCGCGCCATCGGCCTGGACTATTATACTACGCGGGTCGGGTCGATGGGATGTCTCTTCTTTACGGAGAACAAGGTCGTGGACTACGATACGGCACTTACCAGCCGTACGCAGCAGTTCGCCCGGTATTTCCACGCCATGCTTTCGCAGGGGGTATACCTCGCGCCGTCGCAGTTCGAGGCCTTCTTCTGGTCTACCGCCCACGGCGAGCGGGAACTGGAGCATACCCTGCGTGCTCAGCGGTGGGCTTTGCAGCAGTCGCTTGAGGAGTAGGTGTCGGGGCATATCGGAGCGAGCGCACTGGAGAGGTGGGGAGGCCCCGAATACCGGCGAGCAAAAAAGCACACTGTCCGGCTTTTTATGCTCGTCGTGATTGACCTTAGCGGGCGGAATCGCTTTATTTCAGTGTTTTCGCAAACTGAGCACGTGCGATATCCGGCTCGTTGCAGCATGGAGAGGCTGCGAAGCGCTTTCAG
>Ga0164243_10016414_pt1 | contig 10164 bp, 8 predicted proteins | sample OricompcompostOP_FD_108781 | JGI IMG/M metagenome (GOLD analysis project Ga0164243, IMG submission 108781) | Organic Plus compost microbial communities from Emeryville, California, USA - Original compost - Organic plus compost (OP) | ecosystem: Engineered > Solid waste > Mixed feedstock >... | reverse complement strand
GGGCGAGGGTGACGCGGACGTGCTCGGCGCCGGCGTGGCGCAGGGCGTTGTGCAGGGCTTCCTGGGCGACCCGCAGCAGGGCCTCCTCCTGCGCGGACGGCAGCGCCCGCACCCCCTCGCAGACGAAGTCGACATGCGCGCTGTGGGCACGGTCGAGGACCTGCGCCTGGGTGCGGAGGGTGGCCACCAGGCCGTCCTCGTCCAGCGCGGCCGGGCGCAGCTCGACGACGGCGGCCCGCAGTTCGTCGGCCGCCTCCGCGGAGAGCCGGGCCACCTCGGCCAGCTCCGCCTTGGCGCGGGCGGGGTCCCGGTCGATCAGGGCGGTGGCCGCCTGGGCGGTCAGCCGCAGGGAGAAGAGTTTCTGCGCCACCGCGTCGTGCAGCTCGTGGCCGATGCGGGTGCGCTCCTCGGCGATGGTCAGCTCGCGGCTGCGCTCGTAGAGGCGGGCGTTGGTGAGCGCGATGGCGGCGTGCTGGGCGAGCAGCCGCAGCAGGTCCTCGTCGTCCTCGGTGAAGGCGCAGGGCCGCTCCTGCCAGGCGCGCCGGCCGGTACGCGCCTCGGGGCCGCAGGGTTTGTTGGCGAGGAAGAGCGCCCCGAGGACCTGCTCGCCGTCGGCGATGGGCATGCCGAGGAAGTCGGCCAGTACGGGGTGTGCCGCGGGCCAGCCGCCGAAGCGGGGGTCCTTGCGGACGTCGGCGAGGCGCTGCGGGGTGGCCTCGTGCAGCATCGCGGCGAGGATGCCGTGCTGGCGCGGCAGCGGGCCGATCTCCTCCCATTTGTCCTCGTCGACTCCGGCGACGACGAACTGGGCGAAGCCGCCCTGGTCGTCGGGGACCCCGAGGGCGGCGTACTCGGCGCCGAGCAGGTCGCGGGCGGAGGCGACGATGGTCTGGAGGACGTCGCGCACCTCCAGCTGTCTGTTCATGGCGAGCAGCGCCGCGCTGATGGCGGCGAGCCCTGAGCGGGGGACCATGCCGCTCACGGTACTCGCGGCCCCGGGGCGGCCGGGACCGGCCGGCGGCAGGTACGCACCCGGCCGGTGGTCCTAGGACCCGGGTCCCGGCCGGGACGGGGCGGCGCGCCCCGGGCGGGGAGGGGCCCGGACGCGAAGGGGCCCCCTCGGCGAGGGGGCCCCTGGGGCGGGTGTCAGCCGGCGCTCACTCGCGCATGATCTCCGGCTCGTGGCGGCGCAGCAGCCGGATCACGACGAAGTAGCACAGGACGCCCATCAGGAGCAGGATGCCGACGTCCATCGCCCACTGGTCGAGGGAGTGGTCCCACAGCGGGTCGGTGTTGGTCGGGTCCTTCTTGTCCTGCGGCATCAGCCGGCCCAGCTCGACGGTGGTGCCCAGCCCGGCGATGGCCCAGCGGGACGGCATCAGCCAGGCGAACTGCTCGACGCCCGGGCTGTCGTACAGCTTGAAGAGGATGCCGGTGAAGACGACCTGCACCACGGCGAAGAGCACCAGCAGGATCATCGTCTTCTCGGAGGTCTTCACCAGCGAGGAGATGATCAGGCCGAACATCATCGACGTGCCGCCCAGCGCGATCATCACGAGCGCCATCTCGATGGCCGGGTTGTTCATCAGCAGGCCCTCTTCGGGCAGGTCACGCGGGATGAAGCCGACGACGCACATCAGCACGCCCTGGATGGCGGCGACCACGGCCAGGACGATGACCTTGGACATCAGGTACGCCGACCGGGACAGGCCCGTGGCCCGTTCCCGTTCGTAGATGACGCGTTCCTTGATCAGCTCGCGTACCGAGTTGGCCGCGCCGGAGAAGCAGGCGCCGATGGCGAGGATCAGCAGGATGGGGCCCGCGTCGCCGTTGGTCTTCATCGGCGGTGCGGTCAGCCCGTAGTCGGAGGGCATCAGGGTGCTGACGAAGCCGAGGATCAGCGGGGTGACGAAGGACAGCACCAGGAAGGAGCGGTCCGAGGCGATCACCGAGATGTAGCGTCTCATCAGGGTCCACAGCTGGCTGCCCCAGCTCTGCGGCTTCTGGAGCTTCGTCGGCTGCATCGCCTGGTGCTGCGCCGCGTAGGGGTCCTGCTGCGGCAGCTGCGCGTCGATGTCGGCCGCGTACATCTGGTAGTGCTGGGAGCCCTGCCAGCGGCCCATCCAGTCGTAGTCGCGGTAGTTCTCGAACGCGGAGAAGACGTCCGCCCACGAGTCGTAGCCGAAGAAGTTGAGCGCCTCCTCGGGCGGGCCGAAGTAGGCCACGCCGCCGCCGGGCGCCATCACCAGCAGCTTGTCGCACAGCTGGAGCTCGGCCACCGAGTGGGTGACGACGAGCACGGTGCGGCCGTCGTCGGCCAGTCCGCGCAGCAGCTGCATCACATCGCGGTCCATGCCCGGGTCGAGGCCGGAGGTGGGCTCGTCCAGGAAGATCAACGACGGCTTGGTGAGCAGCTCCAGGGCGACCGAGACGCGCTTGCGCTGGCCGCCGGACAGGGAGGTGACGCGCTTGTCGGCGTGGATGTCCAGCTTGAGCTCGGCCAGCACCTCCTCGACGCGCGCGTTGCGCTCGGCCTCGGCGACGTCGCCGGGGAAGCGGAGCTTGGCGGCGTAGCGCAGCGCGGTACGGACCTTCAGCTCCTTGTGGAGGATGTCGTCCTGCGGGACGAGGCCGATGCGCTGCCGCAGTTCGGCGAACTGCTTGTAGAGGTTCCGGTTGTCGTAGAGGACCTCGCCGGAGTCGGCCGGCCGGTAGCCGGTCAGCGCACGCAGCAGCGTGGACTTCCCGGAGCCGGAGGGGCCGATGACGCCTATGAGGGACTTCTCCGGGACACCGAAGGTGACGTTGTTGAGGATGACCTTGCCGCCGTCCACCTTCACCGTCAGATGGCGGGCCGAGAAGGACACCTCACCGGTGTCGACGAACTCCTCCAGCCGGTCCCCCACCAGCCGGAAGGTGGAGTGGCCGATACCGACGATGTCCTGCGGCCCGATGGAGACGGTGCCGGACTTGGGGATCGGCTGGCCGTTGACGTAGGTGCCGTTGTGGCTTCCCAGGTCGCGGATCTCGCAGCGGCCGTCGGGCGAGGCGTGGAACTCGGCGTGGTGCCGGGAGACCTGGAGGTCGGAGACGACCAGGTCGTTCTCCAGGGCACGGCCGATGCGCATCACCCGGCCGAGGGCCAGCTGGTGGAACGTCGTCGGGCTGCGGTCACCGCCGCCGGCCGGGCCGCCCGCGGGACCGCCGGTGCCCTGCGGACCGCGTCCGCCGTGCGCGGCCGGGGCACCGTGCGGGGTGGGGACGCCCTGCGGCGCCATCTGCTGCTGCATCTGCGGCTGTTGCGGCATCTGGTGCGGCGGCTGCTGGTGCTGCGGCTGCTGGGCGTACTGCTGCGGGGGCGCGTACGGCTGCTGCATCTGCGGCGCCGCCGCCTGCGGGGCCTGCTGCTGCCAGCCCGGGTGCGGCTGCTGCGGCTGCCCGCCCCAGTTCTGGCCGGCCGGACCGCCGACCTGCGGCTGCTGGGTGGGCGCGTCGTGCGCGGCCACGGCCTGCGCCGCCTGGGGCTGCCCCTGCTGCTGCGGCACGCCCTGGGCGTACCCCCCGGGGGCCGGTGTGCCACCGCCGGAGAAGGTGAGCTTCGGACCGTCGGTCGCGTTGCCCAGATGGACGCTCATGCCGGGCGCCAGCTCCAACTGCTGGAGCCGCCGCCCTTGCACGTACGTGCCGTTGGTGCTGCCGTGGTCCTCGATGACCCAGGCGCGCCCTCCCCAGCGCACCGTGGCGTGCCGCCAGGAAACCCTGGCGTCCTCGATCACCACGTCCCCCTGCGGATCGCGGCCGAGGGTGTACGCCCTGGACGGGTCGAGCGTCCAGGTCTGTCCGTTCAATTCCAGTACGAGTTCCGGCACTCCATGCCCCACAAAGTTGTCCCCCGAGGTACCCCCTGCAGAGAGGGAGTCTAGGGATGGCGAACATCGTGGGGAACTATTCCAGGCACGGCACCCCGACAGGAAGCCGGGCCAGCGCGTAGGGACCAGGCTGTGACCGTTCCGGCGCCGGAATGCCGCTCGCGGTACGCGCAGGTCACCGACGCAACCGGACCCGGGTGCGGATGCCCGTACCGATCACCACCCATCCGCCCCCGTCGGTACTGATCACGACTGATCCGGACAAGCCTCCGCCGGGTGGCGGGCGGGCCCGGTCCGGCCGCCCGGTGGACCTGCGGCGTCCCCCGGGTGGACCCGCCGCGAACATACGGTCACTCCCCGTCGGACGGCACCGGGCCGGGGCGGGGTGCCGGGACGGACGGCGGTACTGTGAGAGCACCATGAGCGCAGATGTGGCCCCGCCGTCCTACGCGGACACCCCGACTCTTCTCGTCAAGATCTTCGGCAAGGACCGGCCCGGTATCACGGCCGGTCTCTTCGACACCCTGGCGGCCTACGCCGTCGAGGTCGTCGACATCGAGCAGCTCGTCACCCGGGGCCGCATCACGCTGTGCGCCCTGGTGACCGCGCCCGGTACCGGAACCGGCACCGAAGGGGAGCTGCGCGCCACGGTGCACAGCTGGGCCGAGTCCGTGGGCATGCAGGCCGAGATCATCTCCGGTGTCGGCGACAACCGGCCGCGCGGCACCGGCCGTTCGCACGTCACCGTGCTGGGACATCCGCTGACCGCCGAGTCGACCGCCGCCATAGCGGCCAGCATCACCTCCACCGGCGGCAACATCGACCGGATCTTCCGGCTGGCCAAGTACCCGGTGCTGGCGGTCGAGTTCGACGTCTCCGGCGCCCAGACGGCGCTGCTGCGCACCTCGCTGGCGCTGGAGGCGAAGAAGTACGGGGTGGACGTGGCCGTCGTCGCCTCGGGGCTCCAGCGGCGGGCGCAGCGGCTGGTCGTCATGGATGTGGACTCCACCCTCATCCAGGACGAGGTGATCGAACTGTTCGCGGCCCACGCCGGCTGCGAGGCCGAGGTCGCCGAGGTGACGGCCCGGGCGATGCGCGGGGAGCTGGACTTCGAGCAGTCCCTGCACGAGCGGGTGGCGCTGCTGGCCGGGCTGGACGAGTCCGTGGTCGAGAAGGTGCGCGCCCAGGTACGGCTCACCCCCGGCGCCCGCACCCTGGTGCGCACGCTCAAACGGCTCGGCTACCAGGTGGGCGTCGTCTCGGGCGGCTTCACCCAGGTGACCGACGCCCTCCAGGAGGAGCTGGGCCTCGATTTCGCCTCGGCCAACACCCTGGAGATCGTCGACGGCAGGCTGACCGGCCGGGTCACCGGTGAGATCGTGGACCGCGCGGGCAAGGCCCGGCTGCTGCGGCGGTTCGCCGCCGAGGCGGGGGTGCCGCTGGCGCAGACCGTCGCCATCGGGGACGGCGCCAACGATCTCGACATGCTCAACACCGCCGGCCTCGGGGTGGCCTTCAACGCCAAGCCGCTGGTGCAGGAGAAGGTCCACACGGCGGTGAACGTGCCGTTCCTGGACACCGTGCTCTACCTGCTGGGCATCACCCGGGAAGAGGTCGAGGCCGCGGACGGGACGGCCGGCGCCGAGGACTGATCCCCGCACCGGCCCGCCCCTCCCCCGCGGCCCCGGTCCTCACTCGTACGGGCGTACGCCTGCGGGCACCCGGCGACGGCATGCGTCCCGTTGCCGCACCACCGCGGCCGGCAGGCGTACGGGTGTCACTCGTGCGGCGACCAGAAGTGCGTCAGATGGGCGCGGCCCGCCTCCAGGGCCTTCCAGGAGCCGGTGTGCCGCAGCACGGCGACGGAGCCGGTGGGGAAACCGCGTGCCAGCCGCTCCCGCGCATCACCGTCGGCCTCCCCCGCGAGCACGTCGGCGACCGACTGCATGCCCGGGTTGTGGCCGACCACCAGCAAGTCCCGCACCTCGTCCGCCACTTCGTTGACGATCTCGATGATCAGGCCGGGCGGTGCCTCGTAGAGCCGCTCCTCGTACACCGTCCTGGGCCGTCTCGGCAGGTGCGGGGCGGCCAGTTTCCAGGTCTCACGGGTGCGGGTCGCCGTGGAGCAGAGGGTCAGCTGCGGGGTGATGCCCTGCTTGGCGAGCCATTCGCCCGCCGCGGGGGCTTCCAGCCGGCCGCGCTCGGAGAGGGGCCGCTCGTGGTCCGCGACCTGGGGCCAGTCCGCCTTGGCGTGCCGGAGAAGGACGATATTGCGGGGCACATCGACGCTCATGTTTCCCAGCTTCGCACGAAACGCGGTGCCGGGCGCGGGGTGTTGGGCGGTCTGCTCCGGTCAGCCGCCGAAGATCTCCCACAGCCGCATGAGCAAGGACGTCAGCGGGCTGCCGGTGGTGTGCTGGGCGGCGTGCGCCGGGCCCCCGTCCAGCAGGAGGACGAGCAGCAGCACGAAGCCCACGGCCGGGAGCAGCACCCCCCACCAGGGCAGCCGTGTCTGTACGGCGGTGCCGCGTCCGGCGCCGCCGGCCGGGTCGTGCTCGGGCGTGGGGCGCACGGGGGCCGTCATCCTGCTCGCCTCCGGGTTCCGTGCTCGTCGTCGCTCGGGCTTCGACGGTACGGACCGGGCGGGCGGTGCCCCATCCGGTGAGCCACCCACTTACCCCTGACACTGGCCCCCTAGGGGACGGTGGGGCCGGCCCCACCACGGTGGGGCGGGCCCGCCCCACCGTGGGCGCGGGGGCGCCGGGTCAGGGGGCGGCGATGCTGGCGATCACCCCGATGACGAGGGTCACGGCCATCATCGCGCCGAAGATCATGAGCAGCTTCTTCTGCGGTTTGGGCGGGTTCGGTTCGAGGACTGGCATGTGTGCCAGTGTCGCACTCAGCGCCCGTCCTCGATGACCCGGTCCCGGCCCGCCAGCAGACCGGACGCCATCTGCGCGACCATCAGCCCCGCCATCAGCAGGATCGGCACGTGCCAGCCGCCGCTCGCATCGTGCAGGGCGCCGACCAGCAGCGGGCCGGGGATGGAGAGCAGATAGCCGGTGCTCTGGGCGAAGGCCGACAGCTTTACCACGCCGGCGCTGGACCGTGACCGCATGCCGATCATGGTGAGAGCCAGCGGGAACGCGCAGTTGGAGACACCCAGCACGACCGCCCACACCCAGGCGCCGGAGGCGGGCGCGAACCACAGTCCGGTGTAGGCGACCAGGCCGCAGACGCCGAGGGCGAGCACCAGCGGACCCTGGTGCCGCATCCGGGCGGCCACCTTCGGCAGGACGAAGGAGAGGGGGATGCCCATGCCCATCGTCACCGCGAGCATCACGCCGGCGGCCGAGGCGGAGACGCCGGCGTCCCGGAAGATCTGCGGCAGCCAGCCCATCGTGATGTAGGCGGCGGACGCCTGGAGACCGAAGAAGACCCCCAGCCACCAGGCGGTCGGCGACTTGACGATGCGCAGCGGGGCCGCACCCCGCGCCTGCCCGGCGCTCTTGTCGCGGGCCTCCGTACGGGCCTCGCCCTCGGCCGTCTCCTCCGGGACGGCCTCCTGCGCGGCCTCGGGCTCCGGGGCACGGGCGGAGCGGTCCCGGGAGATGACGGCCCACGGTATGACGGCCAGTACGCCGAGCACGGCCCAGGCGCCGAGGCCGAGGCGCCAGCTGCCGCCGAGTGCGCCGGTCAGCGGCACGGCGACGGCGGCGGCTGCCGAGGTGCCCATGGCCAGCGCCATCGAGTAGAGCCCGGTCATGGTGCCGACCCGGTCGGGGAACCAGTGCTTGACCACGACGGGCATCAGCACGTTGCTGACCGCGATACCGGCCAGGGCCAGCGCGGTGGCGGCGAGGAAGGTGGCGGTGCCGCCGGCGAAGGGCCGCAGCACCAGCCCGAGGGTGACGGCCACCATGCCGGCCAGCACCACGGTGGCCGGGCCGCGGCGACGGGCCAGCCGGGGGGCGAGTCCGCCGAAGAGCGCGAAGCACAGCGGCGGCACGGAGGTGAGCAGCCCGGCGACGGTGCCGTTCATGTGCAGTCCGTCGCGGACCTCCTCCAGGAGGGGCCCGAGCCCGGAGATGGCGGGGCGCAGGTTGAGCGCGGCGAGGACGAGCCCGACGGCGACCGTGCGGAGCACCCAGCGGCGGGCGACGGGAGCGGTACCGCCCGGTTCCGGGGGGACCGCGGGGGTGGTGTCGGGGCGCGCGGCTGCGGTGCGGGTGCCGGCACCCGGGTGGGTGGTCACATCTGTCGCCGGTGCGGAATTCCTGGGGTCGTCGTCTGCCATGGCCATGCGGCACATCATAGAATGATGGGATGAATCGCGGCCACTCGCTTCCCCCGCCACCGTCCGCGGCGACCGCACCGTCCCCGCCGGCTGTGCCCCCGCTGTGCGCCCCGCAGCGCGCCCGCCTCGTCGACCAGGTGATCGCCACACTCCGGCAGCAGATCACCTCCGGACTGTGGCCCGTGGGCTGCCGCATCCCCACCGAACCCGAGCTGGTCGAACAGCTGGGCGTGGCCCGCAACACGGTGCGGGAGGCCGTACGGGCACTCGCGCACAACGGGCTGCTCGACATCCGGCAGGGCTCGGGCACCTACGTGGTGGCCACCAGCGAGATGGCCGGGGTGATGCACCGCCGCTTCGAGGGAGCCGACCTGCGGCACGTCGCGGAACTGCGCTCCGCGCTGGAGACCGCCGGGGCACGGCTGGCCGCCCGGCGGCGTACGGAGGAGGACCTCGCACAGCTCGACAGGCTGCTGGAGCGCCGGGAGGCGGCGTGGGAGTCGGGCGACGTCGAACGGTTCATCGACGCGGACAGAGGGCTCCACATGGGCGTGGTCGCCGCGTCGCACAACGAGGTGCTGACCGCCGTCTACGCGGACCTCGGCGAGTTGCTGCGCGCCTTCCTGCGCAAGGACGTCGGCGACGAGCTGCGCCCGGAGGACTACATGGACCACTCACGGCTGCTGACGGCCGTCCGCGAGCAGAACGTGGAGGCCGCCTCCGAAGAGGCGGCCTCCCACACGGCGGAATGGGGCCACGGGGTGCAGTGAGCACCCCCGCGGCCCCCGGGGCGCCGGTCCCCGGTGAGGCGGGCGCCCGTCAGGCACCCATCATGTGCACGCCGCCGTCGACGTGGACGATCTCGCCCGTGGTCTTCGGGAAGAAGTCCGACAGCAGGGCGACGATGCTGCGGCCGGCCGGCTCCGGGTCGGCCAGGTCCCAGCCGATGGGCGCGCGGGTGTTCCACACGTCCGACAGCTCCTCGAAGCCCGGGATGGACTTGGCGGCCATCGACTTGATCGGCCCGGCGGAGACCAGGTTGCAGCGGATGTTCTTGTGCCACAGGTCGCGGGCGAGGTAGCGCGAGGTCGACTCCAGCGCCGCCTTGGCGACACCCATCCAGTCGTACTTCGGCCAGGCCAGCTGCGCGTCGAAGTCCATGCCGACGACGGAGGCGCCGCGCTTCTCCAGCAGCGGAAGCAGCGCCATCGTCAGCGACTTGAGCGAGTACGCCGAGACCTCGACGGCCGTGGCGACCGACTCCCACTCGGTGTTGAGGAAGTTGCCGCCCAGCGCGTCCTGCGGCGCGAAGGCGATGGAGTGCACCACACCGTCCAGCGAGGCGTCGTCGCCGAAGTGCTCGGCGACCTTCGCCGCCAGCCCGTCGAGGTGCTCCTTGTTCGTCACGTCCAGCTCGATGACCGGCGCCTCCTTGGGCAGCCGCTTGGCGATGCGCTCCACCAGGGAGAGCCGCCCGAAGCCGGTCAGCAGCACCTCGGCGCCCTCCTCCTGGGCGACCTTGGCCGCGTGGAAGGCGATCGAGGATTCGGTCAGCACGCCGGTGATCAGGACGCGCTTGCCGGCGAGAATTCCGCTCATGTTCAGTGACCCATGCCCAATCCGCCGTCCACGGGAATGACGGCTCCGGTGATGTACGCCGCTTCGTCCGACGCCAGGAAGCGGACCGCGGAGGCGACCTCCGCCGCCTCGGCGTAGCGGCCCAGCGGCACCTGCTTGACGAACTCGGCGCGCTGTTCCTCGCTCAGCGCGCGCGTCATGTCGGTGTCCACGAAGCCGGGTGCGACCACGTTGCAGGTGATGTTGCGGGAGCCCAGCTCGCGGGAGAGCGAGCGGGCGAAGCCCACCAGACCGGCCTTGGAGGCGGCGTAGTTGACCTGCCCCGCCTGGCCCAGCAGGCCCACGACCGAGGAGATCAGCACGATACGGCCCTTGCGCGCGCGCAGCATGCCGCGGGAGGCACGCTTGACCACGCGGTAG
>Ga0164243_10016413_pt1 | contig 10164 bp, 11 predicted proteins | sample OricompcompostOP_FD_108781 | JGI IMG/M metagenome (GOLD analysis project Ga0164243, IMG submission 108781) | Organic Plus compost microbial communities from Emeryville, California, USA - Original compost - Organic plus compost (OP) | ecosystem: Engineered > Solid waste > Mixed feedstock >... | reverse complement strand
GGCGGCCCGGCAGTGATAGAAGCCGTGAAGGCGCTTGCAGCTTTGCGCGAGGAGATCGCGCCCTGCGGAAAAGCGCAATGAAGCCTGCCGTCCTCAACATCGTTCTCTCTGCGCTGATGCTGGCTCTCTTCATGGCCTCGCTGGCGGTCGGGCCGGCGGAACTCGGCCTTTCGGAAAGCGTGCGCGGGCTGTTTGCCGGAGGCGGCGAGGCGGCGGGGATCATCATGCGTGATATCCGCCTGCCGCGCGCAGTTCTCGGCCTTGCCATCGGCTTCACGCTCGGCATCTCCGGCGCGGTCCTGCAGGGTTTCCTGCGCAATCCGCTGGCGGAGCCCGGCATCATCGGCGTATCCGCCATGGCGGCCTTCGGAGCGGTCGCTATCTTCTACACAGGCTTGGCAGGAACGACCCTCTATGCACTTCCGGCGGGCGCGCTCGTCGGCGCGCTTGTCGCCGTGCTTCTCCTGCTTGCGCTTGCAGCCCGGAGCGGCTCCACGCTCACCCTGATCCTTGCAGGTGTGGCTTTGTCCAGCCTGTCCGGAGCACTGACCTCGCTCGTGCTCAATCTCTCGCCCAACCCCTTCGCCAGCTACGAGATCATCTTCTGGCTGCTCGGCTCGCTGAAGGACCGGTCGATCGAGCATGTCTGGCTGGCGCTTCCGCTGATGGTCGCCGGATGGCTGCTGATCGCCCTTTCCGGCCGCGCCCTCGATGCGCTCTCACTCGGGGAAGAGGCGGCGGCGAGCCTCGGCATCCATATGGGTCGCGCACGCTTCATTATCGTGGTGGGCGTGGCGCTCTGCGTGAGTGCGGCCACGGCGGTAGCGGGCACGATCGGCTTCATCGGTCTCGTCGTCCCCCATCTGATCCGTCCGCTGACGAACCGGCTGCCGAGCCGGCTGCTCCTGCCCGCCGGCATCGGCGGGGCGTCGCTCCTCCTTGCGGCCGATGTGGCCGTCCGCGTGATCCTGCCGGCGGGCGAACTCAATGTCGGCGTGCTGACGGCGCTCATCGGCGCGCCCTTCTTCCTCTGGCTGGTGGTGCGCTCGCGGCGGGAGGTCTTCTGACATGCGGCTCGAAGTGGAGCATCTCGACGTGTCGCTTTCCGCCCGCCCCGTGCTCCATGGCATATCCTTTGCGCTTTCGCCCGGTGAGGTCGTCGGCCTTCTCGGGCCGAACGGCGCGGGCAAGTCGACCCTGATGCGCGCGCTCGCGGGCCACGTCCCGGCGGGCGGGAGGATGCGTTTCGGCAACGAGGACCTTGCCTCCCTCTCGCCCGCATCCCGCGCGCGGCTCCTCGCCTATCTGCCGCAGGCGCGCGTCGTCGGCTGGCGTCTGGCCGTGCGCGATCTGGTCGGGCTCGGCCGCCTGCCCTGGCGCAACTTTGCCGCCCGCGCCACACCAGAAGACGACGCCATCGTCGAGCGCGCGCTTGGCCTGATGGATGTCGCGCACCTTGCCGACCGCCCGGCCACCGAGCTTTCGGGCGGCGAGCAGGCGCGCGTGCTGGCTGCCCGAGCCGTCGCCCAGGCCACCCCGCTTCTGATCGCGGACGAGCCCGCTTCGGGTCTCGATCCCGCGCACCAGATGATGATGATGCAGGCGCTACGCCGCTTCGCCGCCGAAGGCCGTGCGATCCTCGTTTCCCTTCACGACCTCACGCTCGCGGCGCGCTGGTGCGATCGCGTGGTGATGCTGAAGGAAGGGCGGATCGCCGCCGAGGGAACGCCGGAAGCGGTCATGACGGTTGCGCGGCTGGCCGAGGTCTACGGCGTCACCGCCCATTTTTCACGGGATGAAGGCGGTCTCATACTCGCGCCGACAGGCCTGACGGATGCGGCGCCATGATCGCCTGGCCGAAGAACATCCGTGTCCGTGAGCTTGCCGAATCCGAGCCTGTCGAAACGCCGCTCGCAGCGGCAGCGCAGCCGGAGCCGGATCGCTCCCCCGCAATAGAAGTCGATGGAGCCTCCCCGCCGGATGAGGCGGGGCCTGCGCTCCCCTCCGCAGCCGACCCAATCGCGCCGCGCCGCGCACGCGCCTATTCCGCCGGCCTTCTGCTGGCGCTCGGCGTCTCCGCGCTCGCACACACAGGCGTGCTGGCCTTTCTCGTCGAGCAGATCACTCGGCCCGGCATAGAAGCAGAGACCGACGCGGTCAGCGTGGAAATCGTCCTGGAAGAACCGCCCTCGCCCGACGCCGGCTCGCAAGCGGCTTCAGCCCAGCCGGAGGTTCCGAGCGGGGAAGCGGATGAGCCGGAGGTGGTGGAAAACAAACCGGACCAACCGTCCGGAGACGAGCCTCCACGCCCTCAGCCGACAGAAATCCCCGCGCCACAAGCACCGGACGGCACTGCGTCCAATCCGCCTGTCGAGCAGACGGAGGAAGCTGCCGAGGTTCCAGAGCCCACCCCGCCGTCTCAAGAGCCAAACCGCCCGGCGGAAGATCCTCATCCCGCCGAGCTCAAAAGGAGCGGTCCTGAACGGCCGCAAGCTGACGCTCGTTCCAAAGAACCCGAGCGGGAAACGATGGAAGAGGATGCCGTCGCATCCGTTACGCTGCCACAGGATGACGTGCCTCTCCCGACGCCAAGGCCGGAGCCGCCGGAGGCGAAACGGACGGCCGCTTCGCAGAAGTCCGTTAAGAGGCAAGCCGGCCCGGAAACATCGCGCAGGCAAGCCGAGGAGCCCGAAGGGCCAAGACCTTCCCGGCAAGCCGCCACGGCGGCGCGTTCGGCGGAAAGGAACGCGGAGCGCACACGGCAATCGGCCGGCGGACAAAAGGGAGGCGCTGCGGCGGGCGACACGCGCGCCTATGCGCGCCGGCTCGTCGGTCATGTGGAGCGCCACAAGCGCTTCCCGCGCGAAGCCGCGCGGCAGGGCATCGCCGGAACAGCCCGGCTCGCCGTAACGATCGACCGCCGGGGCCGCCTGGCAGGCGCACGGCTTGCGAAAAGTTCCGGCCATGCACTTCTCGACGAGGAGGCGCTGGCCACGGCCCGACGCGCGGCACCCTATCCCCGTCCGCCGGAGGGGCTCGGTGGCGGCAGCATCACCTTCACGGTCGATCTGCGGTTCAGCGGGTAGAGTCCGTCCTTGTCGATGATTGAAATCCGCCTCGTTGAGGCCGATATGGCCGGGTAAGGCGGACTCGCTTGCACACGACTCATTCCTGGAGAACAGCATGGCCACGGGCCGGCAACTTCCCACGATGCACGGCTCGGCGCTCCGGTTCTCAGCATTTCTGGGCGCGGCTCTGCTGACCGTCTGTTTCGCAGCGCCTGCTGTTGCACAAAACCCCGCCATGGGCGGAGACCGCTATCGCCGGATCGTGCCTTCCTGCCCTGCAGGAACGGCGCTGATCGATGGCCGCTGCGTCACACCGCGGGCGCGGCAGCTATGCCCGCCGGGAACGGCAGGCAACTATCCCAATTGCCGCCCGGTCGTGCGCTCCGCCTGCCCGAACGGAACGATCGGCGTTTACCCGAACTGTCGTCCGACTCTCAATCTTCCGCCACCGCTCAACGAACAGCAGCGCGTTCCGCGCATCCAGCCATCGGTCCCGGAAGTGCGCAACCCCTATTCCAGACGATAGAAAACCCCGCCGGCGTGCCGGCGAGGCTTCTCCTCATCCTAGAGCCCGGCCGGTGGGAAAACCGGCCGGGCTCTTTCCTGCACTCTCCGTGGGAACGCACGGGGAGCAGGGAAGCCCTATTGGTTGCTCGCCACCGGCGCGACCAACGGGGTGATGCGGCGGATCGCGACGCGGCGGTTCTCCCGTTCGCGCTCCTCTGTGTTGATCTTCAGATATTGCTCGCCATAGCCCTGGGTCACCAGGTTTTCCGGCGTAATTCCGAAGACATTCGTGAGGGCTTCCGCCACCGACTGGGCACGCTCGTCCGAGAGCGCCAGATTGGCGAGTTCGGAGCCGACCGCATCCGTATGCCCCTCAATCAGGAAGGTTTCGGCCGGGTTTTCCTCCAGCATCTCCAGCATGGCGTTTGCCACGCCTTCGAGCTTCGGAATCTCGCTCTCCGCTATTGCGGCTGAACCGAACTCGAAATTGATCGTGTCAAGGTCGACGCGCCGCACCATGTCGCGCACGCGGGCCGAATAGCGTACCTCATCCAGCGAATAGAGGCGGCGTACCGGCTCCACCGGCGGCTGGTCGAGGAACTCGTAGTAGACGTTCGGATCGTCCACCCCTTCCGCCTCGAGGATGTACTCGCTCACCGGAATGGTGAGCCTGAGCGGCGGCAGATCGGCGGCCGGATCGCGGAACTCCAGCACATCCTCGTAGCGCTCCTCCGGTACGTAGACGAGCACGTATTCACGGCCCTCCGGCGTGACGCGGACACGCCGGATCACGTCACCGTAGCGGTTGCGCACGGTGATCACGCGGGTGCCGTCGCCCCGCTCCACCACCTCGCGCACGCGCCCGCCGCGCAGTTCTTCGTAATAGACCTGGTCGTCTTGGCGGACGAGCCGGTCATAGTCCGGGCTCTCGACGAAGACGTGGTTGTTGATCTCGACGATCGTCCGGTTGTCGTTGAACTCCTGGATCACACGAGCATTCTCGCGCGGCTGGAAGATCTCGCGCCGGCGCACCACCCGGTCCTCGGGCGTCTGGCCAAGCTCGATACGCTGCCCTTCTTCCTCCACGATGGTACGGATTTCCTGCTGGACCTGCTCCGTATCGATGATTTCCTCCTGGGCCTGAGCGTCGGAGTCCGGCATTGGCGCGGGTTCGGCCTCCTGCTCGGGCTGGGCCTGTTGCTGCTCGGGCTCGGCATCCTGCGGCTGCTCGGCCTGTGCCGGCTCTCCTTCGGCCGGCTGCTCGCCGGGCTGGGCCTCGCCCGCCGGCTGCTCCGCTTCCTTCTGGCTGTCGAGTACGGGAGCGGCGTTTTCCGGCTGGGTCTCGGCACCCTCCGGCGCTTCTTCCCCAGGCTGAGCCTCGCCTTCCGCGGCGGGTTGCTCCTCCGTTTCGCCTTCCTCGGCGGCGTCGGGTTCTGCCGCAGGCTGCTCGGCTTCCTCACCGGGCGCCGTTTCGGGTTCCGCATCCGGGACAGCTTCCTCGGCTGGAGCTCCTTCCTCGTCCGTGGGTTCAGTCGGTGTGGCTTCCTCCTCCGTTGCAGGCTCTTCTGCTGCGGGCTCTTCTGCTGCCGGCTCTTCGGCGGGCGCCTCTTCCTCGGCAGCCGGCTCGTCAGCGGGTGCCTCTTCAGCAGCCGGCGCTTCCTCCGCGGGCTGTTCCTCGGCAGGCGCTTCTTCCTCAGCCGGCGCCTGCTCCTCTACCGGAGCCTCCTCCTCGGCGGGCGCCTGCTCAGCCTCCGGAGCCTGTTCCGCGGGTTCTTCGGCCGGCGCTTCCTCTGCCGCGGGGGGCTCTTCCGCCTCTGGTGCGGGTTCTTCGGCGGGCGCCTGCTCCTCAGCGGGAGGCGCGGCCTCTTCCGCGGGAGCTTCCTCCGGCGGCGCGGCCTCCTCTTCCGGAGCCGCCGGCTCTTCCTCCATCACCGGAGCTTCTTCTTCGGGAGCGGGTTCGGCCTCCGGCTCGGGTTCGGCCTCGGGCTGCGCTTCCGGTTCAGGCTGCTGCTCGGGAGGGGCCGCCTGCTCGGCGGGAGCGCATCCGCCAGCGGCAGGCACGGTTCCCGGTGGGCATTCGCCACCGCCTTCGCCGCCCCCTCCGGCGTTGGGGTCTTCTGCCTGCGCCAGGATGATCGGCGCGTTCGCATTCGCGGGCTTTCCCGTCGCACCAAGGCGCGCGGCATCCGCCTCCGCGGAGAACGGCGCTGCCATCAGCAGGCACAGAGCGGTACCTGCCAAAAACCGGTTTGATTTCGTCATTCTATTCTTCGCTCCTGGTGGCGTCCCTTCCGCTTGGTAAATCTGCGATGACGTGCTTGGTTCCCGTGGAGCAGGAAAGATACGGCTCGCGTACTGCTTGACCTTGGCCCGGCGCCGCGCCACATCGAGGAAGATGGAACCTTTCTGGAAAACGAAGCCGCTTGAGGCGATGAGCGAAGCCGAGTGGGAATCGCTCTGCGACGGCTGCGGAAAGTGCTGCCTGGCCAAGCTCGAAGACGAGGACAGCGGCGAAATCCACTGGACGAGTGTCGCTTGCCGGCTGTTCGACGCGGGCAGCTGCCGCTGCAAGGATTATGCCGGCCGCCTCGCCAGCGTGCCGGACTGCGTGCGTCTCACGCCGCAGAACGTGCGCGAAATCACCTGGCTTCCTTCAACCTGCGCCTACCGGCTCGTGGCCGAGGGCAAGGACCTTCCCTGGTGGCATCCGCTCGTCTCCGGCCGCCCCGAAACAGTGCACGAGGCGGGCATCTCCATGCGCGGGCGGATCAGCGCGCTCGAGGACGAGCTATCGGAAGCGGACCAGTATTTCGAGCATCTGCTGGAGGAGGAACCATGAGCGAATCCGACACCCGGAACCTGATCGAGCGCGGCCTCGCCGCCTTCAACGCTGGCGACCACGAAGGCCTGAGCGCCAGTCTGTCAGAGGACGTGGCGGTCGACGTACCCGGTGAAGGGCGTGAAATCGGCCGCGAGAAGGCGCGTTGGCGCCTCGCCGCCCTGGCGAGGCATTTTCGCGCAGAGGTCACGGACATCGCCGTCATGACCGCGCCGGGGGGACTTCGGGCGGCCTCCGAATTCACCCTGCGTGGCACCTATCTTGCGGCGCTGGAAGGCTTTGCGCCCGCCAACGGACAGGCGTTCCGGCTTCCCGCCGGCCTCTTCTTCGACATAGACGACGAGGGCCTCATCTCCCGCGTGACCGTCTCCTATGACCGCTCCCGCCTTGCAAGCGAGCTCGAAAGCGGCTGATGCTGCCTGTGGGCAGTCGGCGCATGAGCCGCACCTGAACCCAATATGAACGGCAGGTTCGCGCGCTGTTCAGACGGTGCATGGCAGTTTCCCGTCATTCGCTTCGAGCGATTGGCATCGAAACCACGTCGGGAGAACTCCATGTTCCAGAAAATCAAGATTGCAGCCCTTTCGGTCGTCCTCGGCCTCGGTACCCTGGCCGCCGCGCCGGCCACCGCTCAGGCTGACGGCATTTATTTCAGCTTCGGCAGTGACAGCCGTGCAGGCGTCTACGTCAGGGATAACCACCGCCGCCATGACAACCGCTGGCGTCGCGCGGCCTGCAGCCCGAGAGATGCCGTCCAGAAGGCACACCGCATGGGCCTGCGCAACGTGCGTGTGGCGCGCGCGAACCGCAATACCATCCGCGTCGTCGGCCGCACGCGCCACGAGCGGGCAAGCATCGTCTTCGCACGGGCACCGCGCTGCCCGGTGATTCAGTACCGCTAGAGCATTTTGCGGGCAGGTGGAATCACTTGCCGTCGCACAAATGCGGCTAACGCGAAGCGGATACGCGGACGAATGTGAGCGCAGTCCGCTCTAAATGACGCCAGAAAAAACGCCGCCGGTTCCCCCGGCGGCGTTTTTTTCGATTCGCAAGACGTCTTCTCTTTTACTGCTGGTCGAGCTCGAACGTGACGTTCACCTGGACCGTGTAGCTGCTCTCGCCCCGTTCAACCGGCACCGCATCGGCCGCAGCTTCCATGCGCATCACCTTGGCGCCGAGCGGCATGGGAGGCGGAGTGCCCATCGTGTGCTCGGAGATCTGCAGCACGTCGCCAAGGGCCACGCCGGCCGCTTCCGCGAGCGTACGCGCCTTGGAAACCGCATCCTCGACGGCACGCTTGCGCGCCTCGTTGAGGGCCGCGGACGGATCGTCATTGGTGAAGGCGATGGAGCCGCCCTGGTTGACGCCCAGAGTGACGGAACGGTCGAGGATCTCGCCCACCTTGTCGAGATCGCGGATGCGCACGGTGAGCCCGTTGGTCACCTGATAGCCGACGATCCGCGGCTCGGTCTCGCCGTTCTGCTCATTGGGGTAGACGTAGCGCGGCTCGATGGAAAGACCGCTCGTCTGCAGGTCGCGCGCCTCGATCCCGGCTTCCTTCAGCGCCGCGATCACCGCCGTCATCGCCTCGTTGTTGGAATCCATGGCCGCCCGGGCGGTATCGGCCTCGCGCACCACGGCGAGCCGGATCAGAGCCATGTCGGGCGAGAGCGTTGCCTCCCCCTCCCCGGTCACCACGATGTTGGGCTGTCGGTCGGGCTCCTGCGCTCCGGCCGGCGCCACCGCCACGAAGGAGGCGGCAAGCGCCAGCGGGATGAAGGAACGGGTCATGGCAATCTCCTTGGTTCATTGAAAGCGAATCTGGATAAGCGTGGATTATGAAGCGATTGCGGCGCATAGTCTTGTGCGCGCTGCGAAAGTTCATTAAGTGAGCCGAGCCGGGCCTGTAGCTCAATGGTTAGAGCCGGCGGCTCATAACCGCTTGGTTGGGGGTTCGAGTCCCTCCGGGCCCACCATCACCGGCGCGCAGCATGGGGCGTATTTTCAAAGTCTCACGCGCGTTCGGCTGACCACGAAAGATGGTTTTAGCCACGCGCGTTTATCCATTTCCCCCCTAGCCATCCTCGCAGCCCACCGAGTGGGCGCGTTTCCAATCCCTGAATGGAATAATCGCTCGTCCTTCCCGTTTGCCTGAGCGGACCGCTGCGGATGCACGGAGCAGCCGCGCGGATCCTCCATCGAACGGAGACGCGATAATGTTTAACTGTGCGACCACAACAAAGACGATCCCCGCCATTTTTGCAGCATTTGGGCTGCTTGCGACCGGCGCCACGGCGAACGCCCAGGACACCGAAGAGAACCTGAGGCAGTGGACGGAAAAGCTCGACTATGCCGGGCCTCTGCCGGACCGCCCGGTCCTCATCGGCGATCGGCTCGTCTGGGAGGATCGCGCGCTGGCCGACCTCTGCGCGGAATTGAAGGGCACCTTCCGGAAGCTGGCGGGCCGAAGCGAGTTCATGTGCCGGCTTTCCGGCACATCCGGCGGTACGGCGACGGCAAAATTCGGGCACAGGGAATAAGCGCCCCTTCCGCCCGTTCTCCCCACGAGCCCGCGGAAGTTCGGCGTGCTGAAAACCCAGCTAGCGTCTTCGGGCTCGCAACTCAAATCCAATGGAGGAAATCCATGAAACGCGACAAGGAAAACAATGACACACCCCGCGACGAAAAGGCGATCGGCCGTCGTCGCGCCCTCAAGCAGATCGGTCTTCTGGCCGTAGCCGCCTATTCCGCTCCCGTCCTGCTCCAGGTCTCCCAGGCACGCGCGTCCGGGGGCTCGGGAGGAGGCTCTGGCGGCGGGTCCGGCGGCGGGTCTGGCGGTGGGGGCGGCAGAGGTTCCGGCGGAGGTGGCCGTGGCTCCGGCGGACGTGGTTCCGGCGGACGTGGCGGGTCCGGGGGGCGCGGTAACCGCGGATCGGGAGGCTCCGGCGGCAGGAGGTTCCACGGCCAGGGCCACCGCTTCGGCTCCCTCGGGCGCGGCCTGCGGGAGGTCGGGCACGACATCGGCCGCCTGTTCCGCCTCTGAAACCTGTGAGATGGAGGCGGCCGGTTACCTGCCGCCTCTTTTCGAGGGAAGCCTACATGCTCATCCGCTGCGCCCTGGTCGAACGGCCGCTCCTTTTCGAAGATGCCCAAGAGGTCTTCGAGGTGCTTTTCTCGGTCACCGACGGCTGGCAATTCCACAGGACGTTGCAAACGGACCCGCCGCTGATCCGCGTGACCCGCTGCGAGGGCGGCTTCAGGATCGAGGAAGAGGGCCACAATTCCTTTTGCGAGGACAGCGCCGTAAGCGCGGCGTGCAGCCTCGTCGCCATCCTGCTTAATCGCATGGTCGAGGACGATGCAGACTGCCTTTGCTTGCATGCGGGTGCGGTCTCCCTCGGGGGCCCTGCGCTCGTCTTCCCGAGCACCCACCGCGCCGGCAAGAGCACGCTTGTCACGGCGCTGGCGTTCGGGGGAGCAAGGCTTCTCGCGGACGACATCCTCCCGCTCGATTGCACGGGTGCGAAGATGCAGGCCATCGCCTCCGGCGTCGCGCCGCGGCTGCGACTGCCGTTCAGCCCCTCCCTGGGTGCGCGATTCCGCCTTGCCGCATGGCGCTTCGCCGGTCCCGACGACGGCTATTACCGCTATATCCGCCTGCGCACTTCCGCACGGTTCCCGTTCGGCACGCGGCACGATTTGGGCGCCTTCATCTTTCTCGAACGCGGGGCTGAACGCGCCGAAGCTCGC
>Ga0164243_10016412_pt1 | contig 10165 bp, 8 predicted proteins | sample OricompcompostOP_FD_108781 | JGI IMG/M metagenome (GOLD analysis project Ga0164243, IMG submission 108781) | Organic Plus compost microbial communities from Emeryville, California, USA - Original compost - Organic plus compost (OP) | ecosystem: Engineered > Solid waste > Mixed feedstock >... | reverse complement strand
GGCTACGGCACCTCCGAGGCACCCGCGCGCCGCCGCCGCGTACGGCCGTCGGCTCCGGTGGCTCCGGCGGCTCCGGCCCGGGACGGCGCGGCGAACGGCGCCCCCCGCGCGGGCACCCCGTCCGCCGAGCGCGTGGCACGGCCCGTCGGTACCGCCGCCGGCCACGGCACGGACACCCCGCCGGCCGCCGGGCCGGTCCGCCACGACGGTCCCGTGCCCGTGATCTCCCCCCTCGTCCGCCGTCTCGCCCGGGAGAACGGGCTGGACCTGCGAGAGCTCCACGGCTCCGGACCCGACGGGCTCATCCTGCGGGCCGACGTCGAATACGCCCTGCGGGCCGCCGAGTCCCGCCGCGCGGCGCAGCCCGCCGCACCCGCACACCGCGAGACGTCGGCGCCCGCGCAGACCCCCGTCCGCTCCTCCGCGCCCGCCGCCGGGGTCCGCGTGCCCCTCAAGGGTGTGCGTGGTGCCGTCGCCGACAAGCTCTCGCGCAGCCGGCGCGAGATCCCCGACGCCACCTGCTGGGTGGACGCCGACGCGACGGAGCTGATGCGGGCGCGCGCGGCGATGAACGCCGTGGGCGGGCCGAAGATCTCCCTGCTCGCCCTGCTGGCCCGGATCACCACGGCCGCCCTCGCCCGGTTCCCCGAGCTGAACTCCACGGTCGACATGGAGGCCAGGGAGGTCGTCCAGCTGGAGCACGTGCACCTGGGCTTCGCCGCGCAGACCGAGCGGGGTCTCGTCGTCCCGGTCGTCCGGGACGCCCACGCGCGGGACGCGGAGTCGCTGACCGCCGAGTTCGCCCGGCTGACCGAGGCGGCCCGCGCGGGCACGCTCACCCCGGCCGAACTGACCGGCGGCACCTTCACGCTGAACAACTACGGCGTGTTCGGCGTCGACGGCTCCACGCCGATCATCAACCACCCGGAAGCCGCGATGCTCGGCGTCGGCCGCATCATCCCCAAGCCCTGGGTGCACGAAGGGGAGCTGGCGGTGCGCCAGGTCGTCGAGCTCTCGCTGACGTTCGACCACCGGGTCTGCGACGGCGGTACGGCGGGCGGCTTCCTGCGTCACGTGGCGGACTGCGTCGAGAACCCGGCGGTGCTGCTGCGCACCCTGTGACGCACCCGTCGCGACGGGCCGCCCCCCGTGCGTTCCCTGTGATCGCGGGGACACGCATACTCGGGGGGTGACCGCGTACGAACCCACGCCCCCGCCGGGCGCCCTCCCCGCCGCGTACGACGCCGTCGTGCTCGCCGGCGGTGGGGCGCGGCGGCTGGGCGGCGTGGACAAACCGGCGGTGCGCGTGGGCGGCCGGGCCCTGCTCGACCGGGTCCTCGGCGCCTGCGCCGACGCGCGGGCGACCGTCGTCGTCGCCGACCCGCGCCCCACCGCCCGGCCCGTGCGCTGGGCGCGGGAGGACCCGCCGGGCGGCGGCCCGCTCGCGGCCCTGGACGCCGGGCTCCGGCACACCACCGCCGACGTCGTCGTCGTCCTCTCCGCCGACCTGCCGTTCCTCCACGAGGACACGGTGCGCACCCTGCGGGCCGCCCTGAGCGGCGCCCCCGACACGGCCGGTGCGCTGCTCACCGACGCCGGTGGCCGCGACCAGCCGCTCGTCGCCGCCTACCGCGCCCCGGCCCTGCGCCGTGAACTGGCCGCGCTCACCCGGGAACACGGCACGCTGACCGGGCTCCCCCTGCGCCGGCTGACCGGCGCCCTCGACCTCACCCGCGTCCCCGACCCCGTCGCGTCCTTCGACTGCGACACCTGGGACGACATCGCCACCGCCAGGGCACGCATCAGGGAGCATGGGCACGTGTTGGATGAATGGATCTCCGCAGCCAAGGACGAACTGGGCATCGACCTCGACGTCGACATCAAGGTCCTGCTGGACCTCGCCCGGGACGCGGCCCACGGTGTCGCGCGGCCCGCGGCGCCCCTGACCACCTTCCTCGTCGGCTACGCGGCCGGCCGGGCCCAGGGAGGCCCCGAGGCCGTCGCCGAGGCGTCCCGCAAGGCCGCCGCCCTGGCCCAGCGCTGGGCGGACGAGGCCGCCGCCGCCAAGGCCGACGCGGCCCCCGACGCCACCCCCGACACCCGCCCGGACGCCGGATGACCGCCGGCGGCACGCGCGCGGGCCAGGACGCCGAGGACCTCGACATCGAGGAGGTGCTCGCCCTCGTGAACGAAGGCCACGGCCCGTCCGCGCACGGCGACTCCGTGCCCGCCCCCGCCCCGCGCCCCCACGGCTCAGGGCGGACCGGGCGGCCCGGGGAGGACCGCCACCACCGGTCCACGCCCTGGCCCGACGCCCGCGAGACCGCCGCCCGGGCGGCCCGCGCGGCGGTGAAGGCCGCGCGCCGCGCCCCCGTCCAGGTGCCGCTGGACGCCGCTCTCGGCCTCACCCTGGCCGCGCCGCTCACCGCGCTGACCGACCTGCCCTCCTTCGACACCTCCGCGATGGACGGCTGGGCGATCGCCGGGCCCGGTCCCTGGGCGGTGCGTGAGGACGGTGTCCTGGCCGGGCACGCCGAGGCCGCCGCGCTGACCGACGGGGAGGCCGTGCGGATCGCGACCGGCGCCCGGATCCCGCCGGACACCACCGCCGTGCTGCGCTCCGAGCACGGCACCATCGACGCCAAGGGCCGGCTGCACGCCGCCCGGGACATCGAACCCGGCCAGGACATCCGCCCGCGTGGCCAGGAGTGCCGCACCGGCGACCATCTCCTCGCGACCGGCACCATCGTGACCCCGGCCGTGCTCGGCCTGGCCGCCGCCGCCGGGTACGACACGCTCACGGCCGTGCCCCGCCCCCGGGTGGAAGTCCTCGTCCTCGGCGACGAGTTGCTCACCGAGGGGCTCCCCCACGACGGCCTGATCCGGGACGCGCTCGGGCCGATGCTGCCGCCGTGGCTGCGTGCCGTCGGGGCCGAGATCCTCGCCGTGCGCCGGCTCGGCGACTCCGCCAAGGCCCTGCACAAGGCGCTCACGACCTCCCGTGCCGACCTCGTCGTCACCACGGGCGGCACCGCCGCCGGCCCCGTCGACCACGTCCACCCCACGCTGGAGCGCATGGGCGCCGACCTGCTGGTGGACGGCGTCCAGGTGCGCCCCGGCCACCCCATGCTGCTGGCCCGCCTCAGGGAGGACCAGCACCTGGTCGGCCTGCCCGGCAACCCCCTGGCCGCCGTGTCGGGGCTGCTCACGCTCGCCGAGCCGCTGCTGCGGACGCTCGCGGCACGTCCCGCGCCCGAGTCCTACACGCTTCCGCTGAAGGAGGCCGTGCACGGGCATCCGCAGGACACCCGGCTGGTGCCGGTCGTGCTGCGCGGCGACCACGCCGTGCCGCTGCACTACCACGGTCCGGCCATGCTGCGGGGCATGGCGGCGGCCGACGCCCTGGCCGTCGTACCGCCCGGCGGTGCCCGGGCCGGTCAGGAGACCGCACTGCTGGATCTGCCCTGGGCGGCCGCCGGTATCGAGGTGTGTTTCACGTGAAACTTCCGGGTCAGGACGCGATCGCCCGTCAGGCGGACGAGCGGATCGCGACCTATCGGGTCACGCTCCCGAAGAAGATCGTGGAGCACCCCTTCCGGCAGGTCGCCAAGCGGGTGTCGCTGGCCCTCGCCCTTCTCGTGCTGACGGCGCTGATCGTCTACGCCGACCACGGGGGCTACAACGACAGTTCCGACGGCTCGGTCGACCTTCTCGACGCCTTCTACTACTCGACCGTCACGCTGTCGACCACCGGGTACGGGGACATCACCCCGGTCAGCGACGCCGCCCGGTTCACGAATATCTTCGTCATCACGCCCATGCGGGTGCTGTTCCTGATCATCCTGGTCGGCACCACGCTCGAGGTCCTGACCGAACGGACCCGAGAGGAATGGCGCCTGAACCGCTGGAGGTCCACCTTGCGTGACCACACCGTCGTCGTCGGCTTCGGCACGAAGGGCCGTTCGGCGATCCAGACCGTCTGCGCGACCGGGCTGAGCAAGAACCAGGTCGTCGTGGTCGACCCCAGCTCCAAGGTGATCGAGGCGGCCGTCGCCGAGGGCTACGCCGGTGTGACCGGGGACGCGACGCGCAGCGAGGTCCTGAAGCGGGCCGAGGTGCACAAGGCCCGGAAGATCATCATCGCGACCCAGCGCGACGACACGGCCGTACTGGTGACCCTCACGGCCCGACAGCTGAACCGGGGCGCGAAGATCGTGGCCGCGGTCCGCGAGGAGGAGAACGCGCCGCTGCTGAAGCAGTCCGGGGCGGACGCGGTCATCACCAGCGCCAGCGCGGCGGGACGGCTGCTCGGCCTGTCCGTGCTGAGCCCCGCCGCCGGCATGGTGCTGGAGGACCTGATCCACCAGGGCACCGGGCTCGACATCGTCGAACGGCCGGTCATAAAGGCCGAGGTGGGCAAGAACCCCCGGGAGCTGGAGGACCTGGTGATCAGTGTCCTGCGCGGACACCGGGTGCTCGGCTACGACGACCCGGACGTCGGCGCCCTGGAGCTGACGGACCGGCTCATCACGATCGTGCGGGTGACACCGGGCGCACACGTGGCACCCGACGCCCGGCCCCTGCCCCAGGACTGACGCCCCGCGCGGTCTACTTGCGGTTGTACAGCCGCATCGTGACCGGCCCGAAGACCAGCACGAACAGGCACGTCCAGCCCAGCGACCAGGCGACGTCGGCCGCCGGCCAGTCGCCCGCCATCAGTCCGCGCACGGCCGTGGCCAGATGCGTGATCGGGCTGTTGTTGACGAACGCCTGGAGCCAGCCCGGCATGGTCTTCGGGTCGACGAAGACGTTGGACAGGAAGGTCAGCGGGAAGATCACCATCATGCTGACGCCCATCACCGACTTCTCGGAGCGCAGCAGCAGACCGAACATCGTCCAGATCCACGAGAACGCGAAGGAGAAGGCGACCAGCAGCGCGATGCCCGCGACGACGCCGCCCACCCCGCCGTCCGGGCGGAACCCGAGGATGACGCCGACGGTGAGCATCACGACGGAGGCGATCGTGTAGCGCAGGGCGTCGCCCAGCAGATAGCCGACCATCGTGGACGGACGCCAGATCGGCAGCGTCCGGAACCGGTCGAAGACGCCCTTCTCGATGTCGGTGTTCACCGAGACACCGGTGTACATCGTGATCATCACGACGGACATCACCAGGATGCCCGGCAGCAGGAACTGGATGTACGCCGTCGGGGACCCGGCCAGGGCGCCGCCGAACAGGTACGTGTACATCAGCACCAGCATGATCGGGAACGCGGTGACGTCGAAGAGCTGCTCGGGCACGTGCTTGATCTTCAGGATGGCCCGCCAGCCGAACGTCATCGACGCCGACCAGGCGCTCGGCCGCGGCGGCCGTTCCTTCGCGATCAGCAGCGCGGCGAGCGACGCGGTGCTGACGGGGGCGAGTTCCTTGTCCTCGGTCTGTGTCACGGTGCTCATGCCGCCACCTCGTCCTGGTCGCCGTCGGCCTCGTGCGTGTCGTGTCCGGTCAGGGCGAGGAACACCTCGTCCAGGCTGGGCTGGCCCAGCGAGAAGTTGTCGACGGTGATGCCGCCGCGGGCCAGCTCGGCGAGCGCGCGGCCCGCCTGCTCCGCCGCGCCCTGCCCGTTGCCCGCGCCGCCGACACGGGCGGTGAGGGCCACGGGGTCGGGCTCGGACTGCACCTCGGCGTCCAGGGCCAGTCGCAGGATGCGCGCCGCCTCCGGCCGCTGGGCCGGGTCGCGCAGCCGCAGATGGACGGTGCCGGCGCCGACGGACGCCTTCAGCTCGCCCTTGGTGCCCTCGGCGATCACCCGTCCCTGGTCGATCACCGCGATCCGGGACGCCAGCTGGTCGGCCTCGTCCAGATACTGCGTGGTCAGCAGGACGGTGGTGCCCTGCGCGACGACCGCGCGGACGATGTCCCAGACCTGGTTGCGGCTGCGCGGGTCGAGACCGGTCGTCGGCTCGTCGAGGAAGAGCAGGTCCGGGGTGTTGAGGATCGACGCGGCGATGTCGATGCGGCGGCGCATGCCGCCCGAGTAGTTCTTGACCTGCTTGCCCGCCGCGTCCGTCAGCCCGAAGGCCTCCAGCAGCTGTGCCGCGCGCTCGCGAGCGGCCGGCTTGCGGTGGCCGAGGAGGCGGGCCAGCAGGACCAGGTTCTCCGTGCCGGTGAGGTCCTCGTCGACCGAGGCGTACTGGCCGGTCAGGCTGACCCGGCCGCGCACCGCGTCGGCCTCGCGCACCACGTCGTGCCCGAAGACATGGGCCTCGCCGCCGTCCGGGCGCAGCAGGGTGGCGAGCATCTTCACCGTGGTCGTCTTGCCGGCGCCGTTCGGTCCGAGGACGCCGTAGACCGTGCCGGCCGGAACCGCGAGGTCCACGCCGTCGACGGCCCGTGTCTCACCGAATGTCTTCACCAGGCCCGCGGTCTCGATGGCGAGACCGGTCGTCTGCGTGCTCATGCTGTCGGGGTCCTTCCGGAGGGGTCCTTCCACGGAGTTGGGCTACGCATGGGGAGACCTTTACGGTCCCGCAAACTCATCGGTGACGCACAGCGTTTTCCCGGCGGCCGGTGCGGCGCACGGGACGGCGGACGGTGGCGGGAGCGCGTCCCGGGGGTAGCGTCCGTGACATGCATGCGATCACGATTGCGGAACCGGGCGGGCCCGAGGCACTGGTGTGGGACGAGGTTCCCGACCCCGTGCCGGGCGAGGGCGAAGTGCTGGTCGAGGTGGCGGCGGGCGCCGTCAACCGGGCCGACCTCCTGCAACGGCAGGGCTTCTACGACCCGCCGCCCGGCTCCTCCCCGTACCCCGGTCTGGAGTGCTCCGGCAGGATCGCCGAGGTGGGGCCCGGCGTCTCCGGCTGGGCCGTCGGCGACGAGGTCTGCGCCCTGCTCGGGGGCGGCGGATACGCCGAGAAGGTGGCCGTGCCGGCCGGGCAGCTGCTGCCGGTCCCGGAGGGCGTGAGCCTGACGCAGGCCGCGGCGCTGCCCGAGGTGGTGTGCACGGTCTGGTCGAACGTCTTCATGATCGCCCACCTGCGTCCTGGCGAGACGCTGCTCGTGCACGGCGGGTCCAGCGGCATCGGCACCATCGCGATCCAGCTCGCCAAGGCGGTCGGCGCGAAGGTCGCGGTCACGGCGGGCAGCAAGGAGAAGCTGGAGCGGTGCGCCGAGCTCGGCGCGGACATCCTGATCGACTACCGGGAGCAGGACTTCGTCGAGGAGATCAAGGAGGCCACCGGCGGTGCCGGGGCCGACGTGATCCTCGACATCATGGGCGCGAAGTACCTCGACCGGAACGTCCGGGCCCTCGCCGTCAACGGCCGTCTCGCGATCATCGGGTTGCAGGGCGGGGTGAAGGGCGAGCTCAACCTGGGCGCCCTGCTGGCCAAGCGCGCCGCCGTCACCGCGACCTCGCTGCGGTCCCGCCCGCTGGAGGAGAAGGCGGCGATCGTCGCGGCCGTACGCGAGCACGTGTGGCCGCTGCTGAAGGCCGGCCACGTCCGTCCGGTCGTCGACCGCGAGATCCCGATGAACGACGCCGCCGAGGCGCACCGGGTGGTCGAGGAGAGCGGGCACGTCGGCAAGGTGCTGCTGGTCGTGCCGTAGGAGCCGCCTACGTTCGGCGCAGGCGCAGTCCGACGAAGGCCAGGCCCAGGCCGAGGCCGACGAGGACCAGGCCCATGCCGAGGGGCAGGACCTGGAGGACGGGCTGCTGTGCCCGCTCCTGGGTGCCGGCGCCCTGCGCGTCGTCCGCCGCCCGGCCGGACGGCGGCGCGGTGGCGCCGGCGGTGGCCTCGTCGTCCGGCACGGCCGCGGTGTCCTCCTCGTCGGCCGGCGGTGCCGTGTCGTCGCGGTCGCCGGCCGGGCGCACCGCCGCCTCCGACTCCTCCAGGGGCACCTTCTGCCGTCCCGGCCGCTCACGGCCCTCGCCCGGCCGGCTTCCGGCCCGGGACGGCTCGTCGGAGGGCTCGGTCCGGCCGGCGGCGGGTCCGTGGGCGCTGGCGCTGGGCGACGGCTCGTGCCGTCGCGAGTGCCAGGTCTCCCGCACCTCCTCCCGGTCACGGGCCTCCTCGCGCCCGCCCGGCCGGTGGTGCTCACGGTGCGCCCCGTGCCGCGACGGTGTGGCGGACGGCTTCCCGGAGGCGGAGGGGGCCGAGGGGCGCCCGGACCCCGTGTCCTGCGACCCGTCGGCGGACGGCTCGGCGGACGGTGACCCCTGGCGGCCCGCCGCGAGGCCCTGAGCGGGACGCGTGGTCTCGGCGGCCTGAGCCACCCCGGTGCCACCGCCCGCGACCAGTCCCATGACCAGCACGCCCAGCAGTCCGGTCGTGCGCATGACCCCGATCGCTCCCACTGCCTTCACCACCCAAGAGTCCGCGGCACCCCGAGCCAGCACCCCCGTTCTCGCAGGACAAGCCTCACAGGCCCCGGCGCACCCGGCATTCCGGGCGCCGCCACCCGGCCGACCCGCCCGGGTGGGCGCGCGGAATCGCCGGTGATGCGAACGGTGGATCAGCCCCCGCGGGGGGCACCACGATGATGAGCTGTACGGGTGCGAGAGAATGGCGGCATGGAGATGCCGAGGAACGACAGGCAACCCGAGAACCCCCAGATCCTGGTCGTGGGCCAGGACGGGATGGCGCTCGGTGGCGGCGGCGGGGACGACGACTCCCGCGAGATCCCGGTGACGGAGCAGGTGGAGCAGCCCGCGAAGGTCATGCGCATCGGCAGCATGATCAAGCAGCTGCTCGAAGAGGTGCGCGCCGCTCCCCTCGACGAGGCGAGCCGGGCCCGGCTGAAGGAGATCCACGCCAGTTCCGTCAAGGAACTGGAGGACGGCCTGGCCCCCGAGCTCGTCGAGGAGCTGGAGCGGCTGTCGCTGCCGTTCACGGACGAGGGGACACCGTCCGACGCGGAACTGCGCATCGCGCAGGCCCAGTTGGTCGGCTGGCTGGAGGGCCTCTTCCATGGCATCCAGACCACCCTGTTCGCCCAGCAGATGGCGGCGCGCGCCCAGCTGGAGCAGATGCGCCGCGCCCTCCCGCCCGGTGTCGGCGGCGACGACGGCGACCACCCGCAGGCCGGCCGGACCGGGGGCCCCTACCTGTAGGGCACGTCCCAGGACGCCGTGAGCCGTCCCAGGACGGCGTGAGCCGCAGACGACGAGGGCCCGGCGGCCGATGCCGCCGGGCCCTGCCACGTCGGTGCGCCACTCCGGATCGCCGGCGCGTCACTCCGCTTGCCGGTGCGCGCTACTCCGGATTGCCGGTGGACACCTTGAACTTCATCACCGGGGCGTCGTCCGGGTCGAAGTCCTTGCGGATCTGGGGATCCTGTCCCATGACGGTGCCCTGGCCGTACGTGTTCTCGTCGACGTCGATCTTCTCGTACTCCCAGCCGGCGGCCTTCAGGCACTTCTCGACCGACGGCCAGTATCGGAAGGTCAGGTCCGGCATCATCACCTTGTCGGGGTCGAGGAGGGACTCGCGCGGCTCGGTGCACTCGCTCTCCTCGACGGTGCGCGAGGTGTCGCCCTGCCGCCAGCCCGGCGCCTTGGAGATCTCGGTGGCCGCGGTCGAGCCGCCACCGCCGCCCTTGCCCTCGTCGCCCCCGCCGCCGTTCATCGACAGCGCGGCGACCAGACCGCCCACGGCGACCAGGGCCACGACGATCGAGCCGATGATCACCGTCCGGTTGCTCTTGCCGCCGCCCGGCGCGCCCTGGCCCTGCGGCGCCATCGTGTACGGCGGGGGCGTGGGGTGGCCGGGCTGGGAGTAGGAGGCGGGCGCCGGCGTCGTGAAGCCGGACTGCTGCGGATAGCCGTACGCCGGGGTCGGCCCGGACGGCGGCGGGGTGCCGTACGGAGAGGGCGCCGGCGTCGGCTGGTAGGGCTGCTGGACGGGCCCGGTGCTCGGGGGCGTCTGCCCGACCGGCGGGAACACCGAGGCGCCGACGCCCTGGCCGCTCTGCGTCTGCGCGCCCGGCACGATGCTCGGCGGCGCAGCCTGGAAGGACTGGGCGATGCGCAGGCACTCGTCGCGCATGGCCTCGGCGCTGGGGAAGCGTTCGTTCGGGTTCTTCTTCAGCGCGCGGGCCACCAGCGCGTCCACCGCCGGGGGCAGCGAGCGGTTGATCGAGGAGGGCGCCGGGGGCTCCTCC
>Ga0164243_10016409_pt1 | contig 10166 bp, 10 predicted proteins | sample OricompcompostOP_FD_108781 | JGI IMG/M metagenome (GOLD analysis project Ga0164243, IMG submission 108781) | Organic Plus compost microbial communities from Emeryville, California, USA - Original compost - Organic plus compost (OP) | ecosystem: Engineered > Solid waste > Mixed feedstock >... | reverse complement strand
CGTTCTTCCCGGGCCTGATGCTGGCCAGCCTCTACATGCTGTACGTCATCATCATGGCGATGCTCAATCCGAAGCTGGCGCCGATGCTGCCGGACGAGCAACGCAAGGTGCCGTCGAATGTCGTGCTCCTTTCGCTGCTGACCTCGTTCGCTCCCCTGGCTGGGCTGATCGGGGCCGCGCTCGGCTCGATTCTCTTCGGGCTTGCGACGCCGTCCGAGGCCGCAGCGATGGGATCGCTCGGCGCGCTGCTGCTCGCCGTCGCTTACGGGGCCGACTATTCCCGGCGGCACAACGTCATCATTGTGCGCGTATACGGTGTGCTCGCCACTGCCTTCCTCCTCTATCTCGTCGTCTGCGGTGCGACGCACCTGAGCGCAGATCGCCGGGTTGTGGCCGTGGCGTTCTTCGCCACGCTGGCGGTCGGTGTCGTGCTCATCCCCGGAACGTCGTTCTCGCTGGGACAGCTCAAGGAATCCGTGTTCCTGACGGCGCGCACGACCGCCATGGTCTGCTGGCTGTTCATCGGATCGTTCACCTTTTCGGCGATCTTCGCCTACCTCGGAGGGCACGAGCCGATCGAAAAATTCGTGCTGGCGCTCAACCTGAATACCATCGGGTTCATGATCATGGCGCAGGCGATCATCTTCGTCCTGGGCTGGCCTTTGGAATGGACCGAGATCATCGTGATCTTCATGCCCATTTTTCTGCCGCTGCTGAAGACCTTCAACGTCGACCCGCTGTTCTTCGGACTCCTGGTCGCGCTGAATATCCAGACATCGTTCCTTTCGCCGCCGGTTGCGATGGCGCCGTTCTATCTCAAGGGCGTCGCGCCGAGCTGGGTGAACATCAACGATATCTTCCGCGGCGTCATGCCGTTCCTCTTCATCGTGATCATCTCGATGGTGCTGCTCTATACGTTCCCGCAGATCGGCCTGTGGCTGCCGAACCAGATCTACCGATAACGTGATGGACATCCGACAATGGTCAGCCTGATCGCCGGAATCGCCGTTCTGATCGCCACCGCCGTTGCATTCCTGGCCTTGCTGCCGCGCGGCGGCAGGTTGCACCGCTGGGTCGACACTGCGTGGGAGCCCTATATTGCGGTGGCACTCTGCGCTGGTGTCGCGCTCACGTTCACGCTGGTGCTTTCCGGCGCGATTGATCTTGCAACCGGATAGCGGAGGCAGCCGAGGGCGTCACTGAGCGGGAACGCTGCGCCTCAGGCCTTCGGCGGCGAGCCGAGGTGCTCGCGAAAAAAGGCGAGGGTACGCTGCCAGGCGAGGTCGGCAGCCTGCTTGTTGTAGCGCACGCCTGCAGTGTCGTCGTTGAAGGCGTGCTGTGTGCCGGGATAGGTGTAAATCGTATAGCGCTTGCCGTTGGCCTTGAGCGCTGCCTCATAGGCGGCGATACCCCGATTGATGCCATCATCGTGCTCGGCATAATGCAGGAGTAGCGCGGCCTTGATCGCTGGCACCTGGCCGGCGGGAATCTGGGCGCCGTAATATGCGACGGCCGCCGCCAGATCGGGATCGCCCGCTGCCATGCGATTCACCACGCCGCCGCCGAAGCAGAAGCCCACTGCGCCGACCTTGCCGGTGGATTCAGCATGCGTCCTCATGTAGGGCGCCGCCGCGATCGCCGCGGCGATCATCGCCTCGCGGTCGGTCCTGGCATACAGATCGCGCGCCTCATCGTCGCTTGGCGGCGTGCCGCCGCTCACCGAGAGAAGGTCGGGGGCGAAGGCCAGGAAGCCCTCGAGCGCCACACGCCGTGCGACGTCCTCGATGTGCGGATTGAGCCCGCGGTTCTGATGGATCACGACGACGGCGGGGCGCTTGCTTGCGCCCTTGGCGCGCACCAGGTAGCCGCGGATCCTGCCCTTCGGCGAATCATAGGACGTGCGCGCCATGTCGAGGCGCGGGTCGTTTTCCGGCACCGTCGCCGCGCTCGCATAGTCGCATTGCAGCAGTGGAAGCAGCGCGGCAGCGGCCGCGGTTGATCCGGCCAGTTCGGACAGGCGGTCAAGAAATTTGCGCCGGTCAATATGGCCATGCGTGAAGCTGTCATAGAGATCGATGATCCGTTGATCCATGAGCGCCGTCCCTCATGCGACGAGCAACGATACCGCGTCTCCCGCCGCCTAGGAGAGCTCTGCACGCAGTTGTGAGCGGTATGGGACGCCTTGCTTGCGCGCGTCTGCGGAACTTGCATATTGGGCGCTGCTGATTGGGTTGGGGGATCACATGCGACGATTTCGCGTTGGGGGCGCGGCCGCACTGGCTGCCGTGCTGGCATCTGCCGTGGCGTTGACGACCGGCGGGGCAGAGGCATCGCCGGAGTTTCCGTTCGGAAAGGAGCTGTTGCTCGATGCCAGGCCAATGAAGGGATCGAAGCGCATCCCGATTCTCGATATCCGCGACAACGGGATGGCGGCCATCGACCTGTGGTGCAACAGCGTGCAGGCGCAGCTCGTCGTCGCCAAGGACACGATCACGGTCATCACCGGGCCGCAGACGAATCGTCCCTGCCTGCCCGAACAGGCGCGCCGCGACCAGGAGATGATGGACGCGCTCGCGCAGGTGACGAACTGGCGACGCGAAGGGGACAGTCTCGTGCTGATCGGTCCGCGTATGCTGCGCTTCCGATTGCAGTCGAACTAGCGTGCTGACTGGGGCCAGCGCGTTGCGTCGTCCGGGCGTCGCTCAAGCAAATGTCTGAGCCGCGACGGCGACCCTCGTATCTGCATTTTGCTGCCGATACCGCGACGCGGCGTTGCCGGACATGCGCAGGGTTGAGCACGGCGCGTGCAGCGCGCCCTGAATCTGGGCACGCTCTGCCGAATGACGCGCCATGGGCGTGACCTCACGCCTGTCAGGCGTGCTGCACGCTTGGCCTGTGGATTGCTTGATCTTCGCGGGTCCATCCCAGGGAGATCATCATGCGTCGCCGAGACTTCACCACCTTGGCCATTGCCGGCGCCGCCGGGACCATCGCGGCGCCAGCCGTGGTTCGGGCACAAACCACGTTCAACTGGAAAATGACAAGCTTCTATGGCCCCAATGCCGCGTTCTATTCGACCGGCCCGGGCAGCGCGAAGGACCTGATCCGGCGCATCGAGGAGATGTCGGGCGGGCGCATCAAGATCCAGTTCTTCGGCGCCGGCGAACTCATCCCGGCGGCGGAAGGATTCGATGCCGTCTCGTCGGGCACCGTCGAGATGAACTACGCCAACGCCTATTTCTGGACCGGCAAGGTGTTCGCCGGCCAGTATTTCACCGCGGTGCCGTTCGGCCTCAATTTCCAGGGCTTGAACGGCTGGATGTACGACGGTGGAGGCCTCGCCCTGTGGAAGGAAGTCTACGACCGCTTCAATCTCGTGCCGTTCCTGTGTGGGAACACAGGGGTGCAGATGACCGGCTGGTTCAAGAAGCCGATCGAGAAGGTCGAGGACTTCAAGGGACTCAAGATGCGCATCCCCGGCCTGGCCGGACGCGTGTATCAGCAACTCGGTGTCGACGTGCGGCTGCTCCCGCCCGGGGAGATATTCCCCGCGCTTGAGCGCGGCGTCATCGACGCGGCCGAGTTCGTCGGGCCCTATCTCGATCGCCAGCTCGGGCTGCACCGCGCCGCCAAGTACTACTACACGACTGGCTGGCACGAGCCTGCGACCGCGAGCGAGCTCATCATCAACAAGGCGAAATGGGATAGCCTGCCGCCGGACCTCAAGGCGGTGATCGAGAATGCCTGCGCCGCCTGCAACGTCGTCAGCGAAGCCTGGTGCCAGAAGAACAACGCGGAGGCGATGGATGACCTGATCAAGAATCAGGGCGTCACCGCGCAGCCGCTACCCGACGATGTGGTGAAGGCGCTGCGGGAGGCGAACGCCAGGATCCTCGCAGAGGCCGTCGCGAAGGACCCGCTCACCAAGAAGGTGCACGACTCGTACATGGCCTACACGGACAGGTTCAAGGCGTGGTCGGGCTACAGCGAATCCGTCTACCACGGCAAAATCCTGAAGGGCTGACGTGGGCCCGGCCGTACGCGTGGCCGCCGGCATCGACGCTTTCATCGATGTCGTCGGCCGCATCACCGCATGGTCGTCATTCGCGCTGGCGCTCGTGATGGGCGGCAACGTGCTGTTGCGCTACGTCTTCCATACCGGCACCGTGTGGTCGCAGGAGCTCGAGTGGCACCTGATGGCTCCGATCTGCCTGTTCGGCATGTCGTACGCGCTGCGGCACGGGGAGCACGTGCGCGTCGACGTGCTCTATGCGTCGTTCTCCCAGCGGACAAAGGAGATGGTCGAGGTCGCCTCTGCGCTGCTGGCGATGGCCATCTGCCTGATCGTGATCTGGCTGTCCATCGCCTACGTGAAGCAGTCCTGGGTGATCGGGGAGGGATCGGCAAACCCCGGCGGCATTCCCGCGCGCTACATCCTCAAGAGTCTCATTCCGATCGGCTTCGGGCTTTTCTTCCTACAATCCTTGGCGCAGGGCATCCGCGGTTTCCTGGCTTGGCGGAGTGTCCGCTGATGCCGTTCAACGAACTGCTCGCGCTGCTGATGCTGGCGTCGTTCTTCGTCCTGCTGATGGCCGGCATCCCCGTGGCCCTCACCCTCGCGACCTCGGGCCTCGTGTTCGGCTACATCGGATTCGGGCCGCTCCTGTTTCACCTGTTGCCGAGCCGCATCTTCGGAGTGGTGACCAACTACACGCTGATCGCCATGCCGCTGTTCGTGTTCATGGGCGTGATGCTCGAGAAGTCCCGCCTTGCCGAGGAACTGATGGAGGTGATCGCCCACGCCGCCGGCAGCCTGCGCGGCGGGCTTGGCATCGGCATCATCGCGGTCGGCGTCCTGATGGGTGCGACCACGGGCATCGTCGGCGCCACGGTGGTGACGCTCGGGCTGCTTACCCTGCCCACACTGTTGCGGCGCGGATACGACAGGGGCTTGGCCTGCGGCACCATCTGCGCGTCCGGGACGCTCGGTCAGATCATCCCGCCGAGCCTCATTCTCATCCTGCTGGCTGATATCCTCAACGAATCCGTCGGCACGCTCTTCGCCGCGGCAATGATCCCGGGATTGGTGCTGGCTGTCATCTACACCCTGTACGTCCTCGGGCTTGGCGTCGTTCGTCCGAAAATGGTGCCGCCGGTTCCCAAGGAAGAGCGCGACCTGATCTCGCGCGGCGAACTCATCGGCAAGCTCGTGCGGGTCGTGGCGCCGCCCCTCCTGCTGGTGGTTGCCGTGCTGGGCTCGATCATCGCCGGTATCGCGGCTCCCACCGAAGCCGCGTCGATGGGTGCGCTCGGAGCTATTCTCGTCACCGCCGTCGGCCGGCGCATGTCCTGGAAGGTGCTGCGCGAGACGACCTACGCCACGACCCGCATCACCGCGATGATGATGTTCATCCTGATGTGCGCCCAGGCGTTCTCGTTGGCGTTCCGCGGTCTGCAAGGTGAGAAGCTGGTGCAGGACCTCTTCACGCTGCTGCCAGGCGGCACGACCGGCGCGATCTGGTTCCTGATGCTGATCATCTTTCTTCTCGGCTTCTTCATCGAGTGGATCGAGATTTCGTACATCGCCGTGCCGCTGTTTCTGCCGGTATTCGTGGCGGCGCACGTCGATCTGGTCTGGCTCGCAACCCTGATCTGTATCAACCTGCAGACATCGTTCCTCACGCCGCCGTTCGGGTGGGCGCTGTTCTTCCTGCGCGGCGTGGCGCCGCCCGAGGTCACCACCGGCGAAATCTATCGCGGCATCATCCCGTTCGTGGCGATGCAGCTCCTCGCGCTGGTGCTGTGCTTCCTGTTTCCCGAACTGGCGCTCTGGTTGCCGCGCGCGATCGGCTGGTAGCGCATTTCGGGCCAGGCGGGCCGCCGAGCGGCTGGATTGGCTTCGGCCGGCCCGTTACCATGAATGCAATACCAACCAATCCGTCAGGGAGAACAGCCTCCATGTTGCCCCGGAATGTCCGAAGCTTGGTTCTGGCGGCCGCCCTCGCGCTGCCGCTCGGCGCGCCTGCCATCGCACAGCAATATCCGAGTCAGGACATCCACCTGATCTGCGGATTTGCCGCCGGCAGCGGGGCCGACATCATCGTGCGTTTCATCGCCGAGAAGATGAAGGCGCTCGCGGGTCGCGCGATCATCGTGGAGAACAAGCCGGGCGCCGGCGGCAACATTGCGACTGAGTATGTCGCCCGCGCCAAGCCGGATGGCTACACGGTCTACATCACCGGTGCGAGCGCGCTCGCGGCCAACACGCATGTCCTCAAGAATCCGTCGGTCGACGTCGGCAAGGCCTTGCAGATCGTCGGCACCATCAACAAGCAGCCGGTCATGATCGCGGTGCGCGGCGATTCTCCCATCAAGTCGATGGCGGAGTTGACGGCTGCGATGAAGGCGAAGGGTGAAACGGCGAGCTATGCGCTCGCAAATCCGACCGCCAAGGTGGTCGGCGCCATGTACAAGGAGAAGACCGGCCTGCAGGCGGTCGAGGTGTCGTACCGCACCGGTGCCGAATATCTCAACGATCTCGCGAGCGGCGTCATCGACTACGCGATTCCGGACAACGTGCTGGCGGTCGCGCAGGCCCGCGCCGGACGCATGCGCATCCTCGCGGTCAGCACGGCCGAGCGGATGCAGTCGGCGCCTGACTATCCGACCATGACCGAGTCGGGCTATCCGATGGACCTGCGCGGCTGGTGGGCGGGGTTGGTTCCGGCGGGTACCCCGAAGCCCGTGGTGGAGCAACTCGGCGCCTGGATCAGTCAGATCGTGAGCAGCGATGACGGCAAGAAGTTCCTCGCCAACATCGCCAGTGATCCGTGGGTGAGCACGCCCGACGCGGCACAGGCTTATTTCCTGCAACAGATCAAGCAGTGGGGCGAGTACGTGCGGATCGCGAAGATCGAACCGCAGGGCTGACCCCGGCTGTCGACCTCGCTGCACGCCGGCCGGCCTCGTGGCTAAAGCGGGTCGCGGAATCCTCTACTTGACGATATCCGCGATCTTGCCCGCCTTGCTGTCGACCACGACGATCTCGTCGCCCTTCACGAAATAACTGTGCGACTTGAGCGCCGGTATCTTGCTGGCGAGCGGTGCCGGGAATTCGTGCGTCTCGATGCCTTGCGGCGCGGGGTCCCCGATCTCGGCTTTGACGTTCGCCGGCTCGCGGCGCACGTCGAGGTCCTTAAGGACGATCTCGCGGATTGTGTGACGGTCCTCCTGGGTGAGGTTGATCGTGCGCTGGCTGGAGATCGCCGGCTGATCGCCCTGTGCTGCGGGCGCTTGCGCCAGCTTGAGGTCCGTCCATTCAAAGGCCGCGCTGCCTGTATCGAAGGGGCCGGCGAGCGCTCCGGCCAGGACCAGAAGCGCGCCAAGCGGTATCGCCAGAAGGGATCGCATGAACTGTCTCCGCTGCCCCCAGAAGCCCCATCATAGGCCAATTTGCGGTCCGATACGCGCTGCACGAGTCACCGTCATTGCAACTCGCAGTCTCGGTAGGTTGTTCCGCCGTCCAGGGCGGCTCCGCCAGTACGGGAGTCCGGCAGAGGGTAACGTGTGCGGAGAGGGGTTCAACGTGCCCATCGTCTGCAGGAGCATCTTGATCCCTGATCCGCTATCTGCGCTCCCGTCGTCATGACACCAAGGCCATTGTCAGCGCAAACAAAAGGGCGCGGCAAAGCGGCCGCGCCCTCGGATTTTGGAGAGATTGGACGGGTCAGAAGTCCATGCCGCCCATGCCACCGCCCGGCATTGCCGGCATCGCCGGCTTGTCCTTCGGCAGCTCGGCCACCATGGCCTCGGTGGTCACCAGCAGGCCGGCGACCGACGCCGCGTCCTGCAGGGCCCGCCGTACGACCTTGGCCGGGTCGATGATCCCTTCTTCGACGAGGTCCACGTATTCCTCGTTCTGCGCATCGAAGCCGAAGGTCTCCGACTTGTTCTCGAGGATCTTTCCGACCACGATCGAGCCTTCGACGCCCGCGTTCTCGGCGATCTGCCGGATCGGCGCTTCGATGGCTTTCAGGACGATGTTGATGCCGGCCTGAACGTCGGAATTGTCGTTGGTCAGCTTGCCGACGGCGCGCTTGGCGCGCAGCAACGCGGTGCCGCCGCCCGGCACGATGCCTTCCTCGACCGCCGCGCGGGTGGCGTTGAGCGCATCATCCACGCGATCCTTCTTCTCCTTGACCTCGATCTCGGTCGCGCCGCCGACGCGGATCACCGCCACGCCGCCCGCCAGCTTGGCGAGACGTTCCTGCAGCTTCTCCTTGTCGTAGTCCGACGTGGTCTCCTCGATCTGCGCCTTGATCTGGCCGACGCGAGCCTCGATGTCCTTCTTCTTGCCGGCGCCGTCGACGATGGTGGTCTTCTCCTTCTCGATGATCACCTTCTTGGCGCGGCCGAGCATGGCGAGCGTGACGCTCTCCAGCTTAATCCCGAGGTCCTCGGAGATCAGTTGGCCGCCGGTGAGGATCGCGATGTCCTCGAGCATCGCCTTGCGGCGGTCGCCGAAGCCAGGAGCCTTCACGGCGGCGACCTTGAGTCCGCCGCGCAGCTTGTTGACCACGAGCGTGGCCAGCGCCTCACCCTCGATGTCCTCCGCCACGATCACGAGCGGCTTGCCGCTCTGGACCACGGCCTCGAGCACCGGCAGCATGGCCTGCAGGGCCGTCAGCTTCTTTTCGTGCAGGAGGATGTAAGCGTCCTCGAGCTCGGCCGTCATCTTCTCGGCGTTGGTGATGAAGTAGGGCGAGAGATAGCCGCGGTCGAACTGCATGCCCTCGACGATCTCCACGTCGGTGTCGAGCGCCTTGGCCTCTTCCACAGTGATCACGCCCTCGTTGCCGACCTTCTGCATCGCCTGGGCGATCATCTTGCCGATCGTGGCATCGCCATTGGCCGAGATGGTGCCGACCTGCGCAACCTCCGACGAGGAGCTGACCTTCTTGGCGCGCTTCTCGATGTCCTTGATCACAGCGGCGACGGCGATGTCGATGCCGCGCTTGAGGTCCATCGGATTCATGCCGGCCGCGACCGCCTTGGCGCCTTCCTTGACGATCGCCTGGGCGAGCACAGTGGCGGTGGTGGTGCCGTCACCCGCGTTGTCGTTGGTCTTCGAGGCCACCTCGCGCACCATCTGGGCGCCCATGTTCTCGAACTTGTCTTCGAGCTCGATCTCCTTGGCGACGGTGACGCCGTCCTTGGTGATGCGCGGTGCACCGAAGCTCTTGTCGATCACCACGTTGCGGCCCTTGGGGCCGAGGGTGACCTTCACCGCATTGGCGAGCGTATCGACGCCGCGCAGCATGCGGTCGCGCGCGTCCGTCGAGAATCGTACGTCCTTGGCACTCATTGAAAATTACTCCGGTTGGATAAGGGGACTCGCCGCTGTCGCTCCCACGCCGGGCGGCGAGGTCTGAAAAATCAGCCGATCACGCCCATGATGTCGGACTCCTTCATGATCAGGAGTTCCTCGCCATCGAGCTTGACCTCGGTGCCCGACCACTTGCCGAACAGCACCTTGTCGCCGGCCTTCACGTCGATCGGGATCAGCTTGCCGCTCTCGTCACGGCCTCCCGGACCGACCGCGACCACCTGGCCTTGCATCGGCTTCTCCTTCGCCGTGTCGGGGATGATGATGCCGCCGGCGGTCTTCTCTTCGGCGTCGATACGCTTGACGACCACGCGGTCGTGCAGAGGACGGAACTTGGTCTTGGCCATGATTTCCTCGTCGCCGCAGCCACGCGGCTCTGGCTGAAAGTGAAGGGTTATGAAGCTGTTAGCACTCATTCGGACGGAGTGCCAACGACCCGGGGGACATAGGCCCTGCGCCAATTGGAGTCAAGGCAGCGGGCTGTCCGCGACCGCCGGCCGCGACCGTCGGGATCCGCCTGGCGGGGCAATCTCGTGCTGGCGGCAAATGCGGCGGTGCGCGCGGCACGCGTGCTGCATCCGATGCGCGCGCTGGCCGCGCGCGGGAACCGCAGGGGCCGGAATACGGTGCGGTCGACGCTACGGTTTTGCCTCAGTCGGCGTGCTCACGTATGTTGCACATGATCCTGCGGCCGGGACTCACGTCTCGGGGCAAGTCCTGGGACGGGCTTTCGCTGGATCACGCGACCAAGTACTTGCCGGTCTCCCTTGCATCCGCGCCT
>Ga0164243_10016408_pt1 | contig 10166 bp, 9 predicted proteins | sample OricompcompostOP_FD_108781 | JGI IMG/M metagenome (GOLD analysis project Ga0164243, IMG submission 108781) | Organic Plus compost microbial communities from Emeryville, California, USA - Original compost - Organic plus compost (OP) | ecosystem: Engineered > Solid waste > Mixed feedstock >... | reverse complement strand
TGGCAGATGCCGCTCGAGATCGCGAACGACGGCTGCGCGCCGCTGCGGATCGAGCGCGTGGAGGCGGAGCAGGGCGAGGCGTCGGTGGCGGGCCCGGCGCTCCCCGCGACGCTGCGGCCGGGCGAGCGCTGGCGCGGCCGCCTGGTGCTGGAGCCGACCGGCGCGGGTCTGCGCTCGGGCACGGTGGTGATCGCCACCGACGACGCGGAGAAGCCCGAGCAGCGCGTCGGCTGGACGGCCGACGTCCGGTGAGTGCGCGGCGCCGCGGGATGCTACAACGGAGGCGATGAGCACGCGCCGCCTCCTCGTCGTCGACGACGAGCCCTCGATCCGATTCGTCCTCGAGAAGGCCCTCGGCAAGGCGGGCTTCGCGGTGGATACCGCCGGCTCCGCCGAGGAGGCGCGCGAGAAGCTCGCCGCGGAGCCCTACGCGGTGGCGCTGCTCGACGTGCGGCTGCCCGGCGATTCGGGCTTCACGCTGCTCGAGGAGCTGCACGCGAAGAAGCGCCGCCCGCAGGTGGTGGTGATGACCGCGCAGGACACGCTGCGCGCCGCGGTCACCGCCATGCGGCTCGGCGCCGACGACTACCTGGTCAAGCCGTTCGACCTCGACCGCGTCGTGGCCGTGGTGCGCGAGCTCGCCGCCCGCGCGCCGCTCGGCGCCGAGGCCCTGCCGCCGCCCGAGGCCGTCTCGCCGGCGCTCGTGGGCGTCTCGCCCGCGATGGTCGAAATCTCCAAGCAGGTGGGGCGTGCGGCGGCCACCGATCTCACCGTGCTCGTCGTCGGCGAGAGCGGCACGGGCAAGGAGCTGGTCGCCCGCGCGATCCACGAGCACTCCGCCCGCGCCGCGCAGCCCTTCGTCACCGTCAACACCGCGGCCATCCCGCGCGAGCTGCTCGAGAGCGAGCTCTACGGCCACGAGAAGGGCGCGTTCACGGGAGCGGAGGCGCGGCGCAAGGGCAAATTCGAGCAGGCCGACAAGGGCACGCTCTTCCTCGACGAGATCGGCGAGATGCCCGTGGAGTTGCAGGCCAAGCTGCTCCGCGCGATCCAGGAGCGGAGCGTCGATCGCGTCGGCGCCGAGCGGCCGGTGCCCGTGGACGTGCGCCTCGTCGCCGCCACCAACGCCGACCTCGGCCGCATGGTGGCCGACGGCCGGTTCCGCGGCGATCTCTTCTATCGCCTGTCGGTGCTGGTGATCCGGTTGCCCGCGCTGCGCGAGCGGCCCGAGGATCTGCTGCCGCTCGCGCGCCATTTCGTGGCGCGGCACGCGGGCGCGCTCGCCGGCGCCGAGGTGCAGATCGAGGACGCCGCCGCGGAGGCGCTGCGCGCGCACCGCTGGCCGGGCAACGTGCGCGAGCTCGAGAACGTGGTGCAGCGCGCGCTGCTCGCGGCGCGGGGCGGCACCATCACCGCCGCCGACGTGCGCCGCGCGGTCGGCGCCGCCGGCGAGATCCCGGTCGCGCCGGCAGCTGGCCCGGAGACGCTCGAGACCGCGCTGGCCCGCACCCTCCCGCAGGCGATCGAGCACCTGCCGGAGGGGAGCGTCCACGCAACGGTCTTCGAGCGGGTGGAGCGCCAGCTGCTCGAGCTGGCGATGGCCCGCTTCGGCGGCAACCAGCTGCACGCCGCGCGGTGGCTGGGCATCAACCGCAACACGCTGCGCGCGCGGCTGACCACCCTCGGCATCCGTTAATACGGCGCCGCCGCCTCGTCCAGGCCGCCCTCGCGCCGCTCGCGCAGCGCGCGCAGGTGCTGCACGGCCTCGCGCAGCTCGGCCTGGCAGGCGTACGAGTCGTCCTCGCTGGTGCGCGCGAGGAGGGCGCGCACGCGATCTTCCGCGTCGCAGATCAGTCGTTCGAGCAGGTTGCCGTCCATGTCGTTTCCTCCGTCGGGCGGGGCAGGGCCCTCGCGCTCGGGCGAGGTTGTGCACGACGCGGCGCGGCAAAAAGGGCGGGGGGTACACCAACCCCCGGTTTACACGCCCTTAAACGGCGGGAAGGGCAGCGATTCCGGAGCCTTGGCAGGGGAGTGTCCGCCCGCTGATGCGGCCGGCGGTGCCGGGCCCGTCGAAACCCGGGCAAACGGGTCCGCAGACGCCCCTGCGGCGCCGCCCCGCGCATTGACCCCCGGGGCGGTCGAGTGTAAGGCTTGCCGCGCAAACGCCTCATTTCCCATGCCAAAGAGGGAGGCCTCCATGCGCCTTACCGTACGCGTCGTCGCCGCGCTGCTGTGCGTGTCGTTCGTCGGCGCCTGTTCCAAGGGTGACCCCAACGATCCCCAGACCTGGGTGAAGCAGCTCTCCTCCGAGGAGACGGCGGCGAAGCTGCAGGCCCTCGAAAAGCTGGCGGAGCTCGGGGACAAGAGCGCCGCCGCCGCCATCGCCCCGCTGCTCGCGGAAGGCGGCGAGGTCAAGGTCCAGGCCGTCAAGACGCTGGCGAAGCTGAACGATCCCGCGTCGGTTCCGGCGCTGATCGACGCGATCGACTTCGGCGTGGGCGTCGGCACCGACCCCGCGATCAAGCGCGCGAACGAGGCCAACAAGGAGATCGCCGAGGCCCTCGGCGACCTCGGCGACAAGTCGGCGGTCGAGCCGCTCGCGAAGCTGGCGGATCGCTCGAAGGATTCCTACGCGAAGATCGCGGCGATCAACGCGCTCGGCCAGCTGGGCGATTCGAAGGCGGTGCCCAAGCTCGTGGAACTGGCCACCGACGAGGGCCTCGAGCCCTACGTCAACAAGAAGGCGGTCCAGGCGCTCGGCAACATCGGCGATCCGGGCGCCGTGCCGGCCATCAAGAAGATGCTCTTCCACGAGCGCAAGGGCATCTCGTTCTACGCGGAGTCGTCGTACGCCGCGTACCAGATCGGCAAGAAGGCCGCCGAGCCGCTCCTCGACGTGCTCGAGGGCAAGGACGAGGCGCTCAACAAGTGGGCCGACGATCACGACATCTACCGCGAGGCGCTCTACGCCAAGGCGGCGCAGGTGCTCGGCGACCTCAACGAGCAGCGCGCCGTGCCCACGCTGATCAAGTACCTGAACTACGCCCGCCCCGGGAACGACCCGGACGCCATCGACCCCACGGTGCTCATCGTGCGCCGCCAGGCCGCCGACGCGCTCTCGCGCATGCGCGTGCCGGCTGCGGTCGACGCGCTGGTGAAGAACCTCAAGGAGCAGGAGGGCAACCTCCGCGCCGTGTACGCCGACGCCCTGGTGGCCATCGGCGACCGCAAGGCGCTCCCCGGCCTCGAGGCGTGCGCGCTCAAGGGCAACGTGATGGACAAGTCCAATCACGCGCGCAAGGGCTGCTACGTGGCGCTCTCCCGCCTCGGCGACGAGAAGACGCTCGCCACCTGGGAGAACTGGGAAAAGACCGAGCCCGGTCTGTCGACGAAGGCCTGCATGAAGGAGGTCGAGTACGACGACGCCAAGGGCAAGGAAGCGGCCCAGAAGCACTGCGACGAGGTCGCCGCCAACGTCGTGAAGATCCTGCAGGACAACAAGGCCCGCCTCGTCGCGTACAACGAGTGCAAGGCCGACGTGGCCTGCTGGACCGGCAAGCTCAAGGACGAGAACCCGCTGGTCCGCGAGCGCGCCGCCATCGAGCTCGGCCACATCGCCGATCCGAAGGCCATGCCCGCGCTGCTCGAGGCGCTCGCCGACAAGAACCTCGAGGCCCGCTTCGCCGCCATCATGGCGGTGGACTGGGTGGCCACGCAGAGCAAGGACGGCCTCGCCACGGCGAGCCAGGGCCTCGCCAAGCTCGACGGCCAGATCGCCGCGGAGAAGGACAAGATCCAGTTCGTGAAGATCAACGAGGATCTGAAGCGCCTGGCCGTGAAGATCCGCCGCCTGGAGCGCATCGGCAGCTGATCGAGCGACGTCGTTCGAGAAGCACGAAGAGCCGCGGGCCCGCGTCGGGCGCCGCGGCTCTTCTGCTTCTGGGGCGCGATTCGGGCGCGTGGCGGGCGTCGAAGGCGGAGGCAGAAACGGCGTCCGAATGCACGCGCGACAGGGGATCGGAACTGTCGGTTTTAGACGTTGACCGACCGGGGACCCCATGTTATTACGCGCCTCCTTTTCGGACGTTTCTTGCGGAAAGTCCTTGATTTTCCGGGGAAACCAGCGGGAGCCGGTGTGGATCGCAACCACGACGACGACCGCAATCCGGAAGAGAAGCATGCCGGTATGTCCGGTTTCGCCCGCGCGATGCAGGCGGCCGGTCCGTACCTGCAGGCTTCGTACAGTTTGGCAGGCGGCGTGGCCCTCGGCGTGATTGCCGGGTACTACGCCGACGAGAAGCTGGGTACGACGCCGTGGCTGCTGGTCACGGGGTCGGTCCTGGGGATGGCTCTGGGCGTGTACGCCTTCATCAAGGCCGTACTGGAAGCCGGGAAGAGACCGCGGAGGTAGAGGTCAGGATGGGCGCCCTCGTTCGCTCCACACTCGCAGCTGCCGCTTTGGCGGTCACGTTCGCCGCGGCCCCCGCCGCGTCGGCGCAGGAACCCGCTGCCCCCGTGCAGCAGGAAACCGTCGACTCCAACGTCGGCCTGCCCACCGAGACGCCTTCGGTCGGCGAGCACACGGTCTCCGTCCCCGACGTGGTGTTCCACCACGTGACCGACGGCCGCGACATCGCGTTCGAGAACCCGTTCACGGGTGCCACGTTCACGTGGAACCTGCCGCACTGGGTGGTGAACGTCGGCGGCCACGAGATCGACCTCTCGCCCACGCGCCACCTGATCTTCATGTGGCTCGCCGCGGTGATCCTCGTGGTGGCGCTGACGCTGGCCGCGCGCAAGCGCAGCATGGTGCCGCGCGGCTTCTACTCGGTGGTCGAGACGCTGGTGCGCTTCGTCCGCGAGGAGCTGGCGGTCAAGAACATCGGCCACCACGACGCCGACCACTACGTGCCGTACCTGTGCACGGCGTTCTTCTTCATCTTCGTGATGAACCTGCTCGGCCTCGTGCCGTACGCCGCCACCGCCACCGGCAACCTCGCGGTGACCGCCGGCCTCGCGCTCCTCACGTTCATCGTGACGCTGTACGCGGGCATGCGTGGCCAGGGCGTCGTCGGCTTCTGGGCGCACATCGTGCCGTCGGGCGTGCCGCTGTGGCTCTACCCGATCATGATCCCGGTCGAGCTCCTGGGCCTGTTCACCAAGCCCTTCGCGCTGGCGGTTCGTCTCTTCGCCAACATGGCCGCCGGCCACATCGTCCTGTTCTTCCTGCTCGCGCTGATCTTCCTGCTCCCCGCCGTGGGCGCCGTCGTGGCGCCGGTCTCGGTGGCGTTCGCCGCAGGCATCTATCTGCTCGAGCTCTTCGTCGCCCTGCTGCAGGCATACATCTTCACGATGCTGTCTGCGCTGTTCATCGGAATGTCTTCGCATTCGCACTAGGCGGGTGCGTCTCTCTCACGCAGCAACGTTTCGGAGGATCCCGTGATTCAGCTCGCTCTCGCCTTCCTGGGCGCCGGCCTCGGCGCCGGCCTCGCCGTGATCGGCGCCGCCTACGGCATCGGCCGCCTCGCTGCCGCCGCGATGGAGGGCACCGCCCGCCAGCCGGCTTCCGCCGGCGACATCCGCACCTCGATGATCATCGCCGCCGCCCTCATCGAAGGCGCGACGCTGTTCGCCCTCGTGGTGTGCATCCTCCTGGCCACCAAGGCTGCCTAAGCGCCTCCCGCCAGGTTTCATCGTGGGGCCGCGCGATGGATGCGCGGCTCCTGCTTCACCCAGTTTTTTTTCGTAAGGGGTGGAAGGGCTCATGATGACCACGCTCGTTATTGCTGCGGCCGGCGCCGGACACAAGGCGTCGATCATGGACATCCACCCGGGCCTCACCTTCTGGACGATCGTCACGTTCATCGTCGTGGCGCTCATCCTGCGCGTCACCGCGTGGAAGCCGATCGTCTCGATGCTCGACGAGCGCGAGCGCACGATCCGCGAGGCGATCGAGGGCGCGAAGCGCGAGCGCATGGAGGCGGAGAAGCTGCTCGCCGAGCAGAAGACCGCCATCGCCGATGCGCGCCGCGAGGCCGCCGAGCTGGTTCGCAAGAACCAGGCGGAGGTCGAGGTCGCCCGCCAGAACGCGCTCGCCGCTGCCAAGCGCGACGCGGAGGCGCTGCTCGCCAACGCCCGGAAGACCATCGACGAGGAGCGCGCCAAGGCCATCGCCGAGATCAAGGCGACCGCCGTGGACCTCGCCATCGTGGCCGCCGGCCGCCTCCTCGAGGCCAACCTCGACGAGCAGAAGCAGCGGCAGCTGGCCGAGGACTTCCTCCGGAAGCTCCCCGCGCAGCCACGCGCCTGAAAAAGGCCCGGACCGACCCCCGGTCGGCCGCCTCACCTCGTCGACCGGCAGGCCGCATCGGCACGCCGGTCGTCGTGTTCCTGCCCGGTGCGCGTGCTCGTGAATGATTCGCGGGCCCTCGCCCGTTCACAGGGGTCATATGGGACTCTCGATCGGCATCGTCGGCCTTCCCAACGTGGGCAAGTCGACCCTCTTCAACGCGCTCTCCGAGGCCTGCAACGCCGAGGCGGCGAACTATCCCTTCTGCACCATCGAACCGAACGTCGGCGTGGTGCCGGTACCGGACGAGCGGCTGGAGAAGCTGTCCAAGGTCTACGGCAGCAAGAAGATCGTTCCCACCACGCTCGAGTTCGTGGACATCGCGGGCCTGGTGAAGGGCGCGAGCAAGGGCGAGGGCCTGGGCAACCAGTTCCTCAGCCACATCCGCCAGGTGGACGCGATCGCCCACGTCCTGCGCTGCTTCGAAGACGCCAACGTCGTGCACGTGGAGGGCTCGGTCGATCCCGCCCGTGACGCCGAGGTGATCGACACCGAGCTCGCGCTCAAGGATCTCGAGTCGGTCGAGAAGCGCCTGCAGAAGGTGCAGAAGGACGCGAAGGCGCCGGGCAAGGTCGGCGAGCAGGCCAAGGTCGAGCTGGCCATCCTCGAGAAGGTCCGCGCCGGCATCAACGAGGGCAAGACCGTCCGCCGCATCGGCCTGAACGACGAGGAGCGCGAGGTCATCCGCGAGCTCTTCCTGCTCACCGACAAGCCGGTGCTCTACGTGGCCAACGTCGCCGAGTCGCAGCTCGAGGGCGCGGAGAACGATCCGCTCGTGGCGAAGGCCCGCGCGGTGGCCGCGCAGGACAACGCGCCGCTCGTGGTGATCTGCGCCGACGTCGAGTCGCAGATCCAGCAGCTGCCGGTGGAGGAGCGCGCCGATTTCCTCGCGTCGGCGGGGCTCGAGGAGCCGGGCCTGCACAAGCTCGTCCGCGCCGGCTACAAGCTGCTCAAGCTGCGCACGTACATCACCGCGGGCGAGCAGGAGACCCGCGCGTGGACGATCCACGAGGGCTGGAAGGCGCCGCAGGCCGCGGGCGTGATCCACACCGACTTCGAGCGTGGCTTCATCAAGGCCGAGGTCTGCCGGTACGAGGACCTGCTCAAGTTCGGCTCCGAGGCGGCGCTGCGCGAGAAGGGCCTGCTCCGCATCGAGGGCAAGGAGTACGTGGTGCAGGACGGCGACGTCATGCACTTCCGCTTCAACGTTTGACGCGCGCTTCTGCCTCCCGCACGAAGGCCGGCGATCCCCCTGCGGATCGACCGGCCTTCTGCTTTTCGGGCGGTGGGTGTCGCGCCCGGTGCGGCGGTGCTAGGCTCCTCCGCCAAGCAACAGCGGAGGGGTGTACCGATGGCTCGTTGGCCTGTGGCCCGGGGAGCCGCGCTCGCGGCGTGCGTGCTTCTCGCGGGTGCGTGCAGTGAAGGAAAGGTCGAGCAGAATCCGCCCGGCGGCGGCGGCGGTACGGGCGGGGGCGAGTGCGTCCCCGCTTGCGCGGAAGGGCAGAGCTGCAGCGGCGGCGTCTGCGTCGACGACGAAACGCCGGCCACCGACACGGACGGCGACGGCGTGCTCGACGCGGACGATCGCTGCGGAGCCACGCCCGCCGGCAGCGCGGTGAACGCCGAGGGCTGCGCGTGGGACGAGGAGCCGGTGCCGTTCTCCGAGGGCCCGTACGGCACGGGCATCCGCGACACGGCGGGCGACTTCACGCTGCAGACGCTCGACGGACCGTTCGTGTTCCGCGAGGCGTGGACCGGCAACGACAGCCATCTCTTCGTCTTCCACGCCGCCGGACAGGCGTACGCCGACGGCCTGTGGACCTCCGACCTGCGCAAGCTGCTCGTGGAGTCGCCCGCGAACGTGCACTACTTCTTCGCCGACGGCGGTGCCGACGAAGCGGCGCGGCGCGCGAGCGTGGAGGAGCTGCGCGGGCGCTTCGAGACGGCGCTCGGAAAGCTCGGCGACGAGGCGGCCGCTGCGGCGTGGCGCGCGCGGCTGCACTTCGTGACCGACGATCTGCGCACCGTCGGGGGCAACGTCGGCGCGTTCTTCCAGGCGCACCCGGCCTTCGCGTTCGCCATCGATCGCTTCCAGCGCTGGCGCGAGGTGGGGCTGCTGCTCGACCTGCGGCGCAACGTGCCGCAGCTGCGCTATCTGGCCCGCGAGGCCCACGGCTTCGAATACGAGCGCCGCCTCGAGCGGAAGCTCGGCGCGCTCGACGCCACCGAGGTGGTGGTGTTCGACGGCGATCGCTACCCGGGCGGCTGGGAGACTGCCGTCGACGTGGAGATCTCGCTGCCGCCGGCCGCGACGATGGCCGGCTTCGATTCGATGGCGGTGTACCTCTACACCGCTTGCCCCGGGCACCTGCAGGGCGTCGAAGCGGGTTGCAACGAATGGGATTACGCGCACCAGCTCTTCCTGTGCGACGCCAACGATCCCACGTGGTGCGAGACCGAGCTGGTGCGTTACGTCACGCCGTACGGGCGTGAGGGCGAGTGGCTCACCGACGTCTCGGAGCTGCTGCCCCTCGTGGACGGCGGCGGCACGCGCACGCTGCGCTACGTCGGCCCCAACGCGTACGACATGCACATGAAGATCGTGCTGTGGAACGCGGGCAAGCCGTACCGTGCGAAGGAGCTGCGCTTCCTGTACGGGCAGAGCGGCGCCATCCCCTGGAACGAGACGTACAACGAGCAGTTCGCGCCGGTGACCTTCACCGTGGACGATCCCGCCGCCACGAAGGTGGGCATCTACAACGTGGTGACCGGCCACGGCTTCGGCAGCACGTGGGAGAATTGCGCGGAGTTCTGCAACAGCGAGCACGAGTTCTCGGTGAACGGCACCGCGTTCACCGAGAGCCACCCCGAGGCGGACGAGAACGAGGGCTGCTTCGACCGCGTGGACCAGGGCGTGGTGCCCAACCAGTTCGGCACGTGGCCGTTCGGCCGCGCCGGCTGGTGTCCGGGCTGGGACGTGAAGCCGTGGGTGCAGGACGTGAGCGGCGCGCTCGTCTCCGGCGAGAACCAGATCGCTTATCGCGCGCTCTACCGCGGCCAGCCGTACGTGCCGCAGGTCAACGACCAGGGCGACTACATGCCGGAGCTGCGGCTGCAGTCGTGGCTGGTGCTCTACGAGGCGAGAAAGTAAGCGCGCTTACCGTTTGCCGCTCGCGGCGGTCATGCGCGCCGCGAGCAGCAGCGCTTCGGCCATCGAGGTGGGGTCGGCCCGGCCCTTGCCCGCGATGTCGTACGCCACGCCGTGATCGGGCGAGGTGCGCACGATCGGCAGGCCGAGCGTCGCGTTCACCGCGGTCTCCATGTGCACCGTCTTGAGCGGGATCAGCCCCTGGTCGTGGTACATCGCCAGCACCGCGTCCCAGCCGCCGCGCGCCGCGCGCGGGAACAGGCCGTCGGCGGGGAAGGGCCCCTCGGCCCGGACGCCGGCGGCGCGCGCGAGCTCGATGCCGGGCGCGATGATGCGCGCCTCTTCGTCGCCGAACAGGCCGCCTTCGCCGGCGTGCGGATTGAGCGCGCACACCGCGATGCGCGGGCGCGCGATGGCGAGGCGTTCGCGCAGCGACCGGGCGGTGATCTGCAGCACCTCGGCGATGCCCTCGGGCGTGAGGTGCGAGGGCACGTCGCGCAGCGCCACGTGCGTGGTGGCGAGCACCACGCGCAGCACCGGGCCCGCGAGCATCATCACCACGCGCTTCACGCCGAAGCGTTCGGCGAGCAGCTCCGTGTGGCCGGGAAAATTCCAGCCGGCCGCGTGGATGGCCGCCTTGCTGATCGGCGCGGTGCAGATCGCGTCGGC
>Ga0164243_10016406_pt1 | contig 10168 bp, 10 predicted proteins | sample OricompcompostOP_FD_108781 | JGI IMG/M metagenome (GOLD analysis project Ga0164243, IMG submission 108781) | Organic Plus compost microbial communities from Emeryville, California, USA - Original compost - Organic plus compost (OP) | ecosystem: Engineered > Solid waste > Mixed feedstock >... | reverse complement strand
TAAGTGTTTATCCTCATTCGCTCGCACTATAAATCGCGAACCACCATTGCTCAATGATAATAGTATCACACCCACCGCTCCCTAGAAACCGAAAGTCGAGTAGCCATAAACAAGACGGCCGTAATTGTCAGCGCGAGGCCTGTATAGAGTTGCATCCACAAGTAGTTGGTACCTCCCCCTCTCATGAGCAACTTCCCGGCAATGGGACCAACCCCGAGAACTGCAAAGGCGTTGATGGTAATACAAGTTCCTGCAAGGAAATCAAAAGATCAGCATACCGAAGTTCCTTTAGATCTTGAAAACACAAATGGTAAGGATAAGGGATACTCACCAGTCCACGCGCCAAGAACCTCTGGAGAAGGAGCCAAGCGAGACAGACAGGGTGAAAAGAGCGCCTGGAGTGCGCCCGACAGGAGGCCGTAAGCCAAAGCCCAAACGATGATTCCTGCGATGCTCGTCGCACTGATCCATGTGAATGCAGTCACGGCGCAAACGACGCAGGTCAACGAGAGGGCGTTGAAAAAACCGAAGCCGGAGTCTGCGATGAAGCCCACCACATAACATCCAAAGAAGGCTCCCGCATTTATGATCGAAGCGTTGTAGAATGAGAGTGATGGGGACACCCCCATCTCCATGGCATATGGCGTGATGAAAAACTACGGAGAGCGAGGGAGGAGAGAGTCAGCTTTGTAAGAAGATAGAGGCGGTTGATATCATTAGTATGGGATCTACTGACCCATGGGACGTAGATGCCCAGATTCATGATTACGAGGCCCACGGTAAAGAGAACAGTGCGCTTGTCGGTGAAGTATCTCTTCAAGTGGAGCGGCTCGCGCACAGTGCTTCGAGGGAATCGGGGTTGGATCAGGAGAGTGGCGGAAATCATGAGCCCGAGCTGCATGAAGGCGATGATGCGTAGGGTCCAGCCGATGGAAATGCCTTTCTCGTTGAGGAGTTTGTTACCCACGATGGGCCAGATGACACCTGTATGTGGGAAAAGTAAAACACACAAGTTAGCTTTCGGCGCCTTTGTGGATTGTACCATTGAAGTCCATGGCGATTTGATTATACGCACCTCCTACATTCTGGCCCGACATCACCATTCCGACAACCAATCCGCGACGCTTCATGAACCACTGTGACTGAACTGCGAGGGCTGGCGTAAAGGCTAGACCCATGCCAAAGGACAGACAAAGTCCCTGTGACAGCAGGACTTGGTAGAACTCGTTGGCCAGCGAGGACATCATGTTGCCAAACACCATGAAGAACGTGCCCACCGCCATGGGAAGTGTTGGTCCGTACCTGTCCGACAGCCGGCCGGACCACATACCGAAAAAGAAGCACCCCCAGCCCTGGATGCTGCCGATCCAGCCAATGTTGGAATGACTCTGCTCGGGGAATCCAGTGGTGGCGTAGTAGCTCTGGAATATGGAGCCCGCGTTCAGGAAGCCGATAGTGGCGATGAAGGAGATTAAGCCACCCAATGCCGTGAGCCAGGCGCGTATCCCGCCATCAGGATAGTAGTGTTCAATTTCATCATGGGTGGGTTGGTCTTCCTTGACAGAGTCAACGGGGGTCCCCTTGGCCTCGGCCTTCTCGCTGTCGATGGACATGGTGGGAATCAGAGTAAGAGACGAAACACGACGGATGAGCCTGGTGTCAATGGTAAATGGAATAATAGGCGGGCCCTTGGTTCTCTTGTCATTTTCATCTGGTCGTCGACGATAGTTTTATAAGACTCAAGATCCTCTCCCATCCTCTCTTTCGCCCCAAAACCCACAGATAAAGGCGACGAATCCCAATTGGCGGGGACAATCCTGGGGTAGACCACCCCACATGATAGTTTCCAAGAGTGGTTTGAAGGTTAATGTCCTGATCCTAGCTAGAAGGCCGAATCGAGATTAGCTCGAAGGCCTTGAGCCGCGGATCCGCGGCTCCGCGGCTCCCACCACCAGTCACCGAATTGTGATGGTCTGCTACTTTAGTCCGTACTCATCACCCTCTTTGCCCCCCAACCCCGATGCTACCCTCTCTACTGTCTTATCCAGTTTCCCCCTCATCACAACAGCAAGATGGCGTTCCGATCTGTTGGTGACTACTCGCATGAATTCGACGCATTATACAACGAGGACGATGATTGTTCGGTACTGGCAGGCCAGCTCCCTCTCGCTCCGCCCATCGGCCACTATGCATTCAGTGCCACAACAGTGCCCAGCGGCTCCGAGATGAGGCTCGTGTCCAGCTATTCCGGCTACATCACCCCATTCACTAACCCCGAAGCGGCGGATTGGCCAGAGCCGTTCGGATCAGCTCCACCGCCGCGACCGACCAGCCCAGGGACGGCCACGAATGCCTGGGTCACCAGTGGAGACGCCAGCGAATTTCGGAGGCCAGGTGTTCAGGCTCTCGAGCAAAACACTAGCGTAGCAGCAATCCCGCCTAATCATCCAGTGCCCCGAACCCTGAAGCGTCCGCGGAAGCAGAACCATTCATGTGACCCCTGTCGTGCAGGGAAGAGGGCTTGTGACCTGCCGCCTAAGATGGTGATTCAGGATAACAGACCGCTGGCGACGCCGTGTTCTATGTGCAGGATGCGTGGTGCGGAATGCACTGTTACGTGGTTGGCGAGCAGACAACAGAATTCACGTCCTAATCCGAAACGAGCCAGCCCGGGACCTTCCTCACAGTTAAATGTAAAATCCTCGTCCAAGAGACGATCGGTGACGGGGAAAATCACAGCGCATGAGGCTTGCATCCTTGGTGCAGTCAGCCCGGTTTCCAGCACGTCGGAGCAAGTCTTAGTCCGACAAGTGGTACTACGTGAGACTTGTTCTCAGCGCCTGTATCTATATATCGACATGGTCGATTCGCCGCTAGTTAAGTCCCTGTCTCAAGATTGCATCCCGCCATGTTATTCGTCCGGCATGAAGGCACTCTCAGACTTGAGCAGTACTCGGCAGTTAGCGCCATTACTAGATCATGTCCTTTCAAGAGTCAGCGACTGTTGGCAGATCCATCTTACCTCATGGTCCTCACCATCACCATCACCGACACCGCATCTCTTCCTCGCAGTGAGCCTTCTGGATGCGTTCCTGCAGCAATCTGGTTTCACGCCTAGCTCTGCATCGTCACGCGATACAGCCCTACACGAGACATGCAAGTGGGTCGCGATTGCTACTGCTTCCCAGCTTGCTGTTCAAAAACGGGACGGAGCAGGAACTGGTTCGGAATGCCCCCAGGCTTGGGACATTGCTTTCGAGACCTGGCAAAAAGCAAAACGATTGCTCTTTGAAAACATCGCCGCTACTAAATCATTCCGCATGGCGCTTTCATTACTTCTCTTTGGTGCCATACTGCCTCCAACTGGTGGGAACCGCGGCACCGTATTCGAGGAAGACACGGCGTACGCTCAGCGAGAGGGCCTCCAGCGTCTCCAAGGGCTCTGTTCTGAAGCGCGTGCGTACTTGCGCAACTGCAGCGGTGCGCCACGCGATTCGACGTCTCCGCCAGGCGGAAGCCCTCGGCCGGTCAAAACACTATTACAACCCGACGTGCGGAATCTAATATCCGAGATAATCGGTGGTCTCGAGTGGCTTGTGACGATGGTTCACTCACCGGCAGTCGTCACCTCCCGGACGAACATCCCCATCGCCACGCCTCTACTCTGTTCCAAAGAAGTTGAAGAATCAATCATCGCTCGGGCTCGAGCCGATTCACACAGCGTCACTTCAATGTGGGACCGAGGCATCTCCGATAGCATCATGGCTCGTGTCGTAAGCCACGCTGGCTCTATTTCCGTGCTCGTGTGGAGGGTGTTGGCCCTGTTGACCGTGGTAGTCGAGGGGTTGGAGACGGACGGGGTCGACTGCGAGGAGTTGTATCGCCTTTACACAACAATGACAACCCTCATCGACATATGGAGGTCGAAGTTTGGCCTGATAAATCAGACGAATGCAAAAAGCCTGCAACAGTCACGGCCTGACGTACTGCGTAGCGTTTATTTTTGTTCTATGGATGTCGATCTTGCAATACTACTGTTCTACGACCTTGTCCACCCGCTCGAGACCCAACTTCAGACATTATCATCGCCATCACCTGCACACGAGCGCTTATGTTCTTCTCTCCAAGCGGGAAAAGCGTATCACAAGGAGCAGCGCCTTACAAGTGCGATGCAAATCTCTTACGTGGCCTTGGCAAGTCAAGGCATGTCAAATCCGGGATTACCGGGCAAAAGCGGTCTCAAGGAAATTATCCAGGATATTGGTGCCCACCCAGTAAGTTCAACGATGCCTCTCTGTGCAACTACATTCCTCGCGGCTAACGGAACTGCACAGTATCCTGCTCTAGGTGTACAAGCACACCAACTAGCCGCTAAAGCACTGGCAGACGAGATACAATATTGCATTCAGCAGATGGACATGAAGCGCATCGCGGAGCTGACGGCCGGCCTGGAGAGCTGCATGCAGGGGCTTCAACGACAACAAAAGACGCTTGTGATGTTTCCAGGGATGGCCCTTGATGGTTCAAATCGTATAATTTAATCTATACTTACGACCTGTTCTTCGTATCTCTATACCCCCCAAGGCAAATCATTCCAATGGCGAGCTGGCTGGCTACATGTAGGGGGAGTTCTATCTACACTCACAGTCCGAGAATGCTCGTCCTACGTTTCTTTTCATCACTGCTAATGAAAGGAGTGTTATTTCTTGGTAGAGGCGGCACTCTCCCACCCCCACCTAAGAGAACAACGACTCTTCTTCCCTTATATTTGCGACCAGCTGTCGATATCCTGCAGTTTTGGTAGTTTTTCACGAAACAAGCACCATGGAGGGCTGACAGGGTCTAGGGACTATCGGGTTCAAAGCACGAAGTCACATGCCCAGATTGGGTCATTAACTTTACTCTTTGGTCCGAGACTTCGAACCCCGAAGATCGTGTGAGGCAGATCTGGATTGCTTGATCTGGCTGCGCAACAGGATCACGCTGCTCCCACGTGACTTTCATATTTCAAAAAACCCAAGCTCTCCCAGTTGCAATTGGGTGCGACTCACAGGTTCAGGCTTCCAGAGAAACTATACGAAGCACGATTGCCATATTTAACGATACCCTTATTAGCGGCGTGGATCATCATCACCAAGATGGTCGATTATAGTAAATGGGTATGTAAATCTAGTTATTATGGTACGGGCTTTTAGCGCTGATCCCCGCAGGATAGGCTCGAGCTCAGCGACGACTCCGACATCGAGGTCCATCCCAATGTCGATAAGCGGTCATTCATAAGGGCGAAACAGAACCAAATCCATGTGGAACGGCTCCAACGGAAACGACAAATCGAGGCCCTCAAATATGAGCGAGCCATAAATGACGAGCTCGCGCGGCGTATATCCGCCTTGCTCTCAGCCCTCGAGTCGCACACCGAGGAAGCCCGCACTCACGACCCGACAGCAGTGGCCTTTCGGGCTCTCATGCAGTCAACGCCGCGTAATGGCGAGGATGACAACCCTCCGCCACGACCGGAAGGGCTGTTTGATGGGTACGAGCCGTTGCCCACTTACTCCAAAATGGTGGCCAGAATTTTGGATGAGGTGAAGAAGACGCTGGACGAAAAGGGAGTTGAGGTGGAAAGCCGCTATGATGCCATGATCGGGGTGATCAAGGTTCATCTCCAAAAGATCAGGGAATTGCAGAGTGAACTGCTGAAGAAGCTCGACAGGTTGGAAGCAGAGGAGACAGAGAAAATCACCAGTGAAGACTACCACGTCGGGTTCGATAGCTCCCATGTCAGCAAAGCAAAGCCCGGAGAGACCAAGCAAAGGACGAAACTGGAGCTCCTAAACCCTAATTACGACCTTCGCGACATTAACTCCGATACCATGCCTCCATCGACGACAGGCACGACAAAGGAGAGCGACGAAGAAGTTATCAATAAAGCCTCTGCGGCGGCGAAGCAGCTTGCACAGATAAAGATATCCGACTATCCGGCCAGCCGCGCGTATCTCCTTTCGCATCCCGAGATACTCCGAGAATCCGAAGTTGACGGCCTACTCATCGAAGCATTCGACGCTGCGCTCGACCGCCAAAACCTGCCCCAATCCCGGCAGTACGTGCATCAGGCAACTCTCTTAGACTACTGCCGGAGGCTAGGACGTGATGGAATGGCCATCTTTTTCAAACATGTCACCACCCCTGGTCACAAGGCGCGCGAAATGTTAGAGAAAGATACCAGCGAAAAATATCAAAGGGTCCTGGAGCTAGCAAGAGATACTGATAAGCAACGTGCTTCTGGGGGTGGAAGAGAGGGCGTAGAGCAGATCCAGATCCATCCGGTAGAGCCAGGTGCCTCCATCCAAATTCGGATTCCTCAGGAGGGTAGCGAAATCGAGGAGGTTAAGAGGGCCAGGTCCATCTTTGACAGCCTTGCACCAGAGATGCGGGCCGCTCTGGAAAGCGGATCGTTGGAGGAGGTAAACAAGGTGTTGGGGGCGATGGCGGTTCTCGAGGCCGAGGTCGTAGTCGGCCTCCTAGGAGAAGTGAGTTTGCCCTACCGAGGTGCAGCGATGTTAAATTGATGCCACCTTTTCTTTCTTTCTTTTCTCCTTCCATCACTTTACTAACTAACTGCTCCAGGCCGAATGTCTCAGCATTGAGCAAGACATTATCGATACGACGACGGATGAGGGAAAGAAACAGCTACAAACGCTCGAGCATAAGATGGAGTCAGATTAAGTATGGCAGTGTGGTACACTCGGCCGTGACGAGGTCCAATACTCCGGGGTATCGAACTGCGTTGAATGGCCTTCTGTCCTTCGGTCAACGTGATCACATCAAATAGTTTCACATGGGCAGAAGGACGGAAATTGTCATATTGACTCTGTCGAGTTCTTCGCTTGTAATATCTAGCCATTCCTTGGACGAGCCGTTATTTCAGGAGGATAAAGAGAGTAAATATCGCGTTCCAAGTTATTTAGTGGGGGAAGGGACCCTGAAGTGTTGTCGACTCAAACTATTTTCACACCTTGTTGCGTCGATCTGATCCTCTCACCACTCTCGTTTCCTTAGACTATTAACAGATCTGGTCGGATTCTGAAGAAGGAAATGAGAGTTTTTAATGATTACACCCATAGTTCATGTGTCGCTGTCCTGGCTTCCTCTATATAAAACTAAAGTAAATATTTAGTTATATTGTCTTTTTAAGTAATTAGAGCCTTGCCATAGATGATTAGGACGGATTGCTAGGTGATTGGAGCGATTATGGGAGCGATTGATATCAATTGTCCCTCCTATCCTCTGATCGTTATTGTGTGCTGGCTATCTGCGGGCAGCTGCCCGTAGCTAGGTGTTTCTGCTGTATGCTATTGTTCTGGACCTCTACAAAAGTCGACCCCTGACAGTGATCAAGGACTCCCTGCCAGAAGAGAGTTTGTACGCTCCTATATTACACTTGTACAAGGTACACAATCGTTATTTGCAGAGGAAGGCAGGTCTCATTCCTAGAGATGTTACTGCTTATTATAGGTTAGCAGGAAATGTGCTTAGTCTCAAGGTGCCGCTTTTCTAGAGGACATAGTTCGGACGCCAGGGACACCTGGAGCCTGGGGAACTTAGGGTTAACGAAGACGATGCGGGTCCATATTAGCTCATATTATTGCCTATCAAGTAGTTTACATGAACCTCAATCTCGCTATAGGCAGAGTGCTAAAACACTTGCAGAATCAGTAAATAGTCATCTCTTATATTAAGAAAAAGAAAACTTCAAACACAGCTTGTACACAGCACTCGTGCACTTCTCGAACTTCCATGCATAGTCAACTAAGCTGTAGTGGTTAATTGAAGAGTCAAATGAGCTCAAAGGTGGTCTGATGTCTTTCAGCCCAAAAGCTTTCGTCGAACTTGACTCCAGGACCGTATGGGCCATCTATTATATCGCCAGAGCATACAAATTGATAGCGGTGGTTGGCCTTGCGTATAACACTTGGCGTGGGCGATCCTTTGAAGAGACAGACCAGGTCGTCCTCATGCCCTGCATCTTCCGTCAAAGTCTTGACGATTGTTCCATCCCCAAGAACAAGCCAAGCAGAAGTAATATCACTAAGGAGTAAAAGCTCGTTAACAGCCTCCCATTGTACTTTGGAAGCAGATTTCTCCTGCTCTAGACGATCAATTAGGCCTCGGTAAGCCGACTGGCTGATATCCACACCTGTAAAAGAAAGCCAACGGTTGAGTGTGATTTCGACTGATGTTTGCCTGAGGTTTGCAGACCGACAAAGAATCTCGTTTTCAAGCAATCTGAAACGGGCAAGTAGCGAGGAAGCGATGAGTTTGCGGGTCTCTAAGCAGAGTAGGCTAGATCTTTTGCAAGGGGGAATTCGATTGTCACATTTCCCAATCGTAAATCCCCGGACGGATAAAACTCGCCCATCCACCGAAGCAAAGGCTCTGCATGACTTCAAATGGTTTTCGCTGGACCCTCTAAGATATCGGAAATCGGTAACCCATGACGGCACGCCTTGCAGCTCGGATTTGGCAAAGTCGAGCAGTCGTAGGTCTCCTGTTTGATTGAGAAAATACGTCGCGTATCTCTCATAGGCAAGCTCGGTTGTGGTCGTATAATCTGGTCTCAATGCCTCGGGGAGTTCTTTATCCTGGGCCACTCCAACGAGACCTAGGAGTCCGTATAGTTGATCCAATGGGTCACTAGCCCTGTTCCCATGCAGCAGGTATAGAAGCTGAAGGAAAAACTCCGCGGCGCTCGTCGAGGTGTCTTGCAGTCTTGCCCGGCTACCATCTTGGGTGGGATCAGCATGACGCAAAAGCTGGCGAATGCTCGCCAAGGCCAAAACGCTGAAACAAAGCTCAACATAGTGCGGGTTCAATTGTGCCCAATGTGAAAATAACACAGCTAGATCCTGCATTGCTACCCAGTGGCGACCAGCCCATAGTATCGGATCTCGAGCTCCAAGACAAGCCTCTTGCACAGTCCATATGCGGCTAAACCACGGTCGCTCTCCTAAAACAGCAACAAGCCCCATAATCTCATCCGGCTCGAGATCATCGTCATCGTCGTCGTCGAGCTCGCCGCCTTTATCCCACGAGACCTCATTCACCTCATTGGCAACCTGAGTTTGCTCTCCAGAACCAGAGGCCGAGTCACGCAAAACGTGATCAGTTGACGATCGAACCGAAGCTTCGGCAGTCGCTATTCGGAATAATTGCCCGATGCTCCTGTTAGATCCCTCATCACTTACACCCAGCCAAATGATGACTTGGCGTGACAAGGTATAGATATCGGTCATGCGTGTCACTTGCTGTGACCTTTCATGTATGTTCCCTTGGTTGATACATATCGCGTCAATCCAGATGAATGGGGAAAAGTCCGGTTGGACGTAATATCGCCTCAGGTGACAAAGAGCGTCGTGCAGGTTCTCTCCGACACCAAATCGTTGACCGTTGACCAGAATCGATCTTGTCTTTGAGGGATCGCCCCATACATAACTTAACGCATAGAAGTCAGGCCTCGCGTCTAGCTCAACTTGTTCAAGATCGCATTCAATCTCTGTGTCAACACCCCCAGCATGGATTTTGAGTAGTCGAATATCCGAGTCCACGAGCTCCTGATATAACTGAGATACATCTTGGTCGTTGTACAGACGTTGTTGAGACATGTTGAAGACGCTTGACCTTTGGGACTCTGTGGATTTAGATTGAATGGTGGCCCTTCCGATCGTTCTTCTAGGTTCTTCACGTTGCTGTCTTCTACTTGGGGGGATGCTGCGATGAATTACTGCCCGAGTTGGCGAGAGCTGAGGTCCGTAAACGAGGAGCACATGTATTTATGCAATCTTAGGTAGGATGCATTAGTAAGCTTCGGACCTTTCCTGGCCTATTACCTGGTAGTAGTGCTGAACCCAAGGCCAGTCTGCCTTTTTGTCATTCGCCCCAGATCGATGCAGCCATGCCCAACACTGAGAAAGTTGAAGCCTATAGTGTCGGTGCCGACCTTGCACATGACGAAGGCCTTCTGTCTTCTTCCTCCGAGAACAAGAGCTCTTCTGATGTTGAGCTCAGTGGAAAAGGGATAAGACATCTCAGATGATATCATCATCTGGCTACCTCTACCTTCACCTCGTTTTGGGTTTGGACCTAGAAGACTTGCTCTTGCTTATATAGG
>Ga0164243_10016405_pt1 | contig 10168 bp, 8 predicted proteins | sample OricompcompostOP_FD_108781 | JGI IMG/M metagenome (GOLD analysis project Ga0164243, IMG submission 108781) | Organic Plus compost microbial communities from Emeryville, California, USA - Original compost - Organic plus compost (OP) | ecosystem: Engineered > Solid waste > Mixed feedstock >... | reverse complement strand
TCGACGGTCCTCAGCCTTCGTCTCCCCCTGCCTTCGGCGGGAGGTGCCCCCGGCGCTCCTCGACTTCGGCCCCCTCGCCCCTGCGGGGCTGGGAGGTGCCCCCGGCTTTCGACACCGGCGGGGGCCCTTCGGCTCTCCCCCTGCCTTCGGCGGGAGGTGCCCCCGCACCGGAGTTGCCCCAAGAGGGAGCCCACTCAGAAGCCTTGTACCGGTCAGGGGCAGGCCATTGATCAGGAGTGGCCTCAGAAGCCTTGTACTGATCAGGAGTTGAGCTACTGATCAGGTGTGGCCGCGGGAGCCCTCTTACTGATCAGGATTTGAGCTACTGATCAGCGGACGGGCTCCGAAGCCTTGTGCTGGGGGGAGTTGGCCGGAGAGTGGGGCGGAGGCTGCTTCCAAAAAGCGTCGATGATGCGCTTGCGGTCGCTCCAGACCACGAACAGCGTCAGCAGCGTGTACGCGGTGACGAAGTATTTGACCGACGGATAGTTGAAGCACCAGTCCATGATGGTGATGTTCAGCTCGACGGCGAACAACCCGAGCGCGCCCAGCGAGTACAGCCTCGGGTGCAGCAGAAGCAGGGCCGGTACCACCTCGAACAGGCCGGTGATGTGCCCGTAGACGGGTGAGATGCCGTAGAAGGCCCAGACGATGCCGGGGCTCGGCGGATCGTGGTCGGTGAACGTGAACGCGCCGTAGTTGTACTGGCCGCCGGCCAGCTTCACGCCGCCGTACATGAGGAAGATCAACGCCAGCAGAATCCGTACGGTGAGCACCAAGCGGCGCATCTTCTTCGACGCCATGGGGTTTCGAACTCCTTCCGGTTCAGGGCGGGGTTGGGGGCACCACCCTCGCGTCCGGGCGGGCTGTGCGGCTCATCCGGACGGTCCGGTTCGGCGGCCGGTCGACGGAGTCGGCTCCTCCCGGGGTAGGAGGCAGCGCGGGCGCCGCGGCGGTTACGTTCGGCCCGTGGTAACGAACGCGGACACCCCGAGCGGCGCCGTGCGCGCGGCGCTTCGCGGCTACGGCTGGGTGCGGCTGCTGCCGACGGCCGGCGCGCTCGGCTTCCTGGCACTGCTGCACATTCCCGGATACGGGCCGACCGCCTGGGACTGGCCGCTCGCGCTGGTCTCCGCCGCGCTGGTGCCGGTCGGGGGGCGCTTCCCGGTCGCGGTGGCGGTCGCGCAGAGCGTGCTGTTCGCGGCGGCCGCCGCGCCCGACGTACAGCTGGCCTCCGGCGTCGTACGCATCCTCGCCTGCACCGCACTCGGCGAACTGGCCCTGCGCCGCTCGGGCGCACCGACCTGGTGGGGCGCCGGGCTGACCGGGGTGGCGAGTGCCGTCAACTTCTTCCCCGGCTATCCGCTCGCGGGCAACGTGCTGGTGGTGCTGCTGAACGTCGGACTGCCGCTGCTGCTGGGCTCGTTCATCCGCTCCCAGCGGCAGCTCGCCGAGCAGGCCGAGCAGCGTGCCGCGGAGGCGGAGCGCAGCCGCGCGCTGGCGGCCACGGCCGCGCGGGCGGCCGAACGGGCCGCCGTGGCCCGCGAGTTGCACGACGTGGTCGCCCACCATGTGGCGTCGATCGTGCTGCGGGTCGGCGTGGTGCGCCACGTGGTGCCGTCCGTCGATCCGCGGATCGACGAGGCGCTGGCGGACGTGCACGGCATCGGCGGTCAGGCGCTCGCCGACCTGCGCCGGCTGGTGGCGGTGCTGCGGGATCCGAACACGGTGGGCGAGCCGGCGCTGCTGTCGGCCACCGGCCTGTCCACGGCCCTGAGCGACGTGGTCGAACGGACCCGGCAGGCCGGAGTGCGGGTGGACACCGCGGTGGACCCGCACACGGTGGAGCGGCTGGGGACGGCGCACCGGCACGCCGTACTGCGGCTCATACAGGAAGGGTTGACCAACGTGCTCAAACACGCGGGGCACGGCGTACGGGCCCGGGTCGTGCTCGACGGCGACGGGCACGGCGGGGTGCGCGTCGAGGTGAGCGACGACGGCGGCGGCAGCGGGCCCCCGCGGGAGGCCGAGCCCGGGCACGGTCTGCTGGTGATGCGGGAGCGGGTGGAGTTGCTGGGCGGAAGCCTGGAGGCGGGGCCCGTGCCGGGGCCGGGGGAGCGCCCGTCGGCCGCCGGCCCGCGGCCCGACTCCCCGGATGCGGCGGCGAGTTCGGGCAGCGGCGGCTGGGCGCTGCGGGCGGTGCTGCCCGAGCCGCAGCCCGCGCTCGCCGGCACGTCCCCGGACGGTGCCGGCGGCCCGCACGGCACCGAAGCGGTCCCGGAGGACGTACGGGAGAACGCCCCGCAGAACTCCCGGGAGGACGTTCCGGAGAACGCTCGGAGGGACGTTCCGGAGAACTCTCCGTACCGCGCCGCCTGTTCCGAAGTCCCGTGCCACGAAGGGGACTTCGGGGCGCGTCGCAGCCCGGCCGCGGAGGGCGCCCGGTGATCCGTACGCTCCTCGTGGACGATCAGCAGCTGGTGCGGGCCGGGCTGCGCATGCTCTGCAGCGCGGCGCCCGACGTGGAGGTGGTGGGCGAGGCCGAGAACGGGCGGCAGGCGGAGACGATGGCCGAGCGGCTGCTGCCGGACATCGTGCTCATGGACCTGCACATGCCGGGCGTGGACGGGATCACCGCCACGCGCCGGATTCTCGCCGCCCGCCCGGCGATCCGGGTCGTCGCGCTCACCACCTTCGACGACGACGATCACCTCTTCCCGGTGCTCGCCGCCGGCGCCTGCGGCTTCCTCGCCAAGGACACCGCACCGGACGCGCTGCTGGACGGGCTGCGGCGGGCGGCGGAGGGCGGGCATCCGTTCAGTCCGCACGTGCTGCGCCGGGTCGTCGACCGTGCGGTCACGGCGGGCGGTTCGCCGGGTTGGCCGGGTTCACCGGGCTCGGCGGAGTCGCCGGGCTCGCCGGGCGGCGCGGCGGCCGCGGGCTCGCCGGACGCGCAGCAGCCGCCGCTGACGGCGCGGGAGCGGGACGTACTCGCGCTGGTGGCCGCGGGCGGCTCCAACACCGAGATCGCCGGCCGGCTGCACATCGGCGTCACCACGGTCAAGACGCACGTCACCAACCTGATGGCGAAGACCGGCGCCCGCAACCGCGTCCAACTGGCCGTCTCCGCGGGCCGGTTCGGCGTACGGCCCGCCGACGACCGGCACTGACGGACGGGCCCGCGTCAGCACCGACGACTGGCTGCGGAAGGCGCCGCTACCCCTTGACGGCTCCGCCCAGCATGAAGCCGCCGCCCAGCCGCCGGGAGATGAGGATGTAGAGCAGCAGCACCGGGGTCGAGTAGAGGACGGAGAAGGCGGCGAGTTCACCGAAGCGGATGGTGCCGAAGTTGCCGAAGAAGGTGAAGATGCTGACGGAGGCCGGGAGTTGGTCCGGAGTGATCAGCAGCATGAAGGGCACGAAGAAGTTGCCCCACATGATGATGAACGTGTAGACGGTGACGACGGCGGCGCCGGGGCCCATCAGCGGCAGGATGACCCGGGTCAGCGACTGCAGCCAGCTCGCCCCGTCCGTCCACGCGGCCTCCTCCAGCACCACCGGCACCCCGTCCATGAAGTTCTTCATCAGCCAGATCCCGAACGGCAGTTGGGACGCGGCGAGGAAGCAGGCGGTGCCCCACAGGGTGTCGACGAGGTTGGTCTGCACGAACAGCGCGTACACCGGCACCATGATCGCGGTGACCGGCAGGCACGTCGTGAACAGCACCGTCAGCAGGTACGGGCGGGAGAAGCGGGAGCGGAACCGGGAGAGCGGATAGGCGGCCAGCGCCGAGCACACCACCGTCAGCAGGGTTCCGCCGCCGCACATCAGCAGGCTGTTGAGCATCGGCGTGAACGTGATGCGGTCCGTCCACACGGCCGAGAAGTTGTGCAGCGTCGGCGAGTGCGGCGGTGCCACGCGCAGCGTCGCATGCGTGTCGAGGGAGGCGAAGACCAGCCACAGCAGCGGCACCGCGAAGGCCGCCGCGATCACCAGCAGGGCCGCGTCCGCGGCGAGTCGCTGCCGGGCGCCGCGGGTCAACGGCAGCCGCCGGCGCGGGCGTTGGCGGGCGGCCGTACGGTCGCGGGCGGAGGCACCGTAAGAGTCCGCGGCGGTCGCGGGCGCAGCGGCGGACCCGGCGGACGCGGCGGGGGATGCGGGGGACGAAGCGGCGGACATCGGCGGCTCAGACCTCCTCGCGCAGCAGGCGCAGATAGACGACCGAGAACAGCGCTCCGACGAGCAGCAGAAGCAGGGCGACCGCCGTGCCGTAGCCGATGAGGGCATTGTTGAACGCCTGGTCGTACATGAAGACAGGCAGCGTCTGGCTGCGGTCGCCGGGGCCGCCGCGGGTCATCGCCCAGATGAGTCCGAAGACGGACAGCGTCTGGAGCGTGTTGAGCATCAGGTTCGTGCCGATGGAGCGGCGGATCATCGGCAGCGTGATGTGCCACAGCCGCTTGCCGCCGCCGGCCCCGTCGATCTGCGCGGACTCCGTGACCTCCTGCGGGATCTCGGACAGCGCCGCCGAGTACACGAGCATCGAAAAGGCCGTGCCGCGCCAGATGTTGGCGAAGGAGACGGCGATGATCGGCAGCGTGTACAGCCAGTTCTGGTGCGGCAGCTGGAGCCAGTCCAGGATCGCGTTGAGCGTGCCCTGCCGGTTGAAGAACGTGTAGAGCAGGAAGCCGGCCACGATCTCGGGCAGCACCCAGGCGCAGATGACGACGGCGCCGGCGACCGTACGGACCGTCTTCGACGCCCGCTGCATCAGCCCGGCCAGCGTGAGGCCGAGGGTGTTCTGGCCGAGGATCGAGGAGACGACCGTGAACACCAGCGTCAGTACGACCGCGTTGACGAAGTGCGGGTCGTGGAAGGCGCGGGTGAAGTTGTCGAAGCCCACGAACGACGGCGACGCCTGGCCCGTCAACTGCATGTCGGTGAAGGCGATGTAGACGCAGTAGCCGATCGGACCGGCGAGGAAGATCAGCAGCAGCGCGGTGGCCGGGGCGATCGGCAGCCAACGCATCCGCCGGCGCATGCGCACCTGCGGCGGCGGCCCGGTCTGCCCGGCGTCGGTGAGGTCGGTGGTGCTCACTGAGACGTGACAGCTCCGTTCGCGATCGACTTCAACTGCGCGTTGTACGCCCTGGTGGCCTGGTCGACCGTCGTGTCACCGGTCGTCACCGACTCCATGGCCTCCGCGATCGCGGTCGAGACCCGCGGATAGACGGGGCCCTTCGGCCGGTAGTGGCTGTGGCGTACGCGCTTGGTGAAGAACGCGGCGCCGGGGATCGACTTCAGATAGCGCGGGTCCTTGGCGACGTCGGACCGGGTGGCGATCTGCGCGCCTCGTATGCACCACTCGACGGCGTTCTTGCGGCTCTGCAGAGTTTTGATCAACTCCCAGGCCAGGTCCGGCTTTTCGGACTTCGCGGCCACCGACCAGGCCCAGCCGCCGGACATGCTGACCTCGCCGGGCGCCTGGCCGTGCTGGGTCGGCATCGGGGCGAGCCCCATGGTCTTCTTCCACTTCGGCCAGGGGTTGCCGCCGGTCTTCAGCCACTGCTGCCCGAGCCACGAGCCGTCGATGTCCATGGCCAGCTTCTGCTGCGGGATCAGATCGGCGTTGACCTTGGTCTGCATGTTGGGGTTGAGGGCCTGGTCGACGTCCGGGCCGAGCTTCTGGGAGTAGACGGTCTGCACGAAGCGCAGGCTGTCCTTGAAGCCCTTGCCGCCCTTGACCCACTTCTTCGACTTCTCGTCGTAGAGCGGGTTGTGGGTCTCCGGGTCGGAGCCGGTGCCGTACAGCAGCATCTCCATGCCCTGCATGGTCGCGGCCTCGCCGGCGGCCTTGCCGGTGAAGATGTTGAGCGGCGTGACGCCCGGCACCTTCTTCTTGATCGTGCGGGCGGCCTTGAGTACGTCGTCCCAGGTGTCCGGGTGCCAATCCTGCGGCAGCCCGGCCTTCTTGAAGATGTTCCGGTTGAACCAGATGCCGCGGGTGTCCGTACCGTCCGGCACCGCGTACGTCTTCCCGTCCTCGGCCTTGGCGGCGTCCTTCGCGGACTGCGCGTACCGGTCCCAGCTCTTCCACTTCTTCACCTGGCCGTCGAGCGGCCGCAGATAGCCGCTCTTGACGTCCGGGTTGATCATGAAGCTGTCCTCGTGCACCACGTCCGGGGCCGTCTTCGGGGACCGCATCAGCTGCTGGACCTTGGAGTAGTAGTCCTGCTGCGACGCCTGTACGGGGATCAGCTGGACCTTCTTGCCCTTGTGCGTCCGCTCGAACTCCCGGGCCACCTCGCGCAGATAGTCGTCCGCGAGAGTCACCTTGTTGTCGGTGTCCTTACGGAAGGCGATCTTCACGGTGTTCGGGTCGTTTCCGGTGCTGCACGCGGAGAGCGACGCCGCCGCCAGCACGGTGGTGAGCGCAAGTGCCGGGAAAGCCGTGGAACGCACGGGCATCACGGGCCTGACCTCCTAGGCCACGGCCGGGGCCGGCCCACGGGGCCGCGCCGGCCGCATGGGGCTGCTGCGTGAACGTACGGTGACCCGGGTCACGTCTCCGGGTCAATGCCCGTGCAGAACGGCCCCCCGACTCCGTGACAACGTTGTTATCCGGTGTCGGGGGGCGCGGAACCGGTCGACTCCCGGGGACGGGCGGCCGGAAGGACCGGAAAGCGCCTGTGCGGTCCGTACGGATTGCGGGGACCGAACGCAGTGCACGAACGGCCGCACGGGCGGGCCGGAGCGGCCGGTCGACGAGACCGGCCGGAGCGGCGGGCCGGAGAGACGGTCCGGGTCGAAGGAGGCCCAACTGCGGCCGGCGGAAGGGAAGTCGGGGCCGGCGGACCCGGGCCCAGCCCCCGGGTCGCCGGCCCCACCCCGGCCGGGCCTCCGCTCAACCCTGGTAACCGGCCAGGATCTTGGAGAACTCCCACTGCTTCTGGTCGATGCCGCTGCAGGAGTCGTTGCCGCCGCCGTTGTCGCACGGGCGGTCCCGGTTCGCCGACCAGAAGCTGACCCGGGCGAGGTGCTTCTGCTTGGCGTAGTCGACCATCTTCTGGAAGTCCTGCGGCGCGATCTTCTCGCCCTGCTGGTCGGTCTTGCCGTTCATCGAGGAGAAGCCGACCTTGCCGTACGCCTTGTCCTGGTCGATCTTGTAGTCCTCGGCGACGGTCTTCGCGAGGTTGTCCACCGCGGACTGGGTGGCCTTGGCCATGTCCTGGTCGCCGTGGCCGAAGTCGAAGGGCATGACCGTCCAGCCGTCCACGTCCAGACCGGCGGCGGCGCCCTTCTTGATCAGGTCCTTGCCGTTGTCGGTCAGCTGCTTCTCGAGCGTCGGGAAGGTCAGATAGACCTTCGTGTCCTTGCTCTTGTCCTTGACGATCTTCAGCGCGTCGACGACCTTCTGCCGCGTCTCCGGCTTCTCGAACTCGTTCGCCTCGATGTCGACGTCGATCGACTTCAGCTTGTAGGCGTCGATCACCTTCTGGTACGCGCCGGCCAGGTCCTCGGCGCTGTTGCAGGACTCGCCGAGCTTCGTGCCGTTGTAGCCGCCGATGGACGGCGTGACGTCACCGCCCGCGTCCTGCACCGCCTTGATGGTCTTCTCGTCCTCGCCGCCGGTCAGCGGGCGCTGCCCGTCCCAGGCCGGTTCGCAGCCGCCCTTGGCCAGCACGAAGGCGAGCGTGAGCTGCTTGCTGCCGCTCTCCTTCATGAACTGCGCGGCGTCCGGCGGGTTTCCGCCGCCGGTGTACAGGTACGGGCCGTTCAGACCGCTGGCGGGTGCGTCCTTCGTCGTGGCGGTGCCGGCCTGAGCGGAGACGGCGAAGCCGGCGGCTCCCGCGACGGCGAGCGCGCAGGCGAAACCAAGTGCCGCCTTGCGGCGCTGAGTCAGGTGTGGGCGCACGACAAGCTCCCATCGTGTGGGGGTAGTTGGGGTCGAGTGGTGCCTGAAGCGTGGTGCGGCAGCACGCTAGCGCCCGTGCATTGGTCCAGACAATAGAAAGCGTAAGGAAAGCTTGAGACGGCCTGTCGCCGGACGGTCCGCTCCGGCGCCGCTCCCCGTGGACCGCCGAACTCCCGCCCGCCCGGCGGGAGTTCAGCCCCGCCAGCGGTAGCAGTGCTCGGGGCGGCCCACCTGCCCGTACTGCGGTCTGCGGGACGCGCTGCCGCCGGCCACCAGGTGTTCCAGATAGCGGCGGGCGGTGATCCGGTTGATTCCCAGCTCCCCGGCGGCGGCGCTCGCGGTCAGCCCGTGCGGGCCGGCGGCACGCAGCGCCTGCGTCACCGACTCCAGCGTGGCGGCGCTCAACCCCTTGGGCAGCGCGGCCGGTCGGGGAGCGCGCAGTGCGGACAGCGCCCGGTCCACCTCGGCCTGGGTGGCCGCCTCGCCGCCCGCCCGCTCGGCCTCCGCGGCGGCCGAGCGGAACTGCGCGTACTGGAGCAGCCGGTCCCGCAGCGTGTCGAACGTGAAGGGTTTCAGCACGTGTTGGACGACCCCCAGCGACACCCCCTCCCGGACGACCGCGAGGTCACGGGCCGAGGTCACCGCGAACACGTCCGTGGTGTGCCCTGCCGCACGCAGCGACCGCAGCAGCGACAGACCGCCGCCGTCCGGCAGATACAGGTCGAGCAGCACCAGGTCGACGGGCCGGCGCTCCAGCGTGCGCACCGCCTCCGCGCGGGAGCGGGCGACGGCGGTGACCGCGAAGCCGGGGACGCGCGAGACGTAGAGCGCGTGCGCGTCGGCGGCCACCGGGTCGTCCTCGACGACGAGCACCCGGAGTACGGGGCGGTGCGGGTGCTCCGGTTCGGGCCCGGGGCACGGTCCGTGCGGTGCGCCGGTCATCGGGCCGCCTCCGTGCCGCTCGTACGCGCGGGCGGAGAGCCGGATGAGACGGCGGACGGAGAGGCGAACCGGTCGGCGGGCGGCGGCGGTTCGGGGGGAGCGGCGGCGGGCAGCGGCAGCCGTACGGTGAACTCGGCGCCGCCGCCCGCTGTTTCGGCCCCGGTGTCCGGCGTGCTCGCGTGCCCCGCCCCGGACACGGTGACGGTGCCGCCGTGCCGCCGCACCGTCTGCCGCACCAGCGCCAGCCCGAGCCCGCGGGCGTGGCCGCCCGTGCCCGCGCCGGGGTCACGGGTGGTACCGGTGCTGCCGCCGGTTGCGTCGCCGGGTCCGTTCCCGTAGGCCGCGTCGCCGGCCCAACCGCCGGTGTTTCGCGAGGGTTTGGTGGACCAGCCCCGCTCGAAGACGGCCTGCGCCTCCTCCGCGGGTATGCCGGGACCGTTGTCGGCCACCCGCAGCAGCAGCGCGCCGCCCGCGCCGTACCCGTCCGGTGTTCCGCCCCGCCCGGAGTCCCCGGCGACCTCGGCCTCCTCGACCCGTAGCGTGACCTCGACCCGTCCCGGTTCCCGGCCGGCGGCCTCGGTCGCCCTCGCCGTCGCGGCCTCGGCCTCGGTCGCCGTCGCCGAGTCCGGTGCGGCCGCGGCGTCCACCGCGTTGTCGATCAGGTTGCCCAGCACGGTGACCAGGTCGCGCGGCGGCAGCCCGGGCGGCAGCAGGCCGTCGTCGATCCGGCTGTCCGGAGTCAGCGCCAGCTCCACGCCGCGCTCGCCTGCCTGTGCCGCCTTGCCCAACAGCAGTGCGGCCAGCACCGGTTCGCCGACCGCCGTCACCACGCGGTCGGTGAGCGCCTGCGCCAGCCGCAGCTCCTCGGTGGCGAAGTCCACCGCCGCGCGGGTGCGGCCGAGTTCGATCAGCGAGACCACCGTGTGCAGCCGGTTCGCCGCCTCGTGCGCCTGGGCGCGCAGCGCCTCCGCGAAGCCGCGTACGGAGTCCAACTCGCCGGTGAGCGACTGGAGTTCCGTGTGGTCCCGCAGTGTGACCACGGTGCCGCGCCGCTCTCCGCCGTCCACCGGCGAGGTGTTGACCACGAGCACCCGGTCCTCGGTCAGGTGCACCTCGTCCACGCGCGGCTCGGACGCCAGCAGCGCCCCGGTGAGCGCGCGCGGCAGCCCCAGTTCGGCGACTCCGCGGCCCAGCACTCCGGCCGGTGCCGCCTCCGTCCCGCCCTCGCCCCGCGGCCCGTCCGGCGGCCCTTGCGGCAGCCCCAGCAACTCGCGCGCGCCGTCGTTGATCAGCGCCACCCGGCGCTGCCCG
>Ga0164243_10016404_pt1 | contig 10169 bp, 5 predicted proteins | sample OricompcompostOP_FD_108781 | JGI IMG/M metagenome (GOLD analysis project Ga0164243, IMG submission 108781) | Organic Plus compost microbial communities from Emeryville, California, USA - Original compost - Organic plus compost (OP) | ecosystem: Engineered > Solid waste > Mixed feedstock >... | reverse complement strand
GACCCGGATCGCGCCGAAGACGATGCTCGCCGCGGCGCGCGGGTCCAGCCGCCGGGAGAGCAACGCGGGCGCCTCGACCACGATCCGCCCCAGGGCATAGGCGAGATCGACCGTCAGGTGCGGGCGGGCCGTGTGGCCGCCCGGGCCTTCCAGCCGGATGTCGATCTTGTCCGCGGCGGCCGTGATGGGACCGGGCCGGATCGCGACGTACCCGGCCGGCAGCTGCGGATAGCAGTGCAGCGCGAAGATCGACTCGACGTCCTTCAGACCGCCCTCGGCGATCACCTCGGGCGCGCCCGAGGGGTACTTCTCCTCACTGGGCTGGAAGATCAGCCGCACCCGGCCGGGCAGTTCCCCGTGCCGGTGGAGTTCGGCCAGCACGCGGCCCACCCCGGTGAGGATCGTCGTGTGCACGTCGTGCCCACAGGCGTGGCAGACATTCTCCACTTTCGATCTGTACGGCACCTTCTTGGTGTCCGGCAACGGAAGCGCGTCCAGGTCGGCGCGCAACGCCACGACCCGGTCACCGGTGCCGATGTCGCAGAGCACACCGTTGCCGGCCGCCAGCAGGGTCGGCTCCAGGCCCGCCGCCCGCAGCTTGGTGGCGACCAGGGCGGCGGTGCCGTGCTCGTGGCCGGAGAGTTCCGGGTGCGCGTGAATGCGCCGGCGAAGGGTTACCAGCTCCCCGTGATGCTTGTTGAGCCAGGCGTCCAACCGTCGCTGCAACGGCGCCTGTGTCGCCGCGCGCGTCGGGCGGGACGCCCGCCGATCACCGGGTGCGGACTCTTCTGCGGCGACCGCCTTGGCGGTGCCGGCCAGCGCGATGGTCACGGTCGTACGATCTCCATTAACGTCATGGACGTGAGACCTTCGAAGCCTAGTCTCACGGTAACTCTTTGCAATGTCATTCAGGTTCTGATCCGGTTGCTCACGGTGACGATCCGCTGGCGTGCCCCGCGTCACCTGCACCTGACGCGTGCGCGACCGCGTGGGGGACAAACGGTTACGAACGTCCGACACTCGTGTCATCGTCGCCTCCTCCGAACGGACTGCACCGCCACGACGGCTGCGCCGGGGATGCGCCGCGTGGTGAGTCTCGGTCCGCCAGCACGCGCGTCCTCGTGGGAGGCGCGCCACGGACCGTAACCGAAGGGCCAGGAATGCCCCGTGTTACCGGTCACGCACAGTAGCGAAACACGGTAGACACATTCGGCTGTCAGCCAGCCGGAACATTCGACCTCGTCGGCATGCGGGGCGAGAACGACCAGTCATGCTCGGCTGAGCGGGTCAGTGCACTCAGTATGCACCGGGCGCCGACGCACGCCGGCACCTTCCACCGAACAGATGCTGAATCTTTGCCGGTGACACGCGCGGCCCGGCCGATCAAGAGCCGGCGTCAGAGCGCCTCGGTGGGGCGGTGTACGCCCCAGACCTCCCGCAGCGCGTCGCACACCTCGCCGACGGTGGCCCGCAGCCGCAGGGCCTCGCGCAGCGGGTAGAGCACGTTCTCGGTGCCCGCCGCCGCGGTCCGCACGGCGGCCAGCGCGGCGCCGACCGCGGCGTTGTCCCGCTCGACCCGCAGCACGCTCAGCCGGCGGGCCTGCTCCGCCTCGATCGCGGGGTCGACCCGCAGCGGCTGGTAGGGCTCCTCCTCGGCCAGGCCGAAGCGGTTGACGCCGACCACGACCCGCGTGCCCGCGTCGATCTCCTGCGCCGTGCGGTAGGCCGACGCCTCGATCTCGCGCTTCTGGAAGCCGGCCTCGATCGCCTCGACGGCCGAGCCGAACCCGGCCACCCGGTCCATCAACTCCACTGCGCGCGCCTCGACCTCGTCGGTCATCGCCTCGACCACGTACGACCCGGCGAACGGGTCCACTGTGGACGTCAGATCGGTCTCGTAGGCGAGCACCTGCTGAGTGCGCAGCGCCAGCCGGGCCGCCTTCTCCGTGGGCAGCGCGATCGCCTCGTCGTACGAGTTGGTGTGCAGCGACTGGGTGCCGCCGAGGACGGCGGCGATGGCCTGGGTGGTCACCCGTACGAGATTGACCTCAGGCTGCTGGGCGGTGAGCTGGACACCGGCGGTCTGGGTGTGGAACCGCAGCATCATCGAGCGCGGGTCCCGCGCACCGAGGTCACGCATCAGCCGGGCCCAGATCCGCCGCGCGGCGCGGAACTTCGCCACCTCCTCCAGCAGCGTGGTGCGGGCCACGAAGAAGAAGGACAGCCGCGGCGCGAAGTCGTCCAACGCCAGGCCCGCGTCGAGTGCGGCGCGCACGTAGGCCAGACCGTTGGCCAGGGTGAAGGCGATCTCCTGGGCCGGGGTCGCGCCCGCCTCCGCCATGTGATAGCCGGAGATCGATATCGTGTTCCACCGCGGCAGCTCGGCGCGGCAGTAGGCGAAGGTGTCGGCGACCAGACGCAGCGAGGGCTTGGGCGGGTAGATGTACGTCCCGCGGGCGATGTACTCCTTGAGGATGTCGTTCTGGATGGTGCCGGTGAGCTTGTCGCCCGGCACGCCCTGCTCCTGCGCGACGAGCTGGTAGAGCAGCAACAGGACGGCGGCGGGCGCGTTGATGGTCATCGACGTGGAGACCTTGTCCAGCGGGATGCCGTCGAAGAGCACCCGCATGTCCTCGATCGAGTCGATCGCCACGCCTACCTTGCCGACCTCGCCGTGCGCCGCCGGGGCGTCGGAGTCGTAGCCCATCTGGGTGGGCAGGTCGAAGGCGACGGACAGGCCCGTGGTGCCGGCGGCGAGCAGCTGGTGGTAGCGAGCGTTGGACTCCTTCGCCGTGCCGAAGCCGGCGTACTGGCGCATGGTCCACGGCTTGCTCGTGTACATGGTCGGGTGCACACCCCGGGTGAAGGGGTACTGCCCCGGCTCGCCGAGCCGTTCCGCGAGATCGGGCGGCGCCTGGCGGTAGACGGGCTCGATGACGAAGCCCGACTCGGCATGACGCTCCTGCTGGCCCGAACGCTCGTTCATGGCAAGTGATCGTAAGGCCCGCCACGGGGGCTGACCCCCGCGACAGACTGTTGACCCGGTCACTCACGACACGCTCGGAACAGGCCGATCGACCCGTACGGCGACTCCGAATGACGACAGATCGCACACCATCGACTTTCCCCAGCGCGAATCCTCGCGCAAGATAGGTGCGAGCCCGAGCCGTCCCATGCCTTGGCCCGACCCTGGAGCGACGCGATCCCGTGACGACGCACAGCCCGTGGCGCGAGCAGTCGCCCTCAGGAAGTCCACCGACCGCGGATCGGGCCACCCCCGGCACCGTCATCGGCGGCCGCTACGAACTGATCACCGCGATCGGCCACGGCGGCATGGGCACGGTCTGGCGGGCCAACGACACCCAGTTGCGCCGGGACGTGGCGGTCAAGGAGGTCATCCTGCCGCCCACGATGCCCGACCACGAGAAGGACGCGCTGCGCGAGCGGACCATGCGGGAGGCCCGGGCCGCCGCCGGCCTCTCCCACCCGAGCGTGGTGCAGGTCTACGACGTCGTCACGGACGCCGACCGGCCGTGGATCGTGATGGAGCTGCTGGAGGCCCGCAGCCTCGCCGACATGGTGATCGACGACGGGCCGCTGCCGCCCCGCGCGGTCGCCAAGATCGGCATCGCCATGCTGGGCGCCCTGGAGGTGGCCCACGCCGCCGGGGTGCTGCACCGTGACGTCAAACCGGCCAACGTGCTCATCAGCGACGACGGCCGGTGCGTGCTGACCGACTTCGGCGTGGCCCGGCTGCCGACCGAGAGCAAGCTCACCACGCCGGGCATGGTGCTCGGCTCGCCGCACTTCATCTCGCCGGAGCGGGCCGTCGGCGGCGACTTCGGCCCGCCCAGCGACCTGTTCTCGCTCGGCGTCACCCTCTACACGGCCGTCGAGGGCGGTCCGCCGTTCGACCGGGGAGACCCGTTCGAGACCATGCGTGCCGTCGTCGAGGAGCAGCCGCGCCCGGCTCGCCTCGCCGGCCCGCTCAAGCCCGTGCTGTGGGGCCTGCTGGAGAAGGAACCCGAGCGTCGCTGGACCGTGGCGCAGGCCCGCACCGCCCTGCGGGAACTGCTCAACGGTTCGCTCGCCCCGACCCGGGTCACCGCCGCCGAGGGACGCGACCCCAGCGACACCGACCCGCACGCGGTGATCCGGCGTCCGGTCACCACCCGCCCGGTCACCCCGCGTCCCGCCACCACCGCCCCGGCCACGTCGCGGACCGGCGCCGTCGGCGGCCGGGCCATGCTCGACCCCGAGGAGCCGCTGACCGACCAACTCGCCCGGCTGCGCCGGGAGGCCGGGGTGGACGACGACATCCGCCTCACGCCCGAGGACACCCAGAGCAACCCGGCCGTGCGCCGCAACAACCGGCCGAGCACGGCCGCCGGGCGCCCGAGCTGGGCCGGCACCGCCGAACGGCGCGAGCACGTCGGTCGCCGCCGGGCGCCGTCGGTGACCTCCCAGGTCATCGACGCGATCACCGCACCGCGCAACCGGCCGCGGGTGATCGTCGTGGCCGGCCTGGTCGTGATCCTGGCGCTGGTCGTCGTCGCCGCGTGGACGTTCGGCGGCGACTCGGCCACGCCGTCGACCCAACCCACGGCGCAGGTCTCCGCCGAACCCACGCCGACCGGCCCGCTGATCGAGACTCAGGAGTTCCGGGAGCGCGGCATCGCGCTGAACGTGCCGAAGGGCTGGACCCGCTCGGGCGCCGGTTCCTACGTGGACTTCCAGGACCCGGCCAGCGCCCGCTGGGTACGCATCAACATCGAGGGCACCGGCGCGACGGCGATGAAGTTCCTGCAGAACGCCGAGTCGGGGCTCAAGACGCCGTCGCGGTGCGCGTCGCCATACACCCGGGTCGAGTTGCGCGAGGTCGAACTGGCCGGCATCCCCGGCGCGGAGCTGGAGTACACCTGCGGCACCGGCGACGGCAAGCGGCACGGCATCTGGCGCGCGGTGATCCGCAACGGTGCCGCCTACCACTTCTATCTGACGACGCTGGACTCCCAGTTCGAGGAGAGCCGCGCGATCTTCGACGAGATGGTCCGCTCGTTCCAGTTCACCACGGCCTGACCGGACGCACGGGGCGGCCGGGTAGGCCAGAATTGCCTGATGACCCGCTCCGCGGACGCCGTCGACTCCGACGTGCAGGCGCTGCGTAGGCGCGCCGAACAGTGGCTCGCCGACGACCCGGATCCGGCGACCCGGGCGGAGTTGCAGGCCGTGCTCGACGGCCTGCCGGGCACGCGCGACGACCTGGCCGACCGGTTCGCCGGTCCGTTGACGTTCGGCACGGCCGGCCTGCGCGGTCCGCTGCGGGCCGGCCCCAACGGGATGAACCTCGCCGTGGTGCGCCAGGCCGCCGCCGGCCTGATGGCGTGGCTGGACGCGCAGGAGACGGCCGGTTCGCGCCCGGTCGTGATCGGATACGACGCGCGGCACGGGTCGCGGGCCTTCGCCCTCGAAACCGCCAAGGTGGCGGCCGGGGCGGGGCGACCGGCGCTGCTGCTGCCGGGCCCACTGCCCACGCCGGTGCTCGCGTTCGCGGTCCGTCACCTCGACGCCAGCGCCGGCGTGATGGTGACGGCGAGCCACAACCCGCCCCAGGACAACGGCTACAAGGTCTACCTGGGCGGCGGCCTCGGCGGGCCGGGCGGCGACGGCGCGCAGATCGTGCCGCCGGCGGACCGGGAGATCGAGGCCGCGATCCGCGCCGTGGGCCCGCTCTCGGCGGTGCCGCTCGGCACCGGATACTCCATAGTGGACCGTGACGTGTTGGAGTCCTATGTGGACGCCGCCGTACGGGTGCTGGACCGGACGATCGTCGACGAGAGTTACCGCTCCGGGCTCACCATCGCCTACACCGCCCTGCACGGGGTCGGCACCGCCGTGGTCGGGGCCGCCTTCGCCCGCGCCGGCTTCGCCCCGCTCGTGGTGGTCCCGGAACAGGCCGAGCCCGACCCGGACTTCCCCACCGTCGCCTTCCCCAACCCCGAGGAGCCGGGCGCCATCGACCTGCTCCTGCGCACGGCCGCCGCGGCGGGCGCGGACCTCGCCATCGCCAACGATCCCGACGCGGATCGCTGCGCGGTCGCGATCCCCACCGCCCGTGGGTGGCGGATGCTGCGCGGCGACGAGCTCGGCGTGCTGCTCGCCGACCATCTGATGCGGCGCGGTGCGCGCGGCTGCTTCGCCACCACGATCGTCTCCTCGTCGATGCTGCGGGCGATCTGCGCGGCCCGGGGCGTCGGGTACGCGCAGACCCTCACGGGCTTCAAGTGGATCGTCCGGGCCAGCGCCGACCAGCTCGCGTACGGCTACGAGGAGGCGCTCGGTTACTGCGTGGCGCCGGACCTGGTGCGGGACAAGGACGGCATCACCGCCGCCCTGCTGGTCGCCGAACTCGCGGCGGGGCTGAAGGCGGAGCTGCGCACGCTCGGCGACCGGCTCGACGACCTCGCCCGGGAGTTCGGCGTGTTCGCCACCGACCAGGTGTCGATCCGCGTCGAGCGCCTGGCACAGATCGACGAGCTGATGGCGTCGCTGCGCGACAGGCCGCCGTCGTCACTGGTGGACGAGCCCGTCACGCAGGTCGAGGACCTGGCCCCGCGAGCGGATGTGGTGACCGTACGGACGGCCAACGTACGGGTCGTGGCGCGGCCCAGCGGCACCGAGCCGAAGCTGAAGATCTACCTGGAGGTACGGGAACCGGTGCACGGCGACGCCGACCTGCGCCCGGCTCAGGAGCGGGCCGCCGCCACGCTCGTCGCCCTGCGCACCGAGTTCCTGACGCTGGTCAACAGCACGGTCGGGTAGGCCATCGCGAACTCGCCGCCGTGTTCGTCGACGACCGCGCCGACGCCGGCGCTCGCGACGCGGGTGACCAGGGCGTCCGGCGCGACCCGTCGGTAGACCTCGGCGATGGCCGCGGCCAGGTCTGGGCCGCGTTCCAGAAGAGCGCGAGCAGGCCACCGGTGCCGAACGACTCGGCGACTCCCGCGCGTGAGCGGCGCACCCGCGCAACCTGCGGCTTTTCAAGATCCACTGTTCACGCAGTCGCTGTACGGTCGCGAGTGTGAACAGCTGATCATGCGAACGCCCTGGTCAGCGGGGCAGCGCGCGCACACGACGGCGCAGCGGCGCGCGCACACGACGGCAGAGTGCCGGGCCGTGCAGACCGTGCTCGCCGGCGGTGACCCGGCGCCCGCGGCCGGGGACCCGGCCACTTAGTCCATTCCGGACAGACGGCTACTCCGCGAACCGGGGCATGCCACCGAACTGGCGGTCGCCCGCGTCGCCCAGGCCCGGCACGATGAACGCCCGGTCGTTGAGCTTCTCGTCGATGGCGGCGGTCACCAACCGGGAGACGAGGCCGCACGCCTCGATCCGGGCGACGCCCTCGGGCGCGGCGAGCACGCAGATCACCGTGATGTCGCGGCAGCCGCGGGCGGAGAGCAGTCGGACGCAGTGCTCCAGCGAGCCACCGGTGGCGAGCATCGGGTCCAGCACGATGACGGGCTGCCCGGTCAGGTCGGCCGGCAGCGACTCCAGATAGGCGCGCGGCGCGAAGGTGTGCTCGTCCCGGGCCAGCCCCACGAAGCCCATGGACGACTCGGGCAGCAGCGCGAGCGCGGCGTCCGACATCCCCAGACCCGCGCGCAGGACCGGCACGAGCAGCGGCGGGTTCGCGACCCGGAAGCCCACCGTCGGCCCGACCGGAGTGGTGATCGGGAACTCGGTCACCCCGGCCGACCGCGTCGCCTCATAGACCAGCATGGTGGTCAGCTCGTGCAGCGCCGCCCGGAACGCCCCGTTGTCGGTGCGCTCGTCCCGCATCGCGGTCAGCCGGGTCCGGGCGAGGGGGTGATCAACCACGATGACGTCCACGGCTGCTCAACCTACCGGCAACCCCGTGGTGGGCGCGCGCGAGGAACCCCCCGATTCGCGGCGCGACCTGCGCGAAAGGCACTCACGCGTAGACTCCGCGTCGTGACCACCACGCCCACCCGACCGTCCCCGCCGGTGGCGCTGCCGTACCCCGACGTCGCCCGCTCCGACGCCGCGCTGCGGGCCTTCCTGCACGGCCTGCCCGGCGTCGACCAGGTCGGCGCCGACGCTCGCGCCGCCGCGCTGCGCACGCGCTCCATCAAGACCTCGGCGAAGGCCTGGGCCATCGATCTCGCGATCCGGATGGTCGATCTGACCACTTTGGAGGGTGCGGACACTCCCGGGAAGGTGCGGGCCCTGTGCGCCAAGGGCCGCCATCCGGATCCGAACGACCCCGGCTGTCCGCCCGTGGCGGCGATCTGCGTCTATCCCTCGATGGTCGCCACCGCCGTCGACGCACTGCGGGGCTCCGGCATCCACGTGGCGAGCGTGGCGACCGCGTTCCCCTCGGGGCAGGCACCGCTGCCGGTGAAGCTCGCCGACACCGCCGCCGCGGTGGCCGACGGCGCGGACGAGATCGACATGGTCATCAACCGGGGCGCCTTCCTGTCGGGGCGCTACCTGGAGGTCTTCGAGGAGATCGTCGCCGTCAAGCAGGCCTGCGGACCGGCCCATCTGAAGGTGATCCTGGAGACCGGTGAACTGGTCACCTACGACAACGTGCGCCGCGCCAGCTGGCTGGCGATGCTGGCGGGAGCCGACTTCATCAAGACCTCCACCGGCAAGGTGACCCCGGCCGCGACCCCCGGCGTCACCCTGGTCATGCTCGAAGCCGTACGGGACCATCGCGAGCAGACCGGCCGGCAGGTCGGGGTCAAGCCAGCCGGGGGCATCCGGACCAGCAAGGACGCCATCGGCTACCTCGTGCTCGTCAACGAGACCGTGGGCGAGGACTGGCTGCATCCCGACTGGTTCCGTTTCGGCGCCTCCACCCTCCTCAACGACCTGCTGCTGCAGCGCCTGCGGCTGGCCACCGGGCAGTACCCGGGGCCGGACTACGTCACCCTGGACTGAACATGGCTGCCTTCGACTACGCCCCCGCACCCGAGTCGTCGTCCATTGTGGAGATCCAGCCCTCGTACGGGCTGTTCATCAACGGATCCTTTGTGGACGCCCGCAACGGTGGCTCCCGCAAGACCATCAACCCGGCCACGGAGGAGGTGCTCGCCGAGGTGGCCGAGGCGGAAGAGTCCGATGTGGACGATGCCGTACGGGCGGCCCGGCAGGCCTTCGACAACGTCTGGGGTCCGATGCGCGGCACCGAGCGGGCCAAGTACCTGTTCCGGATCGCGCGCATCATCCAGGAGCGCTCGCGTGAGCTGGCGGTCCTGGAAACCATCGACAATGGCAAACCCATCAAGGAGTCTCGCGACGTCGACCTGCCGCTGGTCGCGGCGCACTTCTTCTACTACGCGGGCTGGGCCGACAAGCTGCGGTACGCCGGGCTGGGTCCCTCACCGCGACCGCTGGGCGTGGCCGGGCAGGTCATCCCGTGGAACTTCCCGCTGCTCATGCTGGCCTGGAAGATCGCCCCCGCGCTCGCCGCGGGCAACACGGTGGTGCTCAAGCCGGCCGAGACCACGCCGCTGACCGCGCTGGCGTTCGCCGACATCTGCCAGCAGGCCGACCTCCCACCCGGTGTGGTCAACATCGTCACCGGCGGTGGCTCCACCGGACGTGCCCTGGTGGAGCACCCGGACGTGGACAAGGTGGCCTTCACCGGCTCCACCGAGGTGGGTCGGCTCATCGCCCGCGCGGTCGCCGGCACCCGCAAGCGCCTCACCCTCGAACTGGGTGGCAAGGCGGCGAACATCGTCTTCGACGACGCCCCACTGGACCAGGCCGTCGAGGGCATCGTCAACGGCATCTTCTTCAACCAGGGGCACGTCTGCTGCGCCGGGTCGCGGCTGCTCGTGCAGGAGTCGATCGCGGACGACCTGCTGGCCCGGCTCCAGCGGCGCATGGCGACCCTGCGCGTCGGCGACCCGCTCGACAAGAACACCGACATCGGCGCCATCAACTCGGCCGCCCAGCTCGACCGCATCCGTGAGCTCGCCGCCGCCGGTGAGGCCGAGGGCGCGCAGCGCTGGTCCCCGCCGTGCACGCTGCCCGAACGCGGCTTCTGGTTCGCGCCCACGCTGTTCACCGGCGTCTCCCAGGCCCACCGCATCGCCCGCGAGGAGATCTTCGGCCCCGTGCTGTCCGTGCTCACCTTC
>Ga0164243_10016403_pt1 | contig 10169 bp, 9 predicted proteins | sample OricompcompostOP_FD_108781 | JGI IMG/M metagenome (GOLD analysis project Ga0164243, IMG submission 108781) | Organic Plus compost microbial communities from Emeryville, California, USA - Original compost - Organic plus compost (OP) | ecosystem: Engineered > Solid waste > Mixed feedstock >... | reverse complement strand
CCAGCTTGTGACGGAGATTGAGGGGTGAACCTCCCGGGCGAGCCCTTTGGTATTGGCCTGCCAGGATTCCAGAGACTTGGCAGGCCTTTTTGGATCACGTCACCCCGTGCTCTGGACACCCGCGGCAATACCGTTGATGCTGAGAAAGATGGCCTGGCGTAGCGGTTCGCGCTTATCCTCCGGCGCCGCCCGGTATCGTTTGATGAGTTCGACCTGGAGCAGATTCAGAACGTCGGTGTAGGGGTTGCGAAGGGCAATGGACTTCTGGATGATTGGATTGTTGTCCAGGAGTGCGTCCTGTCCCGTGATCCGGAGAATGGCCGTACGAGCCAGTTCAAAGTCCTGAGCAATCCGGTCGTGGAAGCCGGAGCCGTCGTTTGCCAGGCGGGCGTAATGGCGGGCAATCTCGAAACGCGCGCGGGCCATCTCGCGCTGAGCATTGTTGACGACTGCTCGGAAGAAGTGCCAGGAGCGGTACATTTCGGCAAGCAGGTCGGCCGCCTCAGGGTTCTCGGATAGGATGCTCGAGAGCGCATGGCCGAGTCCATACCAGCCGGGCACCATGTAGCGGGTCTGCGTCCACGCAAAGTTCCAGGGAATCGCCCGGAGGCTGTTGAAGTCCACCTCCTGTGCGGATTTGCGTGAGACCGGACGGGAGGCGATGGGGAGACGGCTGATTTGCTCGATCGGGGTCACCAGGGTATACCACTGCCAGAGCCCTTCGTCGTCGATGAGGTCGCGGTAGGCACGCATAGAGCGTTCGGCGATTTCATCCATGAGGCGGCTTTGCTCCGTGCCGATCACGGGCATGGCCTCTCCGTTCTGGCGCGCCGGGTGGCCGGTGCTCTGGAGCATGGCATTGACGATCTGTTCCAGGTGTCGCCGTGCGATTTCGGTTAGCGCATATCGAAACGAGATGACCTCGCCCTGCTCGGTAAAGCGGATCCGGCCGTTGTGAACGCTCTTCGGCATGGCGAGGATGGCCTGATTGGCACGCCCGCCGCCACGTCCCACCGTTCCTCCGCGTCCGTGGAAGAGACGGAAGTCTACCCCGTGGTTCTGGCAGACCCGGCCGAGGGCGGCTATGGCACGGTGGAGAGCCCAGTTCGCCATCCAGTAGCCGCCGTCCTTGTTGCTGTCCGAATACCCCAGCATGATCTCCTGGAAGTTGTTCCGGGCGATCAATTGCTTGCGATAGATCTCGTTGGAGAAGAGAGCCTGCATGCGGGGCTCTGCCTCATTGAGATCCTCGATGGTCTCGAATAGGGGAACGACGTCCAGCGGACAGGAGACCGTACCGTTATCCATCCGCCAGAGTCCGGTCTCTTTGGCGATGAGCAACACCTCGAGCACGTCGCTGACGGTGTGCGTCATACTGATGATATAGCTCCCTATGGCATCGGGATCGATACGGATGATCTCTCCGATTACGCCGAAGGTATCTAGAAGCTGGCGGGCGCTCTCGGGGAGTTTGGCGCCGGGAGGCAGGAGCGGGCGGGGGTTGGCGAGCTCGCCATTGAGAATGCGGAGGCGGTCCTCTTCGGAGCATGCGGCATAGTCATGTTCTACGCCGGCCAGACGCAGCATGGCCGCGACCGTTTGCTCGTGCACGTTGCTGTGCTGCCGGACGTCCAGCGCCGCCATATTGAATCCAAACGCCCGGGCATGGACGAGCAGGCGAAAGAGGCGACCTTCACGGGCCATGTCGGAGAACCCGGTGCTTTCCAGGCACCGGTGCATCAGGCGAAGATCTTCAATGAACTGCTTGCTGGTGTACGTTGCCGTCAGTTTTGACCAGGACTGCTCTTCCGTTTCCTGAAGCAGTTTCTGGATACGGACGACCATATAGCTCACCTTGAGGCGATACGGCTCGTATTGATACTGCCGCAATCGGCCTTCGTCCAGAGCAATTTCGTGGGCATCATCCCGAATAGAGTCATACAACTCGGGGGGAATGGTAGCCTGTCGCTCCGAGATGCTAAGCTCGCGGCGAAGTTCGAGAAGCTCTTTAAGGAGAAGCTGAAGCGCCGTTGCACGCTGGTGCAGGAACGTCGCCCACGTCACGTCAGCCGTGATCTTTGGATTGCCGTCGCGGTCACTTCCGATCCAGGAACGAAAGCGGAGCAGGGTAGGGAGCTCTGGCATGTCGCCATAATAGCGCTGCACGGCGCGGGCAAGATCCAGGTAGATTTGCGGCAACGTCTCCCATATCGTGTTCCGTAGGAAATACAGGCCGTGCTCCACCTCGTCTTCGACCGTCATACGCTCCGCTCGGACCTCATCCGTGGCCAGGAGCAGTGCGATCTGGCTATGGATATCGGCGAGTGCGTGGTCGGTCTCCTCCGGCGTAAGGACGCACTGACGCATGTTCGTCAGTGTAGCGGCAAGGTGTTGTTGCTTGAAGAGAATACTCCGCCGACGTGCCTCGGTAGGATGGGCGGTGAGCGTGGGCTGGATATCGAGACGGCCTATGATATCCAGCACTTCCTCCATGGAGTAGCCCTGCTTCTTCAGCAGAAATATGGCTTCATCGATGGACTCCGTTCGCGGAGCTTCCCGGGTGCTATTACGAGCTCGCTCCCTGTTGATACGAGTGATCTCTTGTTGCTCGGCCTGGTTTACGAGGTGGAAGAACACCGTATAGGCACGAAGCAGCCAGGTGATTTCGTCCTGATCGAGATCTGCGATTCGCCGGGCAGCCTCATCTAGGAGGGCATCGTCGCCCGTCTGAGATGCTTTCTTGCAGAGCAGGCGAAGTTCTTCTGTCAGGTCGAACATATGCTGCCCGGCCTGTTCCTGGATCACGTGCCCGAGAAGCGAGCCAAGCAGGTTGACCTGCTCGCTCAACGGGGCGGAGATGCCGGTTCCTTCGGTTGCTATCTGGAGGTAGTCCAGGCGATGCATAGAACTCGTGAGTAGTCGGTGGTGAGTAGTCAGCTACTGGTGTTTTTGATGGGATAAGAGCCTGTTATTAGACTGCAACTCAGCCGTGAAATCCTGCGGGTGCTTAACGTACTACGGACAGCCGGCCATAAAAAAGCGCCGGTCCCTCCGAAAGGCCGGCGCTTCGCTCCAGGTTGCTTTCGCAGAATCTGTACGAGGCCGATCAGAGGGAGGCAATCGGTATGACTGCCTTCGTTCGATCCCACATCATGCTCAGGTGTTTACCCGTCTCGTCGAAGCTGATCGTAAACGCATCATAGATCTCGGACGTCGTAACAACAGGTACGTCGAAGCGGAAAACATCGTTCGCCTGGTTGTATTCATAGGCGCCCCACAGGCCGAGATCCCGGTTCACGATGATCGTCCATGTATCCGGATTCGGAATCGCAAAGAGCGAGTACGTGCCTGCCGGAAGCTGTTGCCCCCCGATAAGGATGTCGCCCGTCGTAGTAAGTTCGGTCGCCTCGTTGGCACCGAGGCGCCAGACCTCTCCGTAGGGCAGTAATGCTCCGAAGATCTGCCGGGGCTGCCCGGTTCTCGGATCACGCCGACGAGGAGAACTATAGGTGATCTTGATGTACGTGCCATCCTCCAGCTTCGTCTGAGCCAGAGCGAGCGGGCTGGGCCGGACCTCCGGGGCGGGAACGACTTCCTGGGCGAACGCTCCGGTGGCATTCAGAAGCGCGGCAATGAAGAGAGCCGCGCAGGTAAGTACCCGGCGCCGAAGACGGGAAACGTGCATACGGGGAACGAAAGTGATTGATGATGAACTCAGATTGATAGAAGATAAGCCAAAAGGAGCGGTATTCGAGCAGGAAGAGTCCTTCATCATTCGTTCAACGGGCGGACTTGCACGTTTTCCACGATGATTTCTGAAACGAGCTCGAGATCGCCTGACGCTAGAAGCCGGTCATACGTCTCGATGCTGTCTCCAACCACTGGAGAGGTGTAGTTGAGGTGGTCCGTGAAACGCACGCCGGAAATGGTGCGAGGATTGACGGTCTGGCGGAAGCGTGTCCCACCGCCACTCGTGTAGTAGAGGTAGGCAAAGTAGTCCATCAGGTTCGTCTCCTGGTTGATCCAGTAGACGTATCGGTCCTCGTGATCTTTGCCGCCGCCTTCCTGGGCGAAGGTGACCTCTATCTCGTGATACGGCGTGCCGGAAATGGATGCTTCGCCGAGATACCGCGTGCGGACGGCGGGATCCTTGAGGTTGTACGGTAGAAGCGCAAAGTAAACGACCGAATTGAGCGCCGATTCGACCGCAGCCAGCTGGAGCGAGTCGAGTTGCACACGCTGGCCGTTGACCTCCCGGTAGAGCGAATCATTGCTGAGAACCTCCCGTACGGCAGCGCCTGTCGAGTCGGTATACGTCTGCTGATACCGAAATAGCCCGCCGTCACGTGTCACGGTATAGTGCCGCCCTCGGTAGTCGAACTCCACGATAGCATGGTCGAGCACATCACCTCCATGCGCCTTTATGGCGCGATCTACGATGGCTCGTGCGTCTGGTTCTCGGTTACAGGCGGCAAGAAACGTGCATGCAAGGAGAAGAAGGACGGCCGGTAGTCGAAAGCACTTCATGTTAGCGTACGGCAACAAGTATCCATCAGGAATATCGATCCGATCAGGTAAGGTACTACATAAAATCTGCCAGGTGTGAAAGGTCACCTATGCGTTAGGAAAAGAGCCCCCGCGTAAGCGTGGGGCTCTTCGACGCGCCCGGTAATGCAGGATGGCGGGATACGATCCATGGCGGACTTGATTACCGGGTACTTGAAGGCTTCTGGCTCAGGTGGTACTCGAAATCGGCCTTACGGCTCCGAATTCCTCGCCCGGTACGCTCGCCGTATGCGGATCTTCTGGATCTGACGTTCGATGAGCAGGTCGGCGACCTCGACCGGGATCTGTGAGGGTTCGGAGTAATCGAGTATGTTCTGCACGTCCGCTTCAGCTACGTCGATCCGATACAGGATGCTCATGAGCAGAGCGGGATTGTCGCTCAGGAGTTTTCGTACCTGCTCCGTGACGAAACGCCGCAGATCCTCCATGGTCATTCCGGTCGTCTGGAGCGAGTACGCTGCATCCTCGTCAATATCGAACTGCCGGGTGAGGAGTGCCGCGGCCTCACGGGCCAGATCTGGCTCTGATGCCATGATAGGAAGAGGGAAGTTGTACGTGCTGGGGATGTTGACTGTAGTTTTCACTCGTAAGATCGTACCTTCTGGCGTCCAGAGAAAGTGCGAGCGGAAGCAAAGACGGGTGCCCGGCTCCACGGTAACAGAATCAGGTGGCAGGTAGTCAATGAAACCGATTGTTCAAGTGTCCCTCGACCTGACCAGCGTGAGTGATGCGCTGGAGATGGCAGAAACGGCCATTCGAGCGGGTGTGGACTGGTTGGAAGCCGGTACACCGCTCATCATAGCCGAAGGTATGCACGGTGTTCGCGCATTGCGGAAGCGGTTTCCAGATGTCCCCATCGTAGCGGACCTGAAGACGATGGACGGTGGCTGGCTCGAAGCGGAGATGATGATGAAGGCGGGAGCCACGCACGTGGTCGTAATGGGGCAGGCGCATCGTGAGACGATCGAGGTCGTCGTGCGTGCCGGAAAGGATTTCGGTGTCAAGGTCATGGGCGACAACATGGCCATGCCGGACCCCGTCGAGGGAGCTCGTATCCTGGCAGACATGGGCTGTGACTATATCATTCACCACATCGGGTATGACTACCGCAACGTCCGCAAGGATAAAGGGCAGCACTTCGAATCGCCGCTCGACCGGCTGCGCGAGGTGGTGCAGGCAGTGGACGTGCCCGTGCAGGCCGTGGGCGGACTGACACTCGAGCAGGCCATTCGGACGCCTGAATACGGGGCGCCTCTTGTGGTAATCGGTGCTCCGCTGGCGATCGATGCACATTCGTTCAACGCTGCCTCCGGCGACGTTGAGGCGGTGTTGCGGACGATTTGTGAGCGCGTACACGGCTATGGCGACGTTCCAGTAGGGCGGGAGGCCGTACACCATGGCTGAGTTGATGCCCGCTCTCGTCAATTTTGCGCCGGACAGAGGCAGTGTCGAATTGCGCGACGTGCCGGTTCCTGAAATCGGAGAAGAGGATGTGCTGCTCCGGGTTGAGGCGGTGGGTGTATGTGGCAGCGACCTGCATCAGTGGCATGGCACCCATAGCTGGCGGGTAAACTACCCCTGTATTCTGGGACACGAGTTCGGCGGAACGGTCGTACGTAGCGGAGCGCGGGTACGGAAGTTTCGAGAAGGAGACCGGGTCGTTAGCGAGACGGCCGCCGTGGTGGATGCCTATTCACCGTATACGCGGCAGGGGATGTACAACCTGGACCCCTCCCGGCTCGGGTTCGGCTACGGCGTAGATGGGGCCATGACACGATACGTGCGGGTTCCCGAACGCTGTCTGCATAGCCTCCCCGATAGTGTGCCGTTCGAGTATGCGGCACTCACAGAGCCCTGCTGTGTGGCCTACAACGCCGTATGTGTGAATGCCCGTATCCGACCGGGCGATCACGTGCTGGTCATCGGGCCCGGGCCGATAGGGCTGCTTTGTGCCCTCATGGCCAGACTGAGCGGGGCCGGGCACCTCATCGTGGCTGGCTTACCAGCCGATGCGAAACGCCTTGCCCTTGCGAAGCAGATCGGGGCAGACGCCACACTGGATGGCAATGTGATCGAATATGTGCGCTCGCTCGGCGACGGGATGGGGGTGGATGTGGTGATCGACGCAGCGGGGGTATCTGCTACGCTCAAACTGGCAATGGAGGCCGTGCGCCCGGCAGGGCAGATCTCGAAAGTAGGCTGGGGACCGCAGCCGATCAACTTCAGCCTCGATCCCATCGTGCAAAAGAACGTCGCCATCCAGGGCTCGTTCTCGCATAACTGGCCCATCTGGGAGCGAGTGATCCGGATGCTGGCTTCGGGGCAGATCGATCTGAAGCCGATCGTCAGCCGCATTGCAGGGCTGGATGAGTGGCAGGCCTGCTTCGAAGGAATGCTCCACGGCGAATATTGCAAGGCCGTACTCCGGCCGAATGCATGAGAAAGCGTTCAGCCATTTCCGAAATTGCAACAAGTTATTACATTAATATACCGGTCGCCGGTACGCGCCTGTTCTGGCATACAAGACGGCGGCATGATCCATTTTCTACTTTCAACCTGACGAGACGCATGAAGCGCTTTGCAACCGCCGCGGTGACAGCGGCTTTCGGATTCTCAGCATTTGCAATCACGGGCTGCCAGGGTGACGCACCCGAAGCGGCTACGGAGCCGCTTGCCGAAGAGGCCCCTCTGAATACCCTCACCGAAGCAGAGAAGGCCGAAGGCTGGCAACTCCTGTTCAACGGGCAGGATTTCGAGGGCTGGCGTGGATTCGGACAGGATGACATCCCGTCTGCCTGGGTCATCGATGATGGCGCGCTCCACATGACGGGCGATTCCACGGCCCAGGGCGGCGACATCATGACGGTGGGTACGTACGGCAACTTCGAGCTGACCCTGGAATACCGGATCTCTGAGTGCGGTAACAGCGGCATCATGTACCGCGTCGGCACCGAGGGGGGCGCGCCCTTTATGACGGGCCCTGAGTATCAGGTATTGGATAATACCTGCCATCCGGACGCGCAGAACGGCCTGAATCGTACGGCTGGAGCGAACTACGATGTGAACGAGCCCACGAAGGACGTCACAAAGCCGGCTGGCGAATGGAACCAGGTCCGCATCGTCGCCAACGGCAACAAAGTCGAACACTGGCTCAACGGCGAGAAGGTCGTCGAATATGAGATTGGCAGCGATGACTGGAAGCAGCGCGTTGCCGCTAGCAAGTGGGCAGACGTGAAAACCTATGCTAGCCTTGCAGAGGGGCATATCGATCTCCAGGATCATAACGATCCTGTCTGGTATCGCAACATCAAGATCCGCCCCCTGAACTGAGCAGGGTTGGTTTTTCTATCGGAAGCGGCCCCCGGTGGATCATTGCGCCGGGGGCCTTTCTGTTGATGCGGAAAGGAAGAGCCGCTTCCAGTGCTGGCTCTTTGCGGCAGAATAGAGAGAATGATGGAGCCATCGGCTCACTTGTTTGCCTTGATTCCCACACCTCGGACCCATTGCTCCCTGCTCCGGGGAAAGAGACATCGAATCATTTATGGCTGAGGCATTGCTTTCCGGAAAGGTCATCCTGGTTACAGGATCCGTCAGGGGAATCGGAGAAGCCATTGCGCGGCGTGCCGTGGAGGAGGGTGCCCGTGTGATGATACACGGCCCGGAAGAACAGGAGGCCCGGCGAATAGCCGCGACGTTCGGGGAAGCAGCCGGGTACGTTGGCGCTAACCTCGAGGATGACGCGGCGCCAGCGCGGATCATCGCGGCAACCATGGAGCGGTTCGGTCGCATCGACGGCCTTGTGAACAACGCAGCCCTGACGAGCAGGAGCAACCTGGACACAACGAACGAAGCCCTGTTCGATCAATTGATGCGGGTGAATGTTCGAGCGCCGCTCTTCCTCATCAAGTCCGCCCTGCCGCATTTTCGGAAGCAGGGGGGTGGCGTGGTGCTGAATATCGGTTCAGTCAACGCCTACTGTGGAGAGCCTAACCTGCTCGTCTACTCCATGACGAAAGGGGCACTCATGACGATGACGCGTAACCTGGCCGATGCCCATGCAGCGGAAGGCATCCGGGTCAACCAGCTGAATGTAGGCTGGACGCTCACGGAGAACGAGCGGAGGCAGAAGGAGATCGATGGGCTCGGTCCCGATTGGGAAGCGAGCCTGCCAGAGTTGTTCGCGCCTGCCGGTCGCATCTTTCGCCCGCATGAGATCGCTGCGCACGCCGTGTTCTGGCTCTCTGATGCCACCGGACCCGTCACCGGTAGCGTGTACGAAATTGAGCAGCATCCCTTCATAGGAAGAAACCCGGATAAGAGATTGTTTCAGGAGCATAGCGCGTAGGGCAGTGCGTGCTGAGGGTATCTCACTATGCTCCATGCGCTACGCGCTCCGTCCCCATCTTCCTCTTTCATAACGCTAGATCCGTGAGATACGTATGCCTTTAGCCGCATTCCCCAAGTGTTATCTCGACCACCTGTGCGTGACGGGTGAGATGACGGTTGAAGAGTGGATCGATCGTTCCGGACAGTTGGACGTAGATGGGCTGGAGTTCTACTGGGGATTTACACCCTGGCAGGATCGCGTACGCATGCGCGAGATTCGGCGGCGCGTGGAAGATCAGGGCCGATCCATTCCGATGATGTGCTTCTCTCCGGACTTTACGAAACCAGAGCGAGGAAATCGAAAGCTGGAACTTGATAAGCAGCGACGGGCGATTGAGGCTACAGCATTGCTGGGTGGGCGCTATTGCCGCGTGCTTTCTGGGCAGCGCAGGCCCGAGGTATCGCGTGAGGACGGGCTGTCCTGGGTGGCGGAGTGCATCCAGGAAATTTTGCCTGAGGCGGAAGCGCACGGAGTAACGCTCATCCTGGAGAATCACTACAAGGACGGCTACTGGCAGTATCCCGAGTTCGCACAGCACATGGATGTGTTTCTGGATCTATTGGATCGCATTCCGGAACACCCGTACTTCGGCGTCAACTACGATCCGTCAAATACGCTCATTGCCGGCGAGGACCCGATCGAATTGCTGGAACGGGTGAAGGACCGGGTGGTGACGATGCATGCGAGTGATCGGTTCTTGCAGGACGGTACGTTCGAGGACTTGCGCGCCATGGATGCGCACCCGGTTACCGGTTACGCACCGGTATTGCAGCACGGGATCATCGGCCAGGGATTGAACGACTACGACCGCATTTTTTCCATCTTGAAGGACGCAGGCTTCAACGGGTGGATCTCCATCGAAGATGGCCAGGATCCAAATGTCGGCATGGAGCACCTTGTAGAGTCAGCTCGATTCCTGCGCAAGAAGATGGCGGAATACGGATTCTCCTAAAGGTTTTCTTCAGGCACCTCGATGGTCGGGATGAGCACGTCCGCTAGTACCGGCGCATGGTCCGAAGGATAGCTGCCGTTTGACCGATCGAGGACCGTGGTGTGGGTCAGCGTTTCGACGCCGTTGCGGGTGAAGATGTAGTCGATGCAGGGGCCGCGCTCATTAGAAGCGTCGAAGCCAAAGAACGTGCCTTCCGGTCCGGTGTGGCCGGCAACCGCACTCGTTCGGGCATCCTGGAAGAACTGCACCAGGATGTGGTATCCT
>Ga0164243_10016402_pt1 | contig 10169 bp, 7 predicted proteins | sample OricompcompostOP_FD_108781 | JGI IMG/M metagenome (GOLD analysis project Ga0164243, IMG submission 108781) | Organic Plus compost microbial communities from Emeryville, California, USA - Original compost - Organic plus compost (OP) | ecosystem: Engineered > Solid waste > Mixed feedstock >... | reverse complement strand
GTCACGTCGTCGGAGTTGAGGTTGGCGACGGCGAGGTCGAGGTTGCGGTCGGCGTCGAAGTCGGCGATGACCACGCCGTTCGGGTTCTCGCCGACCGGGTACGTGACCTGCCGTCCCCAGCCACCCTCGCCGTTGCCCTTCATCACGCCGACGGTGTTGGCGTTGAAGTTGGCGACCGCGAGGTCGAGGATGCCGTCGCCGTCGAGGTCGTCGGTGGCCATGCCGGCTGGCGCGTCACTGACCCGGGGGTCGGCCGTGTTGCGGAACGCCACCCGGTCGGTCTCGGGGGCCCGCGCGCTGGGCCGGTTCGGTGTGTCCGGCGGCGCGTCGCCGGTGCATCCGGCCAGCCCGGCGGCGATGACCGTCGCCGCGACACCCACTGCGAAACGTCGCACTGCCTTCATGACCGCCGCCCGGGGGAGGAGTGCCTTCGGTGACGTCGAGGCTACGGCGGTTTCGCACTGACTAATAGTCACACCTTCGGGCTCGCCGGTACGGGTGGTCGGGGCCGGGATGATCGGCGCCGATCTGGCAGAATGACCGCACGCGGTATCGAGGTGTTGTGATGGAAGCGCTCCCATGCAAGAATCGCCTCCGAGCCGCTAGCGCGAGTCGCGATGACGCCGAGGGCACCGGATCTTCCGGACGGCACATCCGCGAGCCCGCGAGCTTCTGCCTGACCGGGCCGGGCAAGCAACCCACCCCCCAAACCTCCGGGGCGCCGCCATCGCGGACCTCGGTCTGGCCAAGGAGAAGACACGGCAATGACTATGCGGAGAAGATGGCGCCTCGCCGCCATCGCCGGGGCGGGCGTGCTCGCCGCCGCGGGCGTCGTCGCCCCGATGACGGCGGCGCAGGCCGCCGTCTCGTGCGACGTCACCTACACGACCAACGACTGGCCCGGCGGCTTCACCGCCAGCGTCACGCTCAAGAACCTCGGCGACCCGCTGACCAGCTGGACGCTCGGCTTCACCTTCCCCGACGCCGGCCAGCGCGTGCAGCAGGGCTGGTCGGCGACCTGGTCGCAGTCCGGCCAGAACGTCACCGCCCGCAGCTTCGATTGGAACGGCAACCTCGGCACCGGGGCGTCCACGTCGATCGGGTTCAACGGCGCGTGGAGCGGCAGCAACCCGAAGCCGACCTCGTTCACCGTCAACGGCACCACCTGCGGTGGCACCACGCCGACCAACACGCCGCCCACCGTGACGCTGACCTCGCCGACCAGCGGCGCCACGTTCGCGTCCGGTGCGCCGATCCCGCTGGCCGCGACCGCCAGCGACGTCGAGGGGCCGATCAGCAAGGTCGAGTTCCTGATCGACGGCACCGTGGTCAACACCGACACCACCGCGCCGTACGAGTTCAGCGCCACCGGCGTCGCCAATGGCAGCCACACGGCGGCCGCGCGGGCGTACGACAGCGGCTCGCCGGCCCTGTCGACCACGACGACCGCGGTGCCCTTCACCGTCGGCGGCGGCACGCAGACGCCGGTGCTCCGGGCGAGCAGCGGCGCCATCTCGGTGCCCGAGGGCGGCAGCGCCACCGTCACGTACACGCTCAGCGCCGCGCCGGCCAGCCCGGTCAACGTGACGCTGGCCAAGACCGGTGACGCCGACATCACCATCACACCGACCTCGTTCTCGCTGACCAGCGCGAACTGGAACACCGGCGTCGCGGTCACGGTCCGCGCGGCCGAGGACAGCGACCAGGCGAACGGCACCGCGACGATCGCGGCGACCAGCTCGGCCGGCAACGTCTCCGTCACCGCGACCGAGTCCGACAACGACCAGCCGCCGGTCGGTCCGCGGGTCGACAACCCGTACGTCGGCGCGCGCGGTTACGTGAACCCGGAGTGGTCGGCGAAGGCCGCGGCCGAGCCGGGTGGCTCCCGCGTCTCCAACCAGCCCACCGCCGTCTGGCTCGACCGGATCGCCGCCATCGAGGGCACTCCGAACAGCCAGTCCAACGGCCCCATGGGCCTGCGTGACCACCTCGACGCCGCGCTCGCCCAGGGTGCCGGCTACGCGCAGTTCGTCATCTACAACCTGCCCGGCCGCGACTGCTCGGCCCTCGCCTCCAACGGCGAGCTGGGCGTCGACGAGCTGCCCCGCTACAAGGCGGAGTACATCGACCCGATTGCGGCGATCATGAGCGACCCGAAGTACCGCAGCCTGCGCATCATCACGATCATCGAGATCGACTCGCTGCCGAACCTGGTCACCAACCTCAACGTCGCCAAGTGCCAGACGATGGAGTCCAACGGCGGGTACGTCAACGGCGTCGGCTACGCGCTCGACAAGCTCGGCGCGATCCCGAACGTCTACAACTACATCGACGCCGCGCACCACGGCTGGATCGGTTGGGACAGCAACTTCCGTCCGACCGCCCAGAAGCTCAAGCAGGCCGCCACGGCCTCCGGCGCGACCGTCAACGACGTGCACGGCTTCATCGTCAACACCGCCAACTACTCGGCGCTGCGTGAGCCGCACTTCAGCATCACCACGCAGGTCAACGGCCAGTCGGTCCGGCAGGCCAAGTGGGTGGACTGGAACCAGTACGTCGACGAGCTGACCTTCGCCCAGGCCTTCCGCCGGGAGCTGGTCACGCAGGGCTTCGACCCGAACATCGGCATGCTGATCGACACGTCCCGCAACGGCTGGGGTGGCGCGGCCCGCCCGGCCGGCCCGAGCAGCTCGACGGTGGTCGACACGTTCGTCAACGAGTCCCGGATCGACCGCCGGATCCACGCCGGCAACTGGTGCAACCAGAGCGGCGCGGGCCTCGGCGAGCGGCCGACCGCGGCGCCGGAGCCGGGCATCGACGCCTACGTGTGGGTCAAGCCGCCGGGTGAGTCGGACGGGTCGAGCACCCTGATCCCGAACAACGACGGCAAGGGCTTCGACCGCATGTGCGACCCGACGTACGGCGGCAACGAGCGCAACGGCAACAACCCGACCGGTGCGCTGCCCAACGCGCCGATCTCCGGCGCCTGGTTCTCGGCTCAGTTCCGCGAGCTGATGGCCAACGCCTACCCGCCGCTCTCCTGATCGCGGCCCGTTAACGCGGGTCCCCGTCCCGGCCTTCGCCGCCGGGGCGGGGACCCGTCTCCATGTCGGCGGCCCGCGACGCCAGGTAGGCCCGCTCCGCCGCGTTGCCGGCCAGCGCCGCCGCGGCCGCGTACGCCTCCGCCGCCTCCGCCGACCGGCCGAGCCGCCGCAGCAGGTCGGCCCGGGCCGCCGGCAGCACGTGGTAGCTCGCCAGCCGGTCGTCCGCGGCGAGCACATCCAGCTCCGCGAGCCCCGCGGACGGCCCCGCCACCTCGGCGTACGCCATCGTCCGGGCGAGCGCCGCCACGGGCGAGGGGTGCACGGCCAGGAGCCGGTCGTAGAGCGCGACGATCGCCGACCAGTCGGTGTCCGCGGCCGTCGCCGCCCGCGCGTGCACCGCCGCGATCGCCGCCTGCAGGGCGTACGGTCCGCGCGGCGGCACCGGGACCAGCGCCAGTCCCTCCGCGATCATCCTCTGGTCCCAGCGCGACCGGTCCTGGTCCGCGAGGAGCACGGGTGCCCCGGTGGCGTCGACCCGCGCCGGCTGGCGCGCCTCGGTCAGCAGGAGCAGCGCCAGCAGCCCCGCCACCTCGGCCGTCCCGGGCAGCAGGTCCGCGAGCATCCGCGCGAGGTCGAGGGCCCGGCCGGTGACGTCCGCGGCGGTCAGCTCCGTGCCGCGCGGGGGCGTGTGACCCTGCACGAAGAGCAGATAGACCGTCGAGAGTACGGCCGGCAGCCGGGCCCCGATCTCGTCCGGCCCCGGGACCCGGTACGGGATGCCGGCCGCCCGGATCTTCCGCTTGGCCCGGGTGACCCGGGCCGCCATCGTCGCCGGTGGCACCAGGAAGAGCGGTCCGATGTCGGCGGTCGGCAGCCCGCAGACGACGTTGAGCGTCAGCGCGACCCTGGCCGGCAGGTCGAGGGCGGGGTGGCAGCAGGTGAACAGCAGCCGCAGCCGATCGTCGGGGAAGTCGGACATATCGGGCTCGTCCGGAACGACCAGCAGCGGCAGCCGCGACTCCAGCGCTGCCGCACGGCGCCGCGCCGACACCGCCTTCCGCCGTGCCGCCGTGGTCAGCCACGCTCCGGGATTGTCCGGCACCCCGCCGGCCCGCCACGCCGTGACCGCCGACGCGAACGCCTCCTGCACCGCGTCCTGGGCGGCGTCGAGATCGCGGGTGAGGCGTACCACCGTGGCGAGCACCTGGGCCCACTCACGGCGGTACGCCGTCGCCAACGCGCGGTCGACGTCAGGAATCGGGCATCTCCCAGACCGGCCGGATCTCGGTGCCCGTACCCGTGGGGCAGCGACGCGCGACCTCGATCGCCTCATCGAGGTCCTTCACGTCGATGATGTAGAACCCGCCGAGGCTCTCCTTCAGCTCCGCGTACGGTCCGTCGGTGACGACCATCTCGTCGCCGACCTTGCGCAGCGTGGTGGCGGAGCTGTTGCCGTGCAGCGCCTCGCCGCCGACCACCGGGATCCCGCGCTCCTTCAGCCAGGCGTCGAACGCGTCGTGCTCGGCGAGGCTGGCCTGCAGCTCCTCGGGGTGCTGCGACCAGTCGGTCTCGGTCTCGTAGAGCATGAGCATGTACTTCATGGCTACTCCTTTCACCGGACCGACGCGTCGCCCTCCCCATTTTCGACAGCCGCGGCGTCGTTGTCCCCGGAAGGGCCGGCGGAGGGGGCCGCCGCGGGGGCCAGCCACTGCCACACGAGGAACAACAGGCCCAGCAGCAGCATGCCGAGACCCGCCCAGAGGTTGATCCGGACCCCCTGGGCCTTCTCCAGCGCGGCGGAGCCGTCGAGCAGGCCGACGACGCCGACGATCAGGCCGTACACCACGAAGAGGCCGCCGATCACCCGGCGGACGTCGAACAGGCGGGCGGCGGCCGACCGGCGCCGCTCCTCCTCCGTCTCGTGCAGCAACTCGTCGCTCATCGCGGGACTCCCCTCACCAGACCGGGATGTAGAAGAGGATGGACAGGGCGAGCGCGACGCCGCCCAGCAGCAGCGGCGAGCGGTACCAGGCCGCGTCGCCGGCGAGCACGTCGCCCTTCACGTCGACGCCGCCGAGGCCGTTCACCAGGCCGCGCAGCTCGCTGTCCGGCTTGGGCCGGCCGAACTGGCTCACCACCACGGCCACGACGACGACCAGGGCGAACGCGATGCCGGCACCCCAGAAGCTCTCCTCCAGGTCCGAGTCGAAGGGCAGGACACCGGCCAGGTACAGCAGGTACGTCGCCACCGCCGCGACCGTGCCGGCGAGCAGCGACCAGAAGCCCGCCGCCGCCGTCATCCGCTTCCAGAACATGCCGACGATGAACGTGGCGAACAGCGGAGCGTTGAAGACCGAGAACAGGGCCTGGATGTAGTTCATGATGTTGCTGAACCCGGCGGCGATGAACGCGGTGCCGATGCCGACCAGCACGCCGGCGATCGTGGCCACCCGGCCGACCCGGATGTAGTAGTCGTCCGAGCGGCCCTTCCGGACGTACGTCTGCCAGATGTCGTAGGTGAAGACGGTGTTGAATCCGCTGACGTTGGCCGCCATCCCGGCCATGAACGAGGCCATCAGGCCGGTGACCGCGATGCCGAGCACGCCGTTGGGCAGCAGGTCGCGCATCAGCAGCGGGATCGCGTTGTTGTAGACCAGGTCGCCCTCGTCGGCGCCGAGGCCCTGCACGGTCACCACCGCGACCAGGCCCGGGATCACGGTGACGAGGGGGATCAGCAGCTTCGGGTACGCGGCGATCAGCGGCGTCCGCCGGGCGGCGCTCATATTCCGGGCCGAGAGGGCCCGCTGCACCTCGGCGAAGTTCGTGGTCCAGTAGCCGAACGAGAGCACGAAGCCGAGGCCGAAGACGATGCCGAGCCAGTGCGCGCCGAGCGGGTTCGCGCTGGAGGTGGTGTCGGCCCAGGCGTGCAGGCCCGCCTCGCCGAGGTCCGACTCCCGGACCTTGTCGAAGAGGCCGTCGATGCCGCCGACCTTGACCAGCCCGATCACGGTGATCGGGATGAGACCGGCGAGGATGACGAAGAACTGCAGCACCTCGTTGTAGATCGCCGACGAGAGGCCGCCGATGGTGATGTACGCGAGCACAATCGCGGCGCCGAGGATGATCGACGTCCAGAGCGGCCAGCCGAGCAGCGCGTCGAGGACGAGGGCGAGGGCGTACAGGTTGACGCCGGCGATCAGCACCTGCGCGACCGCGAAGGTGACCGCGTTGAGCAGGTGGGTCGGGCGGTTGAAGCGGAGGCGGAGATATTCCGGGACGCTGCGCACCTTGGAGCCGTAGTAGAACGGCATCATCACGATGCCGAGGAAGACCATCGCCGGCACGGCGCCGACCCAGTAGTAGTGGGTCGTCATGATGCCGTACTGGGCACCGTTGGCGGCCATCCCGATGATCTCCAGCGCGCCGAGGTTGGCCGAGACGAACGCGAGGCCCGTCACCCAGGCCGGCAGCGAGCGTCCGGAGAGGAAGAAGTCGACGCTGGTCCGGATCGCGCGCCGGGCCGCGAAGCCGACCCCGAGCACCGTGACGAAGTAGAGCGCCAACAGCGAGTAGTCCAGCAGGTTGAGGTCGAGCCGCAGGCCGCCGTCCACACCGGTCCCCTTTCGACTCCCGGTCCCCGGAGGGATCGATCGGCGCCGGTGTACCCGGGGGGCGGTGGTTTCACGCCTACGCGGCGCCGCGGCTCCGCAGCGCGTCGGGATCGAGGACGACGACGCGCAGGCGGCTGGTGCGGATCCAGCCCGCCGCGCGGAGCACGCCGAGCGCGCGGCTGACCGCCTCCCGGCTGGCGCCGACCCAGCTGGCCAGCTCGTCCTGGGAGAGCGGGAGGGCGATCAGCACCGCGCCGGGGTGCGCCGCGTCGCGGGCCGGCGCGCCGAACCGGTCGGCCAGTTCGACCAGGCGGCCGGCGACGCGGCCGGTGGTGTCCTGGGCACCGAACTCGATGCGCTTGCGGTCGGCGTCGCGCAGCCGCTCGGCCAGCAGCCGCATCATCTGGAACGCGACCCGGCCGTGCTCCTTGAGGTAGACCTCGAACTCGGCCAGCGCGAGCACCAGCCCGGTGACCGGCTCCAGGGCCCGCACGCTCGCGGAGTGCGGCTCGCGGCTGACCGCGGAGATCTCGCCGAGCAGCGCGCCGGGGCCACGGACGGCGAGCACCACCTCGGCGCCGGTCGCCGTGTGGCAGGCCGCCTTGACCCGCCCCGACTCCAGCAGCACGACCCGGTCGGAGGTGTCACCCTCGTGGAACAGCACCTCACCGCGGCGCCACGTCCGCCGGTGCCCGCGCGCGACGAAGTCGGCCCGCTCCCCGGCGCTGAGCAACGACCAGAAATCACCGTCCGCCCCGCCGCCCAACCCTCCGGCGGCGCCGTGCCCGGCCGCCGACCGCGCGGTCCCGTCCGGTCCCGCGCCAGGCCGCGTGGCGCCGCGGGGCGGCCTCGTGCCCGGCCGGGCCGGCACGCCGGCCGCGGTGTCGCGGGTCATGCCGCGGTCACCACGTAGGCGCGGACCGGTTGGACGCGGCCCTTGACGCCGAGGTCGCCCAGGGGCAGCGCGGCCACCGAGGGGCCGGCCGCCGCGAGCGTCGCCTCGCCGACCACCACCTGGCCCGGCTCGGCCAGCGTCTGGAGCCGCGCGGCGACGTTGACCGCGTCACCCATCGCGTTGAAACCCCGCAGCGCCTCGCTGCCGATGTTGCCGACCAGCGCCATGCCCGTGTTGGCGCCGACCCGGAAGCGCGGCCAGTCCGGGCGGCCCTGGGCGATCCCGGCGACGGCCGCCTGCATCGCGAGCCCGGCCCGGATCGCGCGCAGCGCGTGGTCGGGCTGCCGGGCCGGCGCGTTGAAGAGGGCCAGCAGCGCGTCGCCGACGAACTGCACCACCGTGCCGCCGTTGTCCAAGATGGACGGCACTGTCACCGCGTGGTAGCGGTTGAGCATCCGGACGATCTCGCCGGGCTCGACACCCTCGGAGAACGTCGTGAACCCGCGCAGGTCGGCGAAGAGCGCGGTCACCTCCACCAGGTCGCCGCCGAGGGCCGCCTGGTCGGGATCGGCGAGCAGGGCGGCGGCGACGTCGGGCGACAGGTACTGCCGGAAAAGGGTGCCGAGCTCTCGGTAGAGCCGCGCGTTCTCCAGCGCGATCGACAGCTGGCTGGCGAGGGTGGCGAGCAGCGCGCGGCGCGCGTCGTGCGCCGGCACCGCCGGCGCCTCCAGCACGCCCGCGGGTCGCCCTTTGACCGTCAACGGGTACGCCAGACGGCCGTCGACCTCCAGCGGACCCCGCTCCAGCGCCGCCGCGGCGTAGTGGCGGCCGTCGACCGTCAGCGCGCCGCCGGTCATCAGGGCCACGCGGACGTCGCCGTACGCCGGCCGTACCCGCTCCAGGGCCTGCCTGAGCAGATCCTCGTCGCCGATGCCGACCCGGGTCTGCTCGCCGACGGCGACGAGCGCACCGAGCCGCGCGGTCAGCTCGCGCTCGGCGGCCAGCGCCGCGCCGGCCCGGTCGAGGACGGCGACCTGCCCGTCGGTGAGCCCGAACCGGTGCCCCAGCCGGGCCGCCGCCACCGGGCCGTGGGCCCCGCCGTCGCGCAGCGTGGACACGAGGTCTTCGAGTGCCGCGCTGTATTCCTCGCGGATCTGCCGGGCCGCCGCCTCGGACGCGATCGCGTCGAAGAGACCGGCGCCGGAGCCCTCGCGACGGTACTGCACGTACGCGCTGTAGGCGACGAAGCCGAACGCGAGGGCCAGCAGCAGGTGCCACTCCCACCAGGAGAGCTGCCACTTGCGGGCCAGGATCACCGTGAGCATCGCCTCCGCGAGCAGCGCGAAGGCGGTGATCATGCTGATCAGCATCGCGGCCGGTCTGCGCCGGTGGAGGCGGTAGTAGGCGACCGCGGCGAGCAGGTAGAGCCCGACGGTCAGCGCCGCGACGACGACCAGCGGCCCCTCCACGTCGCGCGGACCCGGCGTCCGGCTCAGTGGCTCGAGGTCCGCGACCGACACGACGCCCCAGCCGACGACCAGGAGTGTGAGTAGCGCCTGCAGCACGTACCGGTAGCGGAGGACGGCCCGGCCGAAGCCGCCGTCGAGCGGCACCGCGGAGGCGACCGCGAACACCGCGGCGATCGTCAGGCCGATGGGCTGGGCGATGTCGAAGCCGAGGTTGGCGTGGTGCACCAGCATGCCCGGCGTCGCGAGCGCGTGCAGCAGGAAGAAGCCGGCGCATGCCAGGAAGGCCAGCGAGACGAGGAACAGCCGCGCGTCGTCGCGGCCGGACGCCACCGCCGCCATCCGCGCGCCGACCACCACGGTGACCACGGCGACGACCAGCACCAGCCAGAAGTGGCTCGCCGGGTCGTGCCAGCTGACGTCGACCGCCGGCTGGGCGAGCAGCAGCCAGAGCCCGGCCAACGGCAAGGCCAGGTGCAGGACCCACACGACGGCACGGACGGGCTGGACCGCCGGCGGCAGGTGTGGGCGGGCGAGCTGCTCCACCACGCGCCACACCTTACGCCGGACGTACGACAGGTTTCGCTGTCGTCTATGCGATCAACGGTGGAGCAGACGGTCGATGAAATCGCGGTAGCGGCGGACGACCACGCGGAGCTGTTCGGTGTCGGCGGCCTCGGTCGCCTCCCACGCGTCCAGGTCCGTGCGGGTCGCCGTCAGGGCGGCCACGAGCGCGTCGGCGGCCTCCTCGGCCAGGGTACGGGCTTCCTCGGCAGCGCCGCGCGGGTCGTCGACGAAGCGGAGCTGCACGTCGCGCCAGCGGTCGCGGAACCGTTCGGCGGTGTCGACGGCGATCAGGCCGGCGACGGGTTCGGCCGCGACGTCGCCGGGCATCAGCTCCTCGTGCGCCGCCGTGGCGGCACCGTCGGGCCCGGCGTCCACATCGGCGTCCACGTCGGCGTCGGCGGTTTCGGCGGCGTGGTCGCGCGCGCCGTCGTCGACCACGACCGGATCGTCGAACGTGCCGCGATCCTCGATGACGGCGTCGTCGGTCGCGTGTCGCTCGTCTTCCGGCTCGTGGGCCGCGCGCTGTTCGGCTTCCGGCTCCCCGGTCACGACTTGCTCGGTCTGCGGCTCGTCGGTTGCGCGTTGC
>Ga0164243_10016399_pt1 | contig 10170 bp, 8 predicted proteins | sample OricompcompostOP_FD_108781 | JGI IMG/M metagenome (GOLD analysis project Ga0164243, IMG submission 108781) | Organic Plus compost microbial communities from Emeryville, California, USA - Original compost - Organic plus compost (OP) | ecosystem: Engineered > Solid waste > Mixed feedstock >... | reverse complement strand
TTTAATGAATAGGGAGATTGGTTTCGGTCGTCGGCTTCTGCAAATTTTGGAAGATTTCCATTTGTCATATGAACATACGCCATCCGGAATTGATGATATTTCTGTTATTTTACGGCAAAATCAACTGGATTTAGCAACGGAAAGACAGGTTCTAGAGCGGATAAAGACTGAATTACATGCTGATGAAGTACATATTGAACATGATTTAGCAATGATTATGATAGTCGGTGAAGGAATGAGGCAAGCGATCGGAACAATGTCTCGAGCTGCTGCAGCCTTTGCAAGAAGCGGAGTAAATATTTTAATGATCAACCAAGGTTCATCAGAAGTAAGCATGATGTTCGGTGTGAAAGCAGCTGATGAGAAGAAAGCAGTACAAGCATTATATGAAGAGTTTTTTAACTAAAAGTCTGGTTTGACCAGGCTTTTTTTCTGTGGAAAGCAAAATGACCATTCCACCTGGTCATGTTAACATGTAAGGCAACTGATTTTGTGGAGGAAAAAAGATTGTAAAAATTAGAGAGATAAACAAGTTTTTAATAATGATAATGAGATTAAAAACAATACAAGATCGTCTATTAAATTAAAAAGTAGAGTTTGAATTTATTTAACAAGACTTGCTTGTTGAATTTTAACAAAAATAATAGAATGGAAAATCAATTGAAATATAATTGTAATATTATAGTAAATAGATTGAAACTAGACTCGTGTAGAATAAAAGACAGAAATCGACTTAATAAGTAAAGGTGGTTATAATCTTGAAGAAGCCGCTTACAGCACTGAGCGCAACAATTGTACTTGGAATCGGTGCTTTTTCATCGATACCAACATATACATATGCAGAAACAAGTAATTCAATTCAAAGCAAAATTATACAAAATCAGACAGAAAAGGCAAAAATAAATGAACAGATTGCCAGATTAGAACAAACGATTGCAGAGAATCAAAAAATAATGGAAGAAACAACAGAGAAAATTGCGGCCACTCAAGCAAAAATAGAACAGCTACAAGCTGAAAAAGCAGCCATTCAGGAACAAATGGCGAAACGGGAAGAACAAATTAAGAATCGGCTTCGTGTTATGCAAGCTGGTGGCGGACCATTAGGATATTTGGAAGTTTTGCTCGGTGCTACTGACTTTGAGGATTTCATCAGTCGTGCAAGTGCTATTTCAACATTAACAAAAGCAGATCAAGATTTAATTGCAAAACAAGAAGAAGATAAAAAAGCGATTGAGGAAACTGAAAAAGCTGCACAAGATGAATTAAACAAACTTAATGATATGAAAGAAGAACTGGCAGGTATGCAAAGTCAGATCGCTGAGCAAAAATCCCAAGCGGAATCTATTAAACAACAATTAGCAACAGAGGGAGAACAACTTTTGGCACAGAAACTCGCTGCTGAACAAGCTGCACAACAAGCGGCTCTTCAAGCGGCAGTTACAGCAAGTACAAATAATTCAACAAATAATACAAGTAGTAAAACAGCAGTTGCTAAAGGAAATAAACCATCCAGTTCTTCATTTGTTCCAACGGTAAGCGGCGGAAATGCAATAAATACTGTAATTTCTGCCGGTAAACAATTTCTTGGTAATTCTAGTTATGGATTCGGTAAAGCAGATCCTGTAAATGGCGTTTTTGATTGTTCCGGATTTGTTAATTGGGCCTTTGCTCAAGCCGGTATTTCTGTTGGACGTTCAACAGGAGTACTCGTTGGACAAGGTACGAAAGTTGCCCCGAGTGACATGCGTCCGGGAGATCTTGTATTCTTTAATACTTATAAAACAAATGGTCATGTTGGTATTTATTTGGGAAATGGACAATTTATCGGTTCCCAAACCAGTTACGGTGTTAGAATAGAAAATATGACAAGCGGCTACTGGGCTAATGCATTTAATGGAAATGTAAGAAGAATCATCAATTAAAATAGTAAACATTATTAAGGTCGACCGATTGTTAATTGGTCGGCTATTTTTTTCTTTTATAATAAAATTTTGGAAATAGTATATAATGATTACAACATATTTTACTTTTTTAATAGGGGGTATACTAATGAAGTTTCTTGTCGTTGGAGCAGGGGCAGTTGGCGGCTATTTTGGGGGACGTTTACTGGAAAAAGGGGCAGATGTCACATTTTTAGTAAGAGAAGGAAGAATGCGCAACTTACAGGAGAAAGGGCTGGTTATTCATAGTGACTATGGGAATGCCACATTATCACCGAAAACGATTATTGCAGGTGAAGAAGTTGAACTTTATGATGTCATCCTTTTATCAACAAAAGCTTATCATCTAGACAATGCAATAGACGATATTCGTCCATATGTGGGAGAAAATACAATGGTTATTCCGTTACTAAATGGAATGGCTCATTATAACAAACTGGATGAACAATTCGGTAAAGAAAAGGTAATTGGTGGTCTATGTTACATTGAAGCCACACTGGATAGCGAGGGGGCAGTTATTCAGAAAGGTCCGTTACATATGCTTGTATATGGTGAACGATCCGGGCAAGAATCTGAGAGAATCATAAAATTAGCTGTTGCGTTAAAAGGAACAAAGGCGGATTTTCAATTAAGCTCGACCATTATTGAAGATCTTTGGCATAAATATTTATTTATTGCTACCATGTCGGGAATTACTACTTTAATGAGAGCTCCGATCGGTCCAATTTGTAACCATCCGAGTGGAATGGAGACAATTAAACAATTAACAAAGGAAATAATCGATGTTATGAATGTTGCAGGAGCACCAATATCCAATGAATTAGAGACGATTCAGATGGAAAAGATTGCAAACTTAGCGCCTGAAATGAAATCGTCCATGCAACGAGATATGGAAAAAGGGCTCCCTGTAGAAGCGGATCACTTGCACGGCTATCTGTTAGAAATCGCCAAGACAGCCGATCTTCCCGTACTCGTTTTAGAGGCCGTCTATGCGAATCTAAAAATATATGAGCTTAAACTTTTAACTTAAGCGTAAGTTTTTCTAGAAAAATATAGTTTTAACATACAATTGCAAAAAGCATAAGTAGGGACATATCAGACTGTCCGAGGCCGCTGAAAAAGGGTAAACATGATATTGAAAACACTTTCCGGACAGGATATCCGTTTGGTTTACTGGGTTTACCCCTTGTAAATTGTGCAAGCAAACTTATCGAATAATTTTTCAGTGGCTTCAGACTGTCCTTACTTTCATTTAATAAATAAAAGCCATTACATCTTCAATAATTCTCTTACTGCATAGGTAAATCCATTTTCATCATTGGTTTTAGTGATTATATCTGCCTCTTTTTGGACTTCAAGCGGTGCATTGGCCATAGCGATTGCTGTTGTTGCCACTTTAAATTGTTCCACATCATTCCCACCGTCACCAAAGGCATAAATTTCATCAAACGAAATCTTCATATGTTTTTGATATCGTAATAGCGCTGTTCCTTTATTTGCCTCAACCGATGTAAACTCAATATTGTCTGGGTGCGAGGATGCAACAGACAGTGCTAATTTCCCTGCAACAGCTTTTTTTGCAAGATCAATTGTTTCAATTTGATCAGGTCGAGTAACAGCCATTACTTTATAGATTTTCAAATTGTCTTTTTCAAAAATTTGATCATAATTATAATTTGCGAACATGGACTCGATTTCTTCCCAGCTTTTCCCTTGAATGTCCGGATTACGGAATGGAAAACCGCCTTGATTCGTATATACCATAATACCGAGACCGAGCTCGCTTAAAAGCGAAAATAATTTTTTATACGTTGAAATTGGTATCGAGGCTTCAAATAGAATATCACGATTTTCAGAATAGATAACCGTTCCATTAATACTGATGATAGGAAGATTAAGCTTTCGAATCTCCTCAAATTTAAGAACATCCTCAATTGCCCGGCCTGAGTTAATAATTACATAATGTCCTTGCTCATGCAGATATTTTAAAGTTGCAAAATTTTCCTCTGATATTTCACGGGTTGAATTTAATAGAGTACCATCCAAATCAATTGAAAAACATTTCATCGTCACAAATCCTTTCTTTTTTAGCTCTTTTCCAAAATGTGGTGTATTTTGAATAAAATCATAACTTCATATTTGTCACACAGGTTTGATCATCTTCAAATGTGGAAATTTCTGATTGGGCACTTTTCTCATCTTTCGTAATGGTTATTGTAAATGTTTCATTTCGGGGCAGCCAAAGATCGATAAATCCGTTAGCATATGTTTTCATTTTTTTATCGACAATAACGTTGCCCTCTGTATTCTCAATAAAAACATGAAATTCTTCGTTAGCCAGTTCACCGCGGCAGCCTGTCAAACTATGGATTTCACACGGATGGGTTTGGTGGATGTACGGCGCAATGGAAACAAAAAATTCATCTTTGGGAAGATCGTACGTCACTTGATTGGAATTTTTGTCTGTCACAATTAGTTGCTGTGAGGTTATCGATGCTGAACCGTTTTTCAAATTACCGACACTGTAGTCATGGACTAATTGTTTAATATCCCCGCTCTGATTTTTTATCGTTGTATTTTTTTCATTATTTATGTTTTTATCCAAATTAATAGAAACGAAAAATGATATTAATACTATTCCGAGGATACCGGAAAGCCATATGATTTTATTCTTCATGGTGCCTCACCCTTCTATAGAATCTTGATATTTTAAATGTAAAACAAGTTAATCAATAATGCAATGAGTAAAACATTAACTGATTCCAGAAAATGGGAATGATAATTTCTATTTTTTAGCAGTTAATCATTGACAAACGGCTATAATTTGTTATAATAAAAAACAAAATGTTTATAATATTGATACGTTTAAAATAGATGGGGAATGATCATGGAACAATTAATACAGGCAAGAAGAGTTGGCAAATTTTATAGCTTTTTTGGCTTCTTCTGGGGCTTTTATTTTAGCGCCGGCTTTTTGTATTGCACAAAATGAATAGTTTTCACTGATGAGTTCTTCATGTAATAGAAAAAGTAATTATACTTAATAAAAAATAGAACTCAGCTTATAGGGTTCTATTTTTTTATTTCAACTAACGAAAAGAAGGTGCTTTTCATGAAAAAATTATTCGTTCATTTGGGGGATAGGAGTTATCCAATTCTTATTGAAAAAGGACTCCTTGAACAAGTTGGTGAAGAAATTAAAAAAATTTATGCAGGACGGAAAATTTTTGTTGTAACAGATGTTCATGTCAATCAACACTATGGCAGAAACGTCTTAACTAGTCTTGAACATGCCGGATTTCAAGTAGATCTATTAGCTTTGCCGGCCGGAGAAGAGACAAAATCCTTCCATATTCTTCCACAAATTTATAATCAATTTTTAGATTTTAAATTGACAAGAAGCGATTTAATTATCGCTCTTGGCGGGGGCGTGATTGGTGATATTGTCGGCTTTGCGGCATCAACTTATTTAAGGGGCGTTCCATATGTGCAAATTCCAACTTCACTTCTCGCCCAAGTTGACAGCAGTGTCGGAGGGAAAGTTGCAGTCGATTTGGACAGAGGGAAAAATCTAGTAGGAAGCTTTTATCATCCAAAATTAGTACTGATTGATCCGAATGTCCTTCATACTTTAGAGGAGCGGTTCTTTTGGGATGGGATGGCGGAAGTAATCAAATACGGCTGTATTAAAGATGTGAATTTGTTTAATGAATTGAAAAATTACCAAAGTATGGAAATGGTTATGGAACATATTGAAAACATCATTTACCGTTGTTGTGAGATAAAAAAGGAAGTTGTTGAAGAGGATGAAAAGGATACCGGAAACCGAATGCTTCTCAACTTTGGCCATACGCTCGGTCATGCAATAGAAACATTTTACCAATATAAAAAATATACGCATGGAGAAGCAGTGGCAATCGGTATGTACGAAATTTCAAAACGAGCGGAAGAAAAAGGATTAACGGAAAAAGGTGTTGCCGAACAAATCATGCAAATCGTTCAGCAATATCATCTCCCATATCAATTGGAAATCCCAAGTCTTACACCCATTTTGGAAACAATTCAATTAGACAAGAAAAATATAAACGATGTCCTTCATGTTATTTTATTAAAACGGATTGGTGAATCATATATCAAAGAGACGACAATTGATTTCTTTAAATAATTTAGAATTTGGGGGGGAATAAAATGGACTGCTTAATTGATCCAAAGAAATTAAACGGTGAAGTGAAAGTACCACCATCAAAAAGTATTGCTCATCGGGCAGTTATTTGTGCCGCACTCAGTGATGGAATAAGCCGGATTTCAAACATTGATTATTCTGATGATATTCTTGCAACAATGGAGGCAATGAAATCATTCGGAGCAAAAATGACAAAAAATGAAGACGTTTTGGAAGTTGTTGGCATCTATGCAACCGGGCAACTAGACCGAAAAAGGAATATTGATGAAGTCCTTATTGACTGTAATGAATCCGGTTCTACATTACGATTTGTCGTTCCAATCTCCACTTTATTTCCGGGGGAGCATCGCTTTATCGGCAGAGGAAAATTGGGACAAAGACCGCTTCATACATATTATAATATTTTTGATGAGCAAGGGATTCAATACAGTTACAAAGAAGGTGAACTGGACCTACGGGTTGAGGGCAAGTTAAAAAGCGGTCTTTATGAAGTTACGGGGAATGTTAGTTCGCAATTTATCTCAGGATTATTATTTACGTTACCGCTCCTTGACGGTGATTCAAAAATTGTCATTACGACAGAAATGGAATCAAAAGGGTATATTGATCTTACGTTGAGTGCTTTAAAAGATTTTGGTATTCATATTATTAACCATAATTATCAAGAATTTTTTATCAAGGGAAACCAAAAATATAAAGCCCGTGATTATCGGGTTGAGGCTGATTTTTCCCAAGCAGCATTTTTCTTGGTAGCAAATGCATTAAATAATGAGGTTGTTTTGCATGATTTGAATTTAGACTCGTTACAAGGGGATAAAGAGGTCATTCATATACTGGAACGAATGGGGATGAAATTTTATCAAGAAAACGGAGGTTTAACCGGTAAACCGGAAAAAGAGTTAACGGCAACGGTTATTGATGGTTCTCAATGTCCAGATATTATCCCGGTACTTTCGTTGGCAGCAGCATTAAGTAAAGGAACAACCAAGGTGATAAACGCAGGAAGACTCCGGATCAAAGAATCGGATCGCCTCCATGCAATCGCGACTGAATTGAATAAAATTGGTGCAAAAATTATTGAAAAAGAGGATGGATTAATTATCGAAGGAGTGCCAAGTTTATATGGCGGTAGCGCAGTATGGAGTCATAATGACCACCGTATCGCCATGACCCTTGCCATCGCTTCGACGGTCTGTAAAACGTCTATTCTAATAGAAGACCATGAATGTGTTTCGAAATCATACCCAAACTTTTGGCGAGACTTTAAAGTACTAGGAGGTCGTTTCTTTGAGCGGGATAATGGGAAATAAGTTAAAATTATCTATTTTTGGTGAATCACATGGCCCAGCCATCGGAATTACAATTGATGGTTTACCGCCGGGTGTTGCAATTGACATGGATAAAGTACTAGCGGAAATGGATCGTAGAAAACCGGGAAAAAGTTTATTGTCGACTACACGGAAGGAGAGCGATACACCGGAAATAATCAGCGGATTTTTTAACGGATATACAACCGGTGCACCGTTGACAGCGATTATCAGAAATAGTGATCAACGTTCAAAAGTATATGAGGATATAAAAAATTTAATGCGACCGGGTCATGCGGATTATCCGGCATTTGTCAAATACGGCGGGTTCCATGATTATCGCGGCGGTGGTCATTTCTCCGGCAGAATTACGGCACCGCTTGTATTTGCCGGGGCGATTGCTAAGCAAATTTTGGCCGAAAAAAAAATCTTTGTTGGTGCCCATGTAAAAAGTATTAGTCATATTGATGACAAAAGTTTTCAGGATGTGGAAGTAAACCAAGCTCTTTTTGATGAGTTAAAGAAGCAAGAATTACCGCTTATTGACGGAGAAAAACGAACAGAAATTGAAGAGGTCATTTTACAAGCACGAAAAGATATGGATTCGGTCGGGGGAACCATTGAATGTACCGTCATTGGCATCCCGGCCGGAATTGGGGATCCTTTTTTCAATTCCGTTGAATCCGTCCTTGCTCACTTAATATTTTCAGTGCCGGCAGTTAAAGGAATTGAATTTGGCAAAGGGTTTGAAATGACGAAACTCCGAGGTTCAGAGACGAATGATGCTTACTACTACGAGGGAGATGAGGTTAAAACGCACACGAATAATAACGGCGGCATTACGGGCGGGATTACCAATGGCATGCCGGTTCTATTCACAGTAGCCATTAAGCCAACTTCTTCCATTGCAAAAAAACAACAAACAATTAATATTGCCGAACATAAAAATACTGATTTAGTTGTGAAAGGCAGGCATGATCCTTGTATTGTACCACGGGCAATACCAGTTATTGAAGCAGTCACTGCCCTCGGAATTTTAGACTTAATGTTCATTTCCTAAAGAGTGATCAACTCCAAGGGATACGAATTTTGTACATCTTCACGGAGTTTTAATTTCATAAAGAGGGGTAAAAAAATGTCAGAGATAGATGATTATCGAAAAAAAATTGATCAAATTGATAAACTATTAACGGAACTTTTTGAGGAACGGATGAACACCGTTATAAAGTTGAGTAATTATAAAAAGAAGGACGGGTTACCTGTTTTAAACCGGGATCGGGAAACGGAAGTAATTGAGAAAAATATAAAAAATTTAAAAGATCCAAATTATCAATGGGCATTGAAAAAATTTTACACAAACCTGATTAATTTAGGTAAGGAACTGGAATACAAAATGATCCGGGATGGTGTTTTTCCCGGCGAACAAATGAACCACTTTTTAAAAGTTGGCTGTTACGGAGTGCAAGGTTCTTTTTCTGAAGAAGCGATGTTCAAATTCTTTGGTAAGAATGTGGAATCAAGCAATTATGAAGAGTTTGAGGATGTTTTTTTAGCCGTGAAAAATGACGAAATTGATTTTGGCGTGGTGCCGATTGAAAACTCTTCAACGGGTGCGATTTCCCAAGTTTACGATTTATTGACTAAATACGAGTTTTATATTGTTGGTGAACAATATATTAAAGTGAATCAACATTTAATTGGTCTTAAAGGAACAGATCTGTCAAAAGTCCAGGAAGTATATTCTCACCCACAAGGATTTGAACAAACGAGTAAGTTTTTAAAAAATTATAAGCACTGGCGCTTGATCCCGTTTTTAAGTACGGCTGACAGTGTCCGCCATATTCGTGAATTGAATGATCAAACAAAAGTGGCGATTGCCGGAAAACGAGCAGCGGAAATTTATAATATGGATATTCTTAAAGAAAATATTAACAATAAAGTTGGTAATTCAACTCGATTTATTATTATTTCTAAACATTTACAAGTGGCCGCCAAAAGTAATAAAACGAGTGTTGTCTTCTCATTGGAACATAAAGTTGGGACCCTTTACCAGCTGTTGAGCCATTTTGCTGAAAATGATATTAACATGATGAAAATTGAATCCAGGCCTACCGAAGAAGGAAATTGGAAATACGTGCTATATGTGGATTTTGAAGGAAATATCCGGAGTGAAAAAGTGAAAAAAGCCTTAAGTTTAATTGAAGAAGGCTGTGAGTATTTCCGCTTGCTCGGGTGTTATCAACAAGATACAGTAAGATAATTAGTGAAAGTTGACAATAGTGGAATCGAACAACAAACATGCAAAATCCATCGAGTTTAACGGAAAGGATTGGCGGTTTCCATGGAATTTTACGGACTTTTAGGTGAAAAATTAGACCATAGTATCTCGCCGGAAATTCATGAAAAGATTTTTTCTCTTTTAAAAATCCGGGCAGCTTATAAAAAATTTGAAGTAAAAAAAGAAGACTTACAAAAATTTGTCGATGGATTAAAGGTATTGGAGATTAAAGGGGCGAATGTAACGATTCCTTATAAACAAACGATTATTCCATACTTAGATGGTCTATCAGAAGAGGCAAAAAAATTAAATGCGATTAACACGATATTGCTGAAAGACGGAAAATTATACGGATATAATACTGATTATTTTGGCTTTGGCACGATTCTTCAGTGCAATCATATTGAAGTTGAAAATAAAGTGTGTATGGTACTGGGCTATGGTGGTGCAGCGAAAGCCGTC
>Ga0164243_10016398_pt1 | contig 10171 bp, 7 predicted proteins | sample OricompcompostOP_FD_108781 | JGI IMG/M metagenome (GOLD analysis project Ga0164243, IMG submission 108781) | Organic Plus compost microbial communities from Emeryville, California, USA - Original compost - Organic plus compost (OP) | ecosystem: Engineered > Solid waste > Mixed feedstock >... | reverse complement strand
GGCCGCGCAGCACCCCGCGCGCCGAGCGCGAGACGTTGGATTGCACGAAGCGGCGGTCGATGCCGGCGGCGCGGTACTTCGCCTCGTGGTAGCTCTCGTAGAAGAAGCCGCGGGCGTCGCCGAACACTTGCGGCTCGATCACCACGGCACCCGGCAAGGCGGTTTCCACGACTTTCATTCGACGACGCCCTGTTCCACCAGGCCGCGCAAGTACATCCCGTAGCCCGTCTTGGACAGGGCCGCGGCGAGGCGCAGCAGCTGCTCGCTGTCGATCCAGCCCTTCAGGTAGGCGATCTCCTCGGGGCAGCAGACCTTGAGGCCCTGCCGGTGCTCGATCGTCTGGATGTAGTTGCCGGCCTCCATGAGCGACTCGTGCGTGCCGGTGTCCAGCCAGGCATAGCCGCGGCCGAGCTGCTCCAGGTGCAGCGAGCCTTCCTCCAGATAGCGGCGGTTGAGGTCGGTGATTTCCAGCTCGCCGCGCGGGGACGGCTCGAGCGCGGCGGCGAAGTCGCTGGCGCGGCCGTCGTAGAAGTAAAGACCGGTCACGGCGTAGTGCGACTTCGGTTTCGCGGGCTTTTCCTCCAGCCCTACGACCCGCCCCCCGGCGTCGAATTCCGCCACGCCATAGCGCTCGGGATCCTTCACCCAGTAGCCGAACACGGTGGCGCCGTGCTCGCGCGCCGCGGCGCGCCTGAGCCGCTCGGTGAGGCCGACGCCGTAGAAGATGTTGTCGCCCAGCACCAGGCAGCTCGGCCCGCCGCCGAGGAACTCGCGGCCGATCACGAAGGCCTGCGCGAGGCCATCCGGCGAGGGCTGCACCGCGTAGCGGATATCGATGCCCCATTGCGAACCGTCGCCCAGCAGGCGCTGGAACAGCGCCTGCTCGTGGGGCGTGTTGATCACCAGGATCTCGCGAATGCCCGCCAGCATCAGGGTGGCCAGCGGGTAGTAGATCATCGGCTTGTCGTACACCGGCAGCAGCTGCTTGCTCACCGCCTGGGTGATCGGGTACAGCCGCGTGCCGGAGCCGCCGGCGAGGATGATGCCCTTGCGCGCGCCGCTCATGCGCCCAGCCGCTCCATGCGATAGCTGCCGTCCAGCACGCGCTGCACCCAGCGCTGGTGGTCGAGGTACCAGTCCACCGTGTGCGCGATGCCGCTCTCGAAGGTCTGCATGGGCCGCCAGCCCAGCTCGCGCTGCAGCTTGCCCGAGTCGATGGCGTAGCGGCGGTCGTGGCCGGGGCGATCCTTGACGAAGGTGATCAGGGATTCGCGCGGCCGGCCGCCGACCAGCGGGCGGCGCTCGTCCAGCAGCGCGCAGATCGTCTTCACCACCTCGATGTTCTCGCGCTCGGCGTTGCCGCCCACGTTGTAGGTCTCGCCCACGCGGCCGGCCTCCAGCACGCGGCGGATCGCCGCGCAGTGGTCGCCCACGTACAGCCAGTCGCGGACGTTGCGGCCGTCGCCGTAGACCGGCAGCGGCTCGCCGGCCAGCGCCTTCTGGATCACCAGCGGGATCAGCTTCTCCGGGAACTGGTACGGCCCGTAGTTGTTCGAGCAGTTGGTGGTCAGCGTGGGCAGGCCGTAGGTGTGGTGGAAGGCGCGCACCAGATGGTCGGAGGCCGCCTTGGAGGCCGAGTAGGGGGAGTTCGGTGCATACGGCGTGGTCTCGGTGAACTTGCCGTCCTCCCCCAGCGAGCCGTACACCTCGTCGGTGGACACGTGCAGGAAACGGAAGGCCTCGCGAGCCCCGCCCTCCAGCCCGCGCCAGTAGTCGCGCGCACACTCCAGCAGGGCCAGGGTGCCGACCACGTTGGTCTCCACGAAGGCGGCCGGGCCGTCGATGGAGCGGTCCACGTGGGATTCGGCGGCGAAGTTCACGATCGCGTCCGGGCGGTGCTCGGCGAGCAGCCGGCCGACCAGCGCGCGGTCGCCGATGTCGCCCTGGACGAACAGGTGGTGCGGGTTGCCGTCCAGCGAGGCCAGCGTGTCGCGGTTGCCTGCGTAGGTGAGCTTGTCGAGGTTGATCACGCGCAGCCCGTCGGCGACGGCCTGCAGTACGAAATTGCCGCCGATGAAGCCGGCGCCGCCGGTGACTAGGAGGGTCTGCATCAATGGCCCTTTGGGTGCTTCCGTGAGACGTGCATTGTGGCATGAGCCGGCGACCGAAGGCACGCCGGGCCTGCCCGCCGCGGTTCATGCAGCGGGGCCGTCACGAGGTAATATGTGCGGTCATTTGCCGAGCGCGGAGACTCCTACGCCAATGACCAAGAAGAACGCGAGGGCGCTGGGCCTGGGCACGCGTGCCATCCACGCCGGGCAGGCGCCCGACCCGTCCACCGGCGCCATCATGACGCCGATCTACGCGACCTCGACCTACGTGCAGGAGAGCCCGGGCAAGCACAAGGGCTACGAATATTCGCGCACGCAGAACCCGACCCGGATGGCCTACGAGCGCTGCGTGGCGGACCTGGAGGGCGGCGTCGCCGGCTTCGCCTTCGCCTCCGGCCTGGCAGCCGCCGCGACGGTACTGGACCTGCTCGACTCGGGCAGCCACGTGATCGCCATGGACGACCTCTACGGTGGCAGCTACCGCCTGTTCGAGCGGGTACGCCGGCGTTCCGCCGGGCTGGATTTCAGCTTCGTCGACCTGAACGATGCTTCCGCGCTGCGGGCCGCGCTCAAGCCCAGCACCCGCATGATCTGGGCCGAGACGCCCACCAATCCGATGCTGAAGCTGGTCGACCTGCCCAAGGTGGCCGCCTTCGCGAAAAGGCACGGTTTGCTGCTAGTGGTGGACAACACCTTCTGCTCGCCGATGCTGCAGCGTCCGCTGGAATTCGGCGCGGACCTGGTGCTGCATTCGGCCACCAAGTACCTGAATGGCCATTCGGACATGGTCGGCGGCATCGTGGTCGCCGCACATGCCGAGCTGGCCGAGCGGATGGCGTTCCTGCAGAACTCCGTGGGCGCGGTGGCCGGGCCGTTCGACGCCTTCCTCGCCATGCGCGGGCTGAAAACCCTGCATTTGCGCATGCGCGCGCACTGCGAAAACGCACTGGAACTGGCGCGCTGGCTGGAGGGGCACGCTGCGATCGAGCGCGTGCTCTATCCCGGGCTGAAAAGCCACCCGCAGCACGCGCTGGCCCGGCGGCAAATGAAGGGCTTTGGCGGCATCATCAGCGTCGAGGTCAAGGGCGGCTGGGCAAAGGCGCGCCGTATGCTGGAGCGTTGCGAATTGTTCGCGCTGGCCGAGTCGCTCGGCGGCGTGGAGAGCCTGATCGAGCACCCGGCCGTCATGACACATGCTTCTGTGCCCCTCACGAATCGCAAGCGCTTGGGTATTGATGGGGGATTAGTGCGGTTATCGGTGGGTGTAGAGGACCTTGCCGATCTGCAAGCCGAACTGGCGTCTGCACTGGCATGATAAAGGGATTAGGTATGAACGCGGAAAATGCAATGAGCATGAAAGGCAGCATGAAAGGCAGTAAGAGTCTTTGGCGTAAACTGTTATTGGGGCCATTTGACGCCCTGTACTCGCGTAGTTCGTTAACCTTTGAATTAACCAAACGCGACATCCTGGGTCGTTATCGAGGGGCAAGCTTTGGTTTGCTTTGGTCGCTGTTTAGTCCATTCTTAATGTTGCTAATATACACATTTGCTTTTGGATTTATATTCAAGTCCAAGTGGCCGCAAGAAGTAGGAGGGGGGCACCCTTACGCAATAATTCTATACATAGGACTAATTGTGCATGGTTTTTTTGCTGAATGCCTGACGCGCTCACCAACCCTGATTACTAGTAATACAAACTTGGTCAAGCGGGTGGTTTTCCCGCTAGAAATATTGCCTTGGTCTGTAATGCTTTCCGGATTATTTCATGTCGGCATGAATCTTCTGGTGTTCGCAATGCTGCGCCTGGCCATTGAACACACCCTAAGCTTCAGCGCATTATGGCTGCCGATAGTGTTTCTGCCCATGCTACCTCTGGCGTTGGGTGTATGCTGGTTTTTTGCTTCGTTCGGCGTATACCTTCGTGACGTTAGTCAGATTACTGGCGTGCTTTCCACCGCATTGCTGTTCTTATCATCCGCGATGATTCCCGTCAGATCACTGCCGCCTGACTATCGAATACTGTTCCAAATCAACCCATTGACTTTCATCATTGACCAAGCGCGAGCAGTTGCGCTAGGTGGATTCGCTCCTCATTTTGCCGGGTTGCTATTGTATGCACTTGGGGCAATAGTCTTCATGTACGCAGGTTACGCATGGTTCATGATGACGCGTCGAGGATTTGCTGATGTCCTCTGAAATTTCAATTCGTGCAGACACATTGAGCAAATTGTTCCCAGTATATGAAAAACCCCATCATCGCCTGATGCAAATGATTGTTCCCGGTCCGGCGGATCGCTGGCATCGTACATTTCGTGCCCTAAACAACGTCAGTTTTGAGGTGCGTCGGGGCGAAACTGTGGGAATTGTTGGGCGTAACGGCTCAGGCAAATCTACCTTGCTACAGCTAATCTGCGGAACCTTGACACCCACCGAGGGGTCGGTCCAAGTTTATGGCCGCATCGCCGCTCTACTTGAATTAGGAGCTGGTTTTAATCCGGAATTCACGGGGCGCGAGAACGTGTATCTTAATGGTTCACTCCTTGGGCTGAGTCGCCAAGAAATTGATGCGTGTTTTAACGAAATCGCCGCTTTTGCAGATATTGGCGAATTTATCGAGCAGCCGGTTAAGAGTTACTCCAGCGGAATGTATATCCGTTTGGCTTTCGCTGTGGCCATCAATGTAATGCCAGACATACTCGTGATAGATGAGGCCCTGTCGGTAGGCGACGAGGCATTTCAGCGCAAGTGCTTTGCTCGAATAGACGCCATGCGTAAAGCGGGGGTTACGGTGTTGTTCGTATCACACGCTGCGGGGGCAGTGATCGAATTATGTGATCGGGCCATACTGCTTGATCGAGGCGAACTGCTTGTGCAGGGTGCGCCCAAATTTGTGATTTCCCGCTACCACAAGTTAGTTTATGCGCCTACAGAGCTTTACGACAGCATACGCGAGGAAATTCGTCGCGAGACTGATAGTGCAGATTTTATGTCGGTATCAGGGCCCACAGTCTCACACAGATATGAGGTAAAGGAGGTTGCTGGTGAGCATGAGGAAGCGTGCTATGAAGAGGGTCTTCAGCCACAAAGTACAGTGCGGTACACAAACCGCGGTGCTCAGATTGATGACCCGCATATAGAGACTCTGCAAGGTCGTCGGGTCAATGTACTACAGCGTGGACATGAATACATCTATACCTACCAAGCTAGATTTGAATCAGCGGCGGCCGGTGTTCGTTTCGGCATGATGATTAAAACGCTGACGGGTTTTGAATTGGGTGGCGCGACTACGGCTCCTCGTGGTACGGACGGTGATTCGTTTGAGTCTAGGAAGTCTTACTCGATCAAATTTCGATTTCGAGCGTCGCTGGCACCTGGAACCTATTTTATGAATGCGGGCATCACGGCGCTAGAAGCCGACGGTGAAATATTTCTCGATCGCTTGGTAGATGCGGTGATGTTTCGAGTCATGCCCGACGCGCGGCGGCTAGAGACCGGAGTGGTCGATTTCCTCGTGAGCTCTTGTATAGAGGCTGGTGAAGCAAATATATGAGCGAAATCAATGTCAAGCGTCGCGCCATTCTAGTGCTGGGCATGCACCGTAGTGGCACCTCGGCGGCGACACGGGTGGTGAACTTGCTTGGGGCGCACCTGGGCGACCGAATGCTGTTGCCGGCAGCGGATAATGAGAGCGGCTTTTGGGAGCATGCGGATGTAGTTCGAATTGATAATGCCTTACTGGCTTCTCTGGGACGCGAATGGCATGATTTGCGTCCGCTGCCTCGGGGCTGGATGTGCAGTGAAGCGGCTCAGAATGCACGTGTTGGGCTTATTAAAACGTTAGAAGGTCAGTTTCCTGACAATAGCCTTTGGGCGGTCAAGGATCCACGAATGTGCCTGCTGCTTCCACTTTGGCTCGACGTGTTGCGCGAGTTAGAAGTACAGCCATGTATCTTGCTAGTCGTGCGACACCCAAAGGAGGTGGCGCAGTCGCTGCAGGTGCGCGATGGCCTCCCTCTGTTGCAGTCTTTTTGGTTATGGCTGCGCTATATCGTGGAGGCGGAATACGCCACTCGAGAATTGCCACGCGCTGTTGTGGGCTATCCTAGCCTGTTAGCTGACTGGCGTGGTGCGATGACGAGTGCTGCCGCAGCTATGGGAATAGACTGGCCAAATCATACGGACACGGCGGCAAACGCAGTTGATGCCTTTCTTGATACTAGTCGAAGGCACCACATAAATGCCAGTACCGATGACGCTGATCTGCCCCCCCTACTTCGAGAAATGTATGTAGCTCTGCTTGATGCGGAAAACGACAGGCAGGCTTGGGCCAAGGTAAAGCAAATTTCTGATCAATACGTGCAAGCGGAACGCTCGTTCGGATTCAGTCTCCAAGCTGCGTACGATGCCATCAACGAGACTATATCTGCAAATAGTGCTGTGGATCGCCAGATGGTCTCAAGCTTAGCTATGAGCATTCTTGACGATGTTCGAAATTCCCCCCCCCCTCCGAAGATTCGAGACATTGCTAAACTTTACTGGCAGTGCGGAGATCAAGGTTTTGATGAAGCGCTTACTATAAATATCGAACACGAACGCGTCGCAGCACCAATTCGTTTCTCATTCAGATTGCCTGATGGTGTGCGACCTGATAGTGTGCGTTTTGATCCTTCCACGCTGCCGGGGCAGTTTGAAATATTTGGCCTTCGTGTCAATGGATATCCGATTGATGACATCGGTGCTCAATTACTCCAAGTGCATCAGCATCGTCTCCCGTCGAGCGGCCTCGGCCATATCCGCATACTTGCTCTGAATGATGACCCGTGGGTGCGCTTTGACTTGCGTAACTGCCAAGCATGTGGCAGCGGCCCGATTGAAATCGAGATCATCAGTCGATACGAAGGTGTGCAGAACTGGATGCAGAACATAATTGATTCCGCTGTGGTCAATAGCATGAGATCTGCAGTTCAGACAATGACGGATGCTATTTCTAAAAAATTGGATGAAATTAGCTTGTGGCACGGTAGGCAAACCCAGGTGATGACTGACCTACAGAAGCATATAGATACGAATATGGTAGAGGTCCGGGAAAGCTTGATGGACTTATCTAGCCGTTACGCTCAGCATTGGATGGAGCTACACTCTGTAGCTGCTGCGATGGCGTCGCACCTCGATTCTACTAAAGAGAGAGAGGAGGCAATAAGTCGTATGGCTAGCGAATATCAGACCAGTGTTGAAACTCACGCGGAAGCGATTTGCCAAAATGTGGCGCGAAACTTAGAACAGCTTCTACAAACTGAAGTCGCTATGCAGACTCAGATGAATCGTTTGCAAGAAAGTTTAGATGCCGTATTGGAGCGTCAGAGTCGTTCTTTATGGGTTAAATTGAGTCGGTAATATTTCAACAAAATTTATTAAGCTAGTTGATGCTTCATATTGAGGTTTCATTGGTTTGTAGTAACGAGGGGTGTCTCATGAGGACGAGGTTGATGAAAGCAGGTCAGGGAGTGCGAGCAATTGAAGTCATTAAACACGATATCGAGCTTTTACCTCGGCATGCTCTTCAACCACTGACTAATGCAGCAGGACAGCGTATAACTCGATGGCGCAGCACTGGCGATGATCCTCAATTCGAGTTGGCGGGCGCGATGGGGCGAACCATACATCTGGCTGCGGGTTGGTATGCTCTAAATATTGAAATGACGGCTGACGGCGGCGAATTCGTCATGCCAAAAATCTACCCAGATTACGGCCGCGGCTATTCAGAAGCCGAGGCTGTCTGTTTGGAAGGCTTGGTACACAGCAAAGGTATTACTGGCGTATTGCGCTTTCTCCAGAGCGTGCGATCCTTGCGTTTCGATCCATTAGATCGGGCTGGCGAATTCAGTTTGGGGCGCGTACGACTGAGGCGACTTTCCCGATTCGGTGCGATGATATGCATGCTACGAGCTATTGTAGTACAGGAAAAATCGTTATTGAGACCTTTGTTTGAAACCATTCGGCAGGCTTGGCGTCAACGGGCGCGGCTGCATGAGTTTGGAGAATGGCTTTACCAGCGATATCATGGTGTTCGGAACGCGGGCGCACGTAGTTATGCAGTTTGGGTCAGGAGTTTCGATACCTTGCAATCCCAAGATCTGCTTCGCCTCGCACGTAATGCGGAGTCAATGGCTATCTGTCCCCTGATTTCGTTGATTATGCCCACTTACAACACGCCTAAGCGCTGGCTTGAGCGTTGCATCGATAGCGTGCGTGCGCAGGTCTACGGAAACTGGGAGCTATGTATCGCTGATGATGCGTCCACCGCTCCACATGTGCGCCAAATATTGCAGAGGTACGCGAACAAGGACTCGCGCATCAAGGTCATCTTCCGCGAGACTAATGGACATATTTCCGCTGCGTCTAACTCTGCGCTTGCTTTAGCTAAAGGCGAGTGGATCGCTTTGTTAGATCATGACGACGAGCTGCCACCGCACGCCTTGCTTACTGTGGCGGAATCAATACAGGCGCATCCGGACGCTGCGTTGTTCTATTCTGACGAGGACAAGATCGACGAATGTGGCCAGCGTTTTGATCCTTACTTCAAGCCGGATTGGAATTACGATCTATTCCTTGGTCAGAATATGATAAATCATTTAGGAGTTTACCGCACCTCGCTGGTGCATGCAGTAGGCGGATTCCGCGTAGGATTTGAGGGAAGTCAGGATTACGACCTCGCGCTTCGTTGCATAGAACGGCTGCAAGCTTCACAGATTCGACATATCCCTCGGGTGCTCTATCACTGGCGGGCCGTCGCTGGTTCTACTGCAATGTCGACGGATGAGAAAAGCTATGCCGCGCTTGCCTCGCAACGGGCTCTTCAGGAACATTTGGCACGTAAAGGGATAGAGGCAGAAGTGGAAATACATCGTCATGGCTATCGCGTACGCCGACGCCTACCGAGATCACTAAGCCCTAAGGTCAGTTTGATCGTGCCTACCAGGGATCGCGTCCACCTGCTGCGGACCTGTGTTGAAAGTATTCTTGGATGCACTAGTTATCCTAATTACGAGATCGTAGTAGTCGACAACCAATCGACTGAGGTTGAAACACTTGCCTACCTGGACAGTCTTCGTGCATATGAGCGGGTGCGGGTGCTGCGTTATGATAGGCCGTTCAACTTCTCTGCCATTAATAATTATGCCGTACGAAATTCTGATGGTGCCATAGTTGGATTGATTAATAATGACATAGAAGCGATTCATGCGGACTGGTTGGATGAGATGGTTAGCCACGTAGTACGCCCTGAGATCGGTGCGGTGGGTGCTATGCTTTATTATCCAGACAATACGATTCAACACGCAGGTGTAATACTTGGGATTGGTGGTGTGGCGGGACATGCATATTGCGGAGATCCACGGGGAAGCAGTGGGCAAATGTCTAGGGCTATGTTAGTACAAAATATATCGGTTGTTACTGCGGCATGTTTGCTGGTTCGACGCGAAGTATATGAGCAAGTAAATGGCCTCGACGAAGGCCTAGAGGTGGCCTTTAACGATGTGGACTTTTGCTTGCGGGTGCGTGAGGCTGGTTATATCAACCTGTGGACTCCATATGCCGAACTTTACCACCATGAATCGGCTAGCCGTGGATATGAAGATACGCCTGAAAAGAAGCGACGCTTTGAGAGCGAGGTGAATTTTATGTTGGCCCGATGGGGCGGTATCTTAAATGAAGATCCCGCTTACAATCCGAATCTAACTTTGGTAGGAAGGCCATTTGATTTAGCTTTTCCACCCAGAGGCGTCCAGCTGACATAGTACGACGCTCTCGCCTTTAAGGGCGCTCTCACCTATTGATTTCGAAATAGCCGTCCAGACAGCCGTGGAAAAACGCTGGATTTGCCACGCCAAAAAGGCGGCTTGGGGACCGGATCACCGCCGACGCCCCCCGACGCCCCCCCGGTTTTGAGTAGCGCTGTGATCTGGAGTCCAATTTCCCAGAGCAAGGAGATTGGGCGTGAAGAAGCGCTTTTCCGAAGAGCAGATCATCGGCTTCCTGCGTGAGGCCGAGGCCGGGCTTCC
>Ga0164243_10016397_pt1 | contig 10171 bp, 8 predicted proteins | sample OricompcompostOP_FD_108781 | JGI IMG/M metagenome (GOLD analysis project Ga0164243, IMG submission 108781) | Organic Plus compost microbial communities from Emeryville, California, USA - Original compost - Organic plus compost (OP) | ecosystem: Engineered > Solid waste > Mixed feedstock >... | reverse complement strand
TGGCCGACCGGATCGCGATCATGCAGGACGGCCGGATCAGCCAGCTGGCCGACCCCGTCGAGACCTACCGCAACCCCGCGTCGGCCTCGATCGCGACCTTCCTCGGTGTCTCGAACGTCTTCGAGGTCGGTCGCACCGACGGCCACCGGCTCACCCTGGCGGGCCACGACCTCGACGTCGTCGCCGCGAGCGTCCCCGCCACCGGTGAGGAGGTGAGCGTCTGCTTCCGGCCCGAGCACGTCCGGGTCACCGACCCGACCGCCGACCCGACCGGGCCGAACACGTGGTCCGGCACCGTCGAGGTCAGCGTCTTCCAGGGGGCGTACGCCACCTGCTCGGTGCGGCTCGACGACGGCCCGGTGATCGAGGCGCAGACGCCCGAGGACACCGCGTCGGTGCTGCGCAAGGGCGACCGGGTGCAGGTCGGCATCGACCCGGCACGCGTGCGGGTGCTGCCGCGCGAGGTGCCGGCCGTGCCGCACCAGCGCGACGGCGCACCGGCGCCCGAGCTGGCCGGGCAGGGGGTCTGAGATGGCCACCCTGCTGGAGCCGCCCCGGACCGGCGGCGAGCCGGTCGAGCCCGAGACCCTCCCCGCCGCGCGGCAGCCGTGGCGCCGCCGCTTCCTGCCCAGCGGCGTGATGCTCGTGGTGCTGGCCGTGCTCATCCTGCTGCCGGCCGCGCTGGTGCTGCTCGCCGCGTTCAGCGACCAGGTGCCGCGGCCGGGCAACGTCAGCTTCGACCTCACCCTCGACAACCTCGGCGTGCTGGCCGAGGGGCAGACCCGGGCCGCGTTCCTCAACTCGGTCGTCATCTCGGTCGTCGCCTCGGCGCTGGCGTGCGCGATCGGGGCCGCGCTGGCGTTCCTCGCGGCCCGCACCGACATCCCGCTGCCGCGGTTCGTCTACCTGGTCGGCCTGATGCCGATGTTCCTGCCGTCGTACGTCGGCGCGCTGGCCTGGTCGCTGCTCGGCAGCCCGTCGGCCGGCCTGCTCAACCTGCTGCAGGTCGACCTCGGCACCTCGGTGCCGCTCGACATGTACTCCATGCCGGGGATGGTCTTCGTCTTCGCGATCTACTACGCGCCGTACACGTTCCTGCTGGTGCACGGGGCGATGTCGATGATGAGCCCCGACCTCGAGGAGGCCGCACGGGTGCACGGTGCCGGCTCGGGCCGGATGCTGCGGCTGGTGTCGTTCCCGCTGGCCGTGCCGGCGCTGATCGGCTCGGCGATCCTCACCTTCACCCTCGTCTTCGAGAACTTCCCCGTCGCGCAGGTGCTCGGCACGCCCGGCGGCGTCGACACCCTGCCGACCCTCATCTTCCGGCTGCTCAACACCACGCCGTCGCGCGGCAACGAGTCCGCGGTCATCGCGGTCGTGCTGGTGGCGGTGGTGCTGCTGGTGACCTGGCTGCAGAAGCGGATGCTGGCGAAGCGGTCGTTCACCACGGTGACCGGCAAGGGCGTACGCCAGAAGAAGGTGGCGCTGGGGCGGGCGCGGCTGCCGGTCTTCGTCGCCGTGCTCGGCTTCTTCGCCGTCTCGATCGTGTTGCCCGTGCTGGCGCTCGTGGTGGTGGCGGGCCAGACCTCGCCGTACCTCTCCTCGCTCAGCCAGCTGCTCGAGCCGGGCGGGCTCGACTTCAGCTCGTTCGGGGACGTGCTGTCCTCGGGCGGCTTCCGGGAGGCGGCGCTCAACAGCGCGGTCGTCAGCCTCGTGACCGCAGCGGCCGGCACCGTGCTGGCGTTCCTGTGCGCGTACCTCGTCTACCGCACGAAGGTGGCCGGCCGCTCACTCATCGAGGGTGTCTCGATGGTGCCGCTGGCGATCCCCGCCGTCGTGCTCGGCATGGGGCTGCTGTGGGCGTGGCTGATCATGCCGGTGCCGCTCTACGGCACTCTCGCGGTGATGGTCGTGGCCTTCCTGGCCGTGCAGTCGCCGCAGGGCTTCCGGGGCATCTCCGCCTCGATCCTCGCCACCGACCGCGACCTGGAGGACTCGGCCGTGATGCTGGGTGCCAGCCGGGCCCGGGCGATCACGAGCGTGACCGTGCCGCTGATGCGGACCGGTCTGCTCTCGACCTTCCTCCTGCTGCTCATGCTCAGCATGCGCGAGCTGACCGTGCCGCTGTTCCTCTACACCAGCGACACCGAGATCCTCTCCATCGCGATCTATGACGCCTTCGAGAACGGCGGCGCCCTCCGCGAGGCGGCCGCGATGAGCGTCATCTACACCGCGTTCGTCTTCGTCCTGTCCTACATCCCCCGCCGTCTCACGCGGCAGTGACCCCTGCGCGGCCGGCCTCGGCCTGCCGCACCCGGGCCCTCGTGCCCGTCACCAAAGGAGCTGAACACCATGCAGAACTTCCGAGTGGCCGCCGTGGCCGCGCTGGGCGCGCTCGCGCTCACGCTGAGCGGGTGCGGAGGGTCGAGCGACGCCGCAGACTCCGCCGCCGACACCACCGTCGAGATCCTGGAGATGCCCGAGATCGACGACAGCGACGGCCTCGTCATCGCCGGTGAGCAGGTGGCCGACGCCGCGCTCCTGAAGGCGGCCCGCGACGAGAAGCTCACCTGGTACACCGGGTCGGGCTCCGAGAGCGCCGAGCTGACCGCCGCGCGCTTCACCGCCGAGACCGGTGTCGACATCGAGATGACCCGGATGCCGTCGGCCAAGCTCAACGAGCGGGTGCTCAGCGAGGCCGGTGCCGGGCGGCTCGGCGCGGACGTCGTGACCGTCACCGACCCGGTGCTGGCCGAGGGCATGGCCGCCGAGGGGGTCTTCGTGCCGTACACGAAGATGCCGGTGCACAAGCAGCTGGAGGGCATGGAGAACGTCGTCTGGGACGGCGGCACCTACTTCACCAGCTACTACTCGGCGTACGCCTTCGCGTACAACACCTCGCTGGTCGAGGAGGCCGACGCCCCGCAGACCTGGGAGGACCTGCTCGACCCGGCGTACAAGGGCAAGGTCGGGATCGTGAGCGCCGGCGCGGGCGGCACCGTGCAGGGTCTGGCGGCCTTCCAGGAGGAGCAGGTCAGCAAGGACTACTGGAGCCGGCTGGCGGCGCAGGACCCGCGCATCTTCGACACCACCTCGGTGCAGCTCGAGGCGCTGGCCCGTGGCGAGATCGAGGTCGCGACGGCGGGCTTCAACAGCACGTACGGCGCCGAGGTCGAGGGCGCTCCCGTGCGCCTGGTCGTGCCCGACCAGGGCATGTCCGGCACGTTCAACATGCAGGGCCTGACCACCACCGGCAAGGACAACCCCGCCGCGCAGCTGTTCATGAACTGGACCTGGTCGAAGTCGGGCCAGGAGTTCGCCGCCGCACAGGGCTTCGTCGGCGCGCGTACCGACATCGAGCAGGTCAAGACCGGCGACTACCAGCTGCCGAAGGCCGACGACCCCTCCTTCGTGGTCTACACCCCGGAGGAGGCCGCCAAGAAGGGCGCCGACATCGTCCGGCGCTGGAACCAGACCTTCGGGTACGGCGGCTGAGCGTGCCGACCGTGATCACGACCCCGGCCGAGCTCGACGCCCTCGTCGGCGTCGGGCTCGGCCCGGGGTCGTGGACGTGCGTGAGCGCCGAGCGGGTGGCGACCTTCGCCGCGGCGACGGGGTGGGCGGGCCCGCCTGGGCTGGCGCCGGAGTGGCTCGGGCTCGCGATGATGTCGTCGCTGGCCGAGGAGCTCTACCGGCTCGAGCTGGGCACCGCCCGGCTCAACTACGGGCTCGACCGGGTGCGGTTCCCCGGCCCGCTGCCGGTCGGCGCGCGCGTACGCATGCGGGCCTGCGTGGCCGCAGCCGAGCCGCGTGAGCCGGGGCTGCTGGTGAGCCTCGACCTCACCTTGGAGGTCGAGGACGCCGAGCAGCCGGCGTGCACGGCCCGGAAGCGGTCGCTGGTGCTCCTGGCCTGACCCGGCTCACTCGCCGCGGTCGCCCACCCAGGCGGCGAGCCTGCCGTTGCGGTGGACGGCCATGATCCGGCGCTCGACCGCGGCACGGTGGCGGGGGTCGGCGAAGATCAGCAGCACGTCGCCGACCTTGAGCTGGCTCATCGGGCCGACCTCGGTCGTCGTGCCGTCGCGGGCGAGCACGCCCAGCTGGGTGCCCGGCGGCAGGCGCAGCTCGAAGACGTGCACACCGTGCAGCTTGGAGCCCTCCATCACCGGGATCTGCATCAGCTCGGTGCCGAGCTGGTAGAGCGCACCGGGACCGATCTCCATCTCCAGCGGCACGGTGCGGGGGCGGTCGCTGTCGGTCGGCAGCCACCGTCGGGGGAGGACCCGGGAGAAGATCCGCGAGTTGGCGGCGGCGACCGGGCCGACGATGGCCAGCACGAGGACGTACCCCGCCGCGAGGTTGCCGATCCGGTCGTCGAGCCCCGCGCCGACGGCCAGCGACGCCAGGATGATCGAGAACTCCCCGCGGGTCAGCACGGTGAAGCCGATGTTGGCCGCCTCGACCCGGTCGAAGCGGTGCATTCGGGCGGCGATGACGCCGGCGGTCGTGGCGAGCACGGTGGTCATCACCACCGCGGCCGCGATCTGCGGCAGCACGTCGATCACGGCGCTCGGGTCGATGGTGAGCCCGAAGTGGAAGAAGAAGATGGCACCGAAGGCGTCGCGCAGCGGGTGGGTGAGCGTACGCAGGCGGGAGGCCTTGGCGGTGGCGCCGAGGATGAGGCCGACCATGAACGCCCCGATCGCGTCGGAGACCCCCAGCGCCTCGGCCACCCCGGCGGTGATGATGGCCAGCCCGACGAAGACCACCACGACGACCTCCTCGTCGTGGGTGTTGATCAGCTTGCCGACCCAGCCGGCACCCCAGCGCGCGACCGCGCCGAGCCCGACGAGGAACGCGAACGCCGTCGCGATCCCGAGCACCGCGTCGCCCGCCCCGTCGGCGCCACCGAGCACGGGCTGCAGGAGCGCGAGGTAGAACGCCAGGAAGATGTCCTCGATGACCGCGATGCCGAGGATGGTGCGGGTCTCGCGGTTGCCCAGCCGCCGGGTCTCGACCAGCAGCTTGGTGACGATCGCGGTCGAGGAGATGCCGACGACGCCCGCGACCACGAACGCCTCCGAGGCACCCCAGCCCAGGGCGAAGCCGTACGCCAGCCCGCCGCCGACGTTGAGCACCAGGTAGATCGAGGCCGCCGTCACCAGCCGCCGCCCGCCCGCGACCAGCTGGTCGAGGCTGAACTCCAGGCCGAGGTAGAAGAGCAGGAAGACCAGCCCCATCTTGGCGACCAGCTCGAGGTCGTGGGGGTCGCGCACCAGCTCGATCCCGGGCGTGTGCGGCCCGAAGACCACCCCGGCCAGCATGAAGAGCGGCACCGTCGGCAGCCCGAGCCGCAGCCCCCCGCGCGCCAGCAGCCCGCACACCAGGAACGCACCTCCCAGCGCGATGAGGGCGTCGGCGGCGTGCGGCATGGGCTACCTCCAGGGTCTGTTGAGTTGGTGGGGCGGTGCGTACGCCGGGTGCGGGCCCACGCCGTCCTGGGGTCAACCCTTCCTCATCAGCGGTGATGCGGCCACCGGTCCGCCGGGTCGTGGGCAGCTCTGGCCCGGTCGCCGGTGGCCGGGGCGTGTCCTCAGGGTGGGCCGGCTCACGCCATCGGCCGATCTGCCGCTACGCTGCGGTTAGGCAAACCTAACTCGGGATGGGTCGGCCCCTCTCCGGCGCAACGGGCGCCAGACCTGAAAGGACACACGATGCGTCGTACTGCCCTGGCCGGCCTCTCGGCCGCCGCCCTCACCCTCTCGCTGGCCGCGTGCGGCGGCTCGAGCGAGGCCGAGGACAGCTCCGGCTCGGCGAGCGAGACGATCACCGTCACGCATGCCTTCGGCACCACCGAGATCGAGGGCAAGCCCGAGCGGGTCGCCACGGTCAACTGGGCCAACCAGGAGGTGCCGCTCGCGCTGGGCGTCGTCCCCGTCGGGATGCAGAAGGCGACCTTCGGTGATGACGACGGCGACGGCGTGCTGCCCTGGGTCGAGGAGAAGCTCACCGAGCTCGACGCCGAGACCCCGGTGCTCTTCGACGAGACCGACGGCATCGACTTCGAGGCCGTCGCCGACACCGACCCCGACGTGATCCTGGCGGCGTACTCCGGCCTCACCCAGGAGGAGTACGACACCCTCAGCGAGATCGCCCCCGTCGTGGCGTACCCCGAGGCCGCCTGGGCCACCCCGTGGCAGGAGATGATCGAGCTCAACAGCGCCGGCATGGGCATGGCCGAGGAGGGCGAGCAGCTCATCGACGACCTCGAGACCGAGATCTCCGAGACCGCTGCCGAGTACCCCCAGCTCAAGGGGAAGTCGGCCATGTTCCTCACCCACGTCGACACCAGCGACCTGAGCGAGGTCAGCTTCTACACCACCCACGACACCCGGGTGCAGTTCTTCGAGGAGCTCGGCCTGACCCAGCCCGAGAGCATCGTCAAGGCCTCGGAGGGGACCGAGGAGTTCTCGCAGACGGTCAGCGCCGAGCGCGCCGACACGTTCAACGACGTCGACATCATCGTGACGTACGGCGACGCCTCGCTCATCAAGGCGCTCAAGGCCGACCCGCTGCTCTCGCAGATCCCGGCGGTCAAGAACGACGCCATCGTCACCCTCCCCGGCGACCAGCCGATCGGCACCGCGTCCAACCCGACGCCGCTGGCGATCTCGTACGTCCTCGAGGACTACCTCGGCCTGCTCGCCCAGGCCGCCGACAAGGTCAAGTGACGCCACCTCGCTGAGCACCCCCTGACCGAGCACCGCCAGTGACCAGCACCCTCCCCGCCGCCTCGGGCGCCGTCGCCGTACGACGCCCGAGGCGGCTGCGTGCCCTCTGGCTGGCGGTCACGGTCGCGGCGCTGGTGCCCCTGGCGTTCCTCTCCCTCACCGTCGGCTCGCGCGACGTGGCGTGGGCCGACGTGTGGGCGGCCCTCCAGGGATCGACCGACGGCTTCGACCGGGCGGCGGTGGCCGCGCGGATGCCGCGTACGCTCCTCGCCCTGCTCGCGGGCGCGGCCCTGGCCGTCTCGGGCGCGGTCATGCAGGGCGTGACCCGCAACCCGCTGGCCGACCCCGGCATCCTCGGCGTCAACATGGGCGCCTCGCTGGCGGTCGTGGTCGGCATCGCGTGGTTCGGGATGACCAGCGCGACGGCGTACGTATGGGTGGCGATCGCCGGTGCGGCCTTCACCGCGGTGAGCGTCTACGTGATCGGCTCGCTCGGGTACGGCGGCCCCACCCCGCTCAAGCTCGCCCTGGCCGGTGCGGCGACGACGGCCGCGCTGGTGTCGTTCATCACCGCGGTGGTGCTGCCGCGCGGCGACATCGCGGACACCGTGCGGTCGTGGCAGATCGGCGGCGTCGGCGGGGCCACCTTCGACCGCACCGGTCAGGTGCTGCCGTTCTTCGTCGTGGGGTTCGTGGTCTGCCTCCTCTGCGCGCGCGGGCTCAACCTGCTGGCGTTGGGTGACGAGCTCGCCGCCGGGCTGGGGGAGCGGGTCGCCGTCGCGCGGGCCGTGGCGGCGCTCGGTGCGGTCGTGCTCTGCGGTGCGACCACGGCCGTCTGCGGCCCGATCGCCTTCGTGGGCCTGGTCGTGCCGCACCTGTGCCGGCTCATCGTGGGCGTCGACCACCGGTGGCTGCTGCCGTTCTCGGCGGTGGCGGGCGCCGCGCTGGTGACTGCGGCCGACGTGGTCGGCCGCATCGTGGCGCGGCCCGGAGAGATCGACGTCGGCATCATCACGGCGGTCATCGGGGCGCCGTTCTTCATCGCCGTCGTACGCCGCCAGAAGGTGCGTGAGCTGTGACGACCCTCGAGCCCGCCCCCGCCCGGCCCCCGCGCACCGCCACGCTCGTCGCGGCCGGCCGGCGTCGCCGCGCCCGCCGCTGGGCGACGGTCACGGGCACGCTCGCGGTGCTGGTGGTCGCCGTCTTCGTCGTCAGCCTGATGGTGGGGCGTACGTTCTACCCGCCCGGTGACGTGCTCGGCGTCATCCTCGGCCACGACGTGTCCGGCGCCGACTTCACCGTCGGCCGGCTGCGGCTGCCGCGCGCCGTGCTGGCCCTGGTCGCCGGCGCGGGGTTCGGGCTGGCGGGCGTGACCTTCCAGACCATGCTGCGCAACCCGCTCGCCAGCCCGGACATCATCGGGATCAGCGCGGGAGCGAGCGCGGCGGCGACGTTCGCCATCGTCGTGCTGTCGCTCGACGGCACGTCGGTGTCGGTCGTCGCGATCGTCGCCGGGCTCGGCGTCGCGCTGCTGATCTACCTGCTCTCCCGCCGCGGTGGCGCAGTCGGCACCCGGCTGATCCTGATCGGCATCGGCATCGACGCGATGCTCGACAGCGCCACGGCGTACCTCCTCGACCGGGCCGCCCAGTGGGACCTCCAGGAGGCCATGCGCTGGCTCACCGGCAGCCTCAACGGGTCGACCTGGCGCGAGACCGTGCCGGTCGTGCTGGCGCTGCTCGTGCTCGGGCCGGTGCTGCTCGCCAGCGCGCGCGGGCTCGGCATGCTGCAGCTGGGTGACGACACGGCCGCGGCGCTCGGCGTACGCGTGGAGCGCACCCGGCTGGTCGCCGTGGTCGCCGCCGTCGCCCTGCTGGCCTTCGCCACGGCGGCGACGGGGCCGATCGCGTTCGTGGCGTTCCTGGCCGGCCCGATCGCGGCGCGCCTGGTCGGCAGCTCCGGCTCGCTGCTGCTCCCGGCCGGCCTGGTCGGGGCGCTGCTGGTGCTGGTGGCCGACCTGTGCGGCCAGTTCGCGCTCGGCACCCGCTACCCGGTCGGCGTCGTCACCGGCGTCCTCGGTGCGCCGTACCTGCTCTACCTCATCGTCCGCACGCACCGCGCGGGAGGATCCCTGTGAACGACCCAGCCACCCACTCCCTCGTCATCGAGGGGCTCAGCGCCGGCTACAAGGACCGGACGGTCATCGAGGGGCTCGACCTGCTCGTGCCGCCCGGCCGGATCACCTCGATCGTGGGCGCGAACGCCTGCGGCAAGTCGACGCTGCTGCGGTCGATGTCGCGGCTGCTCGCGCCCCGGGCCGGGCACGTGCTGCTCGACGGTGCGGACGTGCACGCGATGCCGGCGAAGCAGCTGGCGCGTACCCTCGGCCTGCTGCCCCAGTCGCCGATCGCGCCGGAGGGGATCACGGTCAGCGACCTGGTCGGCCGCGGTCGCCACCCGCACCAGCGCCTGCTCGCGCGCTGGAGCCGGGAGGACGACGAGGCGGTCGCCGACGCGCTCGAGGCGACCGGCACCGTCGAGCTGGCTGACCGCCCGGTCGACGAGCTCTCCGGCGGGCAGCGGCAGCGGGTGTGGATCGCGATGGCGCTCGCCCAGCGCACCGGCATCCTGCTGCTCGACGAGCCGACCACGTTCCTCGACGTCAGCCACCAGGTCGAGGTGCTCGACCTGCTCACCGACCTCAACCGCGACCGCGGTACCACCATCGTGATGGTGCTGCACGATCTCAACCTCGCCGCCCGCTACTCCGAGCACCTCATCGCGATGGCCCAGGGCAGCGTGTACGCCGCCGGCGAGCCCGCCGACGTCCTCACCCCCGACATGGTCGAGGCCGTCTTCGGCCTTACCGCGAAGATCATCGACGACCCCGTCTCCGGCCGCCCCCTGATGCTCCCCGTCGGCCGCCACCACGTCTCCTGAGACGCCGACCCGGCCCATCCTGCATGCCGACCCGGCCCATCCTGCATGCCGACTCGGCCCATCCTGCATGCCGACTCGGCCCATCCTGCATGCCGACTCGGCCCATCCTGCATGCCGACTCGGCCGGTTCTGTACGCCGACTCGGCCGGTCTTGGATGCCGACTCGGCCAGTTCTGGATGCCGACTCGGCCCATCCTGCTCCGTTTCGTTGGTCGAGTAGTCGGGACGAGCGCCAGCGACGGCCGGCGTATCGAGACCACTCGGTCCCGGCGCCCCCAGGTGCGGGAGGGCGGGGGAGGCGGCTGCGGTTGTGGTCTCGATACGCGCCGCCGTGCTCCCTTCGGTCGCCGGCGGCGCTACTCGACCAACGACCTCCCGCGCCCGGTCGTGTATGCCGGGTCGGCGTTCACGACGGGCCGAGTCGGCGTTCACGATGGGCCGGGTCGGCGTGCAGGATGGGCCGGGTCAGCGAGGGGCGGGGAGGTCGACCCGGTCGCCGA